>Ga0210410_10002567_pt1 | contig 16241 bp, 12 predicted proteins | sample IncBWC4MmetaG_FD_161058 | JGI IMG/M metagenome (GOLD analysis project Ga0210410, IMG submission 161058) | Forest soil microbial communities from Barre Woods Harvard Forest LTER site, Petersham, Massachusetts, United States - Inc-BW-C-4-M | ecosystem: Environmental > Terrestrial > Soil >... | reverse complement strand
CCAGTACGAATTGAAGCCATTGCTGAAGCCCGAGAGAGTACAACGTCTGAAGGAATTGATCGATTCCGGCGTCGAGGTGGTGCTGGTCAGCCAGGGACTGGATCACGTGATGGGGCCTCTGGCACGTCATTTGGGTGCGAAGTGGATCATCGCGAACCGGCTCGAGTTTCGTGACGGCATGGCCACTGGGAGATTGCTGGAGCCGGTGGTTCGTCCGCGTGGCGTGTTTGCGCGGATCACCGGTGCCGGGCCGGATGGAAAGCGCAGTCCGGACCAATTGGTGCGGGATCTGGGTCTCGATGGTTCGGGTTCATCCGGGGTTGAAGCGTTGCAGTCGGCTGTGATTCCGGCGGTGCGGCACAAGCCAGTGCAGGCGCATCCGATCGTGGATTTCGACGGTCGGCGCCAGTCGCCGCTTTCGGTTCGTTCCGCGTTGGCCGGCAAGCGCGTCATGCTGATTGGCGTGACTGGGTTCATCGGCAAAGTGTGGCTGGTGAATTTGCTGATGGATTTGCCGGAAATCGGCCGAATCTATTTGCTTATCCGGCGGCAGAAATCGAATCCCGCGCAAGGGCGGTTTGAAAAGCTGGTGGAGGAATCTCCAGTTTTCGACCCGCTGTACAAACGTTACGGAGCGGGCCTGGCGCGGTTTCTCAGGGAGCGTGTTGAAGTTGTGGAGGGCGACGTATCGCAGCCGGAGCTTGGTTTGGCGCCACAGGTGGCCGAAGCCTTGCGCAAGAATCTGAATCTGATCGTCAATAGTTCAGGGCTGACGGATTTCAATCCGGATCTGCGAGATGCTCTGCTGACCAACGTGGATGCGGCGGTGAGCGTCGTCGAATTCGTGCGCAAATCGGACCATGCGGGGTTGTTGCATCTCTCGACCTGTTACGTGGCGGGAACGCGGGATGGGCGAGTTGGCGAAACCCTGCGGCCGAATTACACGCCGGCGGGAGTGGCGAATTTCGATGCGGTTGCAGAGTGGCGTTCGCTGCATGAGCTCGTGAAGCAGGCCGCGGAGAAGGCCGAGGGCCCCGGCGTTACCGAGGAGCTGCGACGGCAGGCCTTGCAGAAGGAGCATGCTTCAAAAGACCTGAAAGGCCCGGCGCTGGAGAACCAGATTCGCAAGAACCGGGTTCGCTGGCTGCGGAACCATTTGACCGAGGCGGGAAAGAATCGGGCGAATGAACTGGGCTGGGCGAATACCTACACGCTGACCAAGAGTCTGGCGGAGTCTCTGATTCACAAGTATGGAGCGGGCTTGCCGATTGCGATCGTGCGCCCGGCGATTGTAGAGACTTCGGTGGATAAGCCTTTTCAGGGTTGGAACGAGGGCATCAACACGTCGGCTTCGCTCTCCTATTTGCTGGGCACATATTTTCGGCAGTTGCCGTCGAACGAGCGCAAGCGGTTGGACGTGATCCCGGTAGACTCGGTTTGCCGAGGCATGACGTTGATTGCGGCTGCGATTGTGGAACGGCGGAATGCACCGGTTTATCAGTTGGCAACTTCGGTGACAAACCCATGCGATATGCGGCGGTCGATTGAGCTGACTTCTTTGGCGCATCGCAAACATTACCGGGCGCTGGAGGGCCTGGAAAGCTGGCTACGGCTGCGCTTCGATGCGATTCCGGTTTCGAAGCGGCGGTACGACCGGATGTCGGCGCCGGCGCAGAAAGCGATCATTAAGTCCATTCAGCGCATCATGTCGCCACTGCCCTTGCGAAAGACGCCGCTGGCGCGGGCGGAACGCAATCTGGAAAAAGTTGAAAAACTGATCGAACTGTTCGAGCCATTCATTCTTCTGAATGAACATGATTTTGTAGCCGAGAACGTGGAGAAACTTGGGTTCGCGCTGGTGCCGGAAGAGCGGGCGGATTTCGGCTACGACACGCGCGGCATCGACTGGTGGGAGTACTGGATCAACATTCATATCCCGGCGCTGCGAAGATGGACGTATCCGCTGATTGAAGGGCGTCCGCTGGAGGCGCGGCCGTCGCGGAGTTTTCATCTGGCAGAGACTGAGAGCAGCGGCGAAACCATTAAAACCGGCACCAACGGAGCAACGTGGCGATATTCCTGACCGGGTCCACCGGATACATCGGCGGGCATGTGGCCGCCAATCTGTTGGAGGAGCACGGGGCATCGTTGAATGTGCTGGTGCGGGCGCGTGATCCGCGCGAGGCGGAGTTGCGTTTGTGGCAGGCGTTGCAGTTGCATCTGGAGTTCCCGCGCTTCTACGAATATTTGCAAACTCGCATACGCATCTTTCGCGGCGATCTGACCGGGCCCCAATTCGGCTTGGGCCAGGATGACTACGATCGATTGATTCACACCACGGATTCGGTGATTCATTGCGCGGCCTCGTTGAATCGGAAATCGGAGAAGAGTTGCCTGAACGTGAATCTGCGGGGCACGCTGGAGGTGTTGCAGCTCGCGATGCGTGTGCACCACTATCACGGGTTGCGCCGATTTAGCCATGTAAGCACCGTGGCTGTAGCGGGAAAGCGCCAGAATGAGGTGGTAATGGAGGATCATTCGATTGATTGGGAGCGGTCGGACTACGATCCCTATGCGCGCACGAAAAAGTTTTGTGAACACATGATCCGGCAACTTCTTCCGGAAGTGCCGATTACGATTTTCCGGCCCAGCATCGTTCTTGGCGACAGCCGCCGGGCCGAGACAACGCAGTTCGACATGGTGAAGGCGTTTGTTTTCCTGGCGGGTTTGCCAGTGCTTCCGTTTCGACCCAACGACAAAATCGATATTGTGAACGTGGATTTCGTGGCGGATGCGATTGCGACGCTACACCAGAAAGATAGTCCGCAGTGCGACACCTATCATCTTTCTTCGGGCAGAGAGTCGCAGACCTTCCGTGAGTTGACGACTGCGCTCGCCGCCGCGCAACAGAAGCGTGGGCCATTGTTTGTGCCGGTGCTGGAACGACCCTTCTCCGGGGCAGTGAACAGCTTGGCGAATCGCAAGGGTGCGGTTGCTCACGGAGCGGCGCTGATGAAGGTCTTCATGCCGTACCTGGTTTGGAATACCGTATTCGACAACACGCGAGTGATTTCGGAGTTGGGGCGTAAGCCGGTTCCATTTTCGCGCTACAGCTTTCCCTTGTTGAAGTTCAGCCGGGACAGCAACTTTTCCTACAAATATCAAGAGTGGCCGGCGCAGGTTGGAGGGTCCGCGGCATGATGGACTTTCTGCTGGAAGCCTGGGTGAGCGCCTCGATCGAAAAATCGAAAGCGGGATGGATGCTAGGCAAAGGGAAGCCCTGGCAGCCCGGAGAAAAGCTGAAACTGTTGTTCGCGGGTTACAACGGGACACGCAACATGGGCTCGGATGTGCGGGTTGAGGAGATGTTGCGGCAACTTCGTCACATCCTTGGCGCTGAGCGAGTGGCGTTCAGCGTGATGACGCAGGTTCCCAAGCTTTCGCAAGGATATTTTGAGAGTACGGCGCAAGTGCATTTGCCGGATATTTTTCCGCCGTTCTTGTCGGACGAAGTGCCGAAGCATCACGGGGTGGTGGCCTGCGAAGGCTCGATGTTCAAGAGCAAGTTCGCCAATGCACTGACGACGATGATGATTGGGTCGCTGGGCATTGCGGCGGCGCAGAATAAGCTTTCCGTGGGCTACGGCGCTGAGGCGGGGCACATGGATCCTTTTGTGGCCAAGATGTGCGCGCGCTATTGCAAGAATTCGCTGGTAATTACGCGTAACGAAGAATCGCGCACCATTCTGCGCGAGTTGGGCGTGCCTAATGAGCTGGGCACGGATACGGCCTGGACGTTCGAGCCGCATCCCGCGGAGTATGGGAAGAAGGCGCTGCGCGAAGTTGGATGGGATGGCAGCACGCCGGTGCTGGTGGTGTGTCCGATTAATCCTTTTGAGTGGCCGGTGAAGGCTTCGGTGGCCAAATTCGCGATGCACGGGTTGGTGGGGGCGTATAAGGATAGCCACTATCGATCGGTGTATTTTCATAATTCGGGGCAGGAGGCCGACCGCGCCTACGAGCGCTATCTGACGGCGATCGCGAATGCAGTGGATGCCTTTCGCAAACAACGGAAGGTGTTTGTGATTCTGGCGGCGACGGAGCGGTTGGATGCGCGTCCGGCAGGACGGATTTCGGAAAAACTGGGCGGAGTGCCGGTGTTCAGTTCCGAAGACTACAACATGTACGAACTGGTGAGCGTGCTGCGGGCTTGCCATATGATGGCATCGTCGCGCTATCACGGGATTGTGACGAGTATGCCGGGGCTGGTGCCGTCGGCGGGGATTACGATGGACGAGCGCATTCGAAACCTTATGCGCGAGCGGGGCCATCAGGATTTGTTGATGAATGTGGACGATGCCGACCTGGAGGCGAAACTGCTGATGGCGCTGCTCAAGCTGAGCCAGGAAGGCGAGAGAATTGCCGACGGGATTGGGCGGACGGTGGTGCGGAACTTGAAAGTGATGGCGCGCATGGGGGTTCACTTCGAGGAAGAGGTGCAGCGGCGCTATCCGGAGTTTCCGACGCGCACGGGGGAATGGAGTTGGGAAGATTATCTGCCGCCGATGAGCGAAGGGCTGCATAGCCTGGCTGGGGCGTACAGTTAGCGGTTACTGCAAGATATTGGCAAAACAGATCCCATGAGTTTTCTGGATGACATATTTGCGCAGCTTGGGGCGGCGGAGGGAAACGTTGTCCTGCAAGAGCTTCGCGGGGGGGAGACGGAGCAAGCTGGATCTGTACAGATTGGGCGGAACCTGCTTGAGGCGATTTCGGTGGCGCGAGCTTTTCTTGCCGGTAAAGGGCTGAAGCGGGGCGACCGGTGCGCTTTACTTGCGCATAATAGCGTTCGCTGGGTTGCGATGGACTTGGCGATCATGGCTGAAGGGCTGATCGTTGTACCGCTTTATGCGCGGCAGGCTCCATCGGAACTTGTGGCCATGATGAAGGATTGCGCTCCTGCGCTGATTTGCTGCGGGGATGCGGCGTTGCGGGATGGGATCGTGGAGGACTGGCCGGAGGCGCCGCCGCAGGTGCTATTTGAAGATGTGTTTGGTCCTTTGCAAGGAACGACAAGGATGGGGCACCCGGAGAATGCGGGGCTAGGGCAACTCGCGGACTCCGATCCGGTCACAATTATTTATACCTCGGGCACTTCGGGAGAGGCGAAGGGAGTTGTTATCAGCGCAGGGAACGTTGGTCATATGCTGAGTTGTACTTCCGGCAGGCTTGATGCTTTGATGCGGGGGAAATCCGGGCAGGATCGGGTATTTCACTATCTTCCGTTCTGTTTTGCCGGATCATGGATCATGCTGCTGACCTGTCTTTTGCGCCGCAGTTTGCTGATGCTGAACATGGATTTGAGTAAAATCGCCAGCGATATGCGTGTCGCATCGCCCGACTACTTTCTCAATGTTCCGGCCCTGCTCGAACGGATGCGCAAAGCTGTTGACGAACAGCTTTGGAAGACTGGCGGTGTGGCTCTTAACATTTACAGTCGAGCCAAAGGCGCGTGGATGCGCAAGCAGGAGGGGCAGAATAGTTTCGCGGACTCGATGTGGCTGGCGTTGGCCAATGCGATCGTGTTTCCAACCATCCGCAAAAAGATGATTGGCTCCAATCTGAAAGCCTTGATCTGCGGTTCGGCGCCGCTTAGCTTGGAAACGCAGCTCTACTTTATGATGCTGGGGATTCGAGTGTTGCAGGTTTATGGACTGACCGAGACCACCGCTATTTGCACCATGGATGATCCCGGCCATGTGGAGCCGGGCCGCGCGGGACCGGCGATCCTCGGAATCGAAATGAAACTGGCGGAAAATGACGAGATTGTGGTGCGTGGGCCGAATGTTTTTCCGGGATATTGGAATCGTCCGGAGGAGACGGCGAAAGCCTTATGCGATGGCTGGTTTCATACCGGTGATCAAGGCGAGGTGAATGAGGCAGGGAACTGGCGGATCGTTGGACGCATCAAGAATTTGATTGTGCTGGGATCTGGCCACAACGTTGCGCCGGAACCGATTGAAGACGACGTCCTGCGGAACTTGGCTGGAGCGCAGCAGGTTGTGCTGGTGGGCAACGGGCGCGGATATCTTTCGGCAGTTGTGACCGGGGGCGTCACCCGGGAGCGGGTGCAGGCCGCGTTGGATACGGTGAATCTTGGGCTGCCGCATTACAAGCAGGTGCGAGCTTTCCATATTTATTCGGAACCGTTTTCAATTGAGAATGGTTTGCTGACGGCGAATGGGAAATTGAAGCGGGACTTGATTGCTGCGCGTTTAAAGGAAGAGATCGAAGAGATGTATGGGGTGAAGCAGGCTTCTTAGGCAAGGGCGTTAACCACAAAGGACACGAAGGTTCACAAAGGAAAGACGGGGTTCGCTGCATCTTGGCTGATTGAATGGAATCTTTTCGCGGTCAGGCGCTTTCGTGGGAGCTTAAGGACGGCGTGGTCGAGCTGGCGCTGCATCGCGCGCCCTGCAATGAGATTGGTTCGCTTACGCTGGAAGAACTCGAAAAGTTCGTCCACGCTCTGGATGGCTTCCGGGACGAGGCTCACGCGCTCATTATCTATAGCGAGATTAAGGCTGGATTTTGCGCTGGGGCGGACTTGCGAGAGCTTTATCTACGTTCCCAGGAACTGGAGCGGCAGAAAGCGGCTGCCGGTGTTCGTGATTACCTGGAGCGCATTCACCGGGTTCTGAACGCGATCGATGCTTCGCCGTTGACCACTATCGCGGCGGTTCACGGAGTTACTTTTGGCGGCGGCTTTGAGCTGGCGCTGGTTTGCGATTTGATAATCGCCGATAGGATGGCGAGATTTTGTTTTCCCGAGCTGCGACTGGGATTGATTCCTGGCTTTGGGGGGATTCCGCGTCTGAAGCGTGATTTGGGGAACGCCGTGGTTCGCGATCTCCTGCTTACCGGACGAAGCTTTAATGCGACCAAGGCGCAACAGGTTGGACTTGTCAGCCAAGTGGCGGCAGAGGGTGAGGCGCTGCGGGTAGCGCGGGCTACTGCAGCTCAGCTTGGGAAGTTCGATCGGCGAACGGCGGTAGCGGCGAAGAAATTCATCAAACCGATTCCGTATGAGGAATTGCGGCGGGAAATTGAACTTTTCTGCGAGCTGTTTGCTCAACCGGCCGTCGAGGCCGGGCTGAGAAGGTTCGTGGAGAGCGAGGACGCGCAGCCGTATTTGCCTTGAGAGTTGGGAGATTCTGAAGTGCAGAGATCGTTCGCTTTCGCTTAGGATGACATCTCGATGTTGAATAAAAAGGGCTGGGGAACAATGATCCCGTCTAAACAAACGCTAGAAGAAATCATGAATCTGGCCGCGACCCATTTCAAGGTGCCGCGGGAGAGGCTCGCTCCTGACGATGATTTCTTTAAGACGCTCGGGATCGACAGTTTGCAAGCGCTCGATTTGCTGACTCGGCTCGAGAATCACTTTCACATCGAACTGCCGGATTATGAATTGCAGGGAGTATCGGACTTCCGCACGCTGGCTGAGCGCATTCAATCGCGAATGTGAGGAAGGTCCGACAACATCGTTTGGGTTCTGAATCCGGGTGAAAAATTCAGTTGCCAGTTCTTAGTTCTCGGTTCTCAGTTGACTGATCGCGCCAGCAGACGCAATCGAAAATCACACTTTCCTAATGCTCAATCTCGACCAATACAGTTGTCTCGGCGCTGCCCTGCGGGACGCGCTGGACCGCTGGCCGAATGAAATTTGCCTTATCGAGGCGGATCGGGATCGAGAGAAGACGCGCCTAACATACTCGGATTTTAAGGACGTGGCCTTGCCGTTGGCGCGTGCGCTCGAGGACGCCGAGTTCCTTCCCGGCGATCGGGCGGCGATCATCATGACCAACCAGTCGAAGTGGCTGATTTCAGCTTATGCGGTTTTTTATCGCGGAGGCGTGCTGGTGCCGCTCGATTACAAGTTGACGGCGGCTGAGCATTTGCAACTGCTGGCGCACTGCAAGGCGAAGTTCCTGATCGTCGAGTACTATCTCTGGCGCGCCATCACCCAATCACCCGACTTCAAGAATCACAAACTAGAGAAGATCCTGGTCACGGAAGCGTCTCTGGGCGCGGATCTCGCGGGCGCCTACCGCTGGGAAGATTTCCGCCGAAAGGGTGAGCCTGGATTTGTTTCGCGGGAGCGCGAGGATGTGGCATGTATTGTTTATTCTTCGGGCACGGGTGGGCGTCCCAAGGGATGCGTGCTCACCCATGAGAACTATTTGGAACAATGCAAGTCGTTGTCAGCGTGGTATCCATTCTGGCCCGGCGTGCGCTACTTGAGTCTTTTGCCCACGAATCACGCGATTGATTTCATGGTTGGATTTATCGGCCCGTTTGTGTGCGGTGCTTGCGTTGTTCACCTGCGCACGTTGCGGCCGGAGTTTGTGCGCGATGCCTTTGTGCGCTACAAGATTACTTACGTATCGCTGGTTCCCATGATTCTCAAAAACCTGGAACGGGGCCTGCGAGGCAAGTTTGAGGAGGCGTCCGCGGGGAAACGTTTTTTGCTGCATCGATTGATCACGCTGAATAAATCACTGACTCGCGCTGGTCCCAAAGTCGGTCTGAGCCGCAGGCTTTTGTCCCGGGTTCACCAGGGTTTCGGTGGAGAATTGCGGGCCATGTTTACCGGAGGCGCGTTCAGCGAGCCTGCGACATTGCAATTCTTTTATGATCTCGGCGTTCCAGTTGCCAATGGATATGGCCTTACCGAGGCCGGCACCTCCCTTACCCTGAACGACCTGAAGCCATTTCGCGCGGATACGGTGGGCAAACCGCTGCCGGGAGTTGAACTGCGTGTTCTCAATCCGGATTCCGACGGGATCGGCGAAGTTGCGGCGCGCAGCAAGACTGTGATGTCGCATTACCTGGATGACCCGGAGTTGACGGCGCAGACGATTGTGGACGGCTGGCTGCTGACGGGAGATCTTGGCCGCTTCGATGGCAACGGGCACTTACAGCTCTTCGGGCGTAAGAAAAACATGATCGTCACCGAAGGCGGCAAGAATATTTATCCCGAGGATATTGAGACGGTCTTCGATGGATTGCCGGCGAAAGAATACTGTGTTTTCGCCGCCAACTATCTCTGGCCGGCAAGGGCTCTGGGACGTGAGATGCTGGTTCTCCTTGTGCGGTTGGAGCAAAACCAGGAATTCACGGACGCGTTGAAAGAGGAGATCATCGCGCGCAACCGCCGTCTGCCCGACTTCAAAAGGGTGGGGGGATACTTGTTGTGCAGTAAGGATTTTCCTCGAACTGCGTCCATGAAAATCAAGCGTACCGAACTGGCCGACGAGGTCCGCAAAGTTCTCGGTCGCGCGGCCGTGGTCGAACTGTGAGCAGAGCCGATACTTTTCTCGCCGTGGTGAATCCGGCTGCGGGTGGAGGACGCTGTCGCAAGCTGGTTCCCCAGGTGCTTGATCGTTTGCGAACGGGGGGAATCAACCTGGATGTCGTTGACACCACCGGCCCAGGTCAGGGCGCACATTTGGCGCGAGACGCGTACGCCCGCGGGTATCGCAAATTCATCGCCGTGGGAGGCGATGGCACTTCGTACGATATCGTCAACGGACTTTTTCCACGTCGTGAAGGTGATGAACCGGCCACACTGGCTTTTCTCCCCCTGGGAACCGGCAACTCATTTTTGCGCGACTTTACCGATCGCGGAATCGAACACGCAATCGAAGCTTTGGTCGGGGGACGGTCCCAATGGTGTGATGTTTTGCGATTGCGTCACGCCGAGGGGGTTCTCCATTACATCAATCTGCTGTCCATGGGGTTTGCCGCGGACGTCGCGACCTTGCGGGCCCGGCGTTTCAGCGGGTGGGGCGAACTGGGCTATCAATCGTCCATCTTTATTTCGCTGGCTCGCTTCCGCAGGCGGCCGTTTCCTGTGCAAGTCGATGGAGCAGGAGAAATCGACCGGCGCCCCTGCTTGTTCCTGACTTTCAATAATAGTAAGTTCACCGGCGGAACCATGATGATCGCCCCCAAGGCGGAAGTGAACGATGGGCTGATCGAATACGTGCGCTGGGGGCCCATCGGGCGACTGGGGCTGATCCGTAATTTGCCGACGCTTTATGACGGAACGCATATTCACCATCCGCTAGCGGAACGGCGGGGAGCGAATCGAATCGATTTTCATTTGGACGCACCGGTCGACGTGATGGTCGATGGCGAAGTGCTGACATTACGATGCCAGACACTGGATGTTCTGCCCTCGGCCTTGCGCGTCGTGGTATAAGAATTTATCCCTATGTCTGAAACGCGCAGAAAACGGCAAGAGGAGCGGCAAGGGCAAGAGCAATCGAACCCAACGACGCTGACTTACATCATGATTGTTATTGTCATCGTGGCCGGGTTTGCGGCCGCGTACCATTTCTTACGGAAGAGGCAGACCAGCCGGCTCGACGCTTTTGCCAAGTGCCTGACCGCCAAGCAAGCCAAAATGTACGGCGCGTATTGGTGCCCGCATTGCGAGGATCAGAAGGAGAAGTTTGGTTCATCCTTTCAGTACGCTCCCTATGTTGAGTGCGGAATCAAAGGTGAAAAGGGCATCGCGGCGGTTTGCACCGACGCCGGGATCAAACGCTTTCCCACATGGGTTTTTGCGGACGGCACGCGGGTCGAAGGATCGCACGAGCTGGAGTTCCTGGGCGAGACGACGGGATGCAGTCTGCCATGACCTCGGTATCGCGGCGAGTATTTCAGTTGATTGCTTTGCTGGCGTTGAGCGGAGTGGTGGTGTCTTCTGTCTCGCTGCGTCACCACTTCGGCACCACGGAAACCAGTTACTGTGATTTTGGGGCGAGTTTCAATTGCGACATTGTCAACCGCAGTATCTACTCGACCGTGCTCGGAGTCCCCGACGCGATGATTGGCATTCTCGGTTATGGCCTGCTTCTCGGCCTGGCGACGTTTTATCGGAAGAAAGCCGAAACTCCCTTAATGCTTTTGATCGCCTCGACGGCAGGGTTGGGTTTCGCGCTGTACCTTACGTACATCGAGAAGTTTGTACTGGCGACTTGGTGCATTTTGTGCCTTTCGTCGCTGACATTGATCGTTCTGATCACGGCGCTTTCGGCATTCTTGATGGCGGGAGCCATGCGTCGTGGCTGACGCCCGCGCCTACATTGAATGACGGACGAGATCAGGCAAGAACACACGGTTGCGGCAAACGGTTCTGTTACCGGGGATCTCCGGTTGTACGAATTTCACAGCCGCATATTCCGCAACACGCGGATGCTGCGGATCTGGCTGCCTCCTCGATACGACGCGCCCGGCAACGACACGCGGCACTATCCCGTACTTTATTTAAACGATGGCCAGAACCTCTTTGACCGCGCGACAGCCTTTGCCGGTGTGGAATGGCAGGTGGACGAAACCGCTGACCGTCTGATTCGTCAAGAGGTGATTCCGCCGCTAATTATTGTGGGCATCGACAATACTCAGGGTGATCGCATCAAGGAGTATTTGCCGTACCGCTCGTTTCATCCGCCGGTCCTGCGGCCGCAAGGGAAGCGCTATCCCGACTTCCTGATGAACGAAGTCATGCCATTTGTATATGACCGATACCGCATCGCCAGAGGCCCTGAAAATACTGGGCTGGGTGGGTCTTCGCTGGGTGCGCTGATTTCGTTGTACGTCGTCATCGAGCGCCCCGGTGTGTTCGGTCGTCTGCTCCTGGAAAGCCCGTCGCTGTTTGTTTCCAATCGAAGGATTTTGAAATACAGCCGCCGCTTTCGTCGCTGGCCGGAGAAAATGTTCATGGCCATGGGCACGCGAGAAGCGGGTCGTGAGGATAAAGACAGGCAGGTGGTGGAGGATGTCCGCGAGTTGGAACGGAGCCTTCGCCGCGCCGGCCTGGACGAGAGCCGCCTGCTGGTGAAAATCGACGAGGGCGCGACTCACAACGAGGGAGAGTGGGCGAAGCGCTTTCCAGATGCGTTGAGTTTTCTCTTTGCGAAGCATGACGTGAGCCTCGCGCTCATAAACGATCGATGACGGTCGACGCTGCTACAATGCCCATCACCGATGCGGAGTGAACGCCTTCTGCGGGCCCTAGGGACGGTGGTGAAGTCACCACGCATCATTTTTCTGGTGGCATTGACCGCGCGGGTGTGGGTGTTGTCCCAACTTCTTCCAGCGCAAGCCTGGTCTCATTTTTACAGGTACAACGAACCTTCCCGGATTGCATGGGCACTGGTTTCTGGCTTTGGCTTCAGCTCTCCGTGGCCGAATACGCCGCTGTCGCCTACCGCCCAGCAGCCTCCCATTTATCCTCTCTTGCTTGCCGCCATTTTCAAGATCGCCGGGGCCTACAGCTATTGGTCGCTGGAGATTGCAGTGGGCCTCAATGCCGTTTTCTCCGCGCTTACGGCCGTTCTGATCTTTCAGATAGGAAAGCGAGACTTTGGAGTTCCGGTCGGAGTGCTGGCTGCCTGGATTTGGTCTGTCTGGCTCTATGAAGCAGTGGTATCGATCCGGTTGTGGGAGAGCAGCCTCTCAGCATTGCTGCTGGCGGTGGGATTGTGGTTATTATCGGAGTTAGTTCGTTCGACCCGCCCCTGGCACTGGTTAATCTTTGGAGCGCTTGCAGGCGTAGCGGCTCTTACGAACACGACTTTGCTGTCCGTCTTTCCGTTTTTCTGGCTTTGGTTATGGACCTGTTGCCGTCGTCGCGGTCACTCATGCGGCAAGTGGTTGGCAGCTTCGGTCGCCGTTTGCCTGCTTGTCGTGCTGCCCTGGACCTTGCGCAATTACCGGGCTTTCAATCAACTGGTGCCAATCCGCGACAATTTCGGTCTTGAACTTTGGCTGGGGAACCATGGGGGAGTTACCCATGTTTTTGACAATGACTTCCCTATCCTCGATCCGACCGAATACAACCGCCTCGGAGAAACCGGATTCATGAAAATGAAACGCAATGTCGCGCTGGAATTCATCGGCCGCAATCCGGAGACGTTCCTGCGACTGTCAGCCCGGCGTTTTTTCCAGTTCTGGAGCGCCCCGGAAAACTCCGGATGGCCTGCCCTGAGCCTGCTCGCGTGGATGGGAATGGTTCTGGCGCTACTGCGGAAAGGACTCGACGCGACCCCATACGCGCTCATCGTCCTGATTTTCCCGCTTGTCTACTACTCGACGCATGTTTTTGGCACCTACCGGCATCCCATTGAGCCGGCGATGCTTCTTCTCGCAGCATACGCGATGGTTTACGCAGTAACCGCTATTAGCCTGCCGCTGATCCGAAGTCGATCAACCGGGGATACTGGTGTCTAGTTGGGTGCCAATTCACGATGCAGCCCTAGAGGGTAGGGAGAAAGTTTTGGCGGAGTTTCGTCCGGCTCGACCAGCCACACTTGTCGATTCTTGAAATACTGAAGCAGTTCCCGGTTACTCTGCTCGTCCATATCCCACGCCCAGACTACGCTCGAGGCATCGATGTCGTCGGCATTGTACACCCAATCGTGTTCCGGGATATGGTCCTTCGCATAGCGCACAAGGACTAGTTGCTGCCCTGGCAAAGTTGCAAGCGCACGCTCAAAGTTCGCGCGATACAAATTGCCGCGAGGATATGAGGGTTCGACTTGTGCATGGGCCAGGACCGCAGTTACTCGCAAGATCACCATGGCACAGCAAAGCAGGGGAACGACGCTCACGAGCGCAATTCCCACCGGATTTCCACGCCACCGCAACAGTCGAAGGTGGCGCATGCACTGGAGCAGAATCAGGTAAAGGAGGCTCATTGCAGGAGCAAAATAATGTCCATAGTAGAAGGTTTCGGCGCCCAGCCCGAGCAGAAATACAGCGCCCGCGAACAGAGGGAAGCGCATTTTGCGGTCGTGCAAGATCCACGGGAACGCCAACAAAGGAATAGTGAGAATCGGGCCCAGGTAAAATTTCCAGAACGTCGATGTTTTATCGAGGGAGTGGAGGAGGAACCCCCTGAGCGTGCGACCTTCCTGAAAGTACTGAAATTCGTCATCGTAGAAGGTGTGCATGAGCAGGTGATGGTATACGGGTGCGGGCCGCGGTTTTTGCCACAAGAAATACGGGCCTCGAGCATAGGTATTGCGGTTTACCTGATACGTCATGACGAAGGGACTGCCGGTGACGCGATAATAGTAATAGCCAGTGGCTGCCACTGCCGCAGCCAGAATGAGCGCCAGGGGCAGGACGACGTGAGTCAGAGTGGTGAAAAGCGCCGGACGTCGTGATCCGGCCAGCCAAACCAACATTCCTGCCGCCACCGCTAACGCCAGCATGAATCCCTCGTAGGGACGGCTGTTGGCGAGGATCGCCAGTCCCACTGCCATCCAGATGGCATCTCGCGCGCGAGTATGGCGCTTGAGCCTGGGCAGTGCTCCCAGCACCAGCGCGCCTCCGAGGGCGATCACGGAAGCACACCAATAGCCGTTCATCCAATAGCCGAAGATACCGAATTTCAACACCGCCAACAGGCCGCCAAGGAGAGCCCACGCGGGAGGAAGCCAGCCCTGTAGCATCCAGCACACTGCGGAGCACATGAGCGCGGTTGTGATCAATTGGCTGACCCACGGATGCCCCAATCGCTGGCCTGCGGCCAAAATCAAACCCTCCATTGGCGGATACATCGACATATAGGTCGGTTGCTGAATGATGTGGAAACTCTCGAGGTGTACCCACATCGGATGTGGAGGATTGGTCGCCCGTCCGTGCACAAACGTATCCGCGGCCAATAAGAAGCTGAACTCGTCGTGGTAGTCCGGCAGGGGGATCCCAAGGACAGGTATGAGAGCCGCGCGGATGGATAGAGATAGAAGGCCAACTACGGCTACGGCCAGGCCTTTTTTGCGCGCCAGGTTGACGAACCATTTCTCGATTGAACGCGCTGCTCGGGTGCGACCTTTTGCCCGGTGCCGACAAAAAATCAGTAAGAGGACGGGGAGGACGAGGATCAATTCGATGATATTCAGAGCCCATCTTGCCAGCAATAACTGAAGTGCGGACATGGTCCACGAATTTTCAGTTGGCCGGCGACGATTGTCAATGCGAGATTGCCGGAAACGTCTTTAATCTTGCCGAGAAATATTTCTAGCGAAGGGACGGCGCGGGATAATATGCTCCTTGCCCGCTGTGTTCGTGCATAAATGCCGGGATCTGATCCTCCAAATGACGAACCCTGGAAGTTCGAATAGGAATGCCGGCCAGTTCTTTGACGTTTGGCTATGGGAGCAACCTTGAACATCCTGTGGCGGCTTCGAGAGTGGCCAAAGAACTTTCATTATTGGGCTACTGGCCTCCTTGTGCTGGCGCTGGTACCACTTCTCAATCGATTTGATCTTCCTACCGAGTTTGATTGGGCGAGACTCGCCTTTACCTATTGGGTGCTCCTGACGGCGAAATCCATTTTTGTTGCCACGCTTCTGTATCTGATCGGCTTGCCGCTGTCGGAAACTGCCGGTCCCGTGCTCAAACGCGTTCAGCGGGAGAGGGTGCGTATTGTCCTGGTGCTGGCGTATTTTGCGTTTTTGAGCTGGGCTCTCGCGTGGCCTACGGCGCTGGTGCTGACCGTTGACACAGTCGCAATGTTGGAAGTTGGCGAGAGATTCAGGCCGAACGGAATTGTTCGGTCCGCCAGCGCCATCTTGCCTGCTGCCATCTATTTGTTCTTTGGCTTGGTGCTGGTGTCTGCTTACAACGACATTATTCTTTCGGTTCGCTTTTTCGCAGCCGATGATGCGGCCTTCAATTCCATGGACCGGTGGCTGCTCCATGGGGTGTCGGTTCCTCAGATATGCCATTGGGCTCTGCGCGCCTTTCCAATATCGCTTTTCCAGTTTCTGGAGTTCATCTACTACGGAATGTTTGCAGTGGTCGGAGCGGCTCTGATCTTAACCTGTCAGTTCTACGGACGCCTGCGGGGATTGCAGTTCGTGGGCGCAGTTCTCACCGCCTATGGTCTCGCACTGACGTTGTTTTGCATCTGGCCAAGCCAGGGACCGTACTACCTGTGTCCCAGCCACTTCTCCGAATTCCCGCGCGTGCTGAAAACCTATGAAGCGCAGAAGGGTTCGATTGCGGGTGCGCAGGCGCTATGGAACCATCAGCGGTTGAGCCGCATTTCTTTCGCCTACTATGTAGCCTTTCCGTGCATGCACATTGTCCAGCCCCTGATCGCCATTTGGTTTCTGCGAGCGTGGAAACGAATGGTGTCTGTTCTGGCTATGTATAGTGTG
>Ga0210410_10002566_pt1 | contig 16244 bp, 7 predicted proteins | sample IncBWC4MmetaG_FD_161058 | JGI IMG/M metagenome (GOLD analysis project Ga0210410, IMG submission 161058) | Forest soil microbial communities from Barre Woods Harvard Forest LTER site, Petersham, Massachusetts, United States - Inc-BW-C-4-M | ecosystem: Environmental > Terrestrial > Soil >... | reverse complement strand
TGTGCTGCCGTGCGAAACTCAGGAGATTCTGGACGATGCGGTGCGTGCGCTGAGCTTGCTTGTACAATTTGTCGGAATATTCGATCCCCTGCGGCCCCATTTGGCCGCTGGACGTAAGTAATTGACTGTATCCAAGGATAGCCGTCAGCGGGTTATTCAGTTCGTGCGCCACGCCTGAAATCAACTGTCCCACCGCCGCTAGCTTCTCGCTGTGGACCAATTGCTCCTGCGTGCGGCGCAGATTGTCATACGCCTGGCGGGTTTCCTCGTAAAGCATGGTGCGCTCGATCGCGCTGGAGATCTGGCTGCCCACCGCGATGAGCAAGTTGACGTCCGCAGACGAGAACTCACGCGCCGTGCGGCTTCCCACCACTAAGCCGCCGATAACGCGATCCTTGGACCAGAGAATGACGATGTACGCCGCAATAATCTCTTCTTTTTGCTGCGCGTCGCGGAAAATCGGCGGCAGCGGCAAACCCTGGGCGGAAAGAAAAGTCGCATGGACGGCTTTGATGTGCTGCATCAGCTCTGGCTTGACAGGTGTTGACGGAAAGTGCCTCGAATACTCCGAGCGGTGCCCTACTGCGGCAATGCGCCTTAACTGCGTGCCATCTTGCTCGAAAAGAAAGAGCGAGGTGGCGTCCAGGCTGAACAGCTCGGCCATCTGACGCAGCGTCCTGTGCAGCGAATCGCTTAAGTCCATGGACTCGGTCAGCGTCTGGGCGATGGAGTTCAACACCAGCAACTCGCGGTTGCGCCGCCGGATTTCGTGCTCGGCTTGCTTCCGTTCCGTAATGTCCAGCAAGAACCCTTGATACGCGGTGACGTTGCCCGCGGCATCCCGCACGGCGATGGAAGACTCCAGCATCGTGCGGATTTCGCCGTCCTTGCGGCGCATGTCGAATTCAAAATCGGCAACGGAGCCATGCTGTTCCAGCAGCTTCTTCAGTCTTTCGCGATCGTAATGGTTGACGTAGAACGCTGCAGGGATATCAATACCCATCAATTCCTCGCGGGATTCGTACCCCGTCATGCGGAGAAGCGCATCGTTGAAATCGAGGAAGTGGCCCTGAGGCGTGGAAATGAACACGCCTTCCTGGACGCTGGAGACAAGCGTGCGGTATTTTTCTTCTGCGCGCTTGCGATCCGTAATGTCCTTCAAGACGTGTACCGTGCCAAGCTGACGTTCCGAGGGGTCCGTAAACGTGGAATTCGAAGAGAGGAAATAGCCGGACAGCCAAGGGTCGGGCTCGTCGCCTTCGCCGGCGACTCCTTCGCAATACGGGCAGATTTTGTAAGCTGCGTTTTTGGCGGAAAGAAGCTCCGTGACGCTCCGGCCAACCAGTACGCTGCCTTCGCGGCCCAGCAGGTCGGTCAGCCGCTGATTGCTGCGCAGGATGCGTCCCTGGCGATCGTGCACCAGAATGGGGTCGCCAATCGAATCAAATGTGTATTCCCATTGCTGTTGAACGGTATTGACTTGTTCAAACAAGCGGACGTTCTGCAGCGTGAGTCCAAGCAAGTTGGCAATATTGACCAAATACGACAGTTCATCCGGCTGGAAGCGGACGTCTCTCGTCGATCCGACCGCAATGACTCCCAAGGGTCCGGTCTTGCCGGGAAGCGCCAGTGTAACGAGAGCTTTGAGGCCGGCTTCGCCGAATCTTTGCCGCGCGGCCAGGTCCTCCTCCTCCTCGGACTGCAGGACTTGGCAGTTTCCCTTCAAGACCTGTTGCGCCCAAGGCTCCGTGGCCGAGAGTTTCGCGTACCGCGTCAGAAATGCTTTGTCAAATCCAACGGTCGCCCGAGCCACCAACTGGGCGGCTTTACCCTCACCTTCCAGCAGGCGAACGATTCCATGCGTGGCGCCGAGGCTTTCCACTAGCTGTGAAAGAACCTGATCCATGACTTCCTGAACGGACAGCGTTTGCGTGCTCGCGGCCGTCAACAGCGTCAGTCGTCTGAGCTTGTCATTCAGCTCTTCCGTGCGGCTCCGCGCGCCTTCTAAAACAACCACCACCATGGCGATCCCCAAAGCCACACCCAGCAAATGGTCGAAAGCCACCCGCAACAGAAACAGGGGGTGCTCGGGCCAGTGCGGGCGGTCGAGTCCGTGCAACCCGCTTAATAGAAATATGCCGCCAAGAAGTTGGATGCCGTGCCCGCGGCGGGTCATTGCGGGCCGCAACATAAACCAACCCGCAATGAAGCAGATGGCGCTTTCCAGAATGGCGGTTTCCCAGTGGATCGAAGCAAACGCTTGCGGGCCATTTCGTTCAATGTAGTAGATCACCGCTAAAACCAAGCCAATCAAGGGGAGAACGGACCAAATGCGCCGGTCCGACCCGGCGGAGCACTGCATCACCGACAGAAGGAACAACAGGAGTGCAGCGGATTGCCCAACCAGTAGCACCAGATGCATTCCCGGAAACGGGCGGATGAGGAAGGCGACTTCGCACAAGGAAAAGAGCGTAAAGCAGCACCAGCCGCCAAGCCAGAATCGAAAATACGCGGCAGGTTGGTCGCGCCGGAATACCAGAAACAGGACCAGCAGAATGATGAAAGCCGTGGCCTCAAAGAAAGCGATGCCGAGCAGGCCCTGATTTTCCAACACGTGGCGCCGCCTCCCGGGCGGAATTGCCGTCGCTGCGGCGCGTTTGCGGCCGCGAGAATTGCCTTGGACGGCGAGAAGCCCTGCTAGATAACCTTTATTGTGACGCTAACACGCTATTTTCTAAGTGGGCAAGGCCCCCAGCATTCCTGTGTGCCGTCACATATAATGCCTACTGGGGGCGGACCCGCGTGGAGATCGAAAACATACTAGTTGTGGACGACGAAGAAGCCATTCGTGAGGTGGTTTCCACGATGCTGGAATCCAAGGGCTATCGCTGCACTGCGGTGCAGAACGGCCGCTTCGCGCAGGATCAGATCAAGAAGACTACGCCCGATTTGGTCTTAAGCGACATGATCATGCCGGAGATGGACGGCATCAAGCTGCTCGAATGGATGCGGCAATACGATCCCGAAGTGCCGGTGATCATGGTCACCGCGATTCACGATATCTCCACCGCGCTGGAGGCGATTCGCCGCGGCGCCTATGACTATATTCTGAAGCCCTTTGAGAAGGACCAGCTCTTTCTTGGGGTTGGCCGCGCGCTCCAGCATCGCCGGCTGGTCATCGAAAACCGCAACTACCAGCGAGATTTGGAGCAGAAGGTGGAGGAGCGCACTGCCCAGCTTATCGCCAAGAATTCGGAGCTGGAGCAGTCCTACGACGATACTCTTGAGGCCCTGGGGAGCGCGCTGGACTTGAAGGATGCGGAAACCGAGGGACATTGCCAGCGCGTTACAGCCTTCTGTATTTCGATCGCGCGGACCATGCCTGTACCGCCTCCTTATTTGCCGATTCTGGCGCGTGCCGCTTTTCTCCACGATATTGGCAAAATGGCTATTCCGGACAGCATTCTGCGAAAGCCGGGGCCGTTGGATGACGCAGAAAAAAACAAGATGCGGGAACACTGCGAGATTGGCTATAACATGCTGATTCGTATCCCGTTTCTCCGCGATGCCGCGGAGATTGTGCTCGCCCACCAGGAGTTCTTTGATGGCTCGGGCTATCCTCGCGGCCTGAAGGGTGACCAGATTCCTCTTGGCGCCCGCATATTTACCATCGCCGATTCGCTGGATGCCATGATCAGCGACCGGCCCTACCGCCGGGCTCTGCCCATGTCCCACGCTCGCGAGGAGATTCGCCGGTGTTCGGGAAGCCAGTTCGATCCCCGCGTCGTGGAAGTGTTTATGTCCATCCCGGAACAGCACTGGATCGAGCTGCGCGAAAACCTGGGCTCGCCGTTCCGGCTGGCCCACCTGAAGAACCTATAGAACACGGCCCATAATTGAGCTTCGGGAGGGGCACGACGGAATCCGCCCCGGGCGCAGTCGGGGGAGCTGTGCCGAAAGTCACGATCACCCAAGACTGACATTCCGGGGGCGTCCGATATGGATGCCAGAGGAATCTCGACTTCAGGTGTTCGAGTGACTCGATGTTTAGAGGCTTTGCGCGCGACCACAAGTTGCATTATCGCGTTGTTATCTCAGACTACCGGTGGGGAGGGCAAGGGGACCCTAAGAAGACCTTTGAACGCACTTGCATCGCCCCGCCCGAAAACGTAAACTCTCGCTGTTATGGCGTTGATCCCTATCAAAACCGCGTCCGAAACCGGCTACTGCGACTGCATCTGCGGCTGCTACGAACTCGCCAGCCTGCGCGACGAGGACACGGGTAAGGGCTACTGCCCCGCTTGCGCCAAAGACCACGTGGACCTGAATGCCGGCGCTGGCCTGCCCAACCCCGCGCCCGTGAACGTCACCGCCAACTCCGCGGCTGGCAGCAAGTCCTCCGCCATGCCTTCCCCCGCCGACCCTCCCGGCCGCCTGCGCTAATTGAAAACCCACAAGGGGAAGCAATTCCCTTGCAAATAAACAGCTAGTAAAACGAAAAGGGCGTCCCGGTTTCCCGGGACGCCCTTTTCCAAATACGGCTTGGTTAGAGGTTAGAAGTAGAACTTCGCGGCCAACTGAATCAAGCGCGAAGGGTTGGCATTGAAGACTTGGCCGAACCGCGGGTCGCTGATGTCCGTGATGACGGAGTTCGCGCTAAATTGCGTATGATTGAAGACGTTGTAAAATTCAATCCGCAACTCAAGCTTTGTGCTCTCCGTGATCCGCGTATCCTTGTAGAGCTCGAAGTCCCAGTTGTTGATGCCCGGACCGCGCAAAATATTCCGGCCAGCGTTACCGAGGACACCCGGTGCCTCGCACGTAAATGCTCCCGGCGAGAACCAGTAGCGGCCAGAGACGGGACCGGCTGTCTGTCCGTCGGCGGCGCAGGCGTTCTGGTTTTGACTGTTATTGCCATTTCGGGCATTAAAGTAGGTCACATTCCCAGTACGATTGGGAACGTCGATGGCAGCATTATCCGAAATGTCAAACATACTGCTCTGCAGTGAGCTTAAATTGCCATCCACAACGTCCAGTGGGAAACCCGTCTGGAATGTAGTGATTCCCGCGATGGTCCACCCATCCGAAACTCGGCTGGGCATCCAAGCCATGGAACTGAAGTGGCGAACACTGGGAATCTGGTAGGAATAGCTAAGCACGAAACGATGCCGAGCATCGAATGCAGAGTTACCATAGTCCAACCTGGGGTTGTACGGATTCGTGGCGCGGATGCTGCCAAACCCTCCGAAGCCCCCACCCCCAAATGCGCTATTCTCGAAGCCTGAAGCCTCGTCCAAAGAATGGGAATACGTGTAAGCGGCGAGAAAATCCAAGCCATGGGAGAGCCGACGCTTCAGGGTAGCCTGGAAGGAATTGTAATTAGAATTGGTGCCGCTGCCAATCGTTACAATGGGACCATAAATGCTGCACAGTTGCGTGGCACTGAAGCCGTTAAAGGCGCAAGGTGCCGCTTGCGGATACTTAAAGTCCTCCGGGTGCGTATATTCCTGGTTGAAGGGGCCGCAGGCAGGATCCGCCAAACAAGGTGCAGTGTTAGTAACCAGGTTCTGCGGCGTGACCAGTGACAAATGATGCGCCTCGGAGCCAACGTAGCCAAGGGACAGCAGGGTACTCGAGCCTAGTTCCCGTTCCAACGTCACGTTGTAGTTAATGGCCATGGGGTCCGTAATGTTCGGCGCCATACCTGCGGTACCTTGGTACAGAGGGAGGAAGGGCGCGAAGTTAATATTCTGCGATGGCCCTGGATAAGGGAAAGGCTGAGTATTCTTTGCACCGGTCTGAATGTTGGTAAATGGATCCGCAAAGGTCGGATGCCCCGCGCCGCTCGAGGAGAAGCCGAGAGGCGCGGCGCCAAGAAATTGCAGCGTCTGCTCTTCCTCAAAGCGATTATAATAAATCCCTACACCAGCCCGGATACTGGTCTTCCCGGCCCCACCCGTCAGGCGTCCGCCCCAATCGGGGCTATATGCAACGCCCAGTCGGGGCCCAAAATTTTTGAACGGGTGGCTTGTGCCTGCCGGGGTTACACCGGGGTCACCGCTGAAGACATAGCCGACCGGAGCGTTCGTGAAGACAGTGGACTGCTGGCCAGGATTGAAGGCGAACTGGGCATGTCCATTGTAGGAACTGTCAACGAGCGCCGTGTCAATTTGCCAGCCGACTCCGTAGGTAATGGTGAGATTCGGGTGCCACTTATACTGGTCCTGAACGTAGCTGTAATACTCTTGCGCGTGGGCATCGACCACGCCCCCGCTTCCTTGGGTGTAGTTGTCCGGGATTCCCAACAGGAAGTCCGCGCCGGCATTTCCGGTGCTGAAGATGCCGTTATGGTTGAAAGTGAAGTTGCCATCGTTATTTCCCGCAAAGGGATTGTCCACACCAAATCGCCGCATGTCGAAGCCAAACTTTATGGTGTGCCGACCCGAGACGATCGAAAAGTTGTCCACTGCCTCGTAGGTCTGGTCCTTTCGCGGTTGCGGTCCATTCGCTGAGAATCCCAGCGTAAACAGACCTCTGACTGTTACGATGGGCAATCCTTCTGCCGAGCCCCCTAATTGCGGCGCGATATTGAACCCAAGGGAGGCCGGGGAAACGGGAGTGGTTGGGTTTACCGCCCCGAAATTGAACCGGTTGTATCCGGCGCGCATCTCGTTCAGGATGTTGCCGTTGAATACGTGCGTCCAAGAAACTGAAAATTCCTTAGAGTGCCTGTCGTCGGTTTCGGAGAAACCGTCCAGGGTAGCACCGGTGAAGGGAAGATCTGAGACCGAAGGTCGGTGCTCAATGAGGAAGGTCCCCCAGAGAGAATCCTTACTGCTGAAGGTTTGATCGATCCTGCCGAGGTACTGATCCTGCTTGCCTGTGATGATGGGGTTAAACTGGAACTGCCTTAAGCCCGAACCAGCGTTGGTGTTCGGTGTCGGAATAAAGCTTAACAGCTTCGCCGAAATGGTATTGATATCCGAGCCAGGAATGAAGCCAACCTTGCAGCCTGGAGTCGCCCCGCCAGCGCAGCCAAAGATAGTGCTGTAAGGAGTGCCTGCCGGATAAACTTTGCCGTCAGAGCCTGTCAATTGAATTGGAGACAGGTGGGAACTCGCCGCGATGCTTGACCCTTGAGGATTTGCGGCAGAGGGCCCATAGAGGGCACCAGCGCCCGGACTTGTCGGATTAAACACCGACGCATCGAAAACCGTGGTGTTCCCTCCACCGTTGGTCGTTTCTGGCTGCCGGTTGCGAGTCCCCTGATAGGAAAAGAAAAAGAAGGTATGCTTCTTAATAACCGGGCCACCGACCGTCGCACCGAACTGATGTTGATGAAACTGTTGCGGCACCTTCTGGAAGAAGCCCTTCGTATTCAAAAACGGGTCGCGGTAAAACTCGAAGGCATCGCCGTGAAAACTGTTGGATCCGGACTTGGTGACGGCGTTGATGACGGCACCCGAATTCCGCCCGTATTCAGGATTGATTGAGCCGGTCACCATGCGAAACTCCCCAATCGCGTCAGGGCTCGGAACGACCGAAGGCGTGTTGAGCGGAAGGTCGTTCGTGTCCGTTCCGTCAATCAGATAGCTATTCTGCTGGGACTGACTACCGTTCGTGGCGAAATCGCCACGCCCGTCCGACGCAGCAACAACGCCTGGCTCCAACTGTTGAAGGGCGACCCAGTTCCGCCCGATGAGAGGCATATTGACGATCGTGCTGCCTTCGATCGTTGTACCGAGTTGCGTTTGCGATGTTTCGACCTGCACCTGATTGGCTTCCACCATGACCTCTTGGGCCACCGCGCCCACTTCCAGCCGGATTTCCTGCTCGAAGACCTGGTTCAAGTCCACGTGGATTTTGGACACCACAAACGTGCGGAAGCCCTGCTTTTCCGCAGTTAGCTTGTAGTCCCCGATACTTACTTGCGGAAAAACAAACCCACCATCTTGGTTTGTGACATTCGCGTAAGAGATGCCAGTAGCGACATTGGTGGCCGTAATCTTCACGTCCGGCACTAAAGCACCCGCCTGATCTAAAACTCGCCCACGGATGCTGGCGTACAAATTGTCCGCCTTTGCCGGTTGGACACCGAGCGGGCCGAACAACAGAACCACAATTGCGATCACAGACAAACTGAGAGGCAGTAGAGCGCCTCCAGGCAGGACACGTTTCATATCTTTTGCCCCCGTCAACGTCATTTTGAGAATGGAAAAGCGGTTGGACCACCACAGGTCCGGTCGAAAGTAGTGCAAGGTGCTTTCCAATCTATGCTTTATGTCAGTTTTAGATGAAGTTGCGATAACTTCTTTGTTTGATGGGGTGGTACTGGAACTCGATTGCTCGATTTAGAAGGTCTTTATACCATAAACTGTAGGTTTCAGAGTGTTTTCCTACCAGATTATGAAGCCCAAAAGATTTTCTTATACCAATTGAAAAGGGCGTCTTGGCAAGCCAAGACGCCCTTCCTGGAGCTCTCGTCCACAAGCCTGAACGAAAACGAATGACAGCGTTTAGAAGAAGAACTTCAGCGCCAGCTGCATCGTCCGTGCATTGCTCACGAACTGTGTTTGTGGCTGGTTGAAGCCCGCACTTTGCGGAGTCAATACGTTGATCTGAGAGCCGGTGAATTGAATTGGAGCAACGTCGTTAAGGCGCCCTCCAACCCATTGCGGATGGTTAAGGACATTAAACGCTTGGACGCCGAATTCGATTTTGAATCGTTCCGTGATGGTGATGCGCTTCAAGGCGGACAAATCGATGTCATCAATCGGAGGCAGTTGCAGGGTGTTGCGGCCCGAATTGGCCAGAGCCCCAACTTGGGCCTGAATGTACTGCGCATTCGGATTGATCGCCGCATACGCCACGACATACGGGGTGGAATCAAAGTTGTTTTTGCCAGGGGGGCCATTCTTCGCATTGAAGTCGTTCTCTCCGCACGTTGCGAAACTCGGAAGCGCGCTAGTGCAGAGCGGGTTCACCCCGCTCCCGGTTCCCGGAGTACCCTTGGGGTTGAAAATCGTGCGGTCTCCGGCGGAGTCGCCATTTTGGTTCGAGTCCACCCCGCTTTGTGGATCCACCCACTGGCCCGACTGATATGTGTAAATCGGGGCGAATTCCCAATTTCCGAGGGTGTTTTTCACGAACGCATTGCTGTGCTTAAAGTAAGGCACATCGTAGATTACCGCAAGGGTCAGCCGGTGGCGGTGGTCAAGAATCGAATTAGAATAATCGTTGCGCAGGTTCAAGCCATTCTGTGCACGGCGTGGCGACAATACAGTGCTAAACACCTCTGCGGTCGCGTCGTCGATCAGATGGCTGTAGGTATACGCTCCCACAAATTGCAGGCCATTGCTGAGGCGCTTGTTCAGTTGTATGGCCAAGCCGTGATACGTCGAGGAGGCCCAAGGCACATACCCCGTGATGGTGCTCGCATTGAACCCCGCCGCGGCGTATGCCGGTACGATCGTCTCACCAAGACCACCCTTGGAAACAGGAGCGGCCGCAGTGCTGATCTGGGCTAGAGTTGTGGTCAGAGCATCGAGCGTCGCCTGCGAGGGCGCTGTAGTGTACGTCGGCAAGAAAAACGACGGCGTCACCACCGGCTGCTTGTTCAACTGAATTTGGGTTGGCAGGTGGATGCCGCGCGTCCCGAGGTAGCGAACCTCCAGCGTGTAGTCCTTGGCAAAGGTGTGTTGTACGCCTAATGTCCAGTCGATGGATTTCGGATCCAACGTATTGGGAGGCAAGTACGCCGACGTGGCGGCCCGTTGGGCAGCAATTGTGGGGAAAGTCCTGACGCCACCAGGGCCCGGAAGAATACCACCGTTGCCGAGGAAGGGTGTGGCGCAATTGTAATTCCCGACCGGTGCACAATCAATCGTGGAACTGAGCTGTGGAGGCAAAGTCAGCAGGCCGAGGTTGTCGAATATAACGTCATAGGCCTCTCCAACGCCGCCACGAATGGAAGTTCTGCTGCTTGTACCGGGCGAATACGCGAAGCCTACGCGCGGCGCCCAGTTGTTCGTCGCTGGCTGCGGTGCTGCGAAGGTGATGAGTCCCGGAACGCTGGCTGCCGAGTTTAGCGCCTGCGACCTGCTGCCGAAAGGAGTGGTTGTATATTCGTAGCGCAGGCCTAGGTTGAGGGTGAGGTTCTGCCGGATGCGCCAATTGTCATTGGCAAACCCATAGAGTGCGACCTGATCTCCATAGAAGACCGGGTTGCCGTTGCTACGCTCTGCGAGAACGTTCGGGGCCTTGTCCTGAAGGAACGACAGAGTCGAAGTATATTCATAGTCACCGCGCGAACGTTGCGTAAAGGTCTCTGGAGCGATAAGTTTGCGCCCTTCAAATCCAAACTTCAGCGTATGCGCGCTTTTCGTCCAGGTAATTGCTTCTGACGCGGAGTAAGTGTTCTGGACCGTGCTCTGTGGCGCGTTGGGATTTGGACCGAGCTGCAAGGCATTCAGGTCTCTGAATACAAGGTTTGGAAAACTGTCCAAGCTCGGGTACGAGAAATTGCCGGCCGTAACCACCTGGGCGAAACGGTTGAAGCCCACGCGGAATTCGTTGGTCAAGTTCGCGCTGAAGGTGTGATATTCGTTGATCGCTATCAGATGAAATTTATTGGGCAACGGGGTGTAAAACACCGGCAGGTTGGCGGCGGTGCTGATTCCGATGACGCTGTTGTAGATATAGCGACCGCGAATCTGATCCTTCGCGGAGATATCATAGTCCATGCTCGTGGTGAGGAACTTGCTATTCGTGAAGCTCGGAGGGACCACCTTAAGGCCCAGCGTTGGAATGCACCCGGACGGAGTCGGGGTGACGGTGCAGTCCGCCGGAGCATTAACCCATTTTATTGGCGTGCAGCTCTTATTCGCCAGTGTCCCTGGCTGTACGTATTTCTCGAATTGGGCTAGGTTCGTGGCTGAAAGTCCAGTCGTGGCGTTGATCGTGGTGAATCCTGCTGCAGTTGGGGCACACACGGTGCCTGCTGTGCCAATCTGTCCCAACGGGTCATACTCATAGTTACCGAAAAAGAAGAGTTTGTTCTTGAGGATCGGGCCGCCGAACTGCCCGCCAAAGCGGTTGAAGTCGTAGCGCGGCACCGAAGTGAAGCCAGCAAGCTTTTGTAGACTGTCGAGTGCGTTGTAGTTGCGGTTGTCATTATAAACGTACGCCAAGCCGTGGTAAGAATTGGTTCCACTTTTGACGACGGTGTTGAATTGCCCGCCCGAAGAATGTCCGAATTCCGGCGAAAACTGATTTTCGAGCAGTGAGAATTCAGCAACTGCGTCATTGGGAACGTTTACGAGCGGGCCCGTCACGCTCTTATTGTTGTTGTCCACACCCTCGATCATGAAGTTGTTGTTACGCGGACGTTGACCACCCACCGAAGGTCCCGTGCCGACGCCTACGCCGCCACTGGTGGCCACGCCGGAGCCCAAGAGCGAAAGGTTTAATACGCCGCTGCCGTTCCCGCGGCTGGCAGAAGGCAAATCCGCGAGTTCCTGGTCTTGAAAGGTGCTCGAGAGTTGCGCCGTCGTCGTATCCAGCGACGGCGTGATCCCCGAAACCTCGACGGTCGTAACCGCCCCCCTGATCTCCAGGACAATCGGAAGGGTGCTCGTCTTATTCAACTCAACGACAAAGCCACTAACGACTGTCGTGGCAAAATTCGCCGCTGAGGCGGAGACGGTGTACGTGCCTACGGGCAGGTTGTTGATGCGATATTCGCCAGCGCCATTGGCTTTTGTCGTATGCTTCACGCCGGTTTCGACGTTGACCATCTCCACCGAAGCGCCTGGGACGACGGCACCCGACTTATCGAGCACGGTTCCAACCAAGTCGCCGCTAATAATCTGAGCGCTGACCTGGCTGGCAACGGCAAATCCAAGCATCAACGCCACGAAGCTGATTAAGGCCAAATAACTGTGCAGCCGCTTGCTCACGGAAGCCCCCTATTTTTTCGAGAAGTCTTAAGAACCGCGGTCAACTTGCACGGATGGACCGACCCGGATTGCCAGTAAGGATGCAATCTAAATTCCAGATTTTATTTATAATTTATGTGAAGGTTATCTTTCGTAATGTCTGTCCTATCATCAAGTTATGCTAAAAAGGGGATGCCTGCTGGATTATGGTTCGGCAACTTCATACCGGGTACTGTAGAAGATACGGAATTTAGAAGATCTATAGATTGGATCGTGCGTTAGTTCTGGTACTAGAATCTCGATCCGCCATTTTCAAATTTGAAGAAGCAATTCTCTCGGTTGCCCGCCGAGCCTAAAAGAACATGAGGAGCTGTCTGCTGGCCTCCGAGAATGCTTGTTCAGGTAAGATAAGGCTCACGACAAAATAGCCGTCCGAGGCGATTTCATAGAAATGTCCTGGGTGCACATAGATCCCCTTCGCGGCCAGCAGCTCCACGGCGGCGTCTTCGTCCGAATGCGTGGCCGGCACTCGCAGCACGGCGTACCAACCACCTTCTAGTGCTAACCTACTGCAAGTCTTTTGATCGACCAGCAACCGGTCAAGTTCCGCCAAATTTCGGCGTACGCGCACGAGCAATTGCTTTTGAAAGCCGCGACGTTGCTTGAGAAATGCTGGCATCGCCAATTGCACTGGGGCGCTCATGGAAAGGTAGGTGTCAGCAATAACTTCGAGCCGTGCAATCGCTTCCCTTTTCATTTCTTCCGGGCCACCAACCACTAACCATGCGGCCTTCATCTGCGGCAGCCCGGAAATTTTCGAGAGTCCACTCAACGTGAACGTCAGCGCCACCGGATCCGCGGCGAAGCTTGCGGGCCGCGTTGCGGCGTCGAGCGTGAAATCGAGAAACACTTCATCCGCGATAATCACCATCTCCCGCGCGGAGCAAATGGCATTCAGCTTGGCCATTTCCGCAGGTTTGACGAAATGCCCTGTTGGATTATTGGGATGAACGACGATGACGCCGCGTGTCCGCGGCGTAATGGCCTGCTCCAAGGCATGAAAATCGATGAGCCATCCGTGATCGTAAAGCAACGGGTAACGCACCAGCTTGACGTCTTGAATGTCCGCCAGGAAATCGAACAGCGGATAACTGGGGGAAGGAATCAGGATTTCGTCGCCGGGATCGCAGAGCGTTCGAAAAATGTACGAGTACGCTTCGCTGGTACTGGTCGTGAGAAGAATATCTTCCACGCCGACCTTCGCACCGCGCTCCGCGTAATATTCAGAGACGGCCCGCCGCGCCGGCTCGAGCCCTTTCGCGTTCGGTTCATATTTGAGCGCCTCCGGATTCCGCAGCGCATCCAGAATAGCTTCGGTGTCATACACCAGGCCGCACTCGGTGGGATTCGAAACCGTGAGATCGATCAACGGTTTTCCCGCGGCTCGATGCGCCGCAAGTGCTTCGCTGAGCCGGTTCGGCGTCAGATTCCAATGGGTGCGTTTTGCAAACATGAAGATTTCGAACTGGAACGATGAACCGCATCGTTCGAATCGTGCCGCATCATTATATCCAGCACGCCAGAAATCCCGCATGGCTTCCCGCTCACGTATACTGAAGACGGCAGATTGCATTCCATGAGCACACCTCCCATCGCTGGCCCTTTGCTCGAACCCGTGCCGCAGCTGGATCTCGCTGCGCAATACGCCTCCATTGGCACCGAGATTCGAACCGCCATCGAGCGCGTGATGGCCTCACAACAGTTTGTTTTGGGGCGCGAAGGCGCCGCGCTGGAAGAAGAAATCGCCAAGCTGTCTGGCGTCGCGCACGGTGTCGGCCTCGCCTCGGGAACGGACGCACTCATCTTGTCGTTGCGCGCCTGCGGAGTGCAACCCGGCGATGAAGTGCTTCTGCCTCCGTTCACGTTTGTGGCCACGGGAAGCGCCGTGAGCGCACTCGGTGCCAAGCCGGTTTTCGCGGATATCCGGCCGGACACCTACAACATCGATGCCTCCGAACTCGAACGCCGCGTAACCCCGCGCACGCGCGCCATCGTGGTTGTGCATCTCTACGGCCTCGCCGCGGACATGGACCCCATCATGGCATTTGCGAAGGCCCATAACCTGCCTGTTATCGAAGACAACGCGCAAGCCATTGGCGCGTCCTACAAGGGCCGGCCCACCGGCTCCATCGGCAACGCTGCCTGCATCAGTTTCTATCCGACGAAGAACCTCGGCGCCTACGGCGACGCGGGCATGGTCGTGACAAATTCACCGCAAATCGCTGAGCGCGTTCGAACGCTCCGTAATCATGGTCAATCTGCAAAGTATTTCAGCAGCGAACCCGGCTGGAATAGTCGCCTTGACGAAATGCAGGCCGCCATCCTTCGCGTGAAACTTCGCCATCTTTCGAACTGGCAGCGCGCTCGCCAATCGAACGCCGTCGAATACTGCCGCCTCTTGAACCAAATTCCCGGCGTAATGCCGCCTATTATTCCAGACGGATTCGAACACGTCTTCCATCAATACACCATCCGCGTGGAGCGACGCGACGCCCTCCAGCAATTTCTGAGCGCGCGGAAAATCGGCAGCACGGTCTACTACCCTCATCCGTTGCATCTTCAGCCGCTGTATGCCTCGCTTGGCCACAAACCCGGTGATTTCCCGCACGCGGAGCGCGCCGCGCAGGAAGTGCTTTCGCTCCCGATGTATCCGGAATTGCGCAAGGAACAGATCGCGCGGGTGGTGGACGCTATTGCAGAGTTTCTGAAGTGCTGATTCGTTTCGAACTCCCGCTTATTTTCCCAAGTAAAGCAGCGCCAGCAGAAAAACCCACAGTCCGTCCATGAAATGCCAGTAGAACGAAGTGATTTCCGCCGCCGTCGGTAGCGTAATGCTTTTCGGCTCAAACTTTCGAACGAAAACGTAGACCAGCGCTCCGACTCCGCCGAGCAGATGTACTCCGTGGGCCGCGGTGAAAATGTAGAAGAAACTGCTCGCGGGATTCGTGGCCATGAAAACACCCTGCGCTACGAGTTGCCGCCACGCCACGAGCTGGCCGATCAGAAAGAGAATCCCCAATCCTGTGGTGATCCCCCACATGTTTCGAAAGCCGCCGAGATCGGAGCGCGAAAGGCTGCGCCGCGACAGCTCCAGGGTGAGGCTGCTAGCAAACAGCACCAGCGTATTGATCCACAGCACTGCCGGCAGATGCACCGGAATCCAATCGCCGCTCGTGCCTCTGCGCACCAGAAAAGCGCTAGCCAGCGCCATGAAAAACATCAGAATCGAGACAAGGCCCACCGCAATGCCTGTGTAATAACGCCGCGCAGACGGCTTCCACGGGCGCCGCTGCTTGCCGTTGTCTCCGCCACCGTCGCCGCCGCCATCTCCGCCGGCAGGCGGGGTTCCGCCGCCTCCACCGTCACCGATGTCTTCAATGATGAGTTCGATTTCGGGAGTTGCAGTTGTTCCCGGCATGGTGCTCTTTCTTATCCTCCGTCTAGCGAACCTTGGAAACCTGCTCCGGAGCTAGATGCTGAGGCACGAAATCCTCGGCCACGTCAGGCACGCTGAATTCGTAAGCTCCACGATACACCACCGGGTCACAGTCGCCAAAATCATCGGCGGGCGGAGGCGATGAGACGCTCCACTCGAGCGTGGTGGCGCGCCAAGGGTTCAATTCCTTCACCTCTTCGCCGCGGAAAAGGCTCCAAAGAAAGTTGATGAGAAACAGAACTTGCGCGGCAACCGTGAGGAGAATCGCAAACGTAATAAAGGTGCGAATCGACGAGCCTGACGCCGCCACCGAAGCCAGCGCACCGCCCGACGAAACTCGCGAATGGGCGATCAATCCCAGCCAGTGCATCGGCATGAACGCGCAGTAGACGCCAGCGAAGGTGAGCCAGAAGTGAAGTTTGCCGAGAGGTTCGCTAAGCCGGCGGCCAAACATTTTCGGGAACCAGAAAAATAGCGCACCCAGAATCGCAAACGTAGCGGCCACGCCCATGACCAGATGGAAATGGCCGGTGACGAAATCGTCGCTGACGGCTGCAGCCGCGAGATCATGTCGCGCCAGAAATATTCCGGAGAGTCCTCCGGACATGAACAGCGAAACAAAGCCGAGCGCGAAGAGCATCGCGGTATTGAGCTGAATGCGCGCGTTCCAAAGCGTGCCCAGCCAACTGATCAGCAGAATCACAGCCGGGAGTCCCAACGAGGACGCCAGCATCGAGAAGACCAGCGGCGAAAAGGGGTTCATGCCGCTCGCAAACATGTGCTCGCCCCAAACGCAAAAACCAAAAACGCCC
>Ga0210410_10002565_pt1 | contig 16248 bp, 14 predicted proteins | sample IncBWC4MmetaG_FD_161058 | JGI IMG/M metagenome (GOLD analysis project Ga0210410, IMG submission 161058) | Forest soil microbial communities from Barre Woods Harvard Forest LTER site, Petersham, Massachusetts, United States - Inc-BW-C-4-M | ecosystem: Environmental > Terrestrial > Soil >... | reverse complement strand
CCGCGTCTCCAGCGTCGCCCAGCGCGGCAGAGGGGCGCTCAGCGATGAAATATATTTGTAAAAATATGGCGCATCCTCGCCGGTTTCTTCCTTGATTTCCTTTTCCGTGTCGGTCGCGGCTTTAGCCGCCGATATGTGCGTGATCGATGCGTGCACCGCATCCAGCTGATTCTCGAGGAAGATCTTCCAGTTATTGTTCTGAACAATACGAAAGCAGCTATTCACGATTTCCACGTCACCGTCGGGGGCTCTATCGCACATGTCGTCGAACGCGCGACGCCCATTACCAAGCCACCGATCAAGACTTGGTCCCGTTTCGGAAAGACTCGCAAAAATAAAGCCGCGATAGGAACTGACGCGAGCGGCGCTTTTCATGTCCGCTGCGGGATCGCCTTTGCAAAGCCGCGTCTCTTTATAGCCGTCCGGTGCGGGCAATGCGGCCAGCTTGCCGTCGAGGCCGAACTGCCAAGCGTGATACGAGCAGGTGAACAGGCCGCCCGTGTTTCCCTTCCGTTCATTGCAGAGCACGGCCCCCCGATGGGGGCATCGATTGTGCAGGACGTTGACCTCGCCTTGCGCACCCCGCACCACAAGCATTGACTGGCGGCCAAGCATAAAGCCGACGTAATCGCCGGGCTTGGGTATCTGAGATTCATGGGCCGCATAAATCCAAGTCTTGTAGAAGATATTTTTGAGTTCTTCCTCGAAGATCGTTTGGTCGGTGTAGCAGCTGCGATGAACACGATCGTATTCCACCAGCGTGCGCCCAGCAGGGAACGCCAAACTAGGCCGAACGTATTTCGTCAATGTCGCCTCCTTCTGACGCGCCAAGTCGTGGGCCGCGAAAGTCTGGTCAGTCGTGCTTGAGCTCCGGTCAGCGGAGCCGCACATATGCGCCGCGATCGGCGTCGTTGGCAGCTCACTGGCTCGACGGCAGCCAGCCAACCGCTACTCTCTCTGCCTCGAGCGGCCTTCCGCGGCCGCCCAATCGCGTGACACGAAAGAGCTGTAATCAGCCGCGCGCGAACACCGTCTCGGCGACTTCTTCCACCGTGGATCCGCCGCCGGAGCCAGCATGGCGCGATCAATTCGCGGCGGAGCAAAGCGCGTGCTGGCAGGCGCCCACGCGTCATTCCTGCGCACCAGTAGTCGAAGGACGTCGGGACGAGCATAGTGGCCAACGGTGTCGACGATCGCTTTTGTCGCCTTGATCATCGCCGCCTGACAGTCGGCGTAGATAATGTGACTGCCATAGTCCGGACCAACGAGCGGTACGGCGAGAGGCGCGATGATCGAGCTTCCGCCGTGCGCCCAATCGGTGTTCATGCGGCCCTTGTAGGGGAAATCGTCGGGCACATCGTCCTCGGCATGTGTTCCGCAAGCGCACACGACGAAGGCGCCGGCCTCGATTGCGTGGGCTCGCGTTGCGGCATGCCCCCAGAACAGGCCTTCCTTATCGGCCTCCTGGAGACGCGGACCGGTGTGAAGGGCGAATGCGCCGGGATAAACGGCAATGTGGATGTGCTCGCCCTGGGCGATCATTGCTGCTCGCGCGAGCGTCATCAGATTCTCGCCGCAGATCAGACCGCCGATACGACCGATGTCGGTGTCAAGCACGAACAGATCGGAACCGTCGCCCTGGCCCCAGAACAAACGCTCGCAGAATGTCGGCTGGAGCTTGCGGTGACGCCCGATGAGCTTGCCGTCGCGACCGATGAAAAGGAGCGTGTTGTAGATGGTCTCCACCTCGGGGCGCGCGTCGAGTTCGTTACAGCCAATCGCAACATAAATGTTGGCTTCGCGCGCCGCTTGACTGAGGCGATCTGTGTCGTCGCTGGGGATGACAAGTGCCGCCTCGCGGAAGCGCATGCGCGCGTCGATCCAGGCAGGTATCTGAGAGTCCCAACCCTCGCTCCAAAAGGGATATCCGCTGACCCAAACCTCCGGAAAGACGACCAGGGCGGCATCATTCTGCGCCGCCTCGCGGATGACTGCGCATGCCCGCGCAATGGTCTTTTTTCGATCAAGGAAAGCGGATGGCACCTGTGCAACGGCAATCTTGACTGACTCGTGCCCGCCAAGCACGGGTTTCGGATGTAACTCTCTCATCGACAACCTCCGGGGATGGGGTTGCCGAACGATAGGACTTACGGCGCGGGGCGCTATCCGCTCGCGGCAAGCTTTGTCCCTCAGTTGCAAAAAAAGAAGTTTCGGCCGCCAATCGAGAGTTGATCGTGATTTTGCGATCGGTTCAAATGGACGTGGAAAACGCGCATGTCCGATCGGTCATTCGAGCTCCGCACGGCGAATGTCGACAAAATCCGCCAGGTGATGGCCGGATTGTTCTGCCCGTTCCAACTCACCGCCGACTCCGCAGCTTACGATGCGCGCTTGCGCCATGACTCGCTCGGCGCGCTGTCCTTCACGACGTTGGCGTACGGTAACAGGGTCGACATCGACGTCGACGAGAGACAATCGCGATTTCTGATACAGATCCCGCTTACCGGCGCGTTCGACGCGCGTACCGCCGGTCCGGGGTATCGCACGACGCCAGGGAGCGCACAGATCGTCCCTCCTAGAAAACCGTTCCACATGCGCTGTTCGGCCGACTGCACCATCCTGGTCATCAGTACCGACGCGCGTGATCTGGAGTTTCAGGCGCGAGTGCTCGCCGGCGGCGACGTCGACCTGCCGACCGTTGCTCCGGATATCGTTCCATTGACCGGCCGGGGGACAACTCTCGGTCACTACGTCGAGTTTCTGTACGCGGAGTCACGTCGCCCTGACAGCCTTTTGCGCTACGGCCAGAACGCTCGACCGGCCGTACAGACGCTGGTGGCAATGCTGGTGCAATCTTTTGATCTGCCCACACGTATCCTGCCGTCCGGCCGGTCGTGGTATGTCAAGCGCGCCGAGGCTTTCATGGAGGAAAACCTGAGCTCTCCGATTGGCATTTGCGACGTGGTGGCGAGTTCGGGGGTCAGTCTGCGCACGCTCTATCACGGCTTTCACACTTGTCACGGGGTGGCACCGATGACCTGGCTCAAGCAACGGCGGCTCTCTAAAGTCCATGATGAGCTTCGCTTGGCAGACCCCGGCGCGGTCAATGGCAACGCGATGGGGCTTCTTCCATTTGGGCCGTTTTGCCGCCGACTATCGCGCCCGCTTCGGTTTATTACCCTCACAAACCCTTCGTCGCCGCTGAACCAACCCCTTCCTTGAGCGGAGGCGGTGCCTACAGCTCGTCCATTCCCATTTGCGACCCGCCGCGAGGTAGTCCAGAGTTTGTCTGCGCTCTCGCCAGCAATGTTACATTCCGACCGGAGACAAAGGCCGATGGCCGACCTCGATCTCGAGACCGAATATAGTCCCCGCCTGACCATTCCGGACCATCCGGAGATTTTCGCCCGCTGGGCGCGCGCGGCCGAGGATTATCGCGCCGAGATGCTGAAAGCCGGCAGGGCCGAGCTCGGCTTTTCCTACGGCGATTCGTCACGGCAATTCATCGATCTGTTTTTCCCGGCGGCGGGCGAAAGCGCGCCGCTCGCGATCTTCATCCATGGCGGCTATTGGCGCGCCATGGATCCGTCGTTCCACAGCCATATGGCGCGCGGGCTGAACGAGCGCGGCTTCGCGGTCGGGGTGGTCGGCTACGATCTGTGCCCGATCGTCACCATTGCCGACATCGTCGAGCAAATCCGACGCGCCTGCGCGTCGCTGTGGCAGCGCTTCAATCGCCGCATGCTGGTGTGCGGCCATTCGGCGGGCGGACACCTGACCGCCGCCATGGTCGCGACCGATTGGCAGAAGCTCTGGCCGAAAGTGCCGTCCGACCTGGTGCCGGTGGGCTATGCGATCTCGGGCGTGTTCGATCTCACGCCGCTGACGAAGACCAGCATGAACCAGGATTTTCGGCTCGACGACCAAGAGGCGCGGCGCATTTCGCCGATCTTCTGGACCGTGCCGCCGGGACGTGTGCTCGATGCTGCGGTCGGCGATCTGGAATCGAGCGAGTTCAAGCGCCAGAGCCGCAGCATGGCCGACGCCTGGCGACAAGCAAAAGCGGAAACGCGCTATGCCGAATTGCCGGGCAACCACTTCACGGTGATCGACGCGCTCGCCGATCCGAAAAATGCGATGGTGGCCCGCATCGCCGAATTGGCGCGGCGGATCAGCGCGTAAGCGCTTTCCGTTGGCGCGCGGCGGCCGACGGCGCCCAGAGAACGCAGGCTGACGCGGCAAAAATCAGTCCAAAGCCGATGAGGTCGGTCGTAGTCGGGCGTTCGCCGACGATCAGCACGGTCGAGAGCACGCCGACGACCGGAATGCCGAGTGCGCCGAGCGAGGCGGTCGCCGCGGACAGGCGCCGCACGATCGCAAACCACATGGCGTATGCAATGCCGCTGCCGACGATGCCCGAAAACGCAGTCGCGAGCAGCGCCGGGGCATGGGCGCGATCGATGTCAAGCCGGCCGTCGAACAACAGGAGGCAGGCGGCGATCAGAATGAAAGCGACCACCAATTGCCAGAAGGCAAGCGCCAACGAATCGATATCGAGGCGCGCCCATTTCACATAGACCGTGCCGGCGCCCCAGCTCGCACCCGCCGCAACGGCAAGCAGAAGCCCCAGGGGCACGCCGGTTGCGGCTACCGGAGCGATCAAGGCCACGAGCCCCAGCGCGCACAGCACGACGGAAAGCAGCTGCCGCGCATTGGGCTTTTCGCGCAACACGATCCAAGCCAACAAAACAGCCCAGATCGGCATGGTGTAGATGAGGATGGTGACCCGCGACGTGGCCGCAGCCACCTGCGCGTAAGCGGTCAACAGACTGAACGCGCCGATATTCAGAAACGCGATGGCGACGACATGACCCCAGGCATTGGTTGGAACGCGCAGCCTCGTGCGCGCCGCAAGGCAGATGGCCAGCAAGGTGACGGCGCCGGCTGCGGCCGTCAGCGTGCGCATGCTGAGCGGCGGAATTTCCACAAGCGCGATTTTCATTGCCGGCCAGGTGACGCCCCAGAGCAAACAGAGCGCGACCAGCATCAGCTTGGCTTGAATGTCACCGGCCGCGCCGCCGCGCGGCTTAACGGGAGGCTTGGCGGACGTGTGGCTTTCAACCGTCACGGCGCTTTCGACCCGGCGGCGAGATACCAATCCGCGATCTGTGCGCCGGTCCAGACTTTCACATCGCTCTTTTGGCTGATCGCTTCGAGCACGCGGCGGAAATATTTCAGACGGTGCGGCGCGCCCATGATGTAGGGGTGCACGACCAACGCCATGACGCGCGCCGAGGTCGCTGAATCGGCGTAGATCTGCTCGAACTGATCGAGCGCCCGGTCGCTATATTCCGACGCCTTGTGATGCTGGATGAGCATCATGGCGACATCGTTGCATTCCTGCGTGTAGGGCAGGTTGAGGATCGGCTTGCTTCTGGTCTTGAGCCAGACCGGCTGTTCGTCGAGCACCCAATCGGCGACGTAATCGTAGCCTTCTTCGACCAGGAGGTCGGGCGTTTCCCAGGTCTCCGTCAGTCCGGGACCAAGCCAGCCGCGCGGCGGCTTGCCGGTAGCCTGGGCGATGACCTCGCGCGTCTTGCGAATATCGGCGCGCTCGTCCTCCACCTTCTGCATGTTGCGTTGAGTGAAGCCGTGCCCCATGAACTCCCATTCGCGCTCGAGCGCCGCGCGCACGATCGCCGGATAAGCGGCAAGCGCCGAGCCGTTGATCGCCAGCACTGCCGGGATCGACAGCGCATCGAAGACTTCGACGAAGCGCCAGAAGCCGACGCGGTTGCCGTATTCGTGCCAGGCCCAGTTCGGAATGTCGGGCATTGGCGAGCCGCCGGCCGGCGGCGTGAGCACGGTGCGCGGCATTGCCGCGCGCGGATCCCATTCCTCGACATTGACGATCACCCACACGGCCATGCGCGCGCCATCCGGCAGCAAGAGTTGTGGGCGTTCGGTGATGGCGGAATAGGCAATACGATCGGTCGGCAGCATTCGCCATCCTTTCTTAATCAGGACATCATCGATCACATGGCACTCGGTCGCTGAGCATCGTTAGCGTTGTGGTGCGGGCAAATTGCTAAAATCCGTCTTAGTCATTCGTACTGCTCGTCAGCTACACGGCTTAATCTAGAGCCCATGTGGCCAGTGCGGCGATCCGTCTGGATCGGCCACAGTTTCAAGCCGAATGCCCGCACAATCCATTTCGTACTCAAGCCCCAGCAGCGGCGGCCGCGCGTAATGCCAAGTCACTCCGGATCGCGCAGCGCCGCGACGTGCGATCTCATGCGGTAGAAGGGGATGAATGTCAAAGACGGTATAGATTTGCACAACCGTTGTGTCCGACCAACCGAAGCCAAGAAGACTTAAGCGACGTTCCATCTCTCCGAGAACGAATTGCGCCTTTTCACGGATCGCATCGGGGCTGGATTCGCCGGCCCTCACAGCGCGCTGCGCATAGCTTCCTACGGATCCTTCCGGAGCCTCGCCGCTGCCGGCAATAACGAATGTCGGCGACGCATGCGCTGCTTCGATCGTAAAGCTGAAGGCATGAAAGCTCGGCACGGAAGGCGGATTGACCAGCGGGCACACATTGCTGCGCGCCACCGGATTCGCGTTGCCGTCGAACAATCCCCATGTCCGCAGCCTTCCTACATAGATTTCGTTGAAGGCTCGAAAACCTTGGTCGGAGAAGGGGGCCGGCGACCGCAACTCGCAAGCGCAAAAGGCGGTCATCGGACGCTCGGCAGCGCGGATGAATTGCTCGGCAAAGTCGAAGCCTTCCGCCAGCGGGAGGGGCTGACGGAAGCGCACGCGTTGAATTTCATAGCCGGGCGATGCCGCGACTCCGGCAGAATATTGGAACACGCTTGGTAGGAAGCTGTAGCCGCCCGATGCGAATTTATTAACAGCGGACATCGGCTTACCCTTTCGGTATAGAATTCTTCACCATTAGCGTTCGGCCGAGAAAAAGTATCACATCGGCAGCACACTTAGACGCAGTGCGCGCACCGGTGCGCCCCTCAAATGCACGCATTGCGCGACAATTGCTGTTTGGATGTCCGAGCGCGCGCGGAGCGGGTTGAGCACAGCCTCCGGTCGAGCTTTGCAAACCGATCTCTCATTCATGTTCTCACATCAGTAGAGGTACAGGCCGGCTGCTGAAAAGCTGCGCGATAGCGGTCAGCAGACTACTATCGTCAACAATCGCCCGAGCAAAGAGTGGAGAGGACGCGATGACGAAAAGACATGAAGGCAGGACAGCTATCATCTCCGGCGCCGCATCCGGAATTGGTCAGGCGTCCGCAATCCGACTGGCAAAGGAGGGCGCCGAGATCATCATTGCCGATCGCGACAATGCCGAGAAGACGCTGCAGCTGATCGCGGAATTCGGCGGCAAGGCGACTGCGTTTCAATGTGACGTCACCAGTCCTGCCAGCATCGAAGCTTTCAGGACGGCCGTGGATGCGGCCGGCGCTCGCTGCGACATCCTTGTCAACAATGCAGGTATCTATCCGATGCAAACATTCGATGAGATGACCTTCGAAGATTGGCGGCACGTTCTCACCGTGAACCTCGATTCCATGTTTCTGATGACCAAGGCCTTCATTGACGGAATGAAGCGCCGCAAATGGGGTCGGATCGTTAACATAGCGTCCGATACCGTCAATTTGGTCTTGCCGGGTTTTACGCACTACGTCGCCAGCAAGGCCGGGGTCATCGGGTTCACGCGGTCACTCGCGACGGAATATGGTCAGAGCGGCATCACCGCCAATGCTATTGCACCGGGATTGACCCGGACTCCCGGCACCGAGGCGCGCGAGGAGATCGCGGGAGGCATGTCTCGAGAGGAGTTTTTTGTTGCCTATGCGAATATGCAGGCAATCAAGCGCGTGCAGGAGGTATCCGATCTCGTGGGGGTCGTTTCATTTCTGGCAAGCGAAGACGCTGCCTTCGTGACCGCTCAGACCATCTACGTCGACGGCGGGCTGGTACGAGTCTAACGGGAGCATATTTTTGATTGGGCGGGGCGCGCACGGTTTATGCCCGGCCGACTCTTCCTCGACATCATTGCGGCAACGCACCGCGTCACCCAAATATCGACATCAATACTGCCGAGCGGGGTCACGCGCTTTAATCTACCGCTGAAAAACCGCTCGCTTTCGTTCGCCCGCCGTCCACCGCATAGTGCCGCGGCAGACGGCGGTGTCTTACGTCACCGATGTCGCTTGTTGGCGGCGAGCTGCGGCGTTGGCAGATGACCAATCGCGGTATAGCCGCCATCAACCATCAGCTGCTGACCAAACACGAAGTCGGACGCCGGGCTCGAGAGAAACACGACGGCATCGGCAACTTCCGCCGGATTTCCGAACCGTCCCGGCGGAAGTTTGTGCATGTAATCGCTGCTGAATTCAGCGTCGTCTGCGAGTTCCCGCGTCATGTCCGTGATGTTAAGCGTCGGTCCCACGGCGTTGACGTTGATTCCATACTGACCCCACTCGGACGTCAGCGCGCGTGTCATCAACAGAAGTCCGCCCTTCGCCGCGCAGTAAGCGGAGAACAGAGGAAAGCCGACCTCGGCCCATATCGAGGTGATGTTAACGATCTTTCCACCACCGCCTCGTTTGATGAAGTGCTTCGCTGCGGCCTGCGCAAGAAAGAACGGCGCTTTCAAGTTCGTCGCCAGGGTCTCGTCCCAATATTCCTCGGAGAGATCCTCAGCTGGCGCCAGCAACTGCACGCCGGCGTTGTTAACGAGAATATGCAAGTTGCCGAAGTCCTTGACGACGTCATCGACGAGTTTGCGCAACGCGGCGACGCTGCGCAGGTCGACGGAATACGCTTTGGCGCGTCGGCCCTTTGCTTCGGCCGCCTTTACGGCTTCGTTCAGCGGAGGCTGTTTACGCGCAGCGACAGCGATGTCAGCGCCGGCGTCGGCGAGTGCATCTACGATAGCGCGTCCGATGCCGCGGCCTCCGCCGGTGATGAGTGCGACTTTCCCAGAAAGGCTGAACTTGTTCACGAGCGTTCCCCTGTTATTGCTTATGCTACGACGACATCGACTTTGTGGGGCTGGGGATGAATCAGCAGCAGCCCTTCCTCTGACAGTTTGATATTGCCGATCTCGCCGCAGGCGAAGCAGAATTCGAGCTGCGAGAACGGATTTTTGAGCGGACAGCCGAGCTCGGCGATCGCCTCAAAGGCACGACCGAACTTGGCCATCACGTCTTCCATCGGCTCCTCGGCGAGAAGGCCGCAGATCGGTAGCCCGACGGATGCGACCACCTTGCCGCCGCGCACCACAGCCTTGCCGCCGCCAAGGCTAGCGAGGTGATTGGCCGCGACCGCCATGTCGGTGGGATTCGTGCCGACGATCACAATGTTTTCGCACACGGCGTTCGCTGTCGAAGCGATGGCGCCGTCTCGCAGCTGGAAGCCCTGGACGAAACCCAGGCCAGTGCCGGTGCCTTTGCCAAAGCGGTCGATCATTGCCAACAACAGCACATCGCGGTCGACGTCCGCGGGCACCGTACCGTCTGCCGCGGGCAAGTGCGCCCGCCGCTCGTCGGTTTCCAGGCTGCCCTCAGTCACCCCGATCACCCGCACTTCTATGTCTCGCCGGCCTTCGTCGACCTTAAACGTGAGCTCGTCGGCGGTAATGCGGTGAGGCAATTTAACGGTGCCGCGCAGGAACGCGGGGTACTCGGTCTTCGGCAGCTCGATCAGGAACTTTCCCTGCTTGAAGACTTCGGTCCCGCCGAAAATTACCGTATCAATCGCGAAATCGCGCAGGTTCGACACCAGCACAAGATCGGCGAACCGACCTGGCGCCACAATGCCGAAGTCGCGTTGCGCGTAGAACACTTCCGCGGTGTTGATCGTCGCCATCTGAATGGCGCGCACCGGTGCTACGCCCTGGGCTATGGCGACGCGGATCGCGTGGTCGATGGTGCCTTCGGTCATAAGCTTCTCGGGCGAGGCGAGATCGGCGCAGAAGGCGAGCATGCGGGGATCAATGCCGAATTCGGTGTGGATCCGGACGACCTCGGGTACGTCGAAGCATCCGGATCCTTGCCGCATCAGCAGAGTCATTCCTGCGCGAGCTTTGGCGAGCGCGTCATTGGCCTCCACCGACTCGTGGTCCGTCGTGACGCCGACGGCGGCGTAGGCCTGCAACTGGCGCCAGGTGATGCCGGCGGCGTGCCCGGTAATCACTTTGCGCTGCAGCAGCGTCTCGTCGAAAAGATCGAGAAACTCCGGAAAATGCTCAACGACTGGGAGGTAGGGCGGCTCTTCGAGTCCGTAACAACCGTCCCATCCGAGTATCTCCTTCAACTCTTCGGCGTCGACTCCCGGCGTCGGCGTCAAACCCAGCTCGCGGTTCTGCAGCCAGGAGAGAGTTGGTACGAGAAAGATGAGCCGCATCGGCATGCGCTCAAATGCCTCTTTGAAAAATCGTACCGCCGGCACCCCCGCCACGATTCCCGGCCCGTAGAAGGCATCGGCCGTGGCCGTCACGCCGTGACTCAGAAGGGCCTCAACAAATTCGGTGACGCCGAGATAGCTGTGATACTGGTGCAAGTGGCCTTCAACCAGGCCGGGGGTAATGAAGCGTCCCGTCGCGTCGATTATGCGCGTACTTGGTCCCTTCGTGTACGCGACGTCTCCGACCGCAGCGATGCGCCCCCCTTTGATTGCCACGTCGGCAGGATAGATTTCGGCGGTAGCGACGTTGACGAGCCTGCCCCCCTGAACGATGGTTTCGGCTGGCGCTTTTCCCATCGCCACATCGATGAGCTCTCGTCGCCTTACCGGCTGGGGAGCATTGCGTACTTGGGCAGCGTTCTGATCGTTCATGGCTAACTTCATCTGCTGGTGTCCCAACCTTTGATGGATTTTGCAATTGGCTCAAGGTGAGGTGAGCGCCTCCAAGCAAAAACCGTCACGCATTTTGGCGGGATCGTCCGCCGCGATTTCGATCTCAGAGTGCATGCCGGCGCCCATTGTTCTCGGCTCCTAGACGTCCACTCGGGCAACCCGGTCGAGCGCAACGGCAAAGATGACGATCGCGCCCATGACCAGCATCTGCGTGTAGCCGCCGATTTCCGCCAAGTTCATTCCGTTTGACAGAATAGTAATGAAGAACGAGCCGATTAGCGCTGAACTTAGGCCACCACGTCCGCCCGTTAGACTGACGCCGCCGATCACCGCAGCCGCGATCGTCTGCAAAGAGAGCCCGCCGCCCAGGTTTGGCGCGCCTGAAGCGGCGCGTGCGGTGAGGATCAGCGCGCCAACCGCCGTCAATAACGCGGAAAGCACGTAGGCGAGCGCCAGCAGCCGGCGGCGTGGCCATCCGGCCACGATTGCCGCGCGGGGGTTGCTCCCGAGCACGTAAAACGATCGGCCAACGATCGTGTGTTGCAAAAGCAGGTGGAGCGCGATGCCGACGGCCACGGCATAGATAACGGACATCGGTATTCCCAGTACGTGCAGCCGATATCCCGCGACGTTGAATTCCTCGGGTATTCCGAAAACCGGGTGTCCGTCGGAAAGCGAGGTGCCGATGCCCAAGCAAATATTCATGCTGGCGAGTGTGGTAACGAACGGATTGACACGCAGCCATGCCACCGCGATGCCATTGAAAAGCCCGACGAGCAGCCCGATCAAGAGGCCGGACGCCGTCCCTGCCAGAGCCGCGATGATCCCGTTGGAGCCATCGGAGCCGACGACCGCCGTCATTGTCAGGGCGCTCGCGACGCTGATCATCGACACGCTCGGTCCTAGCGACAGGTCCAGTCCCCGCGTGAGCAACACGATAGTTTGTGCGCACGTGAGCACGAACAGAAAGGCAGTTTGCTGAACGATGTTGATGATATTCTCGAGCGATAGCACCGCCGGCACATAAAGCCCGAAACCGAGTGCGAGAATGACCGGCGAGGCGGGGACCAGCACGCGGTAGACCAGGCTGACGATGTGCGCCAGGGCCTGGCGGCGTTCCGCCGTTGTTGGCAGGTCGGCGGCAGCAGACTGTATTCCGCCTACCTGGTCCATATGCTATTCCACGGCTGCCTTGCCTCGGCCCAGCGAATCGATCGCCACCGCCGCAACCACCACGACCCCGAGTACTACGAGCTCCTTCTTGCTGTTGATACGCAGCAAATTGAGCGCGTTGGTCAGCGTCGACAGGAACAGTGCACTGAGGCCGACGATCTCAGCGCGGCCAATACCGCCGCGCAAACTCGTGCCGCCAATCACGGCCGCCGCAATGCTAAGGAGCATCAGGCGGTCGCCGCCAAGATTGGTCTGCCCCGAGCCCATTTGAGCAGTGATGAGAAGGCCGGTTACGCTCGCCAGCAGTGCGCACAATACAAACGTGAGGACCACGTAGAAGGTCGCCGAGATACCCGACACGATCGCGGCGAGCGGATTGCCGCCGATTGCGTAAATGTAGGTCCCGAGCACTGTTTTACGCTGGACCAGGCAGACCACAGCGACCACGGCGATCGCCACGTAAGCGGGTGCCGGTACTCCCCACCACAAAGCTCGGCCGAAATCGGCGATGAATCCCCGCGGCAGGCCGTACACCGGCATGCCGCTGGTCATCATGAGCGTGATCCCAGAGACGATCGAGAGCGTGCCGAGTGTTACGATCAGCGAGGGGACGCGCAACAGAGCGGAGCATAGCCCGTTTAGAAGGCCGACCGCGGCCGCGCTGCCAAGGCTGCTAAGAATACCGAGAACCATGGCGACCCCAGGATCGAACCCATAAGCTTCGGTGGCGCTGGCCATCACCTTCGCTGCAACAACGCTCGCGAGTGCGGCCGTGGCGCCGACCGAGAGATCCATGCCACCGCCGATCATGACCAACATCTGACCACACGCCATGATCGCAAGAAACGATGTATTTCGCAGGATGTTGAACAGGTTCGGCAAACCGTAGAAGCGCGGCTCCACCAGCGCCATGCCGATGACGACGAGTACGAGCAGGAACGGAATCAGTCCAACCACACTGAGCCTGGCGGAGAGACGCTCCACCAGAGCCGCGCGGTCTACGGACGTGATACTCATCCAACGGCTCCCCTGGAGCTGTCCTGAAAAAACCGAGCCAGCACGTTTTGCTCGGTGATATCGTTGCCCATTAGCTCCGCCACCATGCGGCCGTGGTGCATGACATAGACGCGGTTCGACAGATGCAGCACCTCAGGAAGCTCTGAAGACACCAATACGATTGCGGCGCCAGCTTCGACCAGCGCCTTCATGAAGTTATAGACTTCTATCTTAGCACCAACATCGATGCCGATGGTCGGCTCGTCGAATAGAAACACTTGGAAATCGCGCGTCAGACCTCGCGCCAGCATCACCTTCTGGCGATTGCCGCCGGATAGGTGAGCGACCGTGCGCTCGGGACTTGGAGGCCGCAATTGCAGCCGTTCGATGATCTGCCCTGTGAGCCGGCGCTCGGCGCCTCGCCGTATCCAGCCGAAAGTTGAAAGGACCGGAAGTCGCAACGCCACGAGAGAAACGTTCTCGCGAATTGGCCGCTCCAGCGCGAGGCCTTCGGCAACGCGATCGGCGGGGAAGTAGCAAACCCCGCGGCTCAAGCTCAACGCCGGCGAAATCTGGTCGCATGGCTTGCTATTCACTTGAACGCTTCCGCCAGTGAGCGGCTCGAGGCCATAGATCGCGCGGATCAACTCGGACTTGCCGCAGCCGACCAGACCTGCAATCCCCGTGATCTCCCCGGCGTGGGCGTGAAAATCAACGTCGGCAACAATGCCGCCAGCGCTCAGTCCTGTTGTCTGCAGCGCCTTTTCGCGAGGTTTTTGCGCGATTGCCGGAAACAGGAACTCGATTTTCCTCCCGGTCATCATTTCGAGCAATTCGCTCTCGGTAACATCGGCGGCTTTGCGTGAACCGATCAGCTTGCCGTCACGCAACACGGTTATCCGGTCCGCAAGTTGCTTGATTTCACGCATGCGGTGCGAGACGTAGATGATACCTACATTCTCCCGACGCAGCCGCTCGATGAGCGCAAAAAGTCGCTGCGTCTCGCGTTCGGTGAGAGAGGCGGTTGGCTCGTCCAGGATCAGCAACCGCACGTTGCTCAAAAGCGCCTTGGCGATCTCGACCATCTGCTGGTGCGCGCGCGAGAGATCGCGGACGGTTTTGCGAGGATCGAGATCGAAACCAAGCTCGGCAAGCAGGCTTTCGGCACGCCGACGCATCTGGGCGACGTGCAGAAATCCCAAGCGCGCGATCTCGCGTCCCAATGAAAGATTCTGCGCCACAGTGAGATCAGGGACCAACGAGAATTCCTGAAATACCGGGCTTATGCCGATCAAACGAGCTTGATGCGGCGACAGATGCCGAAGTTCCTGTCCATCATAGACCAGGCGCCCTCCGTCAGGAGGGTAGGTCCCGGCGATGACGTTGATCAGCGTAGACTTGCCGGCACCGTTTTCGCCGAACAGCACATGGATCTCGCCATGCGCCACATCGAAATTGACGCCATCCAACGCCCGCACACCGGGAAAGCGCTTTGAAATCTCGATCGCTTCGAGAAGTTTGTGAGCGCTCGGGACCGCACTTCCGGAAGGAACCGGCGGTTTTGACGCCGCCGGTAACGGAGTTGATGCCAGCGCGCTCATGCCGGCGTCCGACGCACCGCGCACTATTGCTTGACGGTGAAGACGGGCTTGAAGTCGGCCGGAGCGAAAGTCAGGTCCAATTTGATCTGTGGCAAGGTCTCCTTGGTGACCATGTCCGGAATGGGCTTGACGAAGGTCATCATCGGCTTCTTTTCGATTGCCCGGATCGCCTGGTCCACCGCAATCGTGCCGTTGATGACGACGTACTGGGTAGCGAAGCCAAGAATGTCGCCGCGTTTCGTCATGTCGAGCATGGCCTGGTTCTCGTATTCCGAGATGATGAGGACATCGCTGCGGCCGGCCTGGGCTACCGCACCAACCGCGGCCTCGCAGGCCACCGCTGCTCCCCAAATGACGTTCATCTCCGGATAAGTCTGCAACGCGTCCTGGATGAGTTGCAGTTGAGTTTGCACGCCGGTATCTCCGAACTTCTCGGCAAGGAATTTAACGCTGCTTCCCTTGATGGCGTCCTTAAAACCGTCGTTAAATCCTTCAGGCCATCCGGCTCCCGCGGGCCCCGGGAAGGTGACGACCGACGCCGGCTTTCCCTTGAGATACTTGACCAGGTAGTGACCGCTCACACCGCCCATGTAGGGAAAGTCGGCGTAGACTTTGCCGGCGATCTTAGTCTGGGTGACCGGCACCGCGATGCTGATGACCGGAATCCCTTTGTTCATCGCTTCGATGTATTTTTGCCCCATACCGCCTTCCGAGACACCGCCGATGATGATCGCATCGGCGTGGCCGGCCAGGCAGTCGTCGAACTGGGACAATTGCTTGTTCAAATTCTCGTAGCCGCCGGCCTCATACAGCGTCATGTTCACGCCGGCGCGACGCGCTTCCTCGACCACGCCGTAGTCGGCACCCAGCCAGAAGCTGTCCTTCAGATGCGGAAAAAGCACGCACAGATTCCATGGCTTTTCCGCTTTCGGCAGAGGCACGTATTCGGCTGGAACATCCTTGCCAGAGGACGCGTCAAAGACCTTGAGCGGCCACCATTGCTTGAGGCTCCCTGCTGATGCCGGTCCGGTCACCGCCAGCGCGAGCGCTGCAGCCAAACAAATCCTCGTCGTTACCTTCATGTCACCCCTCCCTTGATCGTTACACGCTCGCGGTGAAGTTTGAGCAATTGAGAAAAATAGGCCAACAAACAAAGGTCGATCAAATCAAATTACCTAATATCGGCTATCGTCTGCGCTAATCATCACTACCATTTCGTGGCCAACTCAACCATTTAGTGTATCTTACTTAGTGTACCTCACTCTGGACGCTGCCGCGAGCGCGAGGCAAGCCGAAGTGATGGGCGCCGTAAGCACAAAGATTGCGCTGGGCCGCAAGTGAACGCGATGTTTCACCCATGAGCCTGTTCTAAGGTTCTAGAGAATGCGCCTTTCGTTTCCCTTGGCTGCAGCGCACGTCTGCTAACCCGGGCCGATGACGCAGTCCGGCTCGCGGGCCGCGATGTTTCCTTATCGTCCAGCAAACTGACGTCCGATCGCAGCGCCGTCGTTTTTGAGGGGTTGCGCCGTCAGATCAAAGGGCCGAGGCCGCCAATTTCAGCACGCTGCGCGGCAGACCGGGTTGCCCATCG
>Ga0210410_10002564_pt1 | contig 16249 bp, 15 predicted proteins | sample IncBWC4MmetaG_FD_161058 | JGI IMG/M metagenome (GOLD analysis project Ga0210410, IMG submission 161058) | Forest soil microbial communities from Barre Woods Harvard Forest LTER site, Petersham, Massachusetts, United States - Inc-BW-C-4-M | ecosystem: Environmental > Terrestrial > Soil >... | reverse complement strand
CGCATCACCTGTTACCGCGATTCTCACAAGCGGTCGGTCGTCCATTGCGATCAGAAACGGTGCAGCAATTCGTAAACTTGGTGACGCACCCGGCAATTTGCTGGTTAGCAGCGGCAGGCGCGCTAGTTGTCTGGCATATTCCTTCCGTGTTTATGCTCGGCCTGCGATCGCAAATGTGGCATGGGGCTGAGCAAACATCCTTCCTTGCAACCGGCCTTTTATTCTGGTCGCCTGTAGTCCGGCCATGGCAAATCAGCTTGAAATGGCCAGAATCATCCATACTCTTATATCTGTTTCTAGCCACCTTTCCGTGCGATATCCTTTCGGGATTTCTCGTGTTCTGCGACCGAGTGGTTTACCCGGTGTTTTTGTCTTCCCCCCGCTCCTTTGGATTTTCTGCTCTAGAAGACCAGCAATGCGCCGGCGCGTTGATGTGGACTTGCGTTACGGTCGTCTACTTAATCACCGGGGCGGTCTTCACCGCGCGTTTACTCTCGCCCCATCAATCGGAAGAATTCGTGATTCCGCAATCTGACGCGCGTGGCACCCCGCTGCGGCACACCAATGCGCACAGGATGGAGGTGGTCTGAAATGTCACATCGGGGTGCAATTACCGAGCCTTCTTCCACCGCGGTGCAAGAGCGCCATCTTGTTGGATCCACGCTGCTCTCAGACTACTGGGCACTCACGAAGCCCGAAGTGAACTTCCTAATCCTAATCACAACTTTCGTAGGGTTTTATCTGGCCTCGGCAAGTGATAGGCGGTTTTCATTTGCCGGGCTGTTCAATACTTTGCTCGGAACGTTGCTAGTAGCAAGTGGGACTGGAACTCTAAACCAATATCTGGAACGAAAGTTCGACGCACAAATGCGCCGAACCGCCCGGCGCCCGGCCGCCGCCGGCCGTCTTACACCCTCCGCAGTCTTGGCTTTCGGAGCAGCATTGGCAGCGGTTGGTAGCCTCTATCTCGTGATAGCGGTCAACCTGCTCGCCAGTGCGCTCGCAACCTTAACATTGCTCTCCTATCTGTTCGTGTACACCCCGCTGAAGCGAATAACTCCAATGTGCGTTCTCGTCGGAGCTTTTCCGGGTGCCATGCCGCCACTCATCGGCTGGGCCGCAGCATCCGGCCGATTGAATATCGAGGCGGGAATCCTTTACGCCATGCTCTTCCTGTGGCAGTTTCCACACTTCATGGCAATCGCATGGATGTACCGCGAAGACTACGACCGCGCGGGTTATCTGGTTCTGCCGAAGGGCAATGCGAAAGTACCCTTCGTGATTTTAGAAACTCTATTGCCGCTCCTTGCGCTCGTCGCTATCAGCATCATGCAATTGCCGATTCAGCACGCGGCAACCTTTTACTGTGCGGTGGGTTTTCTGGGAACAGGATTCATATACTTCGGATGGGAATTCGTGTTCGAGCGTTCCAGAGTTGCTGCACGCCGGCTGCTCACGGCGTCGATTGTTTATCTTCCACTGTTGTACGGACTAAGCGCGACGTTCTGCAATCGGGCCAAATGATCTGATGCCCCGACGTTCCGGCGGATTCGAACAAGGAGACCACTCATGAGCAATAACAGCGACTAACAAGGTGGCTTCTTGCGCGTCGATGAATGTTCCGACGGCCGGCCAAAAGCGTCTCGTCATTGTGGGCGCGGCTGGAATGGTGGGGTAACGTTGTCAGACCGGGATTCTACAGTGGTCGCGTTGTGCCGCAGAATTCAGAACACCGGTCAATTTCGCCGACAGAAGAGATCTGAAACGAAGACCGACACGAAGGTGGAACTCTTGTTTCGCGCAGAAAAATCAAAGATCGCAGATTTCCGCGCTGGTTACGCGAGCCGTGCTGACTTCTGCGAGCTCTTGGAGCGGAACCTGAAACCTTTGTATCTACTCGCATTTTTGTTGACTCCTAATCACAAAAACGCCGAGTGCTGTTTTTCCATGACAGCCGAGGAATGTCTGGGAGAACAAGCAGTGTTCAAGGAATGGGCGCAATCTTGGCTTAAGCGAAGCTTAATTAAGAACGTGATCGGCGCCGTCTCTCCGGCGTCAAGCTGCGGTTGCGCAAAACGGGACTTCTGGAGCGTAGAGCAAAACGAACCAGCATCACCCCTCTCAATTGTACCCAGACAGGCTTCACTAGTCGTGTCCTTTGCCAATGAATGACAGCGTTGTCATCGCCCAACGTCGGCGAACGTCCATTCGGTCTTAAGATCGGAGCCGATATTCGTTGACGTTGGCAATGAGTTAAGTGCAAACAATCACTCTCGCTCACCTCGGTCGTCCGAATGCGTGCGGACCACAGTAAAGGCGAACACTTTGTTGTTTCCGGTTCCATCGATTTCCCGGTAACCATATGCCCAATAGAGCGCGCCGTCCACGAATCGATGGGCCATCCAGTACTGTGCCCCCACTCGCCAAATTCCAGAGAATGTCTCTGGTGGTCGCATCGAGAGCGCACATCTGCCCCGAATTGGAGCCCGCATACATGACCACGTTTGCGACACTGACCGAGCGCCTGTCAATGGCGCATGGGGTAGGGTCTGCAGTCTGCCAAAGGATCTTTCCCGTAGCAACGTCGAGAGCACTCCAGGCTCCCCACGTAATCTGTTGTCCCGAGGGCACCAACGTGTAGGGCAGATTGTTTCGATTCGCAATCGCGACATAAATGCGCTTGTCATCGGTGGCGGAACCCCACTCGATGCCACCGGTGACCTGCCTGGCCCACCGCCGTCCTCTTTATGTTTGTACAAATCCTGACGTTTTTCTCACACATTCCGACCGCACCGCATAACAAGCGGCGCTAACTTCCAGAGAACGGGATCGGTTGCAAAGGTTCTGCGCCAGCCCGAAATCGCTTCTTCCATCTCACCGAGGTGAATAATGAGGTCGTACATCAACAGCATCGTTATATCGTTTTCGGTTTTGGCAGCATCCGCATCACTTGCGGCTCTACAGGATGCTCAGTCTTCACAAAATACGATCGTGGTCGGAGCAGGTAATGACCTTCGCTGCAGACTCGAGAAGGGGCTCCGCATCACTAAGTCAGGCGAGCCAATTACAGCAAAACTGGTTGAGCCAGTTTACGCGGGTACGACTATCGCAATTCCAGAGGGCTCGACGGTTAAAGGACATGTCTCGGCAATTTCCAGTGCGCCCAGGCGTAAAGGGCAGCTTCTGCGTGGCGATTTGACGCGCCCGCGAACAGCAAATGTAACCTTTGACAGCGTTATTCTTCCCGATGGCACCGCGTTGCCGATTCATACGGATTCCACAATTGGAGTCAGTGATGTAAAAACGGCTCAGTATCTTCCCAAGTCTCAACGTCCCAGCATGCGCCAGAAGATGAAAGATGCTGCCAAACCTTTGTCCGAACCCAACAAACTGCAGAGATTGAGCCAGGCCGCCGTCACGAGTTTGCCTTATCACCCCGAATACCTCAGCCAAGGAACAATCTTCGATGCAACACTCCTGGATGCTGTTGAAACAACACCGTCGGTCGATCAGGCTGAGACTCATTCTTCGCCCGACGATGGCTATCTTCACGTTCGTCTTTTGACGCCTCTGAACTCGGCGATGAGCGCCGCTGGGTCGCCGATCGAGGCCGTGGTGCCTCGTCCGTACTACAACAGGGATCACGTTCTGGTCTACCCGCCAGGCACAAAACTGGAGGGCACGGTCACCAAAGTCGTGGCCGCTGGCTGGATGAAGAAGAATGGTGGCCTCTTGTTTTCGTTTCACTCTGCACAGACCCCAGACGGGAACACAACTGAGCTGTTTGCGACCGTTGCCGGCATCCAGGCGGCGGGCGGCCAACACCTCGTGGTCGGGCTTGAAGGCGACGTGAAAGCGACGACGTCGACTTTTTCCCGCTTGCGCGCTCCGATCTCTCTTATCGGACCCTCAAGGGCTGTTGCTGACACCACCGTCGACAAGACCGCTTGGTCCCGGGCAGGTGAAGGGAACAAAGGATTCGGACTGCTTGGCGTGGGCGCAGCTCAAGCGTCGGTATCTACCGCCATCGGCTTCGGTTATTTCGGCGCAGCCGCGAACGTATACGATGCTTTTCTAGCCAGAGGTTCAAATGTGGAACTGCTCGTCAATACGCCGGTTTTGCTGCGAGTTGATGAAAACGCAATCGGCTCGGTGGGAGCGATGCAACCGTAGTCAAGTCAGACAATATCCAGGAGCATTGATAAGTCGGGGATCGGACAACGTCAGCCAGAAGCGCCACTTCCTTATTAATAATTTCCCGAATGAACACACGTCGTTCCGCAACGAATTTTATGGCTGGCCGCAACCGAAGAAGGAGGAGAAGTGACAGAGAAGTACACAAACACACGATCAAACGTATATGCCACCCGTAACGATTTCTGCCACATATACATCGAGGAGATGAACGGTCTTTTCTTGCTATCTCTCCTGCTGACCGGAGATCCTCAGAAGGCCGAGCAATTTCCTCTCTGGATTTGAGGATTCCGTGAGGAATAATTACGTTTTCAAGGAGAGGGCGCATTCGTGGGCTCGGCGCAGCATCATGCTTCAAGCAATCCGGTTGCTTTGCTCTCGACCGTTTTGTATTCATCATGTCAATCCTGGAGAAGTATTCCGCGCAGGAGTGCTCCTTGCTTCTGGGCTGTTCTCGGAGGGATGTCATTAATGCACAGGCGGCTGCGGTCCACCATCTAGCCAGCGCGGTCATTACCACGAAAACACGACCCGAGAACGATTTCGTCTCCCTTGCAGGGGCCAAGTAGACAGATTAGCGTCGCCACTGGGATTCCCGACACAACACACAAGCCTCTCTAGTGTCCTTTACCCGGAACCATACAAATTCTTACAAACACCCCACGCATCCTGACGGCACACTCGTCATGATCCCGGTACTTTGAAGCAGGAAAACCTTTCCTGCGCGGAGAACCATGACCAGTCATCGCCTTAGATTTGGAAATTTGTCGGGCATCCTGTTGGCGGCCACTGCGATAATTTCTGCTGACCCTTGCGCCCTCTTCTCACAAGATTTGGAAAGCCGATCCCCATCTACCCTACGTTCACAGGATGATTATTCGGCTGTGTCCGACCGGGCCAAGAAGCAGATGCTCTCTGCGCATGATGCAGTGATCGTCACTCTTCCCGATGCCCCCAAGCCGCAGGATCAGTCCCAGGATCCACTTCCACAGGCGCCTGCAGTCTCCGGAACACATCTGAATCAATACCCAATTTTGTCTCCCGGACTGACCAGAGCTCCGATGACCATTGAAGACAAATTTGTTATCTATGCCCACAAATCCTTCGGCCCACCCGCCGTCATTCTGCCTGCTTTTGGCGCAGGATTGGCAATGGTCAATCCACCGAGCAAATATCCCAAGGAATGGAAAGATGGCGCCGGCGCATTCGGCAGAAACTATGGGTACAGACTGGCAGATCGTACCTCCAGAAACACCGCCCAATTTTTGACAGGCGCCCTTCTGCGCGAAGATCCCCGCTACCTCCGTTCCACCAGCGCCAATCCGTTCGCCCGGACCGTACATGCGCTTGCCTTCACGATCTTCGATAAGACCGATTCCGGAAGAACTACCTTCGCCGCAAGCAATTTCGCTGCAGCGGCGGCCGGCGGGTTCGTTGGGATGGGGATCCTTCCGCATGGCTATAACGACATTACACACGCCGAACAGCACATGGCGAGCGAGTTCCTGCAGATTGGTATCGGGAACGTCCTGACTGAGTTTGAACCCCAATGGGGACCTTGGGCCAAAAAACTACGCATTCCCAAACTCCTGCCCGGTTGGTGGGTTCCAGAACATCAACACCACCCGTAGCATTGTAGTTGGGATCACATCTCGGTTCTTCCGACGCGCCTCAACCTTGGAATTTTAGACACACGCTCGGCTCCGCGCTTCAACGGACACTGCGGGTTCAGCTATGATTGCACGGTGAAGAGGGCCCAAACGCTCTCGTGAATTTGGCGTGACGGATCCACTTTTTTCGGTGAGTGGGATTTACACATGGTCGAGGTTGCAAAAGCGGAAGAAGCGATGCGAAAGCATCCGCGTTTGCTGATCGTGGACGACGACCCGGATCTGTGTGACCTCGTACAACGTTACTTGGAAGCTGAGGGGTTCGTGATATCGGTCGTGCATAACGGTGCTGAGGGCAGCCACGCGGGGTCAAGCGGCACCTACGATTTGATCGTGCTTGATGTGATGTTGCCCGATATCAAGGGTTTTGATGTCCTGCGAGAATTGCGCTCGCGGGTCCGTACACCAGTGCTGATGCTAACAGCCAAAGGGGACGAGTTTGACCGTGTTCTGGGCCTCCAAATGGGGGCCGACGACTACTTGGCAAAGCCATTCAGCCCGCGTGAATTGATTGCGCGCATTGGGGCCATCCTCCGCAGATCGGGTTGGCAATCGGAGCAAGCCAGCTCCCCTCGGCCACTCTCAATCAAGTCGGCTGATTTGGAACTGGATTTGGCCGGACATTCGGCATCCAAGTCGGGAAAGCCCTTGCACTTGACGTCGGCAGAGTTCGATCTGCTTCGCGCGTTCCTGGAATCACCCGGACAGGTGCTTTCTCGGGAAGGTTTAGCGGAGCGGGTCCTGGGTCGAAAATTTTCGCCTTTTGATCGGAGCATCGATCTTCACGTGAGCAATCTTCGTCAAAAGTTGGGTCCACAGACCAATGGCGCGGAAAGAATCCGAAGCGTACGGGGAGTTGGCTATTTGTATGCTTGGCCACTGTGATGCGATGTCATAATGTTTGTGCCGCTTACGATTGGGCCACATGAATCGGCAGCGTGATCTTAACTTCAAGGCCGACCGGATCAGCGTTCGACGCGTTGATTGTGCCCCGGTGTTGACGAATTGCCTCAAGAGCAATCGCCAGTCCAAGGCCAGTGCCATTGTTGGCCCTCGAATCGCCTTTTGATGCCTTTGCACGGAAGAATGGTTCGAAGATCTGTTGCAGTAACTCTGGGGGCACCCCAGGCCCGTAATCGCGGACTGAAAGAACTGCCTGTGATGACGAGCCCACTTTCTCGATTCTAAGAATCGCCTTCACTTCGCTTCCTGGCACAGTGAACCTAATTGCGTTACGAACGATGTTCTCACAGGCGCTGCGCAAGGCCTGCTGATCAGCCCTCTCAATGACGATGCCTGCTTCGGCTTCGAGCCTCACAGACTTGCCACAAGAGCGTGCCTCGAAATCGCCGTCAGCCACCACTTCCTGAAGCAGTTGAGACAAGTCCACCAAGTCTCTGTCCTCGGACAATAGACCTGTTTCCAAACGCGCAAGGGTCAAAAGCTGCCCCATTAGCGTGTCAACTCGATCTACATCGCGCTCCATCCGTTGCAATAACTCTTCGGATTCGGGTGGTGCCTGTTTTCGCAAAAGAGCTAAAGACATAATCAATCGCGTGAGCGGGGAGCGTAGCTCGTGCGAGACCGTGCTCAACAGATCCTTGTGAGAGCGTACAAACGCTCCCATCCTTTCCACCATGACATCGAAATCTGCCGCCAGAGCCGCCAGTTCGTCGTGCCGCTCGGATATCTCGGCTGGGGCTCTCACGGTCAGATCGCCTGCTGCCACCATTCTCGCAGCGGATTGAATCCCCTGAATCGGTGCAACAATGTGATGGGTAAGCCAGAAACAGAAGAACGTCACCATGAGCAACACCGCTCCGAATAGTGGAAGCCCACCCCCAGCCGTACTGTCCAGGAATCTACCCACTAGCAAGCCGGAACGCACGAGAAGAACGTAAGGATGTCCTGACTGCGAAGTGAATTTATAAGATGAGCTGTGCGACCGGAGCCCATAGCGGGAAAGAACGCGTCCATCACTCCGGGCGGCACGTACTATAGACAGGCTGTCCGGGGGAATGGATCTGGACAAAACCTCTTTGCCGTACCCATCGATTAGATAGAGCTCAATACCGGATTTTCCAATCAGCCCTCGCTCGAATTGCTCGAATTCTTGTGGACCTCCCGATTCATAGGCGTGTGCTGCCTCGTCCGCTACTTTGGGAGCAAACGAAGCAATGACATCCGTAGGTGGAACTACACGGGTGCCAAGCATTCGGCTAGCCAGAAAGATGGCGAACAAAGCTAGAACAGTTAACCAAAACCAGAGGAATACCTTGATAAATAATCGCCCAATGGGCGCCCGTGCGTTCCGCTTACTTGTGGATGATTGAATCGTCACAGACTAGATACCGCCGGATCTTTTCCCTCAATAAGGATATACAGCAACACGCCACGACTCACCAGCCAGAACGACTGCTCCTTACAAATCCATACAGATCTCTGACACATCCCGTCAGCGTTGCACGTTGACCTGCAATAGCCTCGAATTATGCAAAGAGTCGCGGCAAAAGTCAGCTGCCCGGGATGGAACCGGCGTCGATCCGCGTAAGAAATGGCAACCGATAAATTCCAACAGATTCGATTCATATCACCGGTCGGCAGTGTAGGCGGGGGCATCTGTAGCGATGCTTTGGACGAGGCGCTGGCACAGGCACCGCACTTCATCGCCTGTGATGCGGGCACCACCGATGCAGGTCCTTTTTCACTTGGAATGGGAATACCGGGTTTTCCCCGGGAGGCTGTCAAGCGCGATCTGTCGCTGATGCTGCGTGCTGGTCGAAAGGCGCACATCCCGGTAATCATTGGGTCTGCTGGCACGGCGGGTGGTGACGTTCACGTCGACTGGGTTCTGGAGATCGCGCGCGAGATCGTAGCCGAACATCATTTGTGCTTGCGGACAGCCATAATCTATGCGGAGCAGGACAAGGCTTATCTCAAGCGGCTGCTGCAGCAGAATCGAATTCTCCCCCTCGATCCCGCGCCGCCGATAAGTGACAGCGTCATCGACAGCAGTAGCCGCATCGTCGGCATGATGGGCGTGGAGCCGCTGCAACAGGCCATTGCGGATGGGGCCGATTTCGTGCTGGCGGGGCGGTGCAGTGACTCGGCATTGTTTGCCGCGATTCCGTTGATGCACGGTTTCCCGCCGGGGCTGGCGTGGCACGCCGGCAAAGTATCGGAGTGCGGAACGCTAGTCTGCGAGACGCTCGGCAAAGGCGTCATCTTCACCACTATCAGCCAGGACGAAATCTCGATTCGTCCCTATGGCGACGGCCTGCGTTGCACGCCGCTGAGCGTGGCTGCGCATAGCTTGTATGAGAACTCCAACCCGTACCTGCATCGTGAGTGTTCCGGAACTTTCGACCTGACGAACTCCACCTTTGAAGCGATTGACGATGTGACGGTCGGGATTCGGGGCAGCGAATTCATAGTCGAACCGTACACAGTGAAGCTTGAGGGTGCGGCGCTGGCGGGATATCAGAGCATTATCGTCGGCGGGATCCGTGATCCTCACGTCATCCGTCAATTGGAGAGTTGGCTCGCCGGGGTGCGCAGCTATATCGACGAAAGCATATCTCATATGCTCGGGGACGAGCTAGACAAGAGTTCGTACAGTCTGATCTTTCATACCTACGGTATCAATGCTGTGATGGGCTCTTTTGAGCCGGACCAGAGGCATCTGCCCCATGAAGTGGGCATCGTCCTTGAAGCAACAGCGCCGACACAAGACCTAGCGCACAAGCTTGCCCAACTCAGCCGCCAGCCGCTACTGCACTACCCAATCAGAGAGTGGAAGGGATCGATTACTGCATTTGCATGTCTTCACAATCCCGCAGTCGTCGACCGAGGCCCGGTATATCGCTTCACCCTGAACCACGTCGCCGTTCCGTCCACTGCCGTCGAAATGTTTCGGACTCACTTTATTGACTTGTGTGATTCAGAAAAATAATGGTCTTAGCTGATATCGCAACGCTGATTCGTAGCAAGAATGCAGGTCCCTTCATACTCACCTTCGACATTCTGTTCGCCGACCTCGCAAGCTATCGGCGCGTCAAGGATTCCGGAGCGCTGAATCCAGCAGCTTTTGCCAAACTCTACCGCTGTCCCATCGAGAAGGTGCGGTTTTTCGAATGCGAGAATGCCCTTGCTTTCAAATTCAGCATCCCACGGCCGCTTACGCAGGGTGAACTCGGTGATGGCGATATGCACGGCGGCCAGCAGTTCATTCCCCTGATAAACCTGGAGATACCGTGATTGCCTCGGTGATTGTTTCCGAGACCGATGTGGAGCGAACCAACATCGAGCGCGGAGCAGCGGTGGAAGCTCGGCTCGACCGAATTCCAGCAAGTCCCTATCTTTGGAAACTGATCGCGGTGCTGTCTCTCGGGGGCTTCTTCGAGTTCTATGAACTCTTCATGACAGCCTTCATCAGTCCAGGTCTTGTTCGCAGCGGCATCTTCCATGTAGGATCGAACGGTCTCTTCCATCTGCCCGACCAGGCCTCGTTCGCGTCCGTTACTTTCCTCGGTCTTTTCTTGGGAACGATCACTTTGGGCGGAATCGCGGATCACTGGGGGAGGCGCGCAGCCTTCCGATGCTTTGCGTTCTGGTACGCTGCGGCGACAGCCTTGATGGCCATGCAGAATACGGCCATCGCTATTGATACAGTTCGCTTGATGTGTGCGATTGCGATCGGCGCCCAACTGATTACACTCGATACCTATGCGTCGGAGATAGTTCCACGCAATCTCCGCGGACGAGCGTTTGCCCTTTCATTCGCGGTCATTCAAACGGCGGTCCCCGTACTCGCCCTGCTGGGCTGGCTGCTTGTGCCTCACGCTCCTTTACACATTCAGGGGTGGAGGTGGGTCGTACTCATGGGCGGAGCGGGCTCCTTCGCGGTTTGGATACTCTGCCGCTACCTCCCCGAGTCCCCACGGTGGCTTGCTAGAAATGGCCTCCTGGAGGACGCCGAACGGGTTACCTCAGTCTTCGAAAGGCATGCAGAAACGCACCTTGGCCATCCGCTGCCGGCACCGAAGGCGTTGACGCTCAAGGGTGTGGTCAAAAACAATTTTGCTGAGATATTTCGTCCTCCGTACCGCAGCCGCACCATCATGCTGGCGGTCTTCCATTTCTTCCAGGCGATAGCCTTCTATGGTTTTGGAAACTGGCTGCCAGCACTCGTCAACGCACAAAATCATAACGCCCCGCAAAGTGCTCAGGTCTCGTTTCTTATCACCCTCGCTTTTCCCATTGGACCATTGCTCTGGAGCACGATCGCGGAAGAGTATGAACGCAAATGGCAGATCGTTGGCGCTGCAGCAGGCACGGCTGTATTCGGCCTGTTGTTCGCGGTCCATACCGCTACGCTGGGACTGGTGGCGCTCGGGATCCTGATCATGCTGATGAATAGCTTATTGGGCTATAGCTCGCACGCGTACCAGGCGGAATTATTTCCAACTCGCATGCGGGCTCGTGCGGTCGGGTTCGTTTATTCCTGGGGACGGTTGTCCACAGCATTTACCAGCCTCGTCATCGGATTCCTCTTCCAACGTTTTGGCACTGCAGGGGTATTCGGTCTAATCGCCTTCTCCATGTTCATGGTCGTCATCGCGGTTGCAGTCTTCGGGCAGCACACCCGTGGTCTCGCGCTCGAACAGATTTCTGATTAGCGTCGGCTTCCCCTACAAATTCATACAAGCGACTAACTGTTCCTGACGACGCTGCGATGTCGTTCTCCGCACAATAGAAACGTGGAGAGGTAAAGATTGCAATGCCGAGAGGAATCAATCGTCGCGACGCGTTGAAACTTGCCCTCGCGGGAGGAGTTGCGTCGATGCTCCAGGGGTGCTCACTGCACTCTCATTCGGGCGATTCCGCGGCGATGCCTCGATTCGCGACGGCTCTGCCAATTCCTCCCGTGCTTGAGCCGATTCGTTCTGACGAGCGCGCGGAATATTACGAGATCGAAACACGTGAATCCACTGCCCGGATTCTGCCGGGGAGACAGACGATGATCCGGGGATACAACGGCATCTTTCCAGGACCGACGATTAAGGCCCTGCGGGGACGAGCGACTCACGTCCGATTCACAAACAAGCTCCCGACTCCGGTGGTGACGCACCTTCATGGCGGTCACACTCCCTCCGACTCAGATGGGTGGCCGACGGATGTGATTTTGCCGGCAGGATATCCAGTACGGCCAACTTCGATGCAGATGGATCACACGAGAGATGTCGGGTCAGTGGCTCCGCCGTCCTCGTCGACGTACGAACACAACTACACGTATCCGAACGATAGACGAGCAACCACACTCTGGTACCACGACCACGCGATGGGAGCGACCGGTCAGAATGTCTACATGGGCCTGGCGGGGTTCTATCTCATTGAGGACGAAGAAGAGCGCTCGCTGCCACTGCCCCGTGGGCATTACGACATCCCTCTGATGCTCTGCGTAAGGCAATTCAATGACAACGGCTCGTTTCGATACAACCCGCACGGACACGCGGGAGCGGAGGGCGACGTCATTCTTGTAAACGGCGCGCCGTGGCCTGCCTTGCAAGTGGAGCGACGGAAGTATCGCTTCCGCATTCTGAATGCCTCCAATGCCACTACCTTCACTCTTGCGCTTAGTTCCGCGGTTCCGTTCGTACAGATCGCGACCGATGGCGGCTTGATCGCGCGACCGGTCGAAGTACCGAGCATCCCGATGGCGATGGCGGAGCGTGTCGAGGTTGTGATTGATTTCTCGGCATACGCTGCGGGCGATTCAGTTGTCCTTCGAAACACAGAGAAACAAGGACCGCTTGGAGAGATCATGCGTTTTGACGTCACCGGTCCAACCGTTTCGGATCATGGCCAAGTGCCGGACCGCCTGAACGCGATCGAAACCCTAACGCCCGAGCTGGCTGTCCGGACGCGGACGTTCACCTTCGGTCCCCGCCCGGAGTTGAAGAGCCATTTTCCACCGATCTACTGGGCGATCAACGGCAGCAGATTCGATCCGGAGCACGCGCAGGCGACTCCGCGCCTCGGGGATGTCGAGATCTGGCGCTTCGTCTATGAGAAAAGCCCGTGGAGGCAGACGCATCCGCCTCATATCCATCTGGTGAACTTCCAGATACTCGACCGCAACGGTCAGGCGCCCCGCGACTATGAGCGCGGCTGGAAGGACACCATGCGGCTCGACTCAGGCGACGAGGTCCGCGTCATCATGCGATTCGACGGCTATCGGGGACGTTATTTGATGCACTGCCACAACCTTGAGCATGAAGACCACGACATGATGATGCGCTTCGATGTTGTCTAAGTTCGTGCATCGGTCCGTTCGGGCACCAGATTCGCGGATCAAACGGGTCTTCGCAGTTGGAGAGCTTTAGGAGACTGTCAATTATGACAATGCTGCACACTTTACGAGCGAATTACACGTTGCTTGCATTGGTCGCCTTCTGCGTACCGTCGGTGCTCCCTCGGCTCTCGGCCCAAACTCCGAAAGAGTTAATGACGGCCGCATGTGACAACGAAATCCGCCAGCGCAAACAAAATGCGTTATGGGCCAGCCAGGTGGAACGTCGTATTGCCGGGCACCTTTATCGCGAACGGGAGATTGACACCGTGGACGGCCCAGTCCATCGCCTGCTTTCGGTAGATGGTCATGCCCCGTCACCGTCGGAGCTGAAACAAGACAACGATCGACTGCGTGATCTGAGGGAGAATCCGAAGGCACGACTGACATTGAACAAGAATCGGAAAGCGGAGGAAAAGAAGGTTGACGATCTTCTTCACGTGATCCCGGATATTTTTCTCTTCGAGGATCAAGGCCCGCAGGGAGGCTTGGAAAGGCTCACGTTTGTTCCCAATCCAGCGTACAGACCCGAGACTTATGAGGAGACAGCACTTCACGCAATGAGTGGCCTGGTCCTAATCGATCTTCGGGAGAAACGACTTGCTCGATTTTCAGGGACCTTAACGCAACAAGTGAATTTTGGCCATGGGCTACTGGGTCACATCAACAAGGGAGGCACGATCGAAGTCAACCGGGTCCGCCTCTCTCCTGCCCTATGGGGGACGAGTCTATTTCGGACTGATTTCGATGGCCGCTTCGCGATCTTTAAGAACATCAGTAAACACCTGGACGAAACTCGTAACGACTTCGAACCAGTGCCTCCCGATACTGACATCCAGCGTGCACTGGAACAGATTGCGCATAAATCAGCAATCTTCTCTCAGAAGACAGGAGATATCGAGCAATCCCATGAATCGGAAAAGGCATTTTGAAGAAACTCTTGAGATGTTTGCTGAATACACCACCGCAGCGGACACAACTGCTCATGCAAGTCGAAACAGGCTAGCGATGACCAATATCCGTAAGATATTCCTCACGTTTGCTATCACATTGATGGGTCTCGCAGCCGTAGTGTTCGTTTATCTAGTCTATCCGGGCACACCAAGTAAATCGAAGGTGATGACTTTCGAGGGTTTCATTGAGCTTCCGAGAGGCGGTCTGCTCACAGTTCTCGATTACCTGACGGTAAGCGATCACACTCTGTTTGTTACAAGTGAGTCGTCCGGCGCCTTGTTGAAAATCGCATTCGACCCCGGCGACCTCAAAGCAAGCACTGTATCAGAAATGCCTGGAGCCGGCGCTGCGCACGGCGTCGCTGTACTGCCCGATGTGCATGTCGCCTTCATCACGCGAAGCGAAGCGAATACGGTGGATGTCTTCGATCCGACGTCTCTTCACCAGCTTGCCAGCATCCCGGTTGCAGATGACCCAGATGCCATCCTTTACATCCCGTCGGCCAACCTCATTTATGTAGCCCATGGAGACCCGAGCATGGCGACCCTAATCGATCCTCAGATGCGCACGACGGTCGGAACCATCCAGCTTTCTGGCAAGCCAGAGTTTTCTGCCATGGACTCCGGGAGCGGATTGCTCTTACAGAATCTAAAAGACACAAACGAGGTAGCTGCAATCGATGTTGGCAAGCGGTCGGTAGTTGGGCAATGGCCTCTTGCACCGTGCGTTGGACCATCTGGCATGGCAATTGATGCCGAGCAGAGACGGCTCTTTGCGGTCTGTAGCGGAAATGCCAAATTGGTGGTGTTTGACCTGGAGAGCGATCGAGTAATTACGACGCTCGGGGTCGGCGGCGGGCCTGACTCGGTCGCATTCGACCGAACTCTTCATCGAATTTACGTAGCCGGGAAAGCCGGACAATTGACGGTGATCCAGCAGGACGGACCTGACAATTATCGAGCCTTGGATGAGATCCGCACTCACTACGGTGCTCATACCTTGACGGTAGATCCGGTGTCGCACAAGGTTTTCGTGGCATATGCCAGCCTTATCACGCATCCCAGAATTGCTATTTTCTCCCCAACGCGGTGAGGATCGTAGGGCGTTCGAAGTCGAGATCTCCTAACGATCACGTTTCGCCGTAGGTCATACAACGCTGCCATTCCGACAGCGGCGTCCGGTACTCATCAGGAAACTTGAGGCGTATGGTGTCGAAAATCTTCGTGTGCCCAGACGGCTCGATCCCGCCGCAGATAGCGACCGGAAATACCATGGCTCCTTGCGTCATCATAGGCGAGCGCGCGGCGAGATCGGCCCCGAGCTGGCGTCAAACAGAACATTTGGAGAGTAAACCGTGAATGAGGTTCGTGATGTCGTTACCCTTGCTTACGAGTATCAAACGTGTACGCCCCGCCGTATTCGGAAAGACTTAGGGTTGTTGTTTCGATCCACTGGTATTGATGCAAGAGTTTCTCATTTTCAGCGGCGGCTTCCTGCAGCGCCTGAATCCTCTGCTGCGAACCAACAGGTGCTGGCGCTGTTTGAGAAATGCAGGGATTGGGCAGGACAAGTGCCACGATGACCGAGAGGGACCCGATAGGGGATTTAAACTGGTCTCATCTGTTTCTCCACAAATAAGAATTGCGGCCCACACGAAACGGCTGGCACTGATGTGAGACTTGCCTTGGTTTGGATCCTCGTGAGCGACAGCCGAGGTTTCAGTCCCCATCTGGATCGCGTGGCCTTATGCATCCTTCCAAAAATTCTCGGGATCAGGTGCTTAATGCGCGTAGTGCGGAATTGGGCGTATCAACGCAGGTCTATGAGCCCACACTTCATGCGACCACACCGAAATGGAGGCTGGGAGAAAAGCGTCTTGAACCGCATCTTCTGCGTCGGCAACGTTGCCCAAACGCACCAGGCTGGCTACATCTGGATTACTTCCGCGTCGCTACGATTCGGACGGAGCAGCTGGGGGAAAACATCCGCAAGCCCACGGAGCTAATCTGCCGCCCGTGATACGAGGGCATCAAGTCGTGGGCATCGTGCCACCGTCGATAATGTAATCAGCCCCGCTGAT
>Ga0210410_10002563_pt1 | contig 16252 bp, 16 predicted proteins | sample IncBWC4MmetaG_FD_161058 | JGI IMG/M metagenome (GOLD analysis project Ga0210410, IMG submission 161058) | Forest soil microbial communities from Barre Woods Harvard Forest LTER site, Petersham, Massachusetts, United States - Inc-BW-C-4-M | ecosystem: Environmental > Terrestrial > Soil >... | reverse complement strand
CGATGCAAAGCGTCGCGAAACGCTTCGCTTAGCAGATCGCGGTTGTCGCCCACAACCGTTTTTCTCACCACCTCGATCCCAATCTTGTTCAGCTCTTCTGTCAGGAAGAGCGAATTGGTGTCCAAGCGGTCCGGGGTGAGCAACTCCGAACCCACTGCAATGATCTCTGCTTTCATCGCGTCAGTCATCCGAGCAGCGGCAGGCCGCGGACGTCCCAATCCAGTGTGAAAAGTGCACCTGTGGTGGCGAGGATCGCGCGGCCCGAAGATTGCAGCGCCATGCCCACGAGGCCGGAGCCGCCGAGAACCACCTCGGCATGCGCCTGCGGCGTAATGCGAATGATGCCGCGTCGTCCGCCATAGGAAGCGGCCACGTACAGATTGCTGTCGCGGTCAAACGCCAGGCCCTGCGGACGTCCGAGGCCGCGAAAAAACGTAGTGACATCGCCGCCTTGCGTGATGCGGTAGACGCGGTCATAGCTGGAGGTTGTCGGCCCGGTAACATAAAGGTCGCCGTTGGGATGAAACGCGAGATGATACGCGGCGAGCGACGGCTCGATGGTTGCAAAAACAAAAATTTCGCGGCTTGGACTGATTTTGAAGATCGTTCCGCTTCGGTCGCCCACGTAAAGGTTCTCGCTGCGGTCGAACGCGATGCCCGTGGCCACGCCCATCCCTTCAATCCACTGCTCGGCGCGGCCCTCCGGCGTAATCCGGTGAATCGTGCCGTCGTTTCGGCAAGAAACGAAAAGATTCCCCGCGCGGTCCACCGCCAAGCCGCTGGGATTTACCAGCGAAGTAACGAAAGGTTTTACGCTGTAATTCGCCGTAATCTTATAGAGCGAAACGGGAACGCGCTGCCCGCGGTTGCCTGAAAACGTAACGTAGGTATTGCCGTACGCGTCGACCGCGGGGTTGGCGATCGGGTGCAGATTGTCCGCGATTTGCACGCCGATCGAGACGGGATGCGGCTGGCTTTCGTTGGCGGCTCTCGAGACGCGGACCATGCCGCCACTAGCCCCTTCCGGGACTCGCGCAATCAACCGGTGTTCACTGGCCAGCGCCAGCCCCGCTTCTACTTCGACAAAACGCACCACCGGACGCGGATGCGCGAGCGAAGCGAATCCGCTGCCGTGAATGACGATCTCGCCGCCGGGAATGGCAGCCGCGGGCACGACTCTATCAATGCGGGGAATGCCGTTTTTTTCTGCCGAAGAACCGAAGCCGAATTTCATACCCAGCCAAGCAAACCAAAGTGTAACGCCACTCGCAACAGGATAGCAGCGTAGATGCCAGCCATCCAGTCATCCGCCATGATGCCCCACCCGCGCGGAAGCTTTTCAAGCTGCCGCACCGGAAAGGGCTTCCAAATGTCGAACAAGCGAAAAAGCAGGAATCCCAGCAGCAGGTATTTCCAATTCACGAGACTCAGCGTGAAGAAAATGGCGTAGGCGGAAAGGTCCAGGTGCTCCGTCAGATGCGGCAGAGCGATGGGAATCAAAGGGAGCAATAGCGTGAGGTGTTGCCCCGCGACTTCATCAATCACTACAAACTGCGGATCTTTGATCCCCGAAAAGTCTGCCGTCCGTGAAGCGCTCCACACGCCAATCGCACCGAGGATTACCAGGAGACCGAGCGCGCAGACCAGCGGCAACACCAGCGTGGAATTGTGAATGTCACTGCCCGGAACCAGAAAATGGTTATCGGAAAACACGGCATCCGTAAGCGGGTGCAGTGAGAACAGCTCGCGAACCGATGTTGGGCGCAAGAAAAATACGGCCGAGAGCACGGCCGTCAGAACTCCTACGAGCGAGCCAAACGTGCCCGGGGCTTTGGGCAAATATCCGACGCCCAGCGCCGTCGCTATGGCCATCGCCAGCCGCGGTTTTTTTTGTAAAGACGTCCGGCCGCCGGGAATTTCAGTGGATGGTGTCATCTGCCTTGCGGAACCCCTTAAAATCCTCGTCTTCTGCCTTTCGCTCGCTCGGCGCTTCACCCGCATCGAGCTCGCTCATATCAAACACCGGTTCGGACACGACATACTTCTCGCTGGCCCAGTTGCCCAGGTCGCGCTCGCGGCAGCGCTCGCTGCAAAAGGGAAAATCCGCGTTCCTCTCTGAATCGGTAGACGTTTTGCAAATCGGGCAGCGATGTTTCATCGTAAGCGACTCTTGACGGCTGGGGACTCGCCTCTCGCCAAATCACCAAGCCGGTGTTTTTTCTTCTCTGTGGACTCTCGGCACTCTGTCGTGAAATCCGGTTCTAGCCCAGAGGTCAGGAGAGACCGCAGAGCAGGTTTCCTGAAGAGTGAGTATAGCTCAGCCGAGGACGCGAAGCGGAGCGCCCGTGGATATACGGGTGAGCTTTTCGGCTGGCGGAACGCGTGGGACGGTCGCCATCTCGGCCATGCCGTATCCGATGCGCCGCGGCAGAATCTCCACAACCCGCCCAATGAGGTCATACGTGCCGGCCTTACTAATCTCGACGCGCGCAACGTCGCCGGTCTCGGCGATTTCGCCCGTCGGCAATTCAATGTCGGTCAAATAAAGCTTGCCGTCAATGTCCGGCGCCATGCCCTCGAGGCGCGCTTCCCACACCAGCGGATTATCCTTCGACGGGCCTTCGACAAGCGCCGTGGCCGTGCGGCCTTTCCACGAGCGCAATTTTTCGCGCGAAATCTTCTTCTGAATGGTCATCAGCCGGTTTCGGCGATCCGTAATCGTTTCTGGGTCGACTTTTTCGTCGAGCCCGTAACTGTTCGCGTTGTCCACATCTGAATACTCGAAAACGCCCATCCAATCTAGATTGGCGGCGCGCACAAAATCGCAAAGCTCGTTGAAATCCGCTTCCGTTTCGCCCGGAAAACCCGTGATAAACGAAGTGCGCAGCGAAGCGCCCGGAATCGTCGTGCGGATGCGCTCAAGAAGTTTCAAGAAGGCTTCTCCGTGCGAGCCGCGCTTCATGCGCGCCAAAACATTACGGCTGGCGTGTTGTAGCGGCATGTCCATGTATTTGGCGAGTCGCGGATGCGCCGCAAGAGTATCCAGCAGTTTTTGCGTTACGTGATTCGGATACGCGTACAGAAAGCGGACCCACAACAGGTCCTCAACCTGCGCCAGGCGCTCGAGCAATTGCGTCAGGCCATCACGAAGGCCCAAATCCTCGCCGTAGGAAGTCGTATCTTGGCCGATCAACGTAATTTCGCGCGCGCCTCGAGCGGTGAGATTCTCCGCTTCACGAACGACGGATTCAAAACGGCGGCTGCGAAATGCTCCGCGCAATTGCGGAATGATGCAGAAGGTACAGGGATGATCGCAGCCTTCGGCGATCTTGATGTACGCGGCGTGGCGCGGGGTGGTAATGACGCGCGGCGTCAAGTCGTGATAGAGAAACGCCGGCGGTGCGGCAGGCAACACACGCAGATCGCCATGGACAGCTTCAAGGATGCGCTCGACTTCGCCGGTACCCACGACGGCATCGACCTCCGGAACCTGCTCGAGAATCTGGTCGCGAAAGCGTTCGACGAGACATCCGGCGACGATGAGTTTGCGCGCCGCGCCGAATTTCTTGTGCTCGGCCATCTCCAGAATGGCGTCCACGGACTCTTTTTGCGCGGACTCAATGAAGCTGCACGTGTTGACGACAAGAATCTCCGCCTCATCCGCGCGCGGCGTAAGTTCGTAGCCTTCGCGCGTGAGAATACCCATCATCACCTCGCTATCCACAAGGTTCTTCGGGCATCCCAGGCTGATGAATCCGACCTTAGTCATAGGCAGTAAATTAGCGCCTTTGCGCAATTCTTAATTGTAACACGCCAGCCTCCGATGACAGGGGTTGCGCCAATTTCGGCTAGATGGCTTTCAGATCGGAGTCTTTCGCCAGCCGACGGGGCTTGGGAAGCCCAAATTGACCAAGGCCCAGATAAGCGCATTCGTGGGAATGCTTATTATGACGAAATCAAACGCCGACGCCGAATGGACACCTCTCGAGGAGCATGGTCAGATAGAAACCAATGCTTGCGGCCGATACCCGAGCTGGCTGTCCATAACATACCAGGAGAGAAAGAGCGCCACCCAAAGAAGCAGGCCCGCCAGAATGGCCATCAAGGCACGTTTTCCAAGACTCATCTCGATGCGAAGGACGACCGAATCTGTTCCAGAAGCGCGCGCAGGCGAACCGTCTCGCAAGGCGCTCCGCCGTAACGCGCTCGTGTGTAGTGCTGGGTGAATTCGCGCACGGCAGGCGCAAGACGCGGCAGCGAAACTGCTTCCGCAAACTCAAACGGCGTCTGTGTAGGGTGACGCGCGAAGCCGCGCCGCGCGAGCAAGTACAAAAGTTCGCCGTAGAGCCGCGAAGCAAGCTGCGGATTGGAGCGCGCCAGCTCCGGCGAACGAAGCTGCCACGACAACCATAACCGCCGCGCAAAGACGACAACCAGATCGAAGCGCAACGCCAACAGGAACAGCCCGATGGCAAGAGGAAGCAGCAAGCGAAGCCCGGTATTCCAGGACCTCAGCCACCTTCGCCCTTTTGCTTCTTGCTTTACAAACCAAGAGCGTGCGATCTCTGTCCACGTACGCGTGCTGCGCTGCATGGTTTGCGCCAACAGAATTTGATGAATGAAATCGTAGTTGATGACCCACTCGTTCCAGGAAAGCTCAAACCAGTCCATGTACTGGCCGAGGCGCGAGAAAAAACCACCGGCGGATTCTGCGCCGGGCGGCGTGGGATCAAAGGCCATCCAGCCAGTGCCCGGAAAATAAACTTCAACCCAACTGTGCGCGTCGCTGGCGCGCACAATGTAGTCCTCGCCGAGGTCGTTGTACTCACCCGGCAAAAAGCCGTTTACTTCGCGCGCGGGAATTCCCAGGGTGCGAAGCATGATGGCCATCGCGGAAGCAAAATATTCGCAGTGGCCTGCGCGGGACTCGAAAAGAAAATGCGCCAGCGGGTCGTCGCCGGGTTTTCCCGTGAGATTCAGAGTGTACGTGAAGCGCGAACGCAAATAGCCTTCAAGAGCCATGGTTTTGTCGAAGGACGTCTGCGCTCGCGCCGTGATCTCCTTCGCCAATTCCGGAATTCGTGGATCGAGCTTCGGCAGCTGCAAGTAGGTGTCGCGAATTTCTTCGGGATAGTCCGTCGAAGCAGCCCGCAACCGCGGCACGTTTCTCGCGGGCAGCAGAGAAAAGCCTTCGTAGCGCAGCGTGGTGAAATTGTGAAAAGGGTTCGAAATGGAACCGGTCACATCGCGGAGGATATAGCTGCGGCGCGCGCCCACCTCCGGGTTTGAGCCTTCACCGGAAAGATTTCCGCGCAGGGCGACCACGTTCGCAGGCGCGAACATGGTGTCGGTAGCCACCGGCTGGAGAAGAATGGTATAGCGCACCACGGTGGCGGTCGTATCCGGCTCCGCTGGCCGGTCCTGCAAGTTGATCCACCCGTTGAGTCCGGCTGGAATGGTGACCGCGTCGCGGTCGGGGGAGGTCCAGCGTTTTCCATCGAACGCGGACAGTGCGATGCCGCGCCAGCGCAAGCCGGGGTAACCCACCGGCTTGCCGGTGCGCACACGCATCACGACTTCAGAATTTCTCTTGATCTCGCCGATTTGGCCCAGCTCCACGTCGTCGCTGAAGCCGGACATGAGCGTCGGCTGCAAGCTGGTGCGGCCCAGATAACCGGCGCTGAAGCGCGGGAAAAAGAAAAACAGCGCGCCGCCGATGATCATCGCGCCGAGAGCCACGCTGAGCGCGGCGAGAACCAGCGCGCGATCGAGGCGGCGTTCTTGCTTTGGCTGCGCGTCAACTTCCGGTGCGATCGCGCCCATTGAGCCACGTCGCATTTCGAGACCGACGAAAGTGGCCACGCCAAACAAGAGAAACAAAAAGAAAAGACCGAGGAAAGTCGTATCGATGGTGAGAACGGCGGAGGCGAGAATCGCCGCGAAGGAAAGCATGGTAAGAAAAAGCGCATCACGGTCCGTGGTGGCGCTGTAAAGGCGGATGAGCATTACAAACAGGAGGAAATGAACAGCGCCGAGAAGCGCGGCATAAAGAGCGGGATTGGGCGAGGCAGCAACAAACGAGCGCGAAAGAAAAAGGACGTCGAGCGGGAAAACGAGCAAGTAGGTGACGACCAGCCGGGTGGCGATACGCTGGGGAATTTCCGCGGGACAGCGCCGCCACCAGCGAACCCCTTTGTAGAGCACCGCCGATGGTGCCACGATCATCGTGAGGAGATCGAGTTTTCCGGTGCTCACGAGCGTGGCGACGGCAGTGGCCATGAGCAGGAAAAGGGACGTACGGAAGAAACGCTCGGCAGGGAGCGCGGGGACACTCGTTACAGATGCGGAGGCGGCCATAGGAACCATTTCATCCTAGCACTATGGCGCGGTTGGGCGGAGAGCACAGCGCGAAACGATAACGTTATGTATAGCTTCCGCGTCTAATGTCCTTCGGCGGCCTCTGTCTTCCGTAGCGCGGCGCGCGCGATCTTTCGGGTGAGATTCGAGACGGGCACCTTTGCGAAATCTTCCAGCCGCAGGCTTTTTGCGCCGCGGATGTGCGGAATGTTCCCTACGGCGATTCGGAAGGGAAGAACCGTGAGGTTTCTGTAGGTCACGGCATGGCGAACTTTAGCGAGCGGCTGCACGTGAAACGTACCGATTTTTGGGGAAAGAACGTCCGCGAGAAAATTCCGGAGGTCCGCCAACGCATCGTTGCGTACCGCGACCGTTGGGAAATGCCACATCCGCGAGACCAACGTTGCAATGTCGTCGGCGGCGGGTTTGGTTTCCGTTTTTTTTCCGGGCGGAGGCAAAAGAAGCGTTTGGCCGCGCGGGGTGTGAAGCACCGCCGCGGCGAGCACGATTTGCACGGCTTCTGTTTTTTTTCTTTTTTCAGGAAAAGATTCGGGGTCGCCCAATTGGCGCGCGCGGCAGAATTTCGCAGCGGGACACACCAGGCATTGGGGCGCGCGCGGGGTGCAGACCATGGCGCCGAGTTCCATCATGGCCTGATTCCAGGCTCCCGGTGATTTCCGATCAAGAAGATCGCCGGCGGTTTTTTGAAGCGATTGCCAGCGGTGCGATTCCCGCAGGTCGCCGCGAATGGCGCCGAGCCGAGCAAGGACGCGCGCGACGTTGCCATCGAGGACAGCGTGTTTTGCGCCAAAGGCGATGCTGAGAATTGCAGCACCGGTGTAACTGCCGATGCCGGGCAGCGCGAGGATGGATTCTTCATCCTGAGGAAACTCTCCGTCGTGTAGCGCAACGATTTGTTGCGCTGCCTTTTGCAGATTTCGCGCGCGGCTGTAGTAGCCGAGACCGGACCAGTGCCGAAGCACCTCCTCCTGCGGCGCTTCTGCTAGCGCCCGAACATCCGGGAGGCGCGCCAGGAACCGTTCGTAATAGGGAATCACGGCGGCGACGCGAGTCTGCTGCAGCATGATTTCCGAGACCCAGATGCGGTATGGATCGTTCGTGCGCCGCCACGGCAAGTCGCGCTGAAACTGGCGAAACCAGGCGAGCAATTGCTTGCGAAAAGAAATGAGCTCGCTGCCGGTGAGCATGGTCACGACGTATTCTCGCACAGTCGCTGCGAGAGCCTGCACTCGGCAACGGAGGAAATCCGCTCAGGGTGCCAGATCTTCGAGAAAGATGACCCAGGACTGGTTCCAGATGTTGGACGGGATGGTGCCGCGGGATTCGCTGGTGACAATCACACGGAATATTTCCGGGGAGCTGGCCAGGCCCGAGAGGAGCGCGCGCTTGGGGTCCGGCGGACATGGTTTTGCAGTGGCGAGATGCCGCAGAGTATCGAAGATAATCTCTTCGGCTTCGACGAGAGGAGTTTCAAAGCCCGCGGTGCGGAACTGCAAGATGGCATTGCGTTCGTAAAAATGCCAGGCGAGCGCCGCGCACATCGTGACGGCGCGCTCGAAGCGGACATCAGCTTCTTTCGCCGCGAGGCCTGGGGAGGTGTGGGGATCCAGGACGAGAATGACACGGCAATCTTCTTCACGCGTGAACTCGCGGACCATCAGCGAACCTAGCCGCGCAGAAGCTTTCCAATGCACGTGGCGGGAGCTGTCGCGGGGTTGATAGTCGCGCAAGGCGTACAGATCCTGTCCGCGGCCTTTGGCCAGGCTTTCGAGCGCGCCTTGCATACCTGGGAGAACTTCAAAGAAGTCCCGCTGGGGCTCGACCGATGGATAGACCAGTGCTTGCGACTTCAAATCGATGCGGCGCGCCTTCTGCAAAAAGCCAAAGGGGAATCTGGTAACGATGCGAAACGCTTCCTGAGAATAAATGCCGCGACGCGGAAAAGTCATGGGCACGTGTTGTTGCACGCGGTCATGTTTCGGAACATAAGGGAAATAGACCGGCGTCTCGAGCATGGCGGCATGGGCAGAAGTCTTTGGGCGGACGGCCTCGACGCGAAGAGAAAACGATGGCAGGGTCAGCTTTTCGTTGTGCACCTCGACCAGCGAGCGGACCGGCTGGCCCGCGAAAATGTGCTCTGGCAACTGCAAGCGCATCTCGACGCCGGAAAGAGTGATCGAAGAAAGAACGCCGGACATCAAGATTATCGCGATCAGACTCGCGAGGATCAGGAATAGCAGATTGTTGCCGGTATTCAGGGCGGCGACCGCCACCAAGAAAATTCCGAGAATGTAAATCCAACCTTCGCGGGTGACTCGGTACTCCATTTTGTAGCCGATCCAGCGAAGCGGAGTGCGTTTGGCGAGAACCGGAACGAGCGTGACAGCCACCCACGCGGCGACGAGCAGAGCGCCGAGCGCGGAGGTGATGGCCAAAGCCAGATGGCCGAGCTCCGCGGCCGTGCCGGAATAAATCGCGAGGAGCAGAGCGACGGCCAGCGCGGCGATGGAAAGAAAAAAGGCGCGTACCGCGGAGCGGTCGGCTTTGCCCCAGAGTTGCGCGGCTGTTGAGGATAGATTCACAGAGGTACGCGAACGGAGTCCACGATCTCCCGGAGGACGGATTCGGTCGTCTCCGATTTTTTCTGGAGCGATGCGTGGCGCGAGCTGGCGACCACGCGGTGCGAAAAAACGGCGACGGCGAGCTGCTTGAAGTCGTCCGGAAGGCAGTAATCGCGGCCATCGAGAAAAGCGCGGGCTTGCGCGGCGCGCTGGAGCATCAGGGTACCCCGAGGGCTCACGCCCAAAGCCAGTTGCTCGGTTTTGCGCGTGCGATTGACGATCTCCAGTGCGTAATCATGGAGGCTGGCGTCCACCTTCACGCGGGCTACGGCTTCCTGCATTTCCAGGACGTCTCTGACGCCAGCGATGGGTTCGAGAGCCGCGATCGAATCGTCATGGATGTGCTTGCGCAGAATCTCGCGTTCCGTTTCGTGCGACGGGTAACCCATCTTAATGCGCATCAAGAAGCGGTCCAGCTGCGATTCCGGCAGCGGGTAGGTGCCGTGGTGCTCGACAGGATTTTGCGTGGCGATGACCAGAAAGGGATGGGGCAGCTGCAGTGTTTTGCCGTCCACGGTGACTTGGGCTTCGTTCATGGCTTCAAGAAGAGCCGATTGTGTGCGCGGGGTGGTGCGGTTAATTTCATCGGCGAGCACGACGTTGGCGAAGATCGGTCCGGAGCGAAACTCAAACTCGCGCGATTCGGGGTTGTAAACGCTGACGCCGAGAACGTCGCTGGGCAGAAGGTCGGAGGTGAACTGGATGCGCTGAAACGTGCAATGAAATGATTTTGCGAGAGCTTGGGCAAGAGTAGTCTTGCCTACGCCGGGCACATCTTCAATCAGCAGATGGCCGCGAGCGAGAAGAGTGATCAGAGCGAGCTGAATGGCCTCTTCCTTGCCATAGATCGCGCGAGCGATCGAGCGCTGAAGCTGCGAGACGATGTGCGAAGTGGCCGTGGACATCGGTTGAAAACCTGGGTCCTTCCTGCTACAAATAGATAGTTGACGCTTTAGGGCGTCGCGGCTGTACCGGCCGGGCGACTAGCTCAGTTGGTTAGAGCGCTCCCCTCACACGGGAGAGGTCAAAGGTTCAAGTCCTTTGTCGCCCACCATAACCTCCTCATTCTGGCACTAATCCTTCCAGCGAATCAAAAACTAGCAAAACGTGTGCTCAATCGGTGGTTGCATCAATCGATGAACAGGGCGGTGAACCGATCGTGACGCCCATTGAATTTATTCCTTCTTAGCCGTATAAGTAACCATCCAATCACTGCACGTCGGTTGGAGCGGCGCGCACATAGTTCAGCTTTATCCATCTTCAACCAACTTCGAGGAGGGAACCGTGGGTGCAGTGAATCCGAATCCAGGGAATGCGGCAAGCGCCGCTAACCCCGCCGGCATGATGGGGACGTGCCAAGTTTGCGGAAACACGCGGCAGACGAGCGAAGTCAAGTTCCACCACAATATAGGGATGATCGTTTTGCGGCAGACGAGAAGCATTCAAGGGAACATGTGCAAGACCTGTATGCGCAGCAAGTATTGGGAGTACATGGGAAAAAACCTGCTGCTGGGGCCGTGGGGCATCATTTCAGCAATCGTTACACCGATCTACATGGTGACCAACACGGTGACCTACGTGTCTGGTACGCGCAAGCTGAGCGCTGCGCTAGAGTAAGGGCTGCGGAATCCGGCGATTGCGTTGCCGGCCGCGATTTTCACGATGACTTCCCTCCTTCGCACGGTTGAGTTCCTGGTTCTAAGCGTGTGGCTCGGGAGCGACGTGTTTCTTAGCTTTGTAGTGGCGCCGGGAGCGTTTCGCGTGCTGGCGCCGAACCGCGATCAGGCTGGCGCGATTGTTGGGTTTTCGTTGACGCGCATGCATCTTGGAGGTATTGCACTAGGCGTTGCGTTCTTGCTTGTTCGGCTGATCCGAACCCGAAGCTTTGCTGGCTTGCTGACACCTGCGGCGGTTTGCGTTGTGCTGATGATCGGGCTGACGGCGATCTCGCAGTACACGGTTAGCGCGAAGATGGCCGCGCTGCGGGTGCAGATGGGCTCGATTCAGGCGACGGCGGCGGAGAGTCCGTTATTGAGGGAGTTCAGCCGGTTGCACAGCATTTCGGTTTCACTCGAGAGCGGCGTTCTGCTAGCCGGGATCGCTGCTGTGTATTTTATGGTAAGAGAGTTTACCGCCGCCCCGATGAATTGACTGTTGGCCCGGATCTACCCTCCCCTCCCGCCCGTTTTTCATAAGTCTAAGGGCCTTAGCATTTCTGTAAGTCCATGATAATCAACATTTACAGGAGGTCTTGTACGTCCAGATTCCAAAGGGCTTACGTTGGCCAAAATGGGTGCAAATTCCTAGAGTCTTCTTGCAGCAGATTCTCCGATAAGAAACGCGAGGTGCGGTCGGAGGTCCAGAGAAAGACATCGAGAGGGAGAAAACGGGCAGTGAACGGTGGGATTAAGGGGTTGAACTGCGGGCCCGGGAGCCGCAAGCGGCTGTTAGAGGAGCCTCCGTGTGATGGTGCGGTTTGGTGTCGGAGCCGGGGTTGTAGCTGGGGGATTAATGCCTGACCAGAGAGTTTGATGAAAGAGGGCATCCATTTGCGCGGCGGTTGCGGAACCGCCGCGGCGGAGCCACCAGTTCAGGAGGGAAAAGAGAGAGCCGGCGCTGGCGTGCGCCAGAGCGGAGCGGCGTGTCGAGGAAAGGCTGCGCGTTGCGGGAAGCGCGGCGAGGCGCTGGTCGATGGCGCGAGCGAAGTGTCCCTGGCCTAGCTCCATGACGTCGCGAACTTTTTCGGACGCCGCCATCGAGGAAATAAACTGGCGCATCTCGGCGACGTGGGCAAAGAACTCCCGGACGGGAGCGACGCGCGTGGAAGAGTCTCCGTGGCGGATGAGAGCGGTGGACATCATTTCGAAAAAATCTTCGGCGTCGCTGAGGAAGAGATCGTTTTTGTCGCTGTAGTGAGAGTAAAAGGTGGAGCGGCTGACGTGGGCGCGATCGAGGACATGTTGGACGGTGATGGTTTCGAAGGGCTTTTCGTGCATGAGCGCGACGAGTGCATCGCCGAGGGCATCTCTCGTGCTGCGAACACGCGGGTCCATTTTCCTTTTGGCGGGTGAGAAGCTTACTTTTTTTGTGGAAGATGAGTGGCTGATTTTTTTTGTCGCTGGCAAGCGAGTTTGGTTTGCCGCAGTGGCGGCTGGGGCTGCTTTTGAACCGGCAGGCGGCGGATTTCTGGACATTCAGTGCCTCTTTGTTCGGTTTCCGGACGTTTCCTGCGAAAGAGCGTTGACGGCCTCGGGAGCCACCCCTAGTGTTTGACGCATGACAGACGAACGCAGCAGCGCGATAGCGCTAATCGCAGGATCAGCGGGCATGATTATAACCATGATCTCCCACCCTGGCGGCAAGATCAGCCCGGCGGAAGTTGATCATGTGGCGCGAATGCTGATTGGCGTGCATTCGCTGGCGATGGCTAGCATTCCGGTTATTTTCCTCGGTGCGTGGGGGATGTCGCGGCGGATTGGAGGGGCGGACCGGTTGGCGTGGGCTGGGTTGGTGCTGTACGCGGTTGCGAGCATCGCGGTGATGAACGCGGCTGTGTGCGACGGGCTCTTGGCGCCGAATTTGATTCGGCAGATTGTTTCGGCGACGCCTGAGACGCGCGATGGGTCGCGGTTGGTGATGAACTACAATTTCCAGATGAATCAGGCGTTCGCGCGAGTGTACGCGGTGGCGTCTTCGTTGGCTGTGGTGTTGTGGGCGGTGTCGATTTTGCGGAACAGGACGCTGGGGCGAGGAGTTGGGATTTATGGGGTGGTGCTGGGTGCGGTTACCGTGGCGGGGATTTTTTCGGGGTTTTTAACTCCCGATCGGCATGGATTCGGGATGTTGATTTTCGGGCAGGCGATTTGGTTTTTGATTGTCGCGCCAGGATTGTGGCGTTTAGGGCCGGACGCGGCGGTTGACTAGAGACGAAACGGGAGAGGAAGCCCCTGCGCTACAGACGAATTCGAGTGCGAGTCTTTCCGGGTGCGGCTTTGCGTTTCGTTTTGCGGCGGACTTTGGCGGGGCGGATTTTGCGCATGGCGGCGTTGCCGGCGCGGTGGCAGGCCCGCCACATGTACCAGCTGGCGACGGTGCGATAGGGGCGCCAGCGTTCGCCAAACGCCAGGAGTTCCTTGGGTTTGGGCATGTGTTTTTTGCCGTAGGTGATGGACCAGCCCTTTTTTACGCCTAGGTCGTGGATGGGGAGAACGTCGGGTCGACCTAGGCGAAAGATCAAGAACATTTCAACCGTCCAGGCGCCGATGCCGCGGACGGAGGTTAGTCGCTCGACGAGTTCTTCGTCGGAGAGTTTTTGTGCGTCTTCGAGAGTGGGGACGACACCTTCGATTGTTTTTTTGGCCAGGTCTTTCATGGCCAGCACTTTTGCACCGGAGAGGCCAGCTTTGCGGAGGGCTTGTTTGCGGAGCTTGAGCATTTCTTGCGGGGTGGGCGCGCGGCTGGTAGAGCTGAGGGCTTTGATGCGGGCGAAGATGGTGGCGGCGGCTTTGCCGGAGATGGATTGGTAGGCGATGGCTTCGAGCAGAGCTTCGTAGGGGCTTTGGACGTGGTCGGAGTCCATTTGGAAGGATTGCGTTTCGTCGATTAAGAATTTTAGCTTTTCGTCGCGGTCAGCTAGAGACCTCATTGCTTCCGCTAGGTCAAAGGGCGGAGTGGGAGGTGGGGCGGTCACGTGAGCTCCATTCTGGAAACGGGAAGATAGATTAGCAAGATCCCCAGCAAAGACAAAAGTGACGTGAAGGTTCCATAGCCAGTCGGTTTCCGGTAGGCCCAACTACAGGGAGTTGACCGCGATCGAACCGTCAAACTCTGCCGAGAGGTCCCTAGCCGGCCACCGGAGGCGGCAGATCGCCGTTTTGGTTACTGTGTTGCCGTTGCGTCTGCTGCTGGCCGCTTGGCGTAATAACCTTTGCGGGCGTAGACCTTGTAACCCTTTTCGGCAGCTGAAATCTGGATCTTGCGAAAATTGCCGTCCCAGTTTTTGTTTTCGGGATAGTAGCCTAGGCTGTACTGGTGGTGCAGTTCGTTGGAGATCTCGTCGAGGGCGGGTTCGAGTTTGTCCATGCCCCGAACTTCCAACACGCGTCCTCCCGTGGCCTCTGCGAGCTTTTTGAGGGTGTCCTTTTCAAAAATGTGAAGCACATCGCACTTGTCCCTGCCCGGAGCATCGTGAATCTGAAGGACATAAGCGATCACGTCGTTTTCAAGGAGAGTTTGCAGAGCATCTTCCATAGAAGACTCGCTTTGCGAATCGCCGGAGAGGGCTACGATGACCACGGCCTTGCGTCCGACTTCGCCTGAGAGGTAGCGAAGAGTGGCGACTCGGGTCGCATCGTAGAGGTGAGCTTCGCGATTTTTGTTTACGGGCTTGCCGTTGGTGCCCACTGTGCCTCCACCAGGGAACCAAACGCCGCGCGAAGAGGGTGGGCCCTGGTCGGGCAGCCCAATCGCCGCTCCTCCCGTTTGAATCGTGTGCGCGCGCTCCTCGAGGAGCGCCACGTCTGACGTGGGCAACTGCACGGTTTCCACCCGCGAGGCGTAGCTCAGAATGAAGCCCAGGTCTGTTGGCCGCACGACGTGCTTGACGAACAGCGCTGAGGCCTGAGCCTCCTCGCCGAGAATCCAGGACATGTTCGTGCCGGTGTCTAGGAGCACGCCGAGGCTCAGTAGCACGTCGCTGTGGTGGGCGAAGAACTTGATCGCCTGCGGACGACCGTCTTCGGAGACCCCGAACTTGTCTTGCGGCAGGTCGTTGGCGAGGCGTTTGTCGTTGTCGCGCACCGTGAAGTAGACCGAGACCAAGTCCACATCGCGGTGGACGACGCTTTCCTGGCCGCCTTTATCGTTGACGGTTTTCTCCTGAGCGGAAGCTGATTGTCGACAGTCCGAACGGACCAATGCTAGAACCAGGGCCACAACGAACGTGCTGACTCGCATAGGCATAGAGTAGGCTCCTCTCTGCGCTGCCGCAATGACCGTGCACCGTTGGATGCGAGCAGGTTGGAGCAGAGTTGTAGTTGCCACGGGAAGCTCCTTTTGAGGTGGTGTTGCCAGGGAGGACCGTTGTGCGAACTGCTCCGCTGGCGGAGCCTATGAGGAAATGCCTGTCTGACGCGGGGTCTGCTTTCGGGCGAGAGGTTTTTTGCGGGAGTGGCGCCAGCGGAGAAGGATGGCTATCAGGATGATTAGGGCGCAGGTTTCGACGAAGAGTTTGCCGCCGTCGAGCCAATCGATGGGGGCGCCTTTTAGGTCGGGGTCGGTGAACAGGGAGTGCCAGAAGAGGGCCACGGCGCCGAGATAGACGGAGAAGTGGAAGGCCTTCCAGACGCGGCGGCCTAGCTGAATTCGAAAATAAGAAGTGACGACCATGATCGCAACGATGTAGAACGCGATAGCGCCGATGGTGTTTTCGAGCGGTTGTTGCGGTGAGTGGACAGGATAGATCAAGTCGAGGGCGCGAAACTTTGGAGATTTGTTGAGGAGCAACGCAAGGGGATGGAGGATTGTGGCGACTAGGGCGAGGTAGCCGGTCCAGTTGTGCAGGCGGAAATAGTTGAAGCGGCGATGCGGCCAATTGCGAACTGGGCTGTAGCGGAAGGCCATCATGACGCCGAGAAGCATGTTGAGGGTGATGGCGGCGACGGCCGTTAGGCCGAGATAGGCGGAGAGATCGAGGACGGTGATGTTCATCGTGAGAATGGGAGGCGGCTGCACTCGCTCAAGTTGTCCATGATCCGGTGAAAGCGCCGTTTTCGTTGACCGAAAATGGCAATTGGACGCTGGAAGATGAGACTGTTGGCGAGGGCCTGGCGTTTCACAGAGTGCACTGATTTCTTTGGCAGGCCGAGGTTGAGTGCATTTTCGGGCCAGTCTTCAAATCGAGCGAGGCCAACGTGTGTGCTAGGATTGGGAGTTTATGCAGACAGGAATTATTGGACTACCACAGGTTGGGAAGACCACGCTGTTTCGAATCTTGACGAAGGCCAACGTCGAGGGGAAGAGCGGAGGGTCGGCGACGCATGTTGGCGTGGCCAAGGTGCCGGAGCCGCGGTTGCTCGAGTTGGCGAAACTCTATGACCCGAAGAAGGTTACCTATGCGACGGTGCAGTACGTGGACCTTGGCGGAATGCAGAAGGAGCGGAACCGGGACGCGCTGGCTCCTTTGCGCGAGGTGGATACGATTGCGCACGTGATTCGCGTGTTTGACGATCCTTCGGTGCCGCATGCGGAGGGGG
>Ga0210410_10002560_pt1 | contig 16259 bp, 7 predicted proteins | sample IncBWC4MmetaG_FD_161058 | JGI IMG/M metagenome (GOLD analysis project Ga0210410, IMG submission 161058) | Forest soil microbial communities from Barre Woods Harvard Forest LTER site, Petersham, Massachusetts, United States - Inc-BW-C-4-M | ecosystem: Environmental > Terrestrial > Soil >... | reverse complement strand
TGGCGCGCGCGCTCGATTACCGCGCGGCTGACCTCGTCGTCGGTGACCGTGATCTTGTTCTTCTCGCCGATCTCCGAGAGCACGAGACCGAGCCGCACCCGCCGATCGGCGATCTTGTGGTACTCTTCTTTCGCCGCCTCTTCCGTGGTGTCTTCATCGGCAAAGGTTTTGCCGCTCGATTCCATCTCGGCCTTTATCGAGTTCCACATCAGATTGAACTCTTCCTCGACCAGCGACGGCGGCGCCTCGAAGCGGTGGGCCTCGTCGAGGCGGTCGAGCAGCATGCGCTTGACGCGCTGGCGGGTCGTGCCGGCGTATTCCGCCGACAGCCGCTCGCGCGCGGCTTCCTTCAGCTTGTCGAGCGATTCAAGTCCGAGCATCTTGGCGAACTCGTCGTCGATCTTGGTGTCCTGCGGCGCTTCGACCAGGGTTGCCGTGGTTTCGAATTCGGCCGGCTGGCCGGCCAGCTTCTCGCTGGCGTAGTTCTTCGGGAATGAAACCTTCAGGGTGCGGGTTTCGCCCTGGGCGATGCCGATCAGCTGTTCCTCGAAGCCGGGGATGAAGCTGTTGGAGCCGATCGTGACCTGGATGTTCTCGCCGGTGCCGCCGTCGAACGGCGTGCCGTCAATGGTACCCTTGAACGAGATCGTAACCCGATCCCCACTCTCGGCCTTGGCGCCCTCGCCCATCGCGGCATAGGCTCTGTTGCTGTCGGCGATCCGCTTGATGGCATCATCGACATCGGCGTCGGTCACCTCGGCAACCGGCTTCTCGACGGTAAAGCTCTTGAAATCGGCCAGCGCAATCGCGGGCACGACCTCGATCGAAACCGTATAGGTGAGATCGGATTTTCCGGCGAGGATATCCTCAACGGCTTTTCCCTCCGTCGGCATCGTGATCTTGGGCTCGGTCGCGAGCCGGAAGCCGCGCTCGGTGAAGATCTGCGTATTGGTGTCGCGGATGGTCTGGTCGATGGTCTCCGCCATCACCGAGCGGCCGTACACCTTCTTGAGGTGGCTCACCGGCACCTTGCCCGGACGGAAGCCGTTGAGACGCACCTTGTCCTTGAGATCCACCAGACGGGCGTCCGCCTTGGCATCGAGGTCCGATGCGGGAACGCTGATCTGGAATTCGTGCTTCAATCCCTCGACGAGGGTTTCTGTGACCTGCATGGCGTCAATCTTCTTCCGCTTTCGTCCGCACCTCGCGGCGCGGACATCTGTCAATTTGGTCGACGCGCGACGTTAAAGCCTGCGTCAGTGGTTCGGCGGACCCATTTTTTCTTCGGGCAGATTGCCCTTCGAAAAACCGGCCCTCCAGCAATCGTCATGCAAACGCTGTCAGCGCTTGGTGCGGGCGGAGGGACTCGAACCCCCACAACTTTCGTCACTGGAACCTAAATCCAGCGCGTCTACCAGTTCCGCCACGCCCGCTGATAGCATCATGTCCGGCCGCAATGCCCGAGCACGATGCCGAAAAGTGTGACGCGGTTTTCGGGCGGCCATCGTGCTCCAATGACGTTTATGATTTGGACGCCCGCATCCAGATCATAAGCGTGATCGTTGCGGCGGGCTTATAACATGAGCCTACCGGTTCGCAGCAAAAAAATGGCCGATTCACACCTCCCGGGAAGTACCTGCATCAACTGGACATATCCAGCGGAAAATGATCCGCATCGAGCCATGGCAGATCGAATTTTCCGGCTGGACCGCCGCGAGCTTTTGGCCGGATTGGCCGCTACGGCCCTGGGTGCGGCGGTGCCCGCTTTCGCGGCCGCCCAAACCCGTCTGTCCCTGAAGCTGCAGGCCAAGACCGGCAGCATGGCCTTGCGTCCGGGACAGCCGGAAACCCCGATATGGTCACTCCAAAGCTCGCCGCCAGACCCTGGTTTGCGCTTCCGGCGCGGCGACGAGCTTGAAATCGCGCTCCAGAACGATCTGCCGGTACCCGCCGCGCTGAACTGGCGCGGGCTCGACGGGGTCCCGGCGGCCGAGCCGCTGGCGGGGCGATCCTCCCTTGCCCCGGGCGCTCACGAAGACCCTGTGATTCCATTGCGTCACGCCGGCACCTTGCTGTGTGATCTCACTCTCCTCGGCGATGGCGCGGCGCGGCCGGCACGAGGGCTACCCCTGATCGTTGCCGAGAGCGAGCCTGTCGCCGTCGACCGCGACGAGGTGGTTCTGATCGAGGACTGGCGGCTCCGGCCGGACGGAACCGCGATCGCGCCAGGTGTCGACCCCAAGGAGGCGACGCCGCTTTACACCGTCAACGGGCTGACGATGCCCGCCATCGCCGCCCGCGCCCATGAACGGCTGCGACTCCGCTTCATCAATGGCTGCCAACGGGCTGTCATTGCGGTGAAAATGGAGGGGTACGAGGTCCGGATCATGGCCCTCGACAGCCAGCCGGCCGAGCCATTCCCCGCGCGCAACAGTGCGATCCTGCTGCCGCCCGGAGGCCGGGCCGACGCCTTCATCGACGCGGGTGCCGCGCCCGGTTCCGCCTCACCCATCCTGCTGCATGACGGCAAGGAGGCGCGGCCGGTCGCCCGGCTCGTCGTCTCCAAAGAACCGCCGCTGCGGGACGCAGTCCTGCCTGCCGCGCCCGCGCTTCCATCCAATGGCCTGCCGGTCCAGCTCGACCTGCGGGGCGCCCAGCGCTTTGAGCTGACGCTTGGCGGTCCGTCCGCCGACTGGGTACCGCCGGTGGATTTCGCACGCTCGGGGGCTCCCGCGTTCCGCGCCAGGGCCGGCCGAACCGTGGTGCTGGCCTTGGCCCACCGCGGCGATCTCCCCGTCGTGTTCCACCTCCACGGGCATCACTTCCGGCTGCTGGACCGGCTCGACGACGGCTGGAAGCCGTTCTGGCTGGATACGCTGGCGATCGATTCCGGACAAACCCAGCGGATCGCCTTCGCCGCCACCCATGCCGGCCGTTGGCTGCTGGAGGCTGCCGCGACCGACTGGGCAGCGCCGCGCCTCGTGCGATGGTACAATGTCGAGTGAGGAGACGAACATGAGCGCGAGCGCACCCACCATCCGCGGCGTGAAGGCCCGCGCTGTCGACGCGCCGATCTCGCGGCCGGTGAAGAACGCCTTCGGCGTGATCCGTTCGGCGCCGCTGGTGCTGATCGACGTCACGACCGATCAGGGCATCACGGGGCGCTCGTACATCTTTGCCTACACCGGGCTGACGCTGAAGCCGTTGGTGCAGTTGATCGAACAAATCGGCAGCGAACTTGGTGGCAAACCGGTTGCGCCGCTCGATCTGATGGCGGCGATGGATGCGCGATTCAGGTTGCTTGGCTGGCAGGGACTGGTCGGCATGGCCGTGTCCGGCCTCGACATAGCGTTCTGGGACGTGCTCGGCCGGGCGGCAGGCCGACCGCTGGCGACGCTGCTCGGCGGATCGCCGCGGCCGATCCGTGCTTATGACAGCTATGGCGCGGTCGATCCCGTCGCCGATCAGGCCGCCTTGCGCCGCTCGCTGGATCAGGGTTTTCGGGGCATCAAGATCAAGGGCGGCGACGGCGATCTCGCCAATGACGAACGCGTCGTCAGAGCGGTGCGCGACCTGATCGGTCCCGACGTGGCGCTGATGCTGGATTTCAACCAGTCGCTCGACCCCGCCGAGGCGAGCCGCCGCATCGAGCGGCTGGCGGCTTACGATCTGCATTGGATCGAGGAGCCGGTGCCGGCCGAGAATCTCCAGGGCCACGCCAAGGTGCGCGCGACATCGCCGATATCGATACAGTCCGGCGAGAACTGGTGGTTTCCGCGCGGCTTTGCCGAAGCGATCGCCGCCGGCGCCAGCGATTTCATCATGCCGGACTTGATGAAGGTCGGCGGCGTCACCGGCTGGCTCCGCGTCGCCGGCCAGGCCGAGGCCGCGTCGATTCCAGTGTCGAGCCATCTGTTCGCCGAGGCGAGCGCACACATGCTGGCGGTGACGCCGACCGCGCATTGGATCGAATATCTCGATCTGGCGCGTGCGATCATCGCCGACCCGGTCGAAATCGTCGACGGCACGATTACCGCACGGGGTCAGGGGCTCGGGCTGATGTGGGACGAAGCGGCGGTCGCGAAATATCTGGTGTGAGCGTCCGGCGACAACGCACTCAATATTCGATTTCGAACTCGTCATAGAGCCGGCGGAACACCGCCGGCAGCGTCTCCGGCAGATCTTCCGCGATCAGACCGGGACCGGCCTCGCGCGCGGCCTCGCCGTGCATCCAGACCCCGATCGAGGCGGCCTCGAAGGCCGGCACCCCCTGCGCCAACAGGCCCGCGATCATTCCCGACAGTACGTCGCCGGCGCCGGCGGTCGCGAGCCAGGGCGGCGCGTTGGCGGCGATGGTGGCGCGCCCGTCCGGTGACGCCACGACCGTATCAGGCCCCTTGAGCAGAACGACACCGCCCGCGCGTTCGGCGGCTGCCCGCACCCTTTCGAGTTTCGAGCGAAGTGGATGTTTGTTGCTGATGTCGCTGAACAGCCTCGGAAATTCTCCCTCATGCGGGGTGAGGACGACCTGCGGATCATGGGATGCTTTAATCGCTTCGAACAGATGATCGGGCGCGTCGGCGAAGCTTGTCAGCGCGTCCGCGTCCAGCACCAGGCCGCGCTGCGCCGTCAGCGCCGTCAGCACAAAATCACGGGTCCGTTCGCCGAGACCCGCCCCCGGCCCGACCACGCAGGTGTTGAAGCGCTTGTCCGTCAACAGTTCGGCGAACTCAACGGCCGTGTCGATCGGACGAACCATCACCGCGGTCAGCGCCGCGGCGTTGACGGCGAGTGCATCGCGGGGCGAAGCCAGCGTGACGAGGCCGGCGCCGGCCCGCAATGAGCCGCGCGCCGACATCCGCGCAGCCCCGGTCGCCGCGATGTCTCCGGAAACGACGATGGTGTGGCCGCGCGCGTATTTATGTCCGTCGATCTTCGGCACCGGGAAAGCTGCACGCCAGGTGTCGGGGATGTTTTCTAACGCCTGCGGTTGAATTTCCGCAAGCACGCCCGGATCGATCCCGATATCGGCGACGCGGACGCGGCCGCTATGCATGCGCCCGGGCAACAGCAAATGCGCCGGTTTGCGCCGGAAGAAGGTGACGGTCTCGGTGGCGCGGACCGCCGTACCCATAACCGATCCGCTGGTGCCGTTGATGCCGCTCGGCAGGTCGACAGCGAGCACGGGCGCGCCGTTGGCGTTGATTGCCTCGATCACCTCATGCGGCTCACCGCTCACCGGCCGGTTGAGGCCGGCTCCGAACAGCGCATCGATGATCAGCGCCGGCTTGCCGATCGCCTGCGGATTGAACGGCAGCACCGGGTGTTTCCACCCCTTCGCCGCGGAAGCCGCGTCGCCCTGCAGGCTGTCCCGCTCGCACAACAGCATCACGGAAACCTCGCGGCCGCGCGCCGAAAGCTCCGCCGCCGCCACGAAACCGTCGCCGCCATTATTGCCGGGCCCGGCGACAACGAGGATCGGACCCTCCTCCACCAGCTCCATCGCAGCCTCGGCCACGACCTGTCCGGCACTCAGCATCAGCGCGAAGCCAGGCGTGCCGGCGGCAATGGTCAGCCGGTCGGCACGCTCCATTTCAGCCGTGGTGAGAACTTCCATGCCAAATCCCTGGTAAAAGCGCCTTATCCTGAGGCATTTCCTATGCCACGAGAAGCCTGACCGCCAGCAATTGCATCCTGATTGATCTGTTTGCCTATTTGATGAGCTGAGGTATGGTGAACCTCTCAACCTAACGTCAGGCGAATGCCTGATAAAAGGCTGATAACATTTCAAAATCAGGCGTCTTAACAACTTGGCATAGACCCTGCTTTTGAGGAAGCCGGCTCTGGATGATCGTGCTCAACGGCAATTGTTGGTGTTCCCCGGCGAGGCGTCAGGACGAACGATCGAACAACCTGCGCGACATCAGCGCAACGTCGAAAAAGTCTGCTGTCTGAAATCTGGAAATGCCCGGGAGGCGCTCAGTGAAGAAGATCGAAGCCATCATCAAGCCATTCAAGCTCGACGAGGTTAAGGAAGCGCTCCAGGAAGTCGGACTCCAGGGCATCACCGTCACCGAAGCCAAGGGTTTCGGCCGGCAGAAGGGTCACGCCGAACTCTATCGCGGTGCCGAGTATATCGTGGACTTTCTACCCAAGGTGAAGATCGAAATCGTGATCGGGGACGACCTGGTCGAGCGGGCGATCGACGCCATCCGCCGGGCGGCCCAGACCGGGCGCATCGGCGACGGCAAGATCTTCGTATCCAACATCGAAGAGGCCATCCGCATTCGAACGGGAGAATCCGGGCTGGACGCCATCTGAGCCGGAGTTTGCGAACCAACCGCATTTGTGACCGGATCTGCCGACAGTCTGATATTGTATTGAGCTTCCCCCGATTGTATTGAGCTTGACCGACGGTCGCGGCTGCGGCCAGATCGCGACGACCTGTAAGCCAAAAGGGGTACTCATGAAGACCGCCAAAGACGTCCTGAAATCGATCAAGGACAACGACGTCAAATACGTCGACCTGCGCTTCACCGATCCGCGCGGCAAGTGGCAGCATGTGACGTTCGACGTCGGCATGATCGAAGAGGACACGTTTGCCGAAGGCGTCATGTTCGACGGCTCCTCGATCGCCGGCTGGAAGGCGATCAACGAATCCGACATGTGCCTGATGCCCGACCCGGTCACCGCGACAATCGATCCGTTCTTCGCCGAGACCACCATGGTCATCACCTGCGACGTGCTGGAGCCGACCACCGGCGAGCCCTACAACCGCGACCCGCGCGGCATGGCCAAAAAGGCCGAGGCGATGGTCAAGTCGATGGGCGTCGGCGACACCGTGTTCTTCGGACCGGAAGCCGAGTTCTTCGTGTTCGATGACGTCCGTTTCCAGACCACGCCCTACAACACCGGCTTCAAGCTCGACTCCTCGGAACTGCCGATCAACTCGGACACCGAATACGAGGGCGGCAACCTCGGCCACCGTATCCGCACCAAGGCGGGCTACTTCCCGGTTCCGCCGCAGGACTCCGTGCAGGACATGCGCTCCGAAATGCTCGGTGCCATGGCCAAGATGGGCGTCAAGGTCGAGAAGCATCACCACGAAGTCGCTTCCGCCCAGCACGAACTCGGCATGAAGTTCGACACAATGACGCTGATGGCCGACCAGATGCAGATCTACAAATACTGCATCCATCAAGTCGCGCATATCTACGGCAAGACCGCCACCTTCATGCCGAAGCCGGTCTATGGCGACAATGGCTCGGGCATGCACTGCCACCAGTCGATCTGGAAGGACGGCAAGCCGGTATTCGCGGGCAACAAATATGCCGACCTGTCGGAGACCTGCCTGTCCTACATCGCCGGCATCATCAAGCACGCCAAGGCGATCAACGCCTTCACCAACCCGTCGACCAATTCCTACAAGCGCCTGGTGCCCGGGTATGAAGCCCCCGTGCTGCTCGCCTACTCCGCGCGCAACCGTTCGGCCTCCTGCCGTATCCCCTACACGTCCAATCCGAAGGCCAAGCGCGTCGAGGTGCGTTTCCCCGATCCGATGGCCAATCCCTATCTCGGCTTTGCCGCGATGCTGATGGCGGGTCTGGATGGCATCAAGAACAAGCTCGATCCGGGTTCGGCGATGGACAAGGATCTCTACGATTTGCCGAAGGAAGAGCTGAAGGCGATCCCGACCGTGTGCGGTTCGCTCCGCGAGGCGCTGGAAAACCTCGACAAGAATCGCGGCTTCCTCAAGCACGGCGGCGTGTTCGACGACGACTTCATCGACAGCTATATCGAGCTGAAGATGACGGAAGTGGCGCGCTGCGAAATGACGCCGCATCCGGTCGAATTCGAGATGTACTACTCGCTGTGATTTTTCGCGGGGGTTTCCCCCGCTGCCGTCACGGCCTGACAAATGCGAAAGGCGCTCCCAACGGAGCGCCTTTTGTGTTGGCGCCGATCGCTCCCACGAGAAAGATACTAACCCTGCTCCGGCGGATTTTGCCGCAGGAACGGTTGAGGTCCGGCTGCACCGACTAAGGCAGCGGAATCGGATCGCCCGCGGGGTCGACCGCCGGATCGAGACAGCGCCGCAACATGCGCGCGAGCTCCGCTCGCCGATAAGGCTTGGTCAGAAGCGGGATGCCGTGCCCGACGCGGCCCTGCAACGGCAGCGCGCCGTCGGTATATCCTGACGTGAAGAGCACCCTGAGCGACGGCCGGCCGGCCATGACCGTTTCCGCGAGCTGCCTGCCGTTCATGCTGCCGGGCATCACGACGTCGGTGAACAGCAGATCGAACGCCGCGCCGTCATTGATGATGGCGATGGCCTCGTCGGCATTAGCGGCAACGATGACCTGGTAGCCAAGGCTCCCGAGCTGGATCGTCACGTAGTCGCGGATCTTGCGGTCGTCTTCGACGCACAGGATGGTTTCGTGGCCGCCCTGCACCGGCGGATCGTCCTGCGCCGGCGGCTGCAGCACGCTCGCGTCCGCCTTGGGCAGATAAATCCTGAACGTGGTGCCGCGGCCCTCCGCACTGCGGACCTCGACGCTTCCGCCCGACTGCTTGACGAAGCCGAACACCATGCTGAGCCCGAGCCCTGTCCCCTGCCCCACTTCCTTGGTGGAAAAGAACGGATCGAAAATCCGGTCGAGAATGCGCGGCGGCATGCCGGTGCCGGTATCGCTCACCTTGATCGCGACATAGTCGCCGGCGCGTTCGACGCCGCTGGCCACCGCTTCCGGAACGCCCAATGTGACGTTGCTGGTCGCAAAGGTCAGCCGGCCGCCAAGCGGCATGGCGTCGCGGGCATTGATCGCGAGATGTACGAGCGCGGAGGTGAGCTGGCTGCTGTCGACGAACGCCGGCCAGACCTCGCCGCTGAGCGCGGTCTCGATTTCGACTTGCTTGCCGAGCGTCTGCGACAACAGACGGACGGCTTCGCAAATGAACTTGTTGACGTCGATCTCGGCAGGCTGCAGCGGCTGCTTCCGGGCAAACGCAAGCAGGCTCGAAGTGAGCTGCGCCCCCCGGTCGGCCGCTTCGCTGATCAACTGGGTCACCTTGGCCAGATGCGGAACGTTCCTGACGCCGTCGGCGAGGATTTCGACCGTGCCGGTGATCACGGTCAGCATGTTGTTGAAGTCGTGGGCGATGCCGCCGGTCAGTTGCCCGAGCGACTCCATCTTTTGCGCCTGGATCAATTGCTCTTCGGCGGCGCGCCGTTGCGTGATGTCCCTGACAAAGGCGTTGACGATATAACCGTCCCCGCGACGCAGCACCGTCAGCGATACCTCGACCATGAATTCATGGCGGTCCCGGTGCAGCGCGCGCGTTTCGTAGCGCATGCCGGTGGCACCGCCGGCGGCCTCTTGCAGGAACAGGGCGGACCGTCGCCGATGCGCTGCACGATCGGGTTCCGGTACTAGCAGTCCCACTGCCTTGACGCCAAGCGCCTCCTCACGCGTCCACCCGGTCAGGGCCTCCGCTTGCGGGCTCCAGTCCATGATCACGCCATCTTCGTCGGTCTGGACGAAGGCGTCGAGCGAGCTCTTGATGATGGCCTGCGCCATCTTCTCGCTGTCGACCAGCGCCTGGTGCGCCCGCCTTTGCCCGGTGACATCGCGCAGAACCGTGACCGCCCCGCGAAGCTTGCCGCGTTCGTCGCGCAATGGCCGCGCATTGGCGACGATATACGCCCGCGCGGACGGGGCTTCGGGTTGCACGGCGAGTTCGAAATCGTCGACATTCTCGCCGCGCAACGCGCGTGCCAGCGGCGAATCCGGAATCGGCATTGGGGTGACGTCGTCGGCAAGAAAACAGGCGAAGGTTCGCGTTCCCGTCAGGCTGTTGAAACCGGGGGCGACGCCGAGCAACCGCCGCGCCGCGGCGTTGGCAACGACGATCACGCCGTTCTCGTCGGCAACAGCGACGGAGTCACGGATGCTCTCGACGGTCTTCTCAAGCAGATCCCGCTTGGTGCCGAACTGGGTCGTAAGCTCAGCGAAGGCCGCGGCAAGACCGTCAATCTCCCCGCAGCCGTCGGATGGTATCGCCACCGTTTCGCCGCGCGACAGGCCTTCGACGGCCCGGGTCATCTGCGTCAGCGGCCTCGACAACGATCTGGCGATCCCGGCCGCGAGCACGAGGGCGAGAACAGCCGCAATCGCCACGCCGGCCAAATAGTAATGTGCGAACAGGCTGAGCGCGCATGCGGTTGCCACGACCAGCAACACCATCGCAATCGCAAGGCGGCCCCACAGCGTCATAACGAATCCAGCAGGATGGATGCGCAACCGATTCCGGCCAGGAATGGCAAACGGCCGGTATTTTTTGGCGGCGCCTTCAGATAATGCCTTTGCTTAGCCGAGATCGGCTTCGCGATCCCTAACTTTCAGCCCCGTAGAAGTACGGAGAATGTTTTCCGAGAGGCTGAACTGAGGGCTGGAAGGTCTGCAGGATCGCTCACACCTTGAAAATCCGGGAATACCGCGCCTTGATCTCTTCGCTTTGCGCCTGCACCGCGGCGGGATCGGCCTTGAGCAATTTCAGATTGGCCAGCGGAACGTGCGCCCCCTTCTCCTTCACCCCGGCGTGGAACGAACGGTGAGCGAAAACATCCACCAGCATTTGTTGAGTTTCGGCTTGGAAGAAAAAGCTCTGGAACAGTTTTGCCGCATTCGGATTGGGCGCGCTGCGGAAAATCCCGGAGGGAACGATGATCAAGGGCGAGCCTTCCGCTGCGTAGACCACCTCGACCGGTTTTCCCTGATCCTTGAGCAGCACCAGATTGTAATCGTTGCCGTCGGCCATGATGGCGCGCTCGCCGACCAGGATCTTCTTCGGCGGATCGGCGGCCGATTGCACCTGCATGACCTTCTGCTGCGCGAGCTTTTCCAGATACGGCCAGCCGAGATCGCGCGCCAGCACGAAGGTCGCGGTCAGGATCGCGCCGCTGTAGCCGGGGTGCGCCTTGACCATCTTGCCCTGCCATTTCGCATCGAGCAGATCGGCGTAGCTCTTCGGTGCGTCCTCGCGTTTGACCAGATCGGTGTTGTAACCGATCACCTCCAGCCAAGCGCAGGATGTCGTATACGTGCCGTCCGGGTCGACCTGATCGGCGGGAAAATGCTTCGCGACGTCGTCCGGCATGTAGGGCTGCAGCCAGTCGTTTTTCTTCCAGTCGAGGTAATGCGACGGATCGGTCGAGTTGGCGACGTCGACCGCGTTGATGCCGCTGCCCTGCTCCTGCGCGATGCGCTGGTAAATCCGCTCGGCGCCGGAGCGCTCGACGCGAACGCTGATGCCGGGGTATTTTGCCTCGAAGGTTCTGGCGAGGCGCTCGGCCGTGTTAAGCTCCAGCGCCGAGTAGAACGAGACCTTGCCTTCCCTGCGGGCGGCCTCGATCAAGGCGGGCGTGACCGCCGTCGGCGGCGGCGCGGCGGCTTTCAGCGGTTCGGCAAACACCAGGCTTGTAGCCGATACGGCGGAAGCCTTCAGCACGTCGCGCCTCGACCATTTGCGGCCCGGCATCGCCATTCTCCCCAAAATACCCGGCCGTTTCCTGGCCATCGCGATCTTTGTGGCCAGACTATAGCAGATTTCGCGAGCGCCAATTGATCCAAGTCCCGGCGCCGGAGAGAGTCCAAGCGTGGCCCGGCCGCTGCCGCGGCTTACGGTCTGAAAATTTTTCTATGTCGGACTACCCGAGACGCCCCTACACGCCGCTGGCGGATGGCGCGTGCGGCGTAGATTTCCACCTGATCGCCCAGGCTATCCGCCGATGCCGCGCAGCGCGTTCGCCGACGCGAGCGGCGGGACAACTGCGTCACACCACGAGATCATGCGGCACGTGAGCATGGTCCGGAGCGGCAATGTGAGTTGAGTGGTGCCCCGGCGGAGACGCATCAATCGTTTGGGCTTCCTCTGAAAGCACCGGTGTTCCCTGGGCTGCGGCGTTTTCGTGGTGACTGGCCGACCCTGGGGTCAGTTCCAGGTCAGCGACATTGCTGACCCCTGGACCATCAGAAGCGGAGATCGCGCTCTTGAAGTGGAATGAGTCTCCAAGACCGTGGGTACCGCCAGCCGCCGGGCCAAACACCATATCAGAAATTGAGGATGCTTCGGAATTATGCTCGCCGGTGCCATGCACGGCGGCAACGCCGTGCCCGTCTGCTTCGCCTGAAACCGTCTGACTGCCGCCGTCGGTCTGCGGGTGCCCTGAATGCGCGGTCGAGCCCGCAACCGCGACTCCGTGATTCCCCGACGCCTCCGGGCCTCCCGAATGATGCTCAACGCTTGAGCCGGTATCGATTGCGTGGCCATGAGTGCCGGCAGCATTAATTGTGCCGGCATTTGTCGGGATCAATTCGCCGTTGCCCGCGTGGTCGCCACTGGAAATCGCATCATCTTCGTCGTTCGACGCGACAACGGGGCTTGCTTCAGAACTGGCGTTCGAATGGTTGTGAGAATGCGCGATCCGGCCATCGCCCTCCGGCGTTATATCATGCGCGTTGAGTTGTTGCTCGGGACTGTCGACTGTTGCGTTCGGCGCGGTGATATTGATGTTGCTCACCGCGTCATTCAGGGGCATCGCTGCTCCATCGCCGATCGTCATCGCACCGGCGCTATCGGGCACCGGCGCCGGACTGAATGTGAGGTTATTCGCCATCGGCCCAGCAAGATGAACGCTATGCGGTGCCATCGAGGGTCCGTTTGCCGGAGTGATAACGGCGTTATCGTTGGCGTCTTCGGTCGGGTGCGTCTGGGCTTCGCCCGAGCTGGCGAATCCGGCGGAGCCGATCCAATCAATCGGGCCGCGATCGGCATCGAAGTTATTGCCCACGTCGGTCGTAGGCACCGTCCCGTTCCCGTCGGCGAGGAGCGCTCCGTTGGCGGTCCAGTTAGACGTGGCGTCGGCGCTGGTCGTCGCGACGACAGCCCCGTCGGTTACCGCTGTTGCGGCTGGATCCAAATTGACCGGCTCGCCGGCTACGGCGGCGGGCGCCGTCGCAGGCTCGATGACGAAATCCGACGCCTCAACGGTCGAGATCCCCTGCAAATGGATCTCCACCAGGCTGGAACTTCCGATACTCAGGGTTTGATCGGTTGGATTGACGTACACGATGGTTTCATTGCTCGTGCCGTCATAGAGCCAGGCGATGGTATGCGCCGGCACGGAAGTGCTTGTGGAAGTCAACGCCAGAACGGCGAAGGCAAGTGCGCCGAACGCCGTCAGGTCGATCTTGTCGGACCCCGACCTGAAATCGGTGATGGTGTTGAACGGGGCCGCATGGGAATCCGTCGCCGACAAATAATCGAAGCGGTCGTTTCCAATGCCGCCTGTGAGAAGGTTCGCCCCAAAACCGCCGACGAAGGTATCGTTCCCGTTATTGCCGTTGATTGTATCGCTTCCCGAGCCGGCGTAGATCGTGTCATCCCCGCCCTTGATCGTGTCATTGCCGGAGCCACCGTAGAGAACGTCGCTTTTCCCGGCACCGTTGATGGTGTCGTCACCGGCCCCGCCGTTGATGATCTGGCCCTCGTCACCACCTCCCGCGATGCTGTCGTGTCCCGGAGTCCCGAAGACGAACGGCGGATCGGATATGACGTGCGTCCCCGGGTTGTCGAAATCGTTGGGGGCGGCGTCGCTGGCGCCGTGGATGGCGATCGTCACCGCCTGTGCAGTGCCGTCTGCGCTGTGCACCGTGAAGGTGTCGGTCAGCGTGTCGCCGACCTTGGTGGCATCCACCACGCTGTTGTTGTCGAGCGTGTAGGTCCACATGCCCGCAGCCGTCATCGTGAAGGCGCCGTAGCCGCCATCGCTCGCCGTCGGCCAGCTGACCGCGGTGAAGTTGTTGGGCGCATTGTCGACGTCGGTGTCGGCGAGCTTGCCGGTAACCAGCGGCGTGCCGGGCGTGGCATTGGCGACGCCGCCGGCCACTATCACCGAGCCGGTCGCGGCGCCGGAAATGATGGCCGCGTCTTTGCTGCCGTAGGCAAAATCGATGGTCTGAGTGCTTGCGGCCGCGATCTCCACGGTGGCGCCGCTGTCGACCGTCACGGTGCCGGAATCCGTCGGGGGGTCCCTGATTTCGGTGCCGGCGCCTCCGTTGACGCTCGTGAAAGTCCACGTGGTACCGGTGTAGTTCCCGGAGAAACGCAGTGTCACATTATTCGCACTATTGCCATCACTGAAGGTAATCGTGCTGATGTTGGTGCCCGAATTGTACAAGACCGAGGCGGACATGCTTCCCCCCACAAAGGGAAGCTGCGTGAGGTCGATCAAATCGGCTGACGTGAGGTGCGTGCCGATGTCGGTGCCCGTGATGACCCCCGCGAATTTTCCCCAGTCATCGATGATCAGCTTACCCGCGCCCTGCTCGAAGTAAACTATCTGACTGTCGGTCGTGCCCGGAGCAAGCTTACTGCCCGGGGCAAACTCGATCGTGGACCCGCTGTCGATCCAGACGTTTCCGACTCCGGTAATGGTGCCTGTCACGTGCAGGTAAACATTGGGATCTGCGATGATCGTGCCGTTGTTGGTGATAGGCCCGATGAAAGTGGCGTTGACTTCTTCCTCCAATTTCCCGTCGTTCTCGAGTTTTCCCGAGTCGCTTACATTGAGGTCGCCGGCGAGCTGCAGGGTTCCATTGACGATGATGTCCGTCGATGCCGCGCCGTGCGGTATCGTAAGCGACTCCGCCTGGGCATCCTGTGTGCCCGTGATGATGACCGTGTAATTGGAAGGCGCATTGATGGTTGCGTTGATGCTCAAGGTGGGAACAACGCCGCCGCTCCAATTGGCCGGGTCGTTCCAGTCGAGCGTTGGCCCCGGCCCGCCAACTATCAACGACTCCGAATTCAGGGTGACTGCTATCGCCGTCGCCGCGGTCGCCTGTGTCGGGTAGGTCTCACTGCCATCCCGGGACGTCACGGAAACGTTCAGCGTGTCGCTCCCGATGAAATGCGTGATGGGCGTGTAGACCAGGCTCGCCAGCGCGGTGTTGACGTCGCTCGCCGTCCCCGACACCGTCAGCGATCCCAGGCCATTCACGGTCTCCGTGACGCCCGCCACGGGGCTCACCGCCAGTGCCCCGTGCGCGACGGTCAGCAGTACGATTACCGTATCGTCGGCATCTTCCGCGGCCGGACCCACGACGACGCCGCTGATGTCGATCGCGGTGTTCACGGCGGTGGTGGCCCTCGCCGGCGCACTTGCCGTCGGCGGCTCGGCAACCGGGTTCACCGTGATCGCGGTCGAGGCGGTGGCCGCCGTCGGGTAGGTGTTGGAGCCGTCGCTCGACGTCACTGACAGATGCAGCGTGTCGGAGCCTTCGTATTCCACGGTCGGCGTATAGGTCAGCCCCGCCAATAGCGTGTTCACGGCCGCCGCGCTCCCCGACAGCGCCAGCGTCGCACTGTCGTCGCCGCTCACCGTCACCCCGCTCAGGCTGGCGACATGCAGCGTCCCATGCGATACCGTCAGCGTCGCACTCACCGTGTCGTCGTTGTCCTCCGCCAGCGGCCCGACGTTCACCCCGGCAACCGCCGCGCCGGTGGCGTTCTCGTTGAGCGCTAGCGTCGCCGGCGCGCTTGCCGTCGGCGGCTCGGCAACCGGGGTGACCGTCACGACCTCGGTTGCCGTCACCGTCGCGCTGGTATTGCCCTCCAAATCGTGCTCGGTCGCCGCAATCGTCAGCGTGAAGCTTCCTTCGAATTCCGCCGGGGGCGTGATCTTCAAGCTCGACAGGTTCCAGTTGGCCACGTCGAACGAGGTATTGCCCGCGGCCGCGGTAAAGCTATGACCGGGCAAGCCGGTGCCGTCGCTCAGCGTAGCGCCCACCGGGATGTCGCTCACGACAAGCGTATTGAGGCTGTTCAGGGACGCGTCGCCGTTGACGCCCGACAGGTTCGTGACCGTCACGCCAAGTTGCAGCGCAATCGCCGTGTCCTCATTGCCCTGCGCGGCGACCGGGTGAAGGTCGGGCGGCAGGGGGGCGACCGTCACCAGTTCGCTTGTACTCGCCGTGTTGGCATCCTGGTCGGTCGCCGTGATGGTCAGGATGAAATTGGTGTCGTTCGGCGGAGTGATCTTCAGGCTCGAGAGATTCCAGCTCTTCACGTCGATCGAGGTGTTACCGCTCGTCGCCATGAAGTTGTTCGTGCCGTCGGTGAGCACTGCTCCGACCGGGATGCCGCTCACCACAAGCGACTGCACGCTGTTGCTGTGGCCCGGCAGGCTGTTCGCGGTC
>Ga0210410_10002559_pt1 | contig 16259 bp, 15 predicted proteins | sample IncBWC4MmetaG_FD_161058 | JGI IMG/M metagenome (GOLD analysis project Ga0210410, IMG submission 161058) | Forest soil microbial communities from Barre Woods Harvard Forest LTER site, Petersham, Massachusetts, United States - Inc-BW-C-4-M | ecosystem: Environmental > Terrestrial > Soil >... | reverse complement strand
AGCAGCTTGCCGATGTCTATTCCCTGTTTCCGAGGCTCGGGGAGCGCCGGCGCCAGTTCGGCGGCACGCTTTCGGGTGGCGAGCAGCAGATGCTGGCGATCGGTCGGGCGCTGATGTCGCGTCCGAGCTTCATCCTGATGGACGAGCCGTCGCTGGGCCTCGCGCCGCTCGTCGTCGAGAGCGTGCACCAGGCAATCGATCGGATTCGTCGTGAGATGGGCATCGGCGGTATTCTGGTCGAGCAGAATGTTGCCGTCGCATTCTCGGTCGCCGCGTACGCTTACGTGCTGATGCGGGGCTCGGTGGTGCTCGAGGGAGACCCGAAGAGTCTTGCAGCCTCTCCGCAACTGAAGGACGCCTATCTCGGCATGGCATCCGGTCCGCCATCCACAGACGCAAAGCAGGGGACATCATGACCGAGGTCGATTACGAGCTCTTCGCCATCCGCTATGCCACGCGCGACGCCCGCCGCGCCGCGCATTTCATCGGCGGCGATCCGCATGACGGGCCGATGCCGATGGACTATTTCGTCTGGGTGGCGAGGGGCGGCGGCAAGACATTGGTGATCGACACCGGCTTCAATGCCGACGTATCGGCGCGGCGCCAACGCACCTTCCTGCGCTGCCCGGTGGAATCGCTTCGTCTGCTCGGCATCGATCCGGATACGGTCGATGACGTGATCCTCACCCACCTGCATTACGACCATGTTGGCAATTTCGACCGGTTTCCTAACGCGCGGTTTCACCTGCAGGAGCGCGAGCTGACCTACGCCACCGGACGCTATATGCGCTATCCGCGCCTGTCGCATTCGTTCGAGGTGGAAGACGTTTGCGGCATCGTGCGGCTCAATTACGCCAGCCGCGTGATGTTCTACGATGGCGATGCGGAACTTGCGCCGGGCCTGACCGTGCATGCGGTCGGCGGTCATTCGGCGGGGCTTCAATTTGTCAGGGTCAAGACCCGCCGCGGCTTTGTCGTGCTTGCTTCCGACGTCACGCATTTCTACGAGAACATGGCAAGCAGCCGCCCGTTCACGACGGCGTTCCACATCGGCGAAATGCTTGAAGGCTTTGACCGGCTATTGCAGCTTGCACCCAGCGAGAGCCACATCGTGCCGGGGCATGATCCGCTGGTGATGAAACTCTATCCGCCGCCGAACGCCGAACTCGAAGGTGTCGCCGTGCGCCTGGACGTGCCGCCCTCCGGCACCGCGCCGTCCCGCGCCGATTATTCTTCGCCGCACTAAAACGGGACGAAGTGAATCGTCATTGCGAGCGGAGCGAAGCAATCCATCGCGCCGCGTGGACAGAATGGATTGCTTCGTCGCTTCGCTCCTCGCAATGACGGCTAAGTCGGTGATCGAACCTCAAATCATGATGCTCTAGCAGTTCGCGTTTCATACGAACGAAATAGCTTCCGCGCTTTCCAGTATCTGGCGCAAGTCGAGCAGCGCCTTTTCCAATATGGCATCCGTCGCTGCATAGCCCAGGCAAAGACGAATGCCGAGCGTTCCGCGGTCGACCTGCTGCAACGCGCCCGGCGGTGCGATCGTGATGCCGGCTTGTGCCGCTTGCGTCACCAGCGCGATCAAGGTCCGCCCCGGCGGGATCGGCAGCCAGCGATGAAAGCCCGGCGCTTCCGTCATCGGTGTGAGCCAGGCGCCGAGAATGCGATCGGCGATCGCGTTTCGCCGTGCCGCCGCCGCGCGCTTGGCATGGACCTGCCGCAACATGTCACCGCTGTGGATGAGGCGCGCCACCACCTCGGCCATGATGGGTGAGGCCATCCAGCCCGTCGCACGCACCGCATTGATGCAGCGATCGCGGAATCGCTCCGGCGCGATCATGGCGCCGATCCGCAGGCCCGGTGCCAGGCATTTGGCAAAGCTCGTGACATAGAAGCTGCGGTCGGGGATCAGCGATGAAATTGGTTGAGGCGGAGAAGCAAAGAGGAAGGCGTAGACATCATCCTCGATGAAGAAAGCGTCGTGCCTGGCGACCACATCGGCAATCTCGCGCCGTCTAGCCGCTGTCATCACCGTCCCCATCGGGGTCTGCAGGCTCGGCATCGCGAAGATGACACGGGCGCCGGTGTCGGCGAATGCGCGGTCGAGCGCGTCAGGCAACAGGCCGTCGCTGTCGCCGTCGACGCCATGCAGCCGGTAGCCGTTTTGCGCCGACAGCGCGATCATGCCGGAATACGTAAAGCGTTCCGTCAGCACCATGTCTTTCGGCGCCGCCACCATGTTGAGCGCGATCGAAAGCGCATGCTGGCCGCCATGGGTGACGAAGAGATTGGAGACATCGGCGCCGACGCCGAACGCCGAGAGCCAGCGCGCGATGATATCGCGATGCGAGGCGAGGCCCTGATGCGGCAGATAGCCGAGCAGGGGATTGAGTGCACCATCGGTCAGGATTTCCGACAGCACCGCGGCGATCAGTTCGTCCTCGCCGGTCGCAGGCGGAACGTTGAGTGCGAGATTGAGCGTAGACGGCGCAGGCGGCTTGGTGTCGGCCGGCAGCCGGCGGCGCTGCACGAAGGTGCCGCGGCCGACTTCGCCGGAAATCAGGCCGCGCGCTTCGGCTTCCGCATAGGCGCGCGAGATCGTGCCGACGCTCAGCCCCAACTGGTTTGCCATGTCACGCTGCGGCAGCAAGCGCGTGCCCGGCTTCAGCACACCGGACTGAACGTCGCTCTCCAACGCCTGGACGAAAGCGAGATAGAGCGGCCCGTCGGTTTCGGTGAGCTTGGGAAGCCAATCAACTGAGCTGGAAACTTGTGACACAGAGAGCCTTTTGCTTGTCTCGGCATCGAATAGTACAATTCTATGATTGTTGCAATATTTGAGTGATTTCTGGCGCGACGATCTCGGGTATATCCTCAGATAGGGCCATAAATCTGAGATTAATTGTCATTTTGGTATCTTGTCATGCTCTTGATACAGCTCATTCCTACAGCTTTGGACGATTGAACCATAATAAGTTTGACATTTGTCCTTGCCTGGCTTTTATCGGGGCAAGGGAGTGAACAGTGATCTACGAAATCCGAATCTACGAAGCCGCCGAAGGCAAAGCGGACGCCATGAAGGCGCGATTCAAGAATGAAGTCGTCCAACGATTTCCGAACCACGGCATTGAATTGCTGGGCGTGTTTGAATCGCCGAGCGACACGTCGCGGCTGACCTATCTCACGCGATTCAAATCGGAAGCGGAGCGAGCTAAGGCCTGGGCTGCCTTTGGCGCCGATCCGGACTGGCTGGTGGTGAAGGCTGCGACCGAAAAGAACGGCCCGCTGCTCAAGAACCAGACGGTGTCGGTGCTGTCGCCGACAGTCGCCGGTCTTCTGCTCGGTTAGCCTGTTCGGAACAGCGAATATGAAACCTGCGCCGTTCGATTATGTCAGGCCTTCTTCGCTCGCCGAAGTATGCGAGATTCTCGCGGCCGACGAAGACGCGCGTATCATCGCCGGCGGCCAGACGCTTATTCCGATGCTGGCGATGCGATTGGCGCGTCCGACCAGGCTCGTCGACATTCTGCGGCTGAACGATCTGCGTGGTATCCGCGCCGAGGCCGATGCTGTCGTCATCGGAGCCGTGACCCGGCAGGTCGAAGTCGAGCGCAGCGAGATCGTCCGGCGCTCTCTGCCGCTACTCACGAAAGCACTGCCCTGGGTCGGCCATCCGCCGACGCGCAACCGCGGCACGGTCGGCGGCTCGATCGCCAATGCCGATCCTTCGGCCGAAATTCCGCTGGTGGCCGTCACGCTCGGCGCGGAGATCGAGATCGCCAATCCCTCCGATCGCATGCGGATGCCGGCCGACGAGTTCTTCATTGGCCCGATGCTGACCTCGGTCATGCCCGGCGATTGCGTCTGCGCGGTGCGCTTTCCGGTCTGGACTCACAAGCGGATCGGCACCGGCTTTCACGAAGTCAGCGCGCGCCAGTCGGATTTTGCCTTCGTTGCCGCTGCCGCGCAGGTCGCGATCGATGAAGAAGGGCGCTGCATCGAGGCAACGCTCGGACTCGGCGGCGTCGGCGATCGCGCGATCCGGATCGATGTCGCGCCGTTGCTGGGTAAGGTCCCGGCGCGAGCCGCGATCACGGAGGTCGTGCGCGCTGCGACAGTCGACCTTGAAGCCAGCTCCGATCTGCACGCCACCGCGGATTATCGCCGCCGCGTCGCGGTGACGCTCGGCACGCGGGCGCTGGAGGATGCGTTCGCCGATGCGCACTCCGGCAATGGAGCCCTGCAATGAAGGTCAAGCTCACCATCAACGGACGCCAGCGCGAGGCCGACGTCGAGCCGCGCAAGACGCTGCTCGACACGCTGCGTGAGGATTTTCTCCTGGTCGGCAGCCATGCAGGCTGCGAGCATGGCGTGTGCGGCGCCTGCACGGTGTTGATCGACGGCGAGCCGTCGCGCTCCTGCCTGATGTTCGCGGTTCAAGCCGACGGCTATGAAATCACCACCATCGAAGGGCTGGCGCCGGCGCCGGGCGAATTGAGCGTGGTGCAGGATGCGTTCTGCGAGACCCACGGCCTGCAGTGCGGCTATTGCACGCCAGGCATGATCCTGGCCGGTCACGCGCTGCTCGAGCGCAATGATGCCCCGACGCGCGAAGACATCGTCGAAGCGATCTCCGGGAATATCTGCCGCTGCACCGGTTACGGGCAGATCGTGGAAGCGATCGAATTCGCCGCCAATCGCCTGCGCAAGGCCAACACGCCGCGTGGAGGCCGCTCGTGACCAACACGCTGCCTCTGAAATTCGTCTCGTCCAATCGCAGGGTGCGCGAGGATCGCCGCTTCGTCGCTGGCCAAGGGCGCTACGTCGCCGACGTCGCTCTGGAAGGCCTGCTGCATGTCGCGGTGCTGCCGTCGCAGCATCCCGCGGCGCGGATCGTCTCGATCAACACGCTAGAGGCGATGAAGATGCCCGGCGTACATTATGTGTTGACCGGCGAGGAGCTCGCCAGGGCGACCGAGCCGCTGATGAATGGTCTCGAGACGCCGAATGTTCGGCGTTTTCCTCTCGCGGTGGGACAAGTTCGCTATGCCGGCGAATGGGTCGTGGCCGTCGTCGCGGAAAGCCGCGCCCAGGCCGAAGACGCAGCCGAAAAGGTCAAGGTCGAATACGAGCCGCTGCCTTACGTGATCGATTCCGAGGAGGCCTACGACCCCTCGAGCACGCCGGTGCATGCCGCCCATGGCAGCAACGTGCTGCTCGACAAGACTTTTGTCTGGGGCGAGGTCGAGAAGCATTTTGCCGAGAGCCCGCGGCACCTGTCGTTCCGTGTCGTTTGGGGCCGCAGCTCGACGGTACCGATCGAAACTTTCGGTGTCGCCGCCAAATGGGATCCGTGGCGCGAGATTCTCGACGTCTGGGCTTCGATCCAGATGCCGAAATATTCCGACCAGATCGCGCGTTCCCTGCGCATTCCGCTCAATAACGTACGCGTCCACCAGGATGTCGATGTCGGCGGCAGCTATGGCGTGAAGCGCGGCATCAAGCAGACTGTCATCGTCTCGCATCTCGCGCGCCTGTTGGGACGTCCGGTCCGGCTGATCGAGGATCGGCTCGACAATATGCGAGCCGGCGACGCGCACGGCCCGGACCGCATCTTCGATGTCGAGGTCGCCTTCAACGATGACGGCATCGTCAAATCGATGAAGATGCGCGCGCTCGACAATGTCGGCGCCTATGCCGGCCGTTCGCCGTTCCAGCTCGGCAAGCCGATCGGTGCCATCGTCGGCCCCTACAAGATCCAGAGCGTGAAATACCACGCCGTCTCGGTGACCTCGAACAAGGCGGCGCAGGAAGCCGTGCGCGGCTTCGGCCAGGCTCCGACCAATTATGCGATCGAGACCGCGATCGACAAGGTGGCGGCGGCAGTAGGCCTCGACCGCATCGAGATACGCCGGCGCAATTTCATCCGAGCTGAGGAGTTTCCCTATCTCATTCCGAGCGGCACGCATTACGACAGCGGCGATTACCACACCGTGGTCGCCAAGGTGCTGGCGCATGCCGACTACGAAGGCTTGAAGCGCGAGCGCGACGAGCTGCGCGCCTCCGGCCTGTGTGCCGGCATCGGCGTCGCCGCCTGCCTCGAGCCGAGCGGCGGCAATTCGTCCTTTGAGCCGCTGCTCAACGAGAAGAACACGACTTCGACCTGGATGGAATCCTGCCGCATCAATATCGACGGGCTCGGCTTCGTCACCGCGACCATTCACACGACCTCCTCGGGGCAGGGTCACGAAACGCTGACGGCGACCGTCATCGGCGAGGTGCTTGAGATCGATCCGGACCAGATCCGCATCGTCCGTCCCGATACGCTCTCGAGCCTGCCGTCGAATTCGCCTGTTGGCAGCCGCATGGCCATCATGCTCGGCGGCGCCGCGTTCCATGCGGCGCAGAAGCTGAAGGCGAAGATCGTCCGCCTCGCCGCACATCAATTCGGCTGTGCCGAGAAGGACGTGGTTTACGAAGGCGGCATCGTCTCCAACGCCGCCTCGAAGAAGAAGTTGACTTGGGTCGAGCACGTCACCATCGCGCATCGCAACTTCCATCTCTTGCCGGAAGGTATGGAGCCGGGGCTGGAAGTCACGCATGTGATGCAGGTGCCGACCGGCACGCAATTGCCGAAGGACGGCAAGGTGCAGATGTACCCGTGCCATTCCTTCGAGTTCCATCTGGTGCTGGTCGCGTTCGATCCGGAGATCGGCAAGCCGCAGATCCGACGCTACGTGATCGGGCATGATTGCGGCACGGTGATCAACCCGCACATCGTCAAGGGCATGACGCTCGGTGGCATCGCCCACGGCATCGGCGCTGCGCTGCTCGAAGAGTTCGTTTACGACGCCGAAGGCCAGATGCTGACGCAGAGCTTCATGGATTATCTGCTGCCCTCGTCGCACGAAGTGCCCCATGTCGAGATCGTGCATCATTGCACACCGTCGCCTTTCACCGTGTTCGGACAGAAGGGATCCGGCGAGAGCGGCTATCTCGGCTCACCCGCGGCGATCTCAGGCGCGATCAACGATGCCGTCGCCTCGCTCGGCATCTCCTTCTCAAAGCTTCCCATCCGGATTGCGGCGATCAGCGATGCGATCGCGGCCGCCAAGAATAAGGAAAAGGCCTGACCGATGATTATCGATTGCCATGCCCACATCGTTCCGCCCGCGCTGTTGGATGCCATCCGCGCCGACAAGGCGCAGTTTCCCTCGATCAAGGTGATCGAGGAGGGCGGCAGCCTCGGTTTCTCCTTTGCCGGCAACAAGCCGACGCGGCCGGTCTCGAAGCCGCTCAGCGACATCGCGGCGCGCCTCGCCTGGCTCGACACCAACAAGATCGATCGTCAGGTCGTCGGCGGCTGGCTCGACATGTTCGCCTACGAAATTCCGATCGAGGAAGGCCTGCGCTGGTCGCGCCTGATCAACACGCATCTGGCCAAGCTCGCCAAGGAGCAGCCGCGCTTCATTCCGCTCGCGACCGTGCCGCTGCAGGACGGCGCCCGTGCCGCCGAAGTGCTGAAGGAAGCGCACAGCCAGGGCTTTAAAGGCGCCATGATCGGCACTCAGCCGAAAGGCAAGGGCGGCGTGCTGGATGATCCCTCGCTGCTGCCGTTCTGGGAAGCGGCCAACAGCCTCGGATCGATCATCTTCATCCATCCGGTGTTCGAGAGCGGCGATGATCGCGTGCATGATTACGGCATGGCAAACGCGGTCGGGCGCATCACCGATACGCTGATCGCGATGTCGCGGCTGATCTATGCCGGCCATGTCACACGTTTTGCCAATATGAAAGTGGTCGCGGGTATCGGCGGCGCCGCATTGCCCTATGTGATCGGACGCCTCCGCCGCAACTATTCGCTCGACAAGGACAAGCTCGGCGATCCCGACGCTGCCTTGGCCTCGATGTATTACGACACCATCGTGCAGGATACCCGCACCTTGCGCTACCTCGCCGATATCGTCGGTCCCGACCGCATCATGATGGGCTCCGACATGCCGTTCCCGATCGGCGATCTCGCGCCGCTCAAGATTGCGCAGGAGACGTCGTTCACGGATGCCGAGCGCGCCGGCATCAATGGCGGCGTGGTGCAGAAATTATTCGGCTTGTGAGGCTCCCGTGAAACTCGATATCGGCGGCAATGAAATCATCCCGGCGCCCGTCGAGGCGCTGTGGGTCGCACTCAACGATCCCAAGGTGCTGACGCGCTGCGTTCCCGGCTGCAAGAGCATGACCGAGATCGCGCCTGATGCCTACAAGGTCGACATGCAGCTCAAGGTCGCCGCGGTCGGCGGTTCCTTCGAAGGCGAGATATCGCTGTCGGATAAGGACGCACCGCGGACTTGCAGCATCAAGGTTTCGGGGGCGGGCACGCTCGGCCATGGCAACGGCATCGCGCGGTTCGAGATCGAGCCGGACGGCGAGAACGCCTCGCGGCTGATCTACAAGGGCACCGGCGAGATCGGCGGCCTGGTCGCCGGCGTCGGCCAGCGCATCCTTGCCAGCGTCTCAAAACATCTGATCGGCCGCTTCTTCGTGGCGCTGCGCAAGGAGTTCGAGCAGCCGATCAGCGGTGCTGCGGGATGAAATGACGCATCGCGCTCGATTGAATGACAGGGAATAAGCAGGGCGGGAAAGGCAACGGAGGGAACGGTGAGGAAAAGCGTTGGGCTCGCTCTTAACATCGCACTTGGCATGCTGATGACGGCTGCGACATTGTCGCCTGCTTCGGCGGAAGAGCTGCAAAAACTCTCGATTGTGATCTTCGGTGCGCCTTCGCTCGGCGCATTCTTGCCGCCGGTCATCAAGGCGCAAAAGCTGGACGAGAAGAACGGGCTGTCGATCTCCTTCGAGGAGCGGACGCCGGATGCCTACACCGCGCAATTCAACTCCGGCGAATTCCAGCTTGGCGGCAGCGCCTCGCTGCTCACGGTCGGTCTTGCCGATATCCGGGGCGTCAAGGTCACCTATCTCTTTAACTTGTTCGACTTCTGGGGAGCGGTCGTCACCTCGAAGCCCGACGTGAAATCGCTGAAGGACATCGAAGGCAAGGACCTGGCGGCGGCCAAGGGTACGACCAATTACGTGATGTTCGACTGGTTCGCGCGCCAACTCGGCGCCGACACCAGCAAGTTCGCGGTCGTGAATACGGCAACGCCGGGCCTAGTCGGCTATGCCATCGCGGACCGAGCGACCGCCGTTCAGCTGTGGGAGCCGGCCTATTCGACGCTGCTCGCCAAGAAGCCCGACGTCAAGACCATCGATCTCAGAATCGCGGAGAGCTGGCAGAAGGCGACCGGCAGCAAGAACATCCCGTATCTCGGCGTCGCCGCCCATACGGACTGGGCCGAGAAGAACAAGAACCTCATTCCCAAACTCTACGCGGCCTACAAGGAAGCCGGCGAGTGGGTCGTGGCGCATCCCGATGATGCGGCCAAACTGATCACACCTAAGGGAACGGACGACGACCGCAAGGCGATCGCCGACCTCATTCGCGCCAACGACCGGCTCGGGATGAACATCCGCACCGCGGCCGAGGTCAGCAAGGAGATCAAATCGGTCTATGACGCCGGCAAGTCGATCGCGTTCCTGCCGTCCGATCCATCCGCCGCGACCATCTACACCGGGCCGATGCAATGACGATGCCGGAGGCGACGACACCGACGGCGGCCGGCTGGAGCCTGGCGCTCGGCAAGCGCGGGCTCACCTATGTGCTGCCGTTTGTCGTCGTGGCGGCGCTTTGGCAGATCGCCTCGCTGTTCTTTCCGCCGTTCCTGTTTCCCTCGCTTATCGACGTCTTCAAGCGCTGTATCGACATCTTCACGAGCTGGAGCCAGTTCAGCGACGTGCTCGCCACCGTCGGCCGCATCCTGGCCGGGCTCGCCGGTGCCTTCCTGATTGGCGCCGCGCTCGCGGTGCTGATGGTGCGATCGCGCGCCGTCAACGATTTCCTGTCGCCGATCCTGACCCTGTTTCAAGGCATTCCGGCGCTGTCCTGGGTGGTATTCGCGATCATCTGGTTCCACGGCATCGAGCCGCGCATCTTCTTCATCATGGTGATGACGACCTTGCCTGCCTTCACCTTCCAGGTGCTGAGCGCATTGCAGGCGATGTCGCGCGACCTCACGGAAATGGTCATGAGCTTTCGCCCGACGCGCATAAAACTGTTTCGCGTCATGATCATCCCGGCGATCCTTCCAGACATCCTCACCGCCTGGAAGGTCAATCTCGGCAACGCCTCACGCGTGGTCGTCGTCGCCGAACTGGTCGGCGCCACCGGCGGCGTCGGTTACGAACTGTTGCAGCAGCAGCAGGTGTTCGACATGGCCGGCGCGCTGGCCTGGACGTTGCAGCTCGTCTTCTTTGTCTTGATCGCGCAGGCCGTGCTGACGTTCATCGAAAACATCGCTTTCCGCTACCGCGCGACCTCGGAGCGTACGCTATGAACTCGGCGTCTCCCATCATCAGCCTCAACCAGGTCTCGAAATCCTTCGGCAAGAGCGGCGCGGCGTCCTCCTATGTCGCGGTGGACCGGCTCGATCTCCAGATCGGGCGCGGACAGTTGCTGGCGCTGCTCGGCAAGACCGGCTGCGGCAAATCCACCATCTTCAACATGATCGCCGGCCTGACCGAGCCGACCTCGGGCGAGGTGACGGTCGATGGCCGCAATCCCTTCCGGGAATTCGATTCCTTCCGCGGCAAGATGGCGATCGTGTTCCAGGGTGACCGTCTCCTGCCATGGCGCACGGCCGTACAGAATGTCGAGCTCGGTCTCGAGATGCTCGACGTGCCCGCGGACAAGCGGCGGGAGACCGCGCTGCGCTGGCTCGGTACGCTCGGCCTGCGCGGACATGAGAACGATTATCCGCATGCACTCTCCGGCGGCATGCGCCAGCGCGTCTCGATCGCACGGGCATTCGCGACCGATGCGAACATTCTGCTCTGCGACGAGCCGTTCTCGGCGCTGGACGAGATGACCGGCCGGACGCTGCGCGCCGAGTTCGTCAAGCTGGTCCGGGAAAACGGCAAGACCGCCGTCTTCATCACCCATTCGATCAATGAGGCACTCGAGATCGGCGATCGCATCGTCGTGCTGAAGCGTCCCGCCAATATCGCAATCGATCTGCCGCTGACGGCCACGACGCCGGTCGCCGAGAAGGAGGCGATGCGTCATCAAATTCAAAGCGTGCTGGCGGCCTAAAAACCCTAAAAGAAGAGGCTAGTGATGCGCAGGAAAGTTTTGGCGGTCCTTGCGGCCGCGGTCGTGATGATTGCCGGGCCGGTCCTCGCCGAAGATTTTCCCACTCGCACGCTGACCATGATCAATCCGTTCGCGGCCGGTGGTCCGAACGACGTGCCGGCTCGCTTGTTTGCGCAACGGATGGGCGAGGTCCTCGGCCAGACCGTGATTGTCGAGAACATCGGCGGCGCCGGCGGCATGACCGGCGCCGATCGCGTCGCCAAGGCGCAGCCCGACGGCTACACTTTCCTGCAGGGCACGGTCGGCACCCAGGCGCAGAACCAGGCGCTCTACAAGAAGCCGGCCTATGACTCGGCCAGGGACTTCGTCAGCGTTGGCTTGTTCCTGGAAGTTCCGCTGGTGCTGGTTGTCCGTAAGGACCTGCCGGTCAATTCGATGCAGGAGTTCGTGGCCTACGCCAGGGCCAACGCCGACAAGATGCAGTTTGCGTCCGCCGGTACCGGCTCGGCCATCCATCTTGGCTGCGCCTTGATGAATTCGGTGACGGGACTGAATGTGATCCACGTGCCCTACCGCGGTGCCAATCCTGCCATGCAGGATGTGGCCAGCGGTCGCGTCGACTATCTCTGCGATATCGTCACCTCGGCAAAGCCGCAGATCGACGGTGGCAATGTGAAAGCCATCGCCGTGCTGGACGACGAGCGCTCGGCGGCACTGCCTGACGTGCCGACCGCGAAAGAGCAGGGTTTTGACGTCAAGGCCTATACCTGGAACGCGTTCTTCGTACCGAAGGGCACGCCGCAGCCGATCGTCGAGAAGCTCAACCACGCCATGGTCGAAACCATCAAGACGCCCTCGGTGCGCGAACGGCTGGAGCCACTTGGCCTGAAGCTCGTATCAGAGGATCGTGCAACGCCGGCCTATCTCGACCGCTTCCTGAAGGACGAGATTGCAAGATGGGCCGTGCTGATCAAATCCAGCGGCATTACCATGGATTGATGGAATAGCCTTCGGCCGGTTGGGGCACATGGCAACGAAGATGGCCAAGATTGTCGTTGTAGGGCACGGCGCCGCGGGCCTGGCGGCAGCGCTTTCGGCAGCCGAAGAAGCCAGGCGCCGCAACGCCGCGATCGATATCACCATCCTGGAGAAAGCGAGCGAGGAGGAGGCCGGTGGCAACACCCGCTTCAGTCCGTCCTATATGCGCATGGCGGCGCCCGACCGCCTCGCGCCCGGCTTCGAAGAGGACATGCGCCAAGCCTGCGGCGGTCAGGGCGATGCGGATTATTTCCGGACGCTCGCCGAGCGCGCAGTGTCGACGATGGCATGGCTGCAAAGGCACGGCGTCGAGTTTTCTATTCCGCCCTATTATCTGAGCGTCGGGCCGCCGCGGATTCAACCGGTGGGCGGGGGACGTGCGATCATCGAGCGGCTGGGGCAGGCGGCGAAGTCGGCTGATGTCAGGATTCGGTACGCGAGCGCCGCGACGCGGTTGATCTTGAGCCAGGGAAGGATCAGCGGAATAGCGCTTCGATCCGACGACAGCACGACGACTACCCTTGATGCCGACGCGGTCGTGCTCGCGACCGGCGGCTTCCAGGGCGACGGCGCGATGATGCAGGCGCAGTTCGGACCGCTGGCGCACAGCCTGATGCTGATTTCTCCAGGTACGCGCTTCGACACCGGTGACGGCATCCGGATGGCGAGAGAGCAGGGCGCGCGCGTCTCCGGCGACTGGGACGGGATGCATATCGAGCCGGTCGATCCGCGCAGCGCCCATCCGGCGCCGGTGGTGCTGGTTTATCCCTATGGCATTGTCGTCGACCAGGCGGGGCGCCGCTTCTTCGACGAGGGCGGCGGTCTCGTGCACGAAACCTGGGAAGGCTTTGCCCGCGACATTCATTTCTCTCAGCCTGGCAGCGTTGCCTATGCCATCCTCGACAGCCGCCTGTTCGAGATCGCCGATTATCGGCGTGCGATCAGGTCGGACGTGCCGCCTTTTCAATCCGACACCATCGAAGGCCTTGCCGCGCAGATCGACATTCCTGCGGACGCGCTGCTGCGCACGGTCAATGCGTTCAATGCCGCAGCTAACGGCAGCATTTCGCAATTTGACGCGACACGTTGTGATGGCCTCGCGGCCGCGCCGGCCTTGACGCCACCGAAATCGAACTGGGCAAGGCCGCTCAACAGGCCGCCGTACCTCGCCTATCCTTTGGTCGGCGCGATCGCCTATACATTCGGTGGACTTTCGACGAACGCAAAAGCCGAAGTGTTGAGCGGGCAAGGCCCGATTCCCGGCCTCTATGCGGCGGGCGAGATCACCGGAAATTTCTATCGCACCGCGCCCAATGCGGTGTCGATGTTGCGTGCGCTCGTGTTCGGCAGGATTGCAGGCCAAAGGGCCGCGGAATCCTTGCGAAGTTAAGGTCGCAAGCACGAACACCTTTCGCCAGGATGTACGGACAAGTTGTCCAATTCCCTCGGCTCATTCCTCCGTAGGAATTGACGATGAGAGTTTTTTGACTACGCTCCCTCTCGCGGCATCACCGGGCCCGACAAAATCAATCGGCCAAAAACTTGTCCGGACAAAAAGACCGCGCCTTGGGAGGTACCATGCAGACAGTCAACGCCGGCGCCCGGCTCGATCGCCTTCCCGCATCCCGTTTCCATTATCGAATGCTCGGCCTGATCGGCGGCGGCATGTTTCTCGATGCCTTCGAGATCTATCTGCAAGGCGCCGTGCTCGCCGCACTTATCGGCATCGGCTGGTCGACGCCGGCGATGAACGCCAATTTCATTTCGGTGACCTTTGCGGGCATGGTGGTCGGCGCGTGGTTCGCCGGCATCCTTGGCGATCGATATGGAAGGCGCTTTTCCTACCAGGCCAATCTTCTCATCTTCGGCCTGGCGTCGCTTGCGGGCGCCGCCGCGCCTTCGATGGAATGGTTGATCGCGGCGCGATTCATCATGGGCATCGGCTTGGGCGCGGAAATCGTCGTGGGTTATGTCACGATTGCCGAGATCGTGCCGCCGTCAAGCCGCGGCAAATGGGGATCGGCGCTCGCGGTCATCACCAATTCCTCGCTGTTCGTCTCGGCGTTGATTGCGCGGCTCGTCATTCCGAACATCGGCTGGCGCTGGATGTTCGTGATCGTCGGCATCGGCGCGCTCATCGTCTGGCAGTTGCGCAAGCGCATGCCGGAATCCCCGCGATGGCTCGAGGCCCATGGGGAGCTCGACGAGGCCGATCGCGTTTTGAAGGAAATCGAAGGACAGGTGGAACGATCGACGGGCCGCAAGCTGGAGCCGGTTAGTGCGTCGGCCGCTCCCCGCGCGTCCGGCACGGCAGACAGCCTCAGCGAATTGTTCTCCGCTTCCATGATCCGGCGCACCATCACCGGCAGCGTCATCCTGATCACGCTCAACACCGCGATCTACGGCTTCATCGCCTTTCTGCCGAGCTTCATGGTGCGGCAGGGCCTGACCATCACGACTTCGCTCAACTACACCACCCTGATGAGCTTCGGCGGGCCGGTGGGCGCGCTGATCGGCATGTGGCTGGCGGACAAGCTCGGCCGCAAACCCTGCATGATCATCTTCTCGCTCGCGGCCATCTGCTTCGGGTCGCTCTACCCGAATCTGGTCGATCCGACCTATGTCACGCTCGGGGGCTTTGCACTGGTGACGTCGATCTACGTGCTCGTCGGCGTCGCCTGGAGCCTGTATGTGCCGGAGCTGTTCCCCACCGTGATCCGCATGCGGGGCGCCGGTTTCTGCAACACGCTCGGCCGCATGTTCACGATCCTGACGCCGCAGATCACGACGTTGCTTTTTGCGTGGGCAGGCGTTACGGCCGTGGTCGGTTATGTCGTCGCGCTGCTGGTCTTGCAGGTGATCGTCGTGCTCGCCTTTGGCGTCGAGACCAAGCAGGTGTCGCTCGAAATGCTGGAAGACGGAATGGCCGGCGGCGGTGTGATGGAGCCGGCGGCGGTCACGGAAGCGCGGTGAATTGCAGCCCCAAAACCTGATGAAATTGGGTTTGGATGGTGCGGCATCGGAAGTCGATCTCTTCCCGCGGGGGAGCAGGATCATCGCATATGAAAACGGTGTGATTTGACGCTACGTTTCCACATCGTCATGGCCGGGCTTGTCCCGGCCATCCACGTCTTAACTCCTGCAAAGCAAGTCCTGGATGCCCGGGACAAGCCCGGGCATGACGAGTTTGTAGGGCGACTGATTGCTCACAAGGCACGTTGAACGTGCGGCGCGATCGCATTGCGATTTCCGTGCGCCGGGGAGAGGTCGACATCAATCGGCCACTTCGATCGAGTTCTGCTCGCACCAATCTCGCAGCGCTTTTTTCGTCGCCTTCGACTCGAATTCGTGCCAGCGATCGAGAGCATTATTTTGCAGTAGCAACTTCCGGAAATTGCGGTAGGCGTGCCGCTTGCTGAACATGTACCTGACCTCGTCGAAGTCGTTGGGGAGCCATTCCCGCGCAAAGTCCAGAACCAGTGGCTTGCCGAGGCCGAGTTCTCTTTTGTCCGGGACCGGCGCGTATTTCCCTTCGTCCTCGATGTCGTCAGGCAGTTCCTCTTCCAGCTCGCCGACCACCAAAGGATCGAGCTGCCAATAGGTCTTGCCGGTCTGCCTGCAGACAAAAGCTTGATGATCGCCCAAAGGAGCCGAACTGACGAAATCCAGGGCTAGTTCAAGATCGTTAAGGCTGGCGGGCATGGCCGGCTTCGTCCGCGGGCATTGTTCACATAGGGCTGCGCGAAAAAGCATACAAATATCGTTGGATGAGACAACACCCGTCGCCGTTGGCGGCCCTAATTTAGGCGTCTACTCATAAAGGCGCGGGTGTCAGCCTTTGACAGCCAAGCGGAAATCTTACGATCAGTCAGAGCATTCCCGCTGATGACCCAGGCTGTGTGAAAACCTGACCGATGCTATGATTCCCTTGCTGAATCGCGGGGGGATAATGAAGGGTTTCGTTGAAGGGGCGGATCGCCAGCAGACGACACTGTTACCGGAATGCCTTGAT
>Ga0210410_10002558_pt1 | contig 16269 bp, 11 predicted proteins | sample IncBWC4MmetaG_FD_161058 | JGI IMG/M metagenome (GOLD analysis project Ga0210410, IMG submission 161058) | Forest soil microbial communities from Barre Woods Harvard Forest LTER site, Petersham, Massachusetts, United States - Inc-BW-C-4-M | ecosystem: Environmental > Terrestrial > Soil >... | reverse complement strand
CATCGATGTGTGGCTTGGGAATGTCGATATGCGGCGCCGGAATATCAACATGAGGGGGCGGAATGTCGACGTGCGGGGGCGGAATATCAACATGAGGGGGCGGAATATCAACGTGTGGAGGCGGAACGTCGATATGCACCGGAACGTCCACGTGCGGAGGCGGAACATCGATATGCACCGGAACGTCCACGTGCGGAGGCGGAACATCGATATGCACCGGAACGTCCACGTGCGGAGGCGGAACATCGACATGCACCGGAACGTCCACGTGCGGAGGCGGAACATCGACATGGGGAGGCGGAATGTCCACGTGGGGGGGCGGGATGTCGATGTGAAAGTCCATCGTTCAGTCTCCCATCGCTGGCTTCCGATAGCGTACGGCATCATCTCACATTCTTAATTTGAACCCTACTTCTGAATGTTCGGACCGTCGCCGTCGTCAATCTTTATGCGGTGCCCGCGATGAACACGCTCCGTATTCTCAACCCTTCAGGAGTCGCGCCCTGAACGAAATATCGCGCCTCGTTTTTAGCAGTTCCTGCATCCTCGAGACTCGCTTAGAGTCACTGCTGAAATGTCCCTCCCGATACGCCCGCCCGATCGGCGGCGCTGAGGAAATAAGTGCCCATGCTCTTGCGCAGGACTAACGGCCGCTGTACTGATAAGGGCGAGGTCGGTGGTTCAAGTCCACCCAGGCCACCATTCCCCTGTTTGTGCCCGTTCAAAGATCATGTCGAAGGGCTTTCTGTAAGTGGGATAAACACTTACCGCGTCCACCGCGCAGTTCGATAGCACCATTCTCAGCAATTTGGCCTTTTCCTGTGGAGTCTGCGTAACGTACAGAGAATGCGCCTTATTCGCGAGTTCTAAAATGCGAACGCGGTCGAGCGCACGCTCGGGAGTCTCGGCCCGTTCGAGCTCCCGCAACGAAGCCAAGAGCGTTTGTTCTTCCTCTTGCCATTCGGCGGACTTCGCCTCCCAAAATTCCTCTGTGATTTTCCCGTCGAGGCGGTCAACGTAAGCCTGCTCCAGTCGCCTGCGGAGTTGGGTCAGCCGTTGGTGCATCCGTTCGGCCTGGCGCTTCCTGAGTGTTTCCTCGTGGGTTTTATCGGAGAGCAAGGACTCTTCAAGCTGCGCCAAAACGTCATCCGGGATGCGGATCGCTTGCAACACCTGGCCGAGACGCTCGGCCATCACCTCTTCGCGGAAATACGGCAGGTCACATTTGCCGCGATAACGGTCGGTAGAGCCACGGATGTCACACCTTGATTCAGAAGGTCGTTGCCGTTGATTGCGCGAGAACCTTACGGTCTCTATACTTCACAACATGGGGTGATTCGTTGTCATGAACGGCTGTTTTCTCTTATTGGTCGTCGGGTTAGCAGTGGTCATCGCACCGTCGCTTATAGGCCAGGAGGCCAAGTCGCAGGGCCACGAGCCTGCATCTCCAGACGAGGAAGAAGTTGCGGCGCACTTGGTGGGTACAGTACCTGTCATCCGAATGGACTTCGCCAGGTTTCCAGAGTTGGAGGTAGTTGGCGTGGTTCCGGTGGAAGTCCTCGTGGACGAGCATGGAAACGTCACTTCCGTCAAACTCGAAGGCGGCGATGTTACGGACGCCAACGACATGAAGAAGTCGGAACGCGAAATGCTGAGGGCCATGGTTGCAGAAGCCGAAAAAGCGGGGATGCAGTTACACTTCCGGCCATTCGAATATCAAGGCCATCCTGTGCCAGCGCGGTTCGAGATCGAAATACCGATCCGCGCTCTCGCTGAGCAATCGCCCAAACACGTCCCGTTTCCGCAAGTACACAATTGGACGTCAGTAAAAATCGTTTTGTCGCGGACAGCATGCCTCGGGACGTGTCCAAGCTATCGAGTCGAAGTACATGGAGATGGTACGGTGCTGTATGACGGCAGTTCATTCGTGGCCATAACCGGGTCTCATCGCGCCTCGGTTTCACGTGTTGTGGTTTCGGAGATGGTTGAAGCATTTCGCTCAGTCGACTACTTTTCTCTCAAAGGCAAATACATGTGGGGCGCAACTGATCTACCACTATACAAAACCTCCATTTCCATCGACGGTAAAACAAAGGAGGTTTTCGATTATGCTGGCCAGCAAATCGGAATGCCTGAGAGCGTGTCAAAACTGGAGGAGACTATCGACCGTCTTTCAGGCGTGGAACGTTGGACCAAAGGCAACGGCGAGACGGTTCTGACACTGATGCAGGAAAAGTTTGACTTCAAGTCTCCACAGGCATCGGAGATCCTGGCGAATGTGGCGCAAAAGGGCAACGCCGAAGTGGTTCGCGACTTGATAGCGGCGGGTGTGACTGTGTCCACTGAGCCGGTTCGGCCTCCCCGGGGCATGCCTGGTACTGCACTCGACTACGCAGCTGAGCGAGGCGACGTTGAAATGTTGCGCGCCTTGCTGAGCGGCGGCATCAAGGATCCAGACGCAAAAACCAAGGCTCTGACGCGGGCCGCCGCCGCCGGAAAGATGGACGCAACGCACTTTCTCATCGAGTCCGGCGCTAATCCTACCGCTCCGGGCGTTCTGGTCCAGGCCTCCGCCTCCGGGATTCCCGCCGTCGTCCAGGAAATCTTGAACTATAAGCCCGACGCCAACGGTCGCGGGCAGGACGGCGCGACCGCGCTCATTGCCTGCCTCCAGGCATATCACTACAAAGATAAGGACGTGAATCGGAAAGAAGTTGTCCGCATGCTGGTGAATGCGGGAGCCGATCCCAATATTGCCGACAACAAAGGGATGACGCCACTCATTGCCAATGCCCGGGATCTCGAGATTGCGCAGATGCTGGTCGCTCATGGAGCGAACGTGAACGCCCAAGCGAATGATGGTTTCACACCCTTATTAAACGCCGAGACGGCTGCATTGACGCGTTTCCTGCTGGAACACGGAGCAGATCCATTCGCCAAAACAAATGACGGCAAAACCGCCCTGGACTGGGCAAAACAAATGAACCACAAAGACCGGGCAGCGTTGCTCGAAGCTGCCATGGCAGGCAAGAAACAATAAAGACTGCTCACGGAGAGACCCGCATTTAGTTGATCTTTGAGAATAAGAAGCAGCGGCTCTCGCCTGCCACCTAAGGCAGCGAGGTGCCTGTCTTCAAATCGGTAAAATGTCCGCGCCCACATCCAAGTCGTTAGAATCAAAGCAGCGAAAGCTCTCCCATGCGCGGAATTCCTGCGACGATCTGACCCAGCGGAAGAGTTCTAAAATCGTCAACCAGGGCCCACCATTTTTTTTCGGGTAACCTGAGGATTTGTTATTGGTTCAGCAGGTGACGTTGTTTTGCCATAACGCCCCTTCGGTCGGGTAGAGCGTCGAGAGCTTGGCGTTTCGATCCGCGCCTACTCGCAAGCTAAGCAAGCCTGAAGCCGGAAAGCCGAGACGCCTTCTGGTCGAATGTTAGAGTGTACAAGCAGCCTGCTCTAGCGCCGAGGGCTAGAATGATGGCGTCTGCGAACGAGCCCTTTCCGTGCTTAAGCGCAATCATGGCGGTGAAAACCTCCTGCTCGTTTTCGACGACAATCGCGTCAATCTGAAGCGTTCGCTCGATGGCTGCGGCGATTTCATCGCTTCCCAAGCCGTAGGCGCGATCGAGCACCCAGACGGTTTCTACCATCGCGACAACACTGACGAAACCAGGGTTTTCCTCAGTGAGTCGCCGCTCGATAATTTCGGTTGCCTTGGCTGATTGAACCGGATCGTCTTGCGCGAGGTACCGGACGAGGATGTTCGTGTCTAACCCAATCATCGACGCCTGGCACGGCTGGCGACGCCAGCGGCACCTTCGCGAGCGACGTCAGTCATCTCTTCGATTGTTACCGTCCGTCGACGCCGGGACTTGACGATGCCTCGCAAAGCCGACGCAGGCAATTTCGGCAGGAGAACGACGCTACCATCCGGGTGCATGAAGAACTTGACACGGTCTCCAGGTTTCAACCCCAGATGCTTGCGGACGGCCCTGGGGATGGTCGCTTGTCCTTTCACGGTGATCGCCGATTCCATGGTAGCTCCCATTACTTCCATACAAATGTAATACCAAATTCGCATGGCGTCAAGCTGCGGCGCTCCAATGGCAACCCGCCCTCTGAGCCGCAGTCGGCAAGGGCTCAGACGCGCTGCCCACCGATCGCTGTTTTAGCAGTCCGACCTGGCGCCCCAGGCGTCATCGACTTGCACACGCGGCCGTCCCCGCCCGTCACAGCCATGATTCCAGACGTAAGACACGGCTGGCCGCTCTGGGCTTCAAAAGTTCTAAGATCGTCACCTAGGGCCCAGCACTCCCTGAAATTTGAGGCACAGACGTGCCTTGAACGTGCGCTAGCAATGCTCACCTGAGAGACGATCTGGGAATGGCGGACTGGCAGACGCAGCAGGCGCGGAGCCGGGTTGATTGGTTCAAAGTTTCCAGTATTTGCCTTTTTCCTGCTCGGCGGGGTCTTTGGCTCTTTTGGGCCGTGGATGGCTTACACAAACGTGGCCAGCAAACGCTTCGTCACGCTCGGCTTCGTATTTCTTCTTCATTTCATCAAGCGAAGCACCAGCGGGCGCACCGGAAGCCTTGAACTTCCAGTTACACTCTGAGCAACGGAAGCCCTGAAATTTCTGGCTCTTAGTCCATTCTAGTCTGCGTGGCATCCCTGGGGCCGCTGTAAACCAGGTAAAACTAACTGCCCTCTACGTGGAAACCTATAGGGTAGATACCTGATTTGCAGTAGGTTAGTTTCCCCGGTGGCAACCACCTAGTTCGTTGAACCGCATGCGAATCAGATGAATCCAAGGCAAAAGAACGAGCCGGAAACTCATCTCCGTCTCTCCATCAAGCTTGGCGAGGGAGGACAGCATCGGCGTCATGAAAAGGGTCAACCAAGTGCCAGGCGTGCTTTCTCGTTCCACTTCGGGACGTTCACGCCTTTCACCATGAGCCAGAGGCAAAGTGACAATTCTCCGATTAAGGCAAGCACCAGAATCAGGAAGATCGTCCCTGCGTATGCGGGGGCGAGGATGAGCGTGAAGCTATTCACGAGGTAACTCAAACCGGCAATCGCCATCAAAACGCCAAGAGTCCTGGGGAAATAACCCGACCTGAAAAGCAAATACCCATACACCAGACATGCAAAGCCAAAAAATACGAGGTCAATGCCAAAGCCGTAGTCATGCAACTTGAGAGAGATTTTCACTAGAGCGTGCAGCTGATGCGGTTCAAATGCCTTCAGGTAATCTGCGTTCCCCGAAAGGAACAATGCCGCAAAAAGACATAGCTTGCTGACGGCCTCAATAGGGAATTCAACTATGTTGAAAAACACCGCAAGCAAAGCCAGATTTTTGTTCACCGGCCTGAGCAATACGTAAAGGATTAAGGTCAGCGCGACAGCACACACCAGCAATATCAGCTCGCCGGCAATACTGATGCGCCACAGCGACTCAGAGGCCATAATATTATTGGCTGTGGCTGTAACATCTCCTGACACCACGAGTTTGTCTCTGACGAAAAATTCACTGCAGAAACCAATGACTAAGATAATCAGATACAGAACGCCACCAATTCGTGCGTGAACTTGTGGCGAAGTTTCTGTGATCCGTCCCTTCATCACATCTGTGCTCATACTCGTTCCTCCGATCATCAGCGCGAGATCGTTCGTCCAGTTGACACCCTCAGAGGCTACAAGAATCGGAGCGCGCAAGCCCCACGTTTCTGTGTGGGGTGAAAGGTGGAGCAAGGGCTCTCGTAGCCAATTGGCGCAGACATGTCTTTTCGGCAAATGGGTGCGCAGCCACTCTTCGTCCTGGTTAATTCCGCGCCTGGTTGAGGTCTTGGGGCTGACGCGGGTTTGCCAGTACTTTGGTGGATCGCTAGAACCAGCCGGAGCCCATTCGAGCGCAACTCGCCACGCCCTACCATTTCCTTGAGCAACCGCTTGCCGCTCGGCAGCAGCGACATCATGACCAGACGTCGGTCCTTCTGTCCACGGCTCCGGCGCACATAGCCGGCTCCTCCAGCCGGTCAACCGGTTCCACAGCACACGTTTCAGCGCCTCGCGTGACGGAAGTACCCGGATTGTGGTCTTGTCGTTCCTTGGCAGTCCACGAACCGCCAGCAGCATTTAGATATTCTTGCGGTGAAACGCTCGTCCTGCGCGCTATATCGTCTGCACCGCAGAGAAATCTCCGGACGCGGTAGCGCAGTTCCGAGAGGAGTTGGTACTTCCTAGCGCTGATCCCCGATGTCACCGCAACATTATATCGTGATGCGATACTTAGGGCCAGCGTGCGAGGGACCTCACTTGATTGAGGCTTGGTGCTTGTGGCGACATCGAAATTCAGGAATTATACTCTGGAGGTAGTTAACTTGGTGCAGTGTACGCATCACGTCCCGCTTAGGGACGCCGGTGCGTTTGACAGCGGAAGTGTACGTGAGGCCAGTTTCCTCGTCCTCGTGGTACGGTTAAAGCTTTCACCGATCAGGACTCTAACATGAAACGCTTCTGTGTTTTCTGTGGCTCCAGTTCTGGATGCCGTCAGACCTATGCAACGGCTGCGGCATCCCTGGCGGCGCATTTGGTTGCCAAGAAGATTTCGATTGTGTACGGAGGCGGCAATGTGGGACTCATGGGTGTGCTTGCCGATACAGCACTTGCGCAAGGTGGGGAGGTCATAGGAGTCATTCCTCGCGCTTTGGCTCAGAAAGAAGTGGCACACAAAGGCCTCAGTGATTTGAGAATAGTTGAGTCGATGCACGAGAGAAAAGCACTCATGGCCCAGCTATCCGATGCATTCATTGCACTGCCGGGTGGTTACGGCACATTTGAGGAGTTCTGCGAGATTCTGACGTGGGCGCAGCTAGGTTTGCAGCGAAAACCTTGTGGGATTTTGAACGTTGAAGGATATTACGATCACCTTCTGGCGTTATTCGACCGTGCAGTTGACGAGCAGTTCTTGAAGCCCGTGCACCGCAGATTGGTGGTTTCGGACGATTCCGTTGAGTCGCTGGTTGGTCGCCTAATTGAATACGAAGTACCGCTCGTGGAGAAATGGATTCGCGAGCCACAGACTTGAGGGTAAGAGAAAACCGATTCCTACCCGGGGCATCGAAAAGATCTAATGTCCTCGGGGAATCTTCAGGTAAAGAATCAAGTGTGGGCGGTCACATTCTATCTGCAAGAATTTCTGGACGGTTATTCACGACCTAAATTTAGCGGTCTCGGTTGGAAGGATGAAGTTTCTGTAGCGCGTCTTTCGCGCCAGCCTGGACATCGGTGGGTTGATTCGGGTCATTGGCCAGTCGCTGCAGAATGGGTTCGGCCTGCTGTAGGCCATCCTCAACTCCCATGAGGTTTTGTATGGCGGCGCATTGAAGCTGCGGAGATCGGTAGTCTAAATATGCGATCTGTGTTTTGATAAATTCATTGCGCGCCCGCTCAGACGAACGTTTTACAGCCTTCTTGACCGTCTCTTCTAGACCGGGGTTGGCAATCCGGTCTTGCATTCGTCCCAAGCTCGTTGTCGCCAACTCAGCGATGTCTCCCCAATTTTCGTTCAGGGCCGACAACAGAATTTCGACAGCCTCGTCGGTGCCTATTCTTTCCAATCCCTGTACGGCCTTTTCATAGGCCAAAGTATGGGCCGACAACAGCCGGTCCAAGTAGGATACAGCGATGGGGTCATTAGCATAGCTCAACTCCAGTGCTGGGAATTGCGCTGCCTCTACGGTACCAGCCATTTCAGCCTGCTGTAGAAGGTCGGCACAAATTTTGTTGAGTCGCGTGGGGTCCCTCGCATCTATCAATAGCTGAGCGGTTTGGCTCTCGGCTTGAAAGCTCACGTCCGCAGTCTCGATGTCCGAAGTCAACTTGCTGGTAAGGGAGTACGTTCCTCGACTTTCAAAAGGGAACCACTGATTCATCACCAGTGGTTCCTTGTAGTCCGCGCCGGGTTCTACGATTATTTTGCCATCTCCAAGGGTCACGATATTTACTTGGCCGCTAAAAGGGTCTTTACGAAGGACTTGGCCTCTGGGCGTTGTCAGCGTCAAGTCGTAAAACTGCCTACTCAGCGACCCAACTGTCACGGTGATCGGCTGTTTCAGCCCGTTGTGAACTTCGAATAACAGCACAACGGGTTCGTGCAACGTCGCCACTCCTTCTTGAAATCTAAAGTGAACATCGACTTGTTCTGGAGCTTTTGGCGCACGGCTCGTGGTTGCGGCAGTGGCCATGACCAGCAGCGAACAGCAGACGCCAAGAATAGTGCGCGTGGCGACTCGCCCTCTCTTGGTAATCATGGCAGGTATCTCGCATGAGAGATGATGCTTCATGTTCGCGTCGTCGCAGTAGCAGCGGCTTTTGCGCCCTCTCAAACTGAGCCGTAAAGTCCTTGCCCTTCATGGTTTAAACTCACAGCGCTACTCTCCGGCGCCGACCTCCACGACGCCGGCGATCTGTTCCTTTCATTGGGACTGGCTGCATAGTAGTGACAGGGTGCAACTCATTCCATCCGTGGTCATAGCGACGATTCCACAACAGTCTTTAATCGGCTGGAGCGGCCCCCCTGAGCACTTTGTAGAAGGTTGGCATATCCTCGCTGTGTCCAAAGAAGCTGGCGTGCAAATTGAAATCTCGACCGTTTGGCCGGGTAGAGCAGAGAACCTCCCACAACACACCTTCTGCATAATGGACTGGCACTCGGTATTCCCAACAGTCTGCTTCAATCGTGCCTAACTTAAAATCTGCCTTGGCAAGATGCGTGGTATGACCGCTCGCTATCTCCCTTTCAGGGAGTCTCCACACATATCCAGATGCCGGGTCCGTGATTCCAAATGTTACGAGAGAAGGCATCGAGTTGTTAAACCAGATTGGAGTCAAGCCGTAGCGGGCAGCCCCTTCTCTGCTTAAGAATGCCCAAACGTACGGATAGTCACCACGGCTCTTTATGACCAGCCAATTCAAGGGCACGGACAACCGGTAGTGCGGTACAAGGCGAGAGCTCGAAAAGGCGAGGTGCGAGGCCACCGGAAGGAAGAAAAGCACCAGAGCGGTGCAGATACTTGGCAACCACACTAGACTGCGGTGCGCTATTCGAACATACCGTGCTCGATGAGGATGCAACTCTCGCCACGCACGATTTGCCATCCAGCTGGCGGCATCCTGTTCGATTTTCCATTTTCGCGTCTTTCGGCGGAACACAAAGAAAGCAACGACGTTTAAAACCAAACTGCCCAAGAATGCAATTGCAGCAAAGTCGTTCTCGCGGGAATCAAAATAAGCAGCAAGTCTTAAAGAAATGACAAATCCAAGGATGAGGCCCGCAACTTCTGTGGCGAATAGCAGGACTCTTTTTAAGAGCCGCATCTGACTCTCTGTCTGGCGGACGACCAGCCTAGATTGGACCCAACACGCGCCTAGCTAATTAGACACCAGAGTCCGAAATTCGTTCCCGACATCCATTCCTTCCTCAAGACGGAGCGTCGTTGGGCACATCTGCGGTTGACTCACTTTCTGCCAAATCGAGATAATCTTCAGCGCCATGGAAAGGGGCTTTCCGTCCGATTCCGAAATACAACCATCCCGACATGCCGCGCCAGAGTGTTCTGCGGTTTCCGTTCTCTCGCCAATGTAACGGTCCTCAATTCAGTCCTTGCCCGGTTCATGTTTCTAACCGCAACGAAGAATGCCAGCGCCGCCGTCGCACCGCTGGCGCGAAATTCAGTTGTCCGGCCCCCAAAAAAGGAGAAGCGGGGGCCGTATGCACTCCGGCCCCGCTTTTTCTCATAAAATAGACCGCAACTACTACGCCTTGTTCCAGTTCCTAGTGATTCCCCTCGGAATCACGATCTCCATCGTCGGGGTCGAAACCTCCAATCGAAACAGGTTCCGAAGCACGCAAGCTGACGCGCCCAATCGTCCGGTAGTCCCCCAGCCCATTCTTGGGTTTCTGTGTATGGTACCCCGCGAAAATCACGGTGATGTCGAAGGGATCGAAGGATGTTGCGCTCGGAGCGTACACGCGGCCTGAAAAGAACCCGAGCGTGTTACCGACCACCGTGGCGTTCGCGGGAATCGTGAGCGGTGCCGCTCCGGCGCCCATCGCAGGCACGCCCATCGCATTCACCGTCAGCGTCACCGGTGCCGTTGAAATGATCGGATTGTTGATCCCGTTGATCACCGTCCAGTGCATCAAATCCGTCGACTCGGCATAACCGATGTAGTGAAACGCATCCGAATCTCCATCGACGCATCCACCTCCAGAGAATAGCAACCCAAATCGACCATGCTCGAGCTTGAGGATTGTTCCTGCCGTAGCCAGCCAGCGAGTCCCGCTCAACGAAACGCTCGTAGGATCATTCAACCCCTGCAGCGGTCCCAAGTCCGTGAAGTTAATGCCGTCCGTTGTGGTCGCCAGCCTCAGATATGTAATGTCATCGTTCACTGCCGTCCCGAAGGGATTGTTCGCGTAATAACCCGCCCAGAACGTGTTGCACCGCTGCGAAGTAGGAAATGCAGTGGCCCCGGTGTTGTCGCCGCTGAGGATTTTCTGTTCGTAGATGATCGTAAGCGGCGAACTCCCCGGAACCACGCCAAGAATCCCGTCTGGATTCAGCAGACCAGAGGTGTGCATCGGCGGTTCGGGCAGATTCACCACGTCAGTCGATGCGTCATTCAGCGCTGGCGCGCCAGTCAGTGGCGCCCCCGGCTCCGGTGTCAATTCGTGAATCGAGAGATCATCGGAATCAATGTGGCCGGCCGCTCGTACCAGCGTGTACAGATAGGTGTGGCCACCAATCGCGATGATGTACTGGTGCCCTTGGCCGTCATCGCCGGTAAGTGTCACTCGTATCGCAGCGCGACCATCGGATCCACCTGAGAAGCGCGCCACGCCGGCAGAAAGCCGGCAAGCGCAGCAACGATAGTCAGAAGGCTTGCCGCAAATAGAATTGCCACAGGATCCGCGAAGCCTAGACCAAATAGCATGCTACGCACCAGATAAGTTCCTCCCAGTGCAAATGGCACACCAATGAAGATTCCCATCAGTACCAGCACCAGCGTCTCGCGAAGAACCTGCCAAAGAACGTTGCCTTGCTCTGCGCCCAGCGCCAAGCGAATTCCGATGTCCCTCGTACGGCGGGATACCGTATAGCCCATCAGGCCGTAGAGTCCAATGGCGGCGAGAAACAGAGCCAGCAGGCTGAAAGCGCCGGCGAGCTGCTTGATGAAGCGGTCGGTTTCGAGGGAGTCGTCGACCAGCCCCGACATCGTGCGCAGCTCGATGGGCGGAAGCGTGGGAGCTGTTTCCTGGACAACTTGGCGAAGCGCGGCAGCCACGGTTTGGGGATCGGCATAGGTGCGCACTTCATAGAAGGCGGCAGGATTCTCCCACATGGGATTAGCGAGGGGAGCGTAGATGCGAGGCAAATCCTTCTCGCGCAAATTGTTGTATTTGGCATCTGCGGCGACACCTACGACAACCATCTCGGCGGGATTGCCGGGATAGGTATCGCGGACGTGCTTGCCGATAGGATTTGTGTTGGGGAAAAATCGGTTCGCAAAGGTCTGGTTTATGACGGCGGCCCGAACACTGCCGCCACTGTCCTGTGTTTCGATTTCCCGCCCCACCAGGATGGGAATTCCGAGCATGGAAAAATATCCCGGGCCGACATGATCCATGCGTGAATGCATTTCCTCACCGGCCTTGGGCGTATACCCTTCCACGGCGACCGGATCTGCCGATTCGGAGCCGCTGAAGAGGCCGTCTTTGGAAACGGTAGCGCCGCGCAAGCCGGGAACCGCGGAAATCCTGGTGAGCAAATCGAGTTGGAGGCGGGGAATCGCCGCGCCCTGGTAGCCTCCGGGGGCGGCATCGACTCGGAAGAGAATCAGGTTTTCCCGGCTGTAGCCAAGTTTTACTTCGCCGAGTCTGGAAAGGCTACGAACAAAAAGCCCAGCGGCAACGAGGAGAATCACGGAGACGGCGACTTGCGCAACTACCAGGATTTTCCCCGCGGGAAAGCGCCGGTGGAACGCTTCGCTGGACGTGCCGCTTTCTGTGGACCTCAGAACCGGGGTGAGATCGAGGCGCGTCGAGTACCAGGAAGGAATCAAGGCAAAGAGGACTGTGGTGAGCAGCGTCACGCCCAGGGTGAAACCGAGCACCCGCGCGTCAGGCTGTAGATCGAGGTGGATGCTCGAAGGTCCGGATGCTGCGCCGGAAACCATGCGCAGTAGAAGCGCGTCGGCCCAGTGGGCGAGCAACAAACCTGCGGCGGCACCGGACACTGCGAGGAGGAGGCCCTCCGTCAGCAGTTGCCTGATCAGGCGTGCACGCCCCGCGCCGATGGCAATGCGCATGGCGAATTCTCTTTGGCGCGCCGCGCCGCGAGCGAGCAGGAGGTTGGCTACGTTGGCGCAGGCGATGAGAAGCACGAAACCCACCATGGCCATCAAAATCTTCAGTGGTTCGCCAAAATGCTCTCGCAGCACGGAAGAACCACGCGCCGCTTGCTGCAGATTGATCCGCTGATCGAGATCATGACGGCGCTGATCGGTCGAGATCGAGGCGCCAACCTTGGATTCCAGCAGGCCTTTGAATACGACATTGATGCTGGCCTTGGCCTGCTCCGGCGTAACCCCGGGTTTCAGCCGGGCCATCACTTGAAGCCATATGTGCATGTTCGTCAGATCTGTCGATGGCGTGAGGAGATCGCGCCCCGGATAGATGGAGTCCTGCATCATCATGGGGATCCAGAGATCGGGGAAATCTCCGACGGTCTCTCCAAAGAAACCCGGGGGAGTGACGCCCACAATTTGGAATGATGTTTGGTGAATCTGTATTGTTTTGCCGAGCGCCAGCGGGTCAAGGCCGAAACGTAGCTTCCAGAACGCGTAGCTGAGCACCGCCATCGGCGAGCCGCCCCTGGCGCGGTCCACTTCGCGCGCGAAGAAAGTGCCAGCGACGGGGGTGATTCCAAGCGTGCCGAAATAATCTCCGCTGACCAGGCGGACCCGAGCGGACTCTTTTTGCGCGCCCGCGCCGAACGAGGAATCAGGGATGGTAACTTCCAATTGGGGAAGATTGCTGTCTGCAGCGAAGATTTCCGAGAAGACCTCGTTGTGATCCCGGAAGTATTCAAACTCTGAGTACGCCAGGAGAGAGCGGTCGCCGCCCTCACTTCCAAAACTGGAACCATGCTCGTCTGGATCCGAAAGTGTGACCAGTTGCCCAGGGTGCGGCACGGGGAGCGAGCGCAGCAGGACCGAGTCGAGGACGCTGAAGATCGCGGTATTTGCTCCGATCCCCAAAGCAAGCGTCAAGACCGCAATCAGAGTGAAGCCCGGGTTTTTCGCCAGGATGCGCAACGCGAATCGCAAGTCTTGCCAAAGATTTGCCATGCCTTCCTCCTCTGCGCGCTAACCCGCCCGAAACTCCGCACCTCGACGTCCGAGCGATGACAGGCTTGTACTGCTTGAAAGCAAAACACTTACCTTTATGGGTTCTCTCAAGACGATTTTCCCGTTCGCTCGCTTTTGGGATTTGCCTGTGTCTGAATCGAACATGGTACTAGCCACCTGGTGATCGCCATCGGCTCACCCTAAAGGCACGAGCGTGGTTCAATCCTGCCAAAAATCCATCGGTAGTGCGAACTGTGGATCCGGCACGAAGTATCATGGGGCTGTCCGGGGCTGTCGACGATTTCATATCAGCCGAACGCGATACCGAGACACCGATTTGGTGCGCGTTCCAGAGATGCAGACCTCTACTGGTGGAGTAAGATTGCTTCTTGCTACTGGGTGACGTCGGCGCCCGCCGGGTGTATCTTGCTGCGACGCCCCGAAATTCAATCAGGCAAGTCGCTCTGCCTCATATTTTTGTTGTTGACCTGCTGCGCGCGTTCAGCAGAGACCGAAGAGCATCGCGTTCGGAATATTGTTTTGGTACACGGTGCCTGGGCAGATGGTTCTGGCTGGAAGGGCGTTCACGACATTCTGATCAAGGATGGCTACAACGTCAGCATCGTCCAAGAGCCGGAGACGTCCTTTAAAGAAGATGTGGCCGCCACCAAGCGCGTTCTTACGCAACAAGATGGACCGTGCATTCTTGTCGCTCACAGCTATGGAGGAGCCGTAATTACCGAAGCGGGGACGGATCCATCGGTTGCCGGACTGGTGTACGTTGCGGCCCACATGCCCGACGTTGGAGAGAATGAAGCTGACGACGGAAAGCGCTTCCCAAGTGACCTCAGCAAGTCTGGTGCGATAATGAAGACGGCAGACGGTTTCACGTACCTCGACCCCGCGCGGTTTCATGAATACTTCGCAGCCGACTTGTCTGCCGAGCAGGCCGCTTTCATGGCGCGATCGCAGGTACCGAATGCCGCTGACAATTTCAAGGCCGTCATCACCACGCCTGCATGGAGAAGCAAACCGAGCTGGATGTTGGTAGCGGGAGCAGACAGAACCATCAACCCTGACCTCGAACGCTGGTATGCCACACGAGCCAACAGCCACAAGGTTGAAGTCGCAGGCGCCAGCCATTCGGTCTACGTCTCCCGGCCGAAAGAGGTTGCTGCTGTGATCGAAGAAGCTGCGTCGCATGCTCCGTAGAAGATTTCTCGGGCATTGCGGGTCCATGGCAGCCACAACAAACGGTCGGATGGAACCGCCGTGGCAAGTAAACGCGGAACCACTAAAGACCATCCAATGGAATAGATGATGAATACCAGACTCGATGCGCGCATGGCCCAATGGTGCCGCTGTCATCCGATCGCGACCTATATCTTGGCCAGTGTTCTTTGGACGGCTCTGCTCTATGCACATGCCGTTACGGCGGGTTTTACGTCCTATGACGATGCCCCGCAGATCGTACAGAATCCGTCTCTAACTTCTCTAACCGGGAGCCTGAAATATTTTCAAGCTCCGGTATCGTTTGCCTCGGACCTTCGCGGGAGCGGAGGGTTCTTCTACCGTCCTCTGTTCTGGCTGAGCCTGGCCATCGACGAAAAGCTTTGGGGACTGAACCCGGTCGCATTTCATCTGACGAATGTGCTGTTGCATTGGTTGAGTGGCATGTTTCTTTTTCTGCTCTTGCGGCAGCTACCCATGTCCTCTCTATCTTCGGCACTTACTTCGCTACTTTGGATGTGTCTTCCCATTAACTCGGAAGCGGTTGCGTGGATCTCCGGTCGTCCGTACTGCTTGGCCGCCTGTTTCCTGTTGCTGGGGATGTTGCTTGCAGAACGGTATCTGTCGCGTCCTGCGGTGAAATATCTTGCTGGCTATTGTCTAGCCGCCTTTTGTGCGCTGTTTTCCCATGAAGAGGGTGTACTGATTGTTGCTTTCACGCTGCTGCTCATCATTCGAAAGCATAAAGGCAAAACTAGGCCAGCCACGATGCTTTTCGGCGTGTCCGTAATGACGATTCTGCTTTACTTTCGGTCGAGACATGCGGCGGGCGCAACGGGAGTCACAGCAAAAGGGACCATGGCTTCCTTTGGGCTGTTTTTCTGGAAGTATCTCGGCTGGATGGTTCTTCCCATCCACATGAGCGTGGAACGATCGACCGACACACCACCGCCAGGATGGTCCGGACAGGCACTTGCAGCATGGCTGTGTCTGGCTCTCGCCTGTGCTGTATTGATTGTTGTGCATCGTAGGATTCCGAGATCATCAATTGGCTTTGCATGGATGGGAATCGGCCTGTTGCCGTTCTGCGGCATCGTGTTCCTCTATCAGGGCATGGCCGAGCGCTATACCTATGTAGCATCGGTGGGCCTGGCCTTGTTGGTTGTCGTTATCGGCCGAGAGTCGCAGGTTCGCTTGCGGCCGTTCGTTCTCGGATTAATTGCCGCATGGGTGTTGTGGGGCGTCTATCGACTGGAGACACGAATCTCGGATTGGTCGGATGCGGTGGGTCTTTACGCGCATTCTTTGCAGGCAACTCCGCGCAGCGCGAAGCTCCACTACAATCTGGGCGCCGTCTTGGAAGGGCGCAGGGATTTCGCTCAAGCGAGCGGTGAATACAAGAAGGCCGTCGTTTTGGAGCCGCACTACGAACCGGCGCTCGCCGGTCTTGGAAATGTAGACCTAAACCTGGGAAGGGCGAAAGAGGCTTCCCAAATGTTTCAGAAGGCGCTTCAGCTCAAGCCCGATGACGTGAAAACTGTCACGAACTATGGCACCGCGCTTCAATCACTTGGCGAGATAGACGCTGCCAAAGCGCAATATCAACGTGCCATTTCTCTTGCT
>Ga0210410_10002557_pt1 | contig 16270 bp, 16 predicted proteins | sample IncBWC4MmetaG_FD_161058 | JGI IMG/M metagenome (GOLD analysis project Ga0210410, IMG submission 161058) | Forest soil microbial communities from Barre Woods Harvard Forest LTER site, Petersham, Massachusetts, United States - Inc-BW-C-4-M | ecosystem: Environmental > Terrestrial > Soil >... | reverse complement strand
GTGACCGATGTTGGCGCCTCGGCCTTCCGCCGCTATTGCTTGTCCCATGAGCAAGACGACGACATCGGACAGCGAGCCGACGCCGAGAGCTGCGGCAGTGCCGCAAGCCGGCCGCGGGCAAAACACAGTGGCGCTGATCGGCTTCATCCTGGTCGCGGCTGCCCAGGCTTCCAACATGATTCTCGCGCGCGGGCTCGCTGGCTCAGTGCCGCCCTTTGCGCTCGCTTTCTTTCGCTGGAGCATTATTGCCGCAGGTCTCGCGCCGTTTGCGCTCGCCGAGATCCGCGCCGGCCGCTTGGCGCTGGCTGAGAATATCTGGCTGATCCTGGCCGCCGGCTTTCTCGGCATGTTCCTGTGCGGCGGCCCGGTCTATATCGCGGGCATCACCACCACGGCGATCCACATCGCGCTGATCATGGCGCTGTCGCCGATCGTGGTGCTCTTGATCTCCGCCATCCTCGGTATGGAGCGGATCGGCCCGTTGCAACTCGCCGGCATGGCGCTGGCGCTTGCCGGAGCGCTTTTGATCATCTCCGGCGGTCATCTGGAGACCTTGACGCAGTCGAGCGCGGCCTCTGGCGATCTGCTCGTCGTGCTGGCGATGCTCGGCTGGTCCGGTTACACGCTGCTGCAGTCGCGCGTCGCGCCCGGCGCCTCGCTGCTTGCGCGCGTCAGCGTATTCGCCGCCGCCGGCGCGCTTTGCTCGCTACCGCTGGCGGTCCGCGAGATGTGGCTTGAGCCGACGCGGGCCTTCAACAGCAAGGCGGCCGCGGCCTATGTTTTTGCCGGCCTCGTGCCCGGCCTGATCGCCTATGCCGGCTTCGCCTGGCTCGGCGGCAAGTTCGGCTCGGTCAGAACCTCGCTCGTGCTCTATCTCGGCCCGCCCGCCAGCGCGCTGTTGTCATTCCTGATTCTCGGCGAGCCGCCGAAGCCGATCCATTATCTTGGCGGACTGCTTATCCTCGGCGGCGTCTGGGCGAGCCTGCGGAAGTAGTTTTCCTACGCTGCTCCCGCATTGCGCTGCCCGTAAACTTTCGCGAATTCGAGATACCACTCCAGGCAGCCGGGATTGGCCATCGCGTCCTTGTTGATGACTTTCTCGATGGCATGGCCGAGCAGCAGCCGCTTGATCGGCAGTTCCTGCTTCTTGCCCGAGAGCGTGCGCGGGATTTCCGGTACGGCAAAAATCTCGTTCGGCAGGAAGCGGCGCGACAGGCCGGCCTCGATCGCCTTGTTGATCTTCATCTCCATCGCGCGGTCGAGCGTGATGCCCTCGCGCAGCACCACGAACAGCGGCATGTAGCTTTCGCGGCCGAGATATTCGAGATCGACCACCATGGAATCCAGCACTTCCGGCAGCGCCTCGATCGCCGAATACAATTCGCTGGTGCCCATGCGCAGGCCATGGCGGTTGATGGTGGCGTCGCTGCGGCCATAGATGATGCAGCTTCCGTCGGCGTTGATCTTCAGCCAGTCGCCGTGGCGCCACACCGCGCCGCGGCCGGTTCCGTCGTAATTGTCGGGATAGGTTTCGAAATAGCTGGCGCGGTAGCGCGCATCATCAGGGTCGTTCCAGAATTTCAGCGGCATCGACGGCAGCGGCTCGGTGCAGACGAGCTCGCCGACTTCTTCCATGACGGGGCGGCCCGATGCGTCGAAGGCTTCGACCGCGTTGCCCAGGAGACGGCACTGCATGGTGCCTGGGACCTGCGGCAGCTCGCGATTGCCGCCGATGAAGGCGCCGGCAAAGTCGGTGCCGCCGGAGATGTTGGCCCACCACATCTCGCGTTGCGCATCATTGCCGTTCACGGCAGCAAGTTTCGCCAAGCGTTCGTTGAACCAGCTTTGGGTGTCGGCGGAAAGCGGCGAGCCGGTCGAGCCGAGCGCATCGAGATGCGCAAGACCGCCGGCGGCGGCAAGATCGATCTCGGCCTTGGTGCAGCCCGCGAAATACGCCGCGCCGGCGCCGAAGAACGTCACCTTCGCCCTCGAGACGAAGCGCCACAGCGTCAGCCAGTCCGGATCGTCCTTTGATCCGCTCGGGCTGCCGTCGAAGATGCAGCAGGTCGTGCCGTTGAGCAGGCCTGACACCTGGCAATTCCACATGATCCAGCCGGTCGAGGAGTACCAGTGAAAGCGTTCACCGAACGATGTCGGCTGGTAGCTGCAGCCCAAATCGTTGTGCAGCACGCCAAGCGCCAGTTGCACGATCATGACGCCGCCATGGCCGTGCACGATCGGCTTTGGCAGGCCGGTTGTCCCGCTGGAATACACGATCCAGAGCGGATGATCGAACGGCAGCCATCCCGGCTCGAACGCGTCGACCTCAGCGTCGCTAAGCGCGAGAATGTCGGAAAGCCGGTTCGTCTGTGCGGTGTCGCTGTGCAGGATCAGATGTCCGACGGTCGGCAGCGCGCGGCGGAGCTCGTCGACGACGCCCTGTCGATCATGTTGGCGCCCCGCGTAAACCACGCTGTCGCAGGCGATCAGAACCTTCGGCTCGATCTGCTTGAAGCGGTCGATCACCGCAGGCGCAGCCATGTCGGGCGCGCAGACGCTCCAGATCGCCCCAAGGCTCGCGGTCGCCAGAAATGCGATCATGGTCTCGGGAATGTTCGGCAGATAGGCCGCAACGCGATCACCTGGCTTCACGCCGCGCGCCTTCAGCTCGAGCGCGAGCGCGGCGACCTTGCGGTGCAAGTCCGGCCAGCTCGTTTCCTTCAGCGTACCGTCCTCGCCGGAGCTCACGATCGCCGGTTGACCCGCGGCATGGGCCGCCTCGACATGGCGCAGCGCCTGCTGCGCGTAATTGACCTGCGCGCCCGGAAACCAGACCGCGCCCGGCATTTTGCGCTGCGCCAGAACGGCGCGATGCGGCGTCGGCGACTTCAGGTCGAAATAGTCCCAGATGCTCTGCCAGAACGCGTCGATGTCGCGGACCGACCATAGCCGCAGGCTTTCGTAGTCCGCAAAGTCGAGCCGGCCGTTTTCGCGGAGCCAGTGGCGATAGCGCGCCATTTGCGTAGTGTCGGATGTGGTCATGGTCTCAGCCCGTTTCGCGAATGCGAGCGGGAGCCTGTATTCCACCAGCGGAAAATTCAAGCCCGGGAGGCGCCTTCGCGGAACCAAGGCGGGCGCCCGCGACTTAATCGCACAGGCTCTTACCGAGGCTCAAGAACATGAAGATGCTGAAGCGTCTCTTTTCGCTATCGTGGCGACGCCGGGAAACGCCAAAACCCACCGCCATTACCCAAACCCTGATCCCTCCCGAGGAGTTCGCGCGGCTCGTCGGCTCGGGCCGCGTCGAGGATTTGCGGATCCTGGCGAAGAAGCTGAGCGGGCAGACCAAGACGCACGCTTAAGGGGCTTACGCCTAGGAGGCCCACGCCCAAAGCGCCGGCCTCAACCCGCGTGGATGCGCCGCGAGCGCTCCTCGAAGGCGGCGGCTTCGTTTGCTGCCAGCCTCTCCAATCGCACCGCGACATGTTTGTGATAGGGCGTCGCCGCAATGGGATCGCAGTTGCGGCTGTCGGTCAGCGCATTGACGCGCGGGCCGTTGTTGAGACGTTCGCCGTCGCGCGCGGGGTAGGACTGGCCATAGCCATGCGGCAACGCGAGCTGTCCCGGGCGCAGGCTGTCATCCACCTTGCAGCGCACCACGACCCGTCCGGCCTCCGACCGCACCGCGATCCATTCGCCATCGCTCGCGCCTAAATCCTCTAGATCGCGTGCATTGATCAGGAGCGCGCCATCAGGGTCGTCGCGTCGCCAGGCCGGATCGCGGAAAATCTGGTTGGCGTTGAACATGCGGCGCTGGCCGGCGGCCAGCACGAAGGGATAGTCCTTTGGCGCTTCGGCGGCCTTGGGATCGAGCCGGGCGAGCCAGTCGAGCAGTGGCGTAATGGCGAGCCGGACCTTCCGGTCGGGATGGCTGACCAGCGACCAGACTTCATCATAGGTGTGTTCGGTGATGGCGACGCCGCTCCGCGTGCCAACGATCGCATCGAACAAGGCGTCGCCAAGCTGATCGTCCGCCACCTTGCCGTTATCTCCGAGTCCGCGCCGCACCGCCTCCGGCGAACGTTTCGCGCTGGCCTGCGCCGCCTGCCACAACGGTGCCGCGGCGGCTGTCCCGTCCGGCAGTGTGGCGCCGAGCGTATGATAGAGTACGAGCGCGCCGAGGGCGGCGGTTTGCGGATTGGCGCCGATGAACGCGCGGAGCGCCTGGCCGAAAGCGGGACGCGAGTGGAACGCTGCCTCGCGCAACGGGGCCAGCGCGTTGTCGCCGGGCAGCAGGCCGAGCGCACGCGACAGCCGCGTGTAGATTTCGGGCTCGGGCAAGGTGCCTTGCAGCGGCGGCACCACGCCGGCGCGGACCTGGAAGAAATTTCTCGGGAATTCGAAGTTGAACAGCGTGAACTCGGTCTTCTCATATTGCGAGGAGGCCGGCAGCACATAATGCGCGAGTTTTGCGGTTTCGGTGAGCGCCACGTCGACCACGACGCAAAGCTCGAGCGCGGCGAGCGCTTTTTCCACCTCGGCTGTGTTCGCAGCGGTGTTGGCCGGGTTGGAGCTGTCGATCCAGACCCCGCGCAGGCGATCGGGGTGGTCATTCAGCACGGCCTGCGGAAAGACGTTGGGCGGCAGCAGGCCCGCGATCACTTCGGTATCGGTGCCGGCGAATTTCTGGTTCGGCGAGTTGCCCCACAGCGGTTGCAACCAGCTGTGGAGCTGGTTGGTGCCTTTCCGGCCAAAGCTGCCGGTCAGCATGATCAGGAGCTTTTCGAGGTAGGAATTGAGCGTCGAGTTGACGCCCTGCTGGATGCCGAGCTCGACGCGCACCGTCATTGCCTTCGCCGCCTCGATCATGTCGGCGCAACGCTCGATCTGTTCGAGCGGGACGTCCGCGGCATCAGCCCATTGATCGACGGGAATGTGGAGCAGGGCGTCCTTCACCTCGGCGAAGCCTTCGGTGTGCCGCGCGATGAACTCATGGTCGATCGCGTCGCGTCGCACCAGCGTCGCAAGGATCGCGCCCAGCAGGAACGCATCGGCGCCCGGACGCACGGCCAGGTGCAGATCGGCCATCTCGGCCGTCTCGGTGCGGCGCGGGTCGATCACGATCAGCTTGCGGTTCGGATCCTTGCGGATCTGGTTCAGATGATCGCGCGCATTAGGAAAACCATGGGCGATCCAGGGATTGGCGCCGATCACGAACAACAGGTCGCAGTGATGCACATCCTCGGCGGTGTGGCAGGTCTGGCTGCCGAACATGTGGCCGTTGACCCAGAAATCGCCGGTCTTCTCCTGCGACAGCGCATTGAAGACATGGCGCGAGCCGAGCGCGCGTAACAGGCCGGTCGCATAGGCGCCGCCGGCATGGTTGCCTTGGCCGCCGCCGCCGTAGAGCGCAAGGCTCTTGCCGCCATGGCGGTCGACGAGATCGCGCAGCCGCGCCGCGATTTCGGAGATCGCGGTGTCCCAGTCGATCGCATCGAAGCCGCCGTCCGCACGGCGCCGCAGCGGTGAGGTGAGGCGGTCGCGGTGATGGGCGTAGAAGGGAATGCGCGCGGCCTTGTTGCAGAGATAGCCTTGCGATTTCGGATTGTCGCGGTCGCCGCGTACCTTGGTGATCCGCTCCCCGTCGGTCAGCACCTCGATCCCGCAATTGACATAGCAGATGTTGCACGCGGTCTTCCGCCAGCCTGCATTCGACATTGCGTTCCCTCCGGATCGCTTCGATCGGAGAACATTAGATGATGATCGTCATAAAAACAACCGGAGAAAACGGCCCGATGCCCTTCTCGGGTTCCGGGCCGGAGCGTCTATTTCGCCTTCTCGTGATTGGCGATGCCGGTCGGCTTGTAGTCGTAGGTCGGATAGAACTCGGTGTGGTAGGCGCCCCAGGCCGAGGTCTCGATGATACGGTTGACCTCACGCAGCCGCGAGGCCGGCAGCCGCAAGGTGACGACCTGGCCGACGCCCATCATCACATACCAGCTCACCACCTCGACGCCCTCGGGCGGAAACGCCTCGTAAAAACCCTGCTTCTCGAGTTGGGCGTTGAGCTCGCCGAGCGGACGCGTCTCGTCATGCTTGAAGAAGATGGTCAGCATGACCGCGTTGTCCGGCGTCGGCGTCGCGGCTGGCGCCGGAGTTGCAGTCTGTGCGACGGTGTTTGAATTGAACATCGAGGCCGATGCTGCCACCACCAGCGCCGTCAACAAAGCCCTGCCGAGTCCCATTGCCGTCTCCTTTTCCAAAGCGGGTTCTGAAGGATCATAGACGGCGATGATCGCAGTTTCGTGGCGAAGGCGACAACTCAAATTACCGCGCCTGATATTCTCCCGAAATGTCCTTGCCGGTGTAGTCGGTCATCAACACGGTCGCGATCACGGTGATGACGGCGCAGGCGGCGATATATAGGGCGATCGCGGTCGCGGAATGATAGGTGGCATACAGCCAGGTCGCGATCAGTGGCGCCGGTCCGCCGGCGATGACGGAGGCGAGCTGATAGCCGAGCGAGGCGCCGCTGTAGCGCAGGCGCCCGGTAAAGCTCTCGGCGATCAGGGCCGCCTGCGGCCCGTACATCATGTCATGCGGCACCAGCGACAGGATGATGGCCAGGAAGATGATCGGCAGCGAGCCAGTGTTGACCATCGCGAAATAGATGAAGCCGAATATGCCGGTCGTGACCGCGCCGATCAGATACATGTTCTTGCGTCCGATCCGGTCGGACAGGTGACCGAAGAAGGGGATCGACACGAAGGACAGCACGGAAGCCGCGAGCACGCCGGTAAGCAGAAAGTCGCGCGAGACATGCAGCGAACCGATGCCATAGGAGAAGATGAAGGCGGTGAAGATGTAGAACGGCGCCTGCTCGGCCATGCGCGCGAAGGCGGAAAGCAGGATTTCCTTCGGATGCTCCTTGAGCACGGTGAGCATCGGCGTGCGATCGATCTTCTGCTCGGCGAGCAGCTTTGAGAACAACGGCGTCTCCATGATGCCAAGCCGGATATAGAGGCCGACGGCCACGAGGATGATGCTCAGCGCAAAGGGAATGCGCCAGCCCCAGGCGAGGAAGCTTTCGCCCGACATCTGGCTGAAGGCGAGCACGGCGAGATTGGCCAGGAACAATCCGCAGGGCACACCGAATTGCGGCCATGACGCTATGAACCCGCGGCTGTTGTCGTTGCGTGCCCATTCCATCGACATCAGGACCGAGCCGCCCCATTCGCCGCCGACACCGACGCCCTGGATGAAACGCAGCACGGTCAGGATCACCGCACCCCAGATGCCGATGCTCTGATAGGTCGGGACCAATGCGACGGCGGCGGTGGCTATTCCCATCAGCAGCAGCGTGGCGATCAACGTCGACTTGCGGCCGATGCGGTCGCCGTAATGGCCGAAGATCGCTGCTCCTATCGGGCGCGCGACAAAGCCGACGGCATAGATCGCGAAAGCCTCGAGCGTGCCGACCCATGGGTCGGAATGCGGGAAGAACAGCTTTGCAAAGACCAGACCCGTGACGGTCGAATAGAGGAAGAAATCATACCACTCGATGGCGGTGCCGATGGTGGATGCGATGACGGCGCGTCGAAGCTGCACCCCGTGCTCGTCGGAGCTGAGGCTGGCCGGTTGGGTATAGGTCGTTGCCATGGGGCGTTCTCCTGGACTGCCCCAACACCACTTCATCTCGCGCCGTTGTCCGGCCTCGTATCATTTTACCTAAAAACGCCGGATCGAGCTCCGGGTTCCACTAACAGCCAAAGGTATTAGCTAGGCGCGTCCCGGACAGGACGATTGTGAAGTAGATCATAAGTGCTTGCTGTGGTGGCCGCTATCCATGCCGTGGGGCTACCCGGTCAAAGGCAGGACGCACATGGGCCGGAGCCAAGGACGCGATCCAAGGACAGCACCCATGTCAACGCGGCGTAAGATGATTTGGTGGTTCAAGTTCGTGATCTCCGGCCGCTTCCTGGAGACCTTCCTCAATCTGCGCGGCCGGCGTTCCTAACCTGCCGTCGTACGGTCAGGCGGCGTTGATCAGCTTCTTGACGTGGGCCGCGCCGTTCGTCACGGCGTCACCGGCCTTCCAGGCGAGCGAGGTCAGCTTGCCTGCCAGCGAATCCTGGTTGCGCAGGCGACGCGAGCCCAGCACATGGCCGACCTCCGCCGGGAAACGGCTGATTTCGGCCGCGACCAAAGTGGCGACCGCGTCCATCAATTGCTGCAGCCGCACGCCCCACTCGGATCCGTCGAACTGGTCAATGTGTTTCTTGAGCGCATATTCGGTGTCATAGATGTCGCTGAGCAGGTCGCGCGCGATGATGACGCGGTTTTGCTTCAGCGCGATGCGCAATGCCCGTCGGCCGTCGTCGATGCGGTCGAGCACCATCGGAATCGCGATCGCATAGGGCGTCGCCGCAACGTCGGCTGCGCTTTTCGATGCCGCCGCACGCGTCGCAAGGCGGATCAGGTGCCAGGGCGTCTTCAGCCGCTTGCCGATCATTCCGATCGCAAACGGCACCGCGGCCGCATTGTCCTTGCGGAAGGCGTCGAGCAATGCCGCCATCTTCGCAGCCTCGGCATTGTCGAACTTGGCGAATCTCTCCGGCAGCGCCTTGTTGAGCTTCGCGATTGCCTCGCGAGAGCGCAGCGCAGTCATCATCTTGACGAGGTCGCCATACGCCGAGGGCGCGGACGTATAGGCCCCGAGCTTGGCGCGGGCCATCTGGGCAGCGGTCGGGTCCGACAGCGTGTTCTCGAGATATTTGACCACCTTGGTCTGGAACACCGAGACCGCCTGCAGCAGCTCCTTCTTCTTGTCGGTGCCGATCAGGCCCCTCATCTGGGAATTGAAGTCGCGCGCCATCGTCGGCAACAGATCGCGGGTGGTCCATTCCCAGATCGGCGCCAGCGAGCCGCGCGGAATCCGGCCGGGGCTATCGTAGTTGGGCGCGCCCTCCATCACGACAGGTTCAAGCGCGAGAAAGAAGTGGAATGACGGCTCGGCCTCCTTGTTCTGCGACGAGCCGTCCTTGCGAAACTCGGCACGCAACTTGGCCCGGATATCGGCGGAGCCGGGCATGTCGACGCCGCACAATTCCAGCCGCTCGAGCTCGGCCAGAAGACAGCTTCTGGTCAGCGGCGACAGCCGTTGCACGAATTCCCAAATCCGGTCGATTTGCATTCGGGGGCCTGGTTTTCCGCAAGGTGATTTGGCAGAAACGGACCCGCTAACCGAGCGAGCGTCTGGCTATGGAACCAAAAAACAGTTGGCACTGGATTAAGAAGTCTAATAAGGCTCGATTGATTGTTGGTATCTGGTTCCGTTCTGCAGGTCAGGTCCTGGTAAGGAATTGCAACCCGCGCGAGATTTGATGGAATTTGACGCAATTTCAACGCGTAGCGGGGAAATTCGCAGTGGTAATTCCCGTAGTCCTACGGAATGAAAAATTAACCATGGTAGAGGGCAACGTTCGCTAGATTGCGAATATGTCACAGCAAGAGAACCGAATTGCCGATTCGCAGTTTTTGGACTGGGGCGAGGCCGCTGCCGGAGCCGACGAACTCGACATTGGCGGACTGGGAGCGGCACGTTCGCCCGCCGTCGACGGCGCCGGCAGCTCGATCGTGCGCCAGCTCAACGGGTCGCTGACGGCGCTGTTGCTGTACATGGAAGAGCTGAAACAGCACAGCCATCGCCTGTCGCGTGAAACCGGCGAACGCGATCATCTGCAAAAAGTCGTCGAGAACGCGCTGCAGCAGACCGAGCGCGTCTGCGCCCTGGTCAAGCAGGCCGGCGGCGCACCGATGGCGGCCCTGTCGACCATGCCGGCAAGGAACGGCATGTTGCAGGGGCGGGCCGAGCGTCCCAAAGAAAGCACCAAGGAAAACGCTCGTTGCCCGGCCGCCTTGCTGTCGCCTGATGCCGGCCAAAAGCCGTTGACCAAGCGCGAGCGCGAGGTCCTCAATCTGATTAGCGAGGGCTATTCCAACAAGCAGGGCGCGCTGCGCATGCAGATCAGCCCGCGCACCTTCGAGAGCCATCGGGCCGAGGCCATGCGAAAGCTTGGTGCGCGAAACACCGCCGACCTTGTCCGCGCCGTCCTGCTGCAGCCGCTCGAATAGCATCACCAGGCGCAGCTGGCATTGCGAAGCGTCCGCCAGCAGCATAAGGCGCGGCGTCAGCGCAAGCGCGACGCCGGATTATTTGCGGGCAACAATTTGGCCGGCCCGGCATGTGCCGGGGCCGGCTTGCTCCCCGTCGGTGTTGGCGTGTGAAGCTCGGGCGCGGCGCGCTCAGAGATAGTCTTCGGCAAAGCTCTCGAAGCGCGGGCCCGGACGAAGCACGACCGGCCGCGACTTGGGCGGCGCGAGGATCAGCGTGATGACCCAGCGCGTCGGAACGCTCGAGGCGTTTTCCTGCACGGAACGGACCATGCCGGTGACCGTGCTCGCTCCGGACCTAACGGTTGCCGCGCGGCCATTGAATTGCGCGATACGGAAACGCCGGACTTCCTTCTGGTCGGCGGTTTCATAAGTGAACATGAAGCTCTCCTGTGCTTCATGCGACTATCGCCGTTCAATGTTAGCCAGATATGAAAATCGTATGCCGTACAAGTACGGTTGGACTCGTGCGGAGCGCGGACGCGGCAACGGCCGCTACCGCAACACGGCGGCAAGACTTGTCGGATTGGGTGGATCGCGCGGGCAGGAGACGGTGCGAGGCGGACCTCGTGCGAAGGCTGTCGCGGGCTATTCGGCGGGTCCGAACACCGCTTCCATCTTGGTCTTCAGCGTCGCGGCGTTGAAGGGTTTCACGATGTAGTTGCTGACACCGGCCTTCTTCGCGGCGATGACGTTCTCCGTCTTCGATTCCGCCGTGATCATGATGAAGGGCGTCTTCGAAAGCTCGGGGCTGGCGCGGACCTCGCGCAGCAGGTCGTAGCCGGTCATCGGCTCCATGTTCCAGTCGGAGATGACGAGGCCGTATTTGCGGGTCTGCATCTTGGCCAGCGCCGCAGAGCCGTCGCTGGCGTCGTCGACATTCTCGAAGCCGAGCTGCTTGAGCAGGTTCCGGATAATCCGGATCATGGTGTTGTAATCATCGACCACGAGGATCGGCATCGACAAATCAAAAGCCATATTTCCTTAACTCCGCGCAGTTCGCACAATAGCCGCACACGGGCAAGACATTCGCGCAGCCGGCGAATGGCACCGTCACAATTATCAGCGGTCCTTGAACAGCGCGTTAATTCGGAACGGAATAAATCCGGCAAACCCGTACTAATACGGAACAGGCGGGAAGGCCCGCGGCAGGGACGCCGCTAGCCGGTGCGGCTGCGCGGCGCTTCTTCGGCCGTGCAGCGCGGCTTCAGCAGCCGTTCGTACTGGATCTTGACCGAGGCGTAGCACTCGCATGCCGTCTTGCGGAGCCCGTCGAGATCGAGGATTTCGATATGGCCGCGGCTGTAGTGGATGTAGTTTGCCTGCTGCAGCGTGCTTGCAACCAACGAGACGCTGTTGCGTCTGGCGCCGATCATCTGTGCCATCGCCTCCTGCGTCAGCAGCAGCTTGACGCCGCCGGAGAGGTCATGGGTCTGCAGCAGGCACCGCGCCAGGCGGGATTCCACGGTGTGAGAGGCGTTGCAGCCCGCCGTCTGCTGGATCTGCGCGTACACCGCAAGGCCGTGGCGGATCAACGCCGAGCGCAGCGTCGCACTCTTCTCGGCGATCGCGCGCAGCCGGTCGAGATCGATGGTCGAGGCGGGGCCGGGCACCATCACGATGGCGCTGTTGAGCGCAACCGGGTCGCCGAGTGCGGAGAATACGCCGAAGATGCTGTGGCGGCCGATCATGGCAACCTGCACATGCTCGCCACGCGCGAGGTCCACGACCAGCGAGATGACCCCGCGGTGGGGCAGGTAGGCGCGCTTGAGCGCATCGCCGACGGCGACAAGTACGAGATCCTGCACCAGATCGACGGACTTCAGATGCGGCCTGATCAGCTCGAAATCATCCGCGCTCAGGCTGGACAGAAATCCATTCGGCGAACGTGGCGTTGTATCCAAAGCCGTCTCCTGCCTTACGGGCAAATCAGGTCTCTGGGTCGCTGTATCTAATGCACACTAACAAGCATGATCCCCGAATAATCCCTTGGCAAGAAAAAATCGGTACTGGGGCAATCTGCCGCTTGCATCCGCTCTTCCTTTCGCTTCACGCGCGAGTGGGCCGGCAGGCGCGAGAGCGAGTCTTCACGAAGTCGCTACTTGAAGAGGTGTGCATGTTTGGCGTGCACGGCGTGATAGCATTCGCAGGCGCTCTTCCGCAGTGCCTCGACGTCTATGATTTCGATTTGTCCGCGGCTGTAGCTGAGTACGCCGGCCTGCTGCAGCGCATGTGCGACGATCGAAATCGCGTTGCGCTGTACGCCGATCATGCGGGCGAGCTGCTCCTGCGTCATCGGCAGGGTCTCGCCGTCCCAGAGGTCGCGCGCGCGAAGCAGCCGGCGCGACAGGCGCTCTTCGACCGAATGCGCGGCGTTGCAGGCGGCGGACTGCTGCGCCTGGGCGAGCAGCGACTGCTCGTGCCGCGCGAGCAACTGGCTCCATGCGGCGCTCTCGGCGGCGATCGCTCTGAAATCCTCCACGGCAATCGCGGAAGCCCTGCCCTGGCACAGTACCACGGCATCGCTCAGCGAGATTGCATCGCAGAGCGCTTCGGAGGCGCCGACAATCCCGTCGCGGCCGATCATGGCCACCTCGACCGCCTGTCCTTCCGACAGGCTCACTACGCTGGAGATGATGCCGGAGTGGGGCAAATAGACATGGGTCAGTTCTTCTCCAGCTTCAATCAGTAGATTTCCTCTGGCCAGTTCAACAACTTCCAGATGCGGTTGCGCGAGCGCAAAATCTGCCGCGGACAGTGTTTGCAACAGGCGGTTGGGCGGGCGTTGATCTACAGGCATCAGGGTTCCCGCCAACAGGCAGGTGTTCTCTTAAAAGGCGAATGGTTCCTTGAAGCTAGGTAAGGTTACCGCGCGATGCAATTGCGCTGGCGCATGGGGCGTATCGCGCAGCTTATACACGTTGGGGGGCAGACAGCCTGTCGTGTTTGCGGCGGAAATAAGATTCATGCAGTGATTCGCGCACGAAAAGTTCAACGCGATCAGTGTCAGGGTCATGGGAGCGCAGGGACAAGCGGAAGGAGACCGCTATGCGCCGCATTCTGGTCGTGGATGATGATTTGCATGTCGGGCAGGCCATCAGCGTTTGGCTCAAGGCACAGGGCTTTCGCGTTGCGACTGCCGATGGCGGCGCCACCGGCCTCGTGGCGCCGGACAACGCAACATTCGATTTGATGATCGTCGATGTGTTCATGCCGCATATGAAGGGTTTCGAGGCGATACGGCTGTTTCACAAGCGCGCGCCCACCGTGCCCTTGATCGCGATTTCGGGCTACGCCTTTTCCGGAACCGAAAGCACCGGATCGGAATTCCTTAGGCTAGCACCGCGGCCCGGCGCCACGCGCTGCCTGCGCAAGCCGTTCAAGCCCATGACCTTGCTCGGGGTGATTGATGAATGCCTTTCGATAGCCGAGCCGCATCGAAGGCAGGTTGCGACGCTCGGCGCGGTGGCGGACTCGCTAGCCGAGCTGCAAGCCAAATCGAACGTGCCGGATCTCACGATGGACGCGCCTTGCGAACCGAGGCGCTCCGGTGGGAGGTTGTCGTGACGCGCGGCAATCTCGAAACTCGAGCCGTCCGCGGGCGACGGCGAAATGCAGCGAAGTTGGAATGGAAATTGGAAGGGAGACCAGCGTGCAGCACGACTCGGGATCTGCGGGACCGTCCGGACCAAATAACCAGCCACGACGCGACGAGATGACGCGCGTCCTCGTGGTCGACGACGATCCGATGGTCTGTATGGCCATCGAGGTCTATCTGGAACGGCATCATTTTCAGGTCACCGTCGCCGACGGCGGCGAGGCCGGACTCAGGGCGCTCGAGGGCAACCAATTCGACCTGATGATCGTCGATATCTTCATGCCGCATATGCGCGGCTTCGAATCGATCCGGATCTTCCACGAACGCGCGCCGACCGTTCCGCTGATTGCGATGTCCGGTTATGCCTTTGCCAACATCAGTACGCCCGCGCCCGATTTCCTGCGCATGGCACTCGAGCTCGGCGCATCACGCTGCCTGCGCAAGCCCTTCACGCCGGTGGCGCTGCTCACCGTCATCAACGAATGTCTGTCGGAAGCGTGCGAGCGTCATCCGAACAAGGTCCAGCTCCGTTAGCAGGCGCGGGAGCGGGCACGCTCAGCCGGAGGAGGCGACGTCGACATTTCAGGAAAGGCATCGGCTGTCTCCCGAAGGTGAGGAGGCGCAGCGGGACAGGCTTCAGAGAGCCGCCATTGTCGGCCAGCTCGCCGGTGGCATTCTTCACGACTTCAACAATGTGCTCACCGTCATCACCGGGATGATCGACGTGCTGGCGGAGGCCGTTGCAAACGAGCCGCAGCTTGCGGCGATCGTCAAATTGATCGATGACGCGGCGACGCGTGGCGCTGCATTGACAGCGCACATGCTTAGCTTCGCGCGCGGCCGGCCCACGCGGCCGCGCGAGGTCGAGCTCAATGTGCTCCTGGCCGATGCGGTCCGTCTGCTGCGGCCCACGCTCGGCGGCATCGAGCTTGGCGTCGGCGCGGTCGTCGACGTCGCGCCCGTGCTGGTAGATCCAGGACAGCTCATGGCGGCTGTCCTCAGCCTTGCGATCGCCGCGCGCAACGCCATGCCGGAAGGCGGCAGGCTCGTCCTCGCGGCTGGGGCAGCGCCGACCATCGAGCGATCTGCAAGCACGTGCGAGCGTGCTCGCGTCGTGATGATCTCGATTGACGCGTATGGTTATGCCGACGTTGCCGGACATCATGAACAGATCTTTAGCGACATCGACACCGCGCTCGATTTCATCAGGCAATGCGGCGGACGTCTCGAGATTTGCGCTGCTTCCGATGAACGTGCGCGCGTGGAAATCCTTCTGCCGATATGCGCTGCAGGCGCGCCATGGTTAGCAGACAGCTAAGCTGATCGCATCAAGCGCTGTCGCGCACCTGCTGCGCAACAAGCGCGAACCTCAATTGAATCAAGGCTCTTGCCAACGCACAGCGACGCTCGCTGAGGCGAGCGATGCGCGCAATCATGCGGCCATCAGTTAGCGCGCGATTAGTATTAACAGCGGTCGCGTAGTTGTTTCGACAATTTGCCGGATGCGATTTAACCAACGGGTAGCACCTGGGGAAGAGTGTGGCACGGTCGCCGAAAGAAACGATCGGCGATGCGTCACTCGTGTCCATCCAGAAGGAAAACATCATGTCCGGTATCACTCTCTCGGCGTCAGTCCGCCAGAACCTGCTCTCGCTGCAGTCGACGGCTTCGCTGCTCGCCACCACCCAGAATGACCTCGCCACCGGCAACAAGGTCAACTCTGCTCTCGACAACCCCACCAACTATTTCACCGCGCAGTCGCTGAACAACCGCGCCAGTGACATCGGCAACCTGCTCGATAGCATCGGCAACGGCGTGCAGGTGCTGCAGTCCGCCAACACCGGCATCACCTCGCTGCAGAGCCTGGTCGCTTCCGCGCAGTCGATCGCCAACCAGGTGCTGCAGAGCCCGACCGGCTACTCGACGAAGTCCACCGTGACCTCGACGGCTCTCAGCAACGCGACTGCGACCGACCTGCTGGGCGTGGCGAATGCCGTGGCCTCCGGCACGGCTCTGAGCAACAACCTCGCCACCCCGGCTGCCGTCACCGCCTCGACGGCGCTCTCGGGCGGCACCACCGCGAACGACCTCGCCAGCAGTTTCACCGCAACCGATACGCTGGTCGTGAACGGCACCAGCTTCAGCTTCATCGCCGGCACCAGCTCCTCTGGCACCACCATCGGCATCGGCGACAATATCGGCGACCTGCTCTCGGCCATCGACAAGGTGACCGGCGGCACTTCGTCGATCGGCTCCAACGGCGCGATCACGATCAACCCTGGCGCCAGCGGTCTGACGCTCACCGGCTCCGCGCTTGCCAAGCTTGCTCTGACCTCGGTCGTCGGCGACAGTCTTAGCGGCGAAACGCTGTCGATCGGTGCCACCGGCGGCGGCACGGCGACCAGCATCACCTTCGGTCTGGGCCAGGGTCAGATCTCGACGCTGAACGGGCTCAACTCGGCGCTGGCGGCCAACAACCTGCAGGCCACCATCGACTCC
>Ga0210410_10002556_pt1 | contig 16271 bp, 9 predicted proteins | sample IncBWC4MmetaG_FD_161058 | JGI IMG/M metagenome (GOLD analysis project Ga0210410, IMG submission 161058) | Forest soil microbial communities from Barre Woods Harvard Forest LTER site, Petersham, Massachusetts, United States - Inc-BW-C-4-M | ecosystem: Environmental > Terrestrial > Soil >... | reverse complement strand
GGCGCCGCACTTCCGGGATCAGGCCCCTATCAGGCAGAGCAAGTTGGGTGTTTGTTCAAATTCTATGCCCGCAGGCCCAAGGGATCCGCGCCCAGCTGTCCCGGACTACAGGTCCAAGCGCTTCATTCGGCCCGACGTGCAAGAGCCCGGCCCCCCGCCCGATACGGGTCCAGGGGGAGCGGGGCGATGGAATTCCACGATAAGGTCCTGAAGTGTTCGGAGTGCGGCGCTGAGTTTGTTTTTACCTCCGGCGAACAGATGTTTTTCGCCGACAAGGGATTCAAGAACGAACCGAAGCGCTGTAAGGGTTGCAAGGCGAAGCGGGCGGAAGGCGGCGGTGGCGGCGGAGGTTCCGCTCCACGCGCCGAAACAAAGACCACCTGCTCGCAATGTGGGAAGGAAACCACGGTTCCCTTCCGGCCAACGCAAGGCCGCCCGGTATTTTGCCGTGAATGCTTCCAGGCCCGCCGCTCGATGGGAGCAGCCTAATAAGCAAGTCGAGCCGGAATCCTAGCAAGACGAAAAAAGGGCACCCGCAAGCTTGGGGTGCCCTTTTCTCTTTTTCAAATTCTTCAACTGTTGAATTCTTTGGCTCACGCGGAACGCGCGAACGAAGCCGACTTCAAATAAGCGTCGAATTGCGCCAGCGATTCCGGCATATTCTTTCGTCCATAGCCAAATCGGATATGTCGCGGCTCGTCGTAAACCGTTCCAGGGAGCAGCAGCACGCCTGCATCGCGAACCAGATTCTCGCACCAGTCGTGAACATCCTGCTGCGGCTTGAACCGCGCAAATCCGATGGTGGCGGCATTCGGCGGAGTCCAATCGAAAATATTGCTGTAGCGGGCGAAGAACGCCGTGAGTAGAGGAAGGTTGCGCAGAACGATCTGCAGATTGCGCTCGATGAACTTGTCGCGATGCCGGAACGCCAGCGCGGTCAGGAATTCGCTCGGGGCGCTCGCGCAAATCGTCGTGTAGTGTTTCAGAGAAATGATCTTCTGCAGGAATTCCTTGTCATGCGACGCGAGCCAGGCAAGCCGGAGTCCCGGCAAGCCGTAGGTCTTGCTCACCGAACTGAGGCTCAAAGCTCGATCATAGAGATCGCACGCGGCTGGCAGCCGCGTTGCGGAATTGTGCTCGAGTTCCCGGTAAACCTCATCGGAGAAAACGTAAATGTTGTGCTTCGCCGCAAGCTCCAGCACACGGCGGAAGATTTCCAGGGGCATCAGCAGCCCCGTCGGATTGTGCGGAGTGTTGATATAAAGCGCGCGGGTGTTGGGGCGAATCATCGCCTCAAGCGCGGCTACGTCGTGGGCCCAGCCATTTTCGGGTCTGCGGCGCCACTCGCTGACCGATGCGCCGGCGCTCTTGGGCAACGTGAGTGCGCTTTCGTAGCACGGTGTTTCGACGATGGCGTGATCCTGCGGCGTCAGCAGAGCGTGATAGAAGAGGAAGATGGCTTCTTCAGCGGCCGAGACAACGACAAGTTGGTCGGCGTGAATCGTCGTGTAAATTGTTGCGAGAACTTCGCGCAGCCAGGGCGCGCCGGACGATTCCGTGTAGCCGCACCAATGCTTCATGAAGGCGTCGTGAGCGCCGGGTTCGAGCGAGAGAAGCTCCTCGATGGTAACGGACTCGGCGTCGGAGGAAGAGAGCAGGTAGCGGGCGGAGAACTCATGCTTGCCCATGTACTCTTCAATGCGGAAAGGCGTGATTTCCATGGGAAAAGTGTCTCAGCAAGTGCGTATTTACGTCGAGAGCCAATTTGACCAGACAATTGATATAAAATGCGCGTGGGTCCGCGGAGAACACAATGAATCGCCTGCAGCATATCGCCTGGAAACCGATCCTCTTATGTGTCGCGTTGAGCTGCGGCCTAGGCGTTCGCTCTGGTGAGCCGCCCGCGAAGGAATACTGGGTGAAGCTGGTCTGCGAATCCGCCGACCGGATCGCCACAGTGCGGTTTGGGCCGGGCGGAGCGGCCGTCGAGAAGACGACGGAAACGCGAATTCTCCAAAGCGATATCAGCGGACCGCATGGGATTACATTCTCGCCAGACAAAAAGAACTTCTTTGTCACGATCGGTCACGGCAGGCCGTATGGCACTGCGCTGAAATATGAGACGGCGACGGAGCGCGTGGTTAAGCAAGTGACGCTGGGACTCTTCCCAGCGACTGCCGACGTGACCCCGGACGGGAATTTTCTTTTCGCAGTGAACTTTAACCTGCACGGCGACCCGGTGCCGAGCAGCGTTTCCGTGGTGGACACGAACGAGATGGTGGAGGTCGCGCGGATTCCTACCTGCATCATGCCGCACGGCTCAAGGATTGCGCGCGATGGACTGCATCAATATTCCGCATGCATGATGAACGATCTGCTGGTCGAAATTGATACCGAGAACATGAAAGTTTCCCGCAGTTTTCGCCTGAGCGCCGGAAAAGAACAGGGCTATTCCGGGATCCCACAGGAAAAAATCGAACACCACGAGGGGATGACGATGCCCATGAACATGGCGGGGATTACCTGCAGCCCCACCTGGGCGCAGCCTTCGAGTGATGGCAGCCGCGTTTACGTGGCCTGCAACAAATCCAACGAAATCGTGGAAGTAGACACCAAAGAGTGGAAAGTGGTGCGCCGGATTCCCGCGGGGAATGGCGTCTACAACCTGGGCGTCACTTCCGACGGCAAACTTCTGCTCGCTACGAACAAGCGGGATGCCTCGGTTTCCATTTTTGATGCGGCGAGTGGGAAGGAACTTGCTCGTCTGCCGACCAAACGCAAGGTGGTCCATGGCGTGGTCGTTTCGCCGGACAATCTCTACGCCTTCTTTACCGTGGAAGGTATCGGAGAACAGCCCGGCACCGTCGAAGTGGTCGATCTCGAGGCCAAAAAAATCGTGGTGGAGGTTGACACTCCGCCACAGGCCGCGGGGATTGATTTTTGGAAAATGGAATGAGATGCGTTGTGGCCATTCGCAATTTGGCGACGGCGGCGCGATTGAAGATTGGAAACCCAGCGCTCACGCGCTGGGCTAACGTCTGCCGCGTCGCTGGCGCTTTTCAATCGCTGCACCGGCATGGCAGTCGCGGAGAGAGTTTAACTATTGAAGCGGGGGATCGGTGGTCATCGAGTATGGTTTGGCCTTGCCCAGCTTGATGATCCACAACCCCGCGTGAACGTCGTTCACATAAATCAGGCCCTTGTAAGGAAACGCTCCCCACGCGAAGGGAAGATTCGGCCGGAAGCCCTGTGGATCGGCGCTCCAGAAATGCGCGATTTCCCGGCCCTGGTTGTACAGCTCACCGCGCAGCTCGCCCGAAACATCCAGCACCCGCGCTCCCCCGTTGTAGTAGCCCATGTAGAGGACGTCGTCCACAACCCAGATGTTGTGCGACCCGCCTTCGGGCACGCTGTAGGTCGCCACTTCGCGTGGGTGGGCGAGATCGCTGACGTCGAGCACGTGCGCGATGCCGCGGACCGGGATACGGTTCTTGGAGGCGATATCAAAACTCGCCGGGAATACTTCGTCACCAACGAACAGGTAATTCTTGTAACGGAAAATAGCGTGCGAGCCGGCTAGCCAGCCTGAGCCATACAGTTCGTCGTAATTGAACCGGTAGGTGGAGACGAATTGTGGGTGCTCGGGACTCCCGCCTTTGATGCCGTTTCCGACATCAAGAATGATGGCGCCATCGCGCCAGTAGGCGAGATACGCCAACCCATCGATAACCTGCACATCGTGCAGATAGCGGCCCGCCATGGTGAAGCCGCCGCCTTCTTCCTGGGGAACCGGAACGCGCATCTGACCGGAACTTTCCACCTGCCAACGCGCCACTTCCTTGGGATTTCTCACATCGGCGAAATCGATCACTCGCAGGGAGCCAGTCGCGTCATCCGTGAGATACACATAATGCGTGTTGACGTAAGCGCTGTGGACGCCGCCGGTGACGGTGGCCGTGTACTCCGAAATCACTTTGGGATGCATCGGATCGGAGGTGTCCAGAAAAACGATGCCGTTCTTCCGGCTGGAAGCGCCCTCGCGTGTGATGACGCCGATCTTGCCGTCGGGCGTGACGCTTACGTCGTTGACGAGCCGCGCGTCGACCTTGAGTGGATCGGCGGTTTGCGGATGCGCGGGATCCACGATGTCGAAAAGGTAGACCTTGTCGCTGATGCCGGAGAGATAGGCGTAGTGGTCCCAGATCCATTCCTCAGCAAACTGATCGTCTTTCGGCATGACGTGGCCGACGACTTCTGTTTCGCGCGCGATGTTTCGAGGAGCAACCACGACGCTGGCGGAGGCTGCACGGTCACCGACAGCGGCTTGAATTATGAAGGTACCGGGGCGCTCGGCGACGAACGAACCATCAGGCAAAATCTCCGCGCCGGGATTTTGTACCGACCACGAGACCTCGGTGGAGACGGCCGCGCCTTTCTTATCCTTCGCCGTGAAGTGCAAAATATCGCCGGTCTTCGCGCTGGCGGTTGCAGGAGAAATTTCGAGGCTTGAGACGGGATTTTTGACAACGCGGAAGGAAATTTCGGCCGTGACGCCGTCACCCGCGGCGCGAATCTTCGCGTCGCCCGGCTTCAGTGCATGCACCAGCCCCGCGGCATCCACGCTGGCAATTGACGGATTTTCCGAAGTCCAGGTCAGCGCAATATCCGTGCGCGGATCGCCGTCGGCATTACGCGGCGTTGCGGTCAGGCGGTGCGTGGCTCCGGCAGCGAGCGGCGCAGTTGGCGCGGATACATCAATGCGCGCGATGTGCGGCTTGCCGACGGTGACGTGCGCGTAGCCGATCTTCTTGCCAATCACCGCTTCGACGGTGATTTCGCCCGGCTGCACAAAAGTAACTTCCCCGGTGTCTTCGGCGGCGGCGGAGTCGAACGGCGCCGCGTACCAGTGCTTGATCGGATCGGGCAGCGGTTGGCCGTTGGCATCCTTGGCGACGGCTTTGAATTGAAGCTTGGTGCCGACGGCGGCAGTGGACTTGGCTGGCGAAACCTCAATGCTCGCCACCTTGGAACCCTCTTCCGCTTTTTTCTCCGGCTCCTGCGGCGATTTTGCGGCCGTCAATCCCGCTAACAGTAAACACGCCGAAGATAGCCATACCAACGAGACGAATCCCTTCGACCGCCAAGAACAATTGCTCATCGAAACCCTCAATTCGACATCAGAAATGATTGCATCCGGCCAAAGGAACCAATGACGCGCGAGTGTATGGCAGGCCCTGAATCGTGTCAATGGACCGGCTCTTTGCCGCCGCGAGTACGATGTGATTTTTGGAAGGGTAGGAGTATGATATGGCTCCGAAGTCCCCACTAGAGACCCAGCAGCCGGGAGGGCCACCATGGCTCACCGCTTCACCATCGGTGTCGAAGAGGAATTCCAAATCATTGATCCGGAAACCTTGGAGCTCCGCTCGCACGTTGTGCAGCTAATCTCTTCCGCGGCCGCGCGCGGCGTCGGCGACCTGGTGAAACAGGAAATGCACCAGTCCATCGTCGAAACCGGGACAAAGATTTGCGAGAACGTCAGCGAACTGCGCCTCGAAATGCACCGCACGCGCAGCGAACTCGTGTTGGCCGCCGAAAGCACCGGCCTGCGAGTGGCCGCGGCGGGGACGCATCCCTTTTCCAGTTGGATCGACCAGGTGATTTCCCCCGGTGAGCGCTACCAGCACATCGTCGAAGAGATGGGGCAGCTCGCCAGGTCGCTGCTGATCTTCGGCATGCACGTCCACATTGCCATGCCGGACAAACAGACGACCATCGACATGATGAACATGGTGCGCTATTTCCTGCCGCACCTGCTGGCGCTTTCGACGAGTTCGCCCTTCTGGATGGGACGCAACACCGGGCTGAAATCGTTTCGCACAACGGTTTTCCGCCGCTTCCCGCGCACCGGCATCCCGGAAGTTTTCGAATCGTGGAGCGAGTACGAGAATTTCATCAACCTACTGGTCAAGCTGAACTGCATCGACACGGGCAAGAAAATCTGGTGGGACGTGCGCCCGCACCCGGCCTACGGCACGCTGGAGTTCCGCATGTTTGACACGGCCACGCGCGTGGAAGAAGCGGTGGCGATCGCGGCGCTGACCCAGGCAATCGTCGTCAAGCTGCATCGCCTGTACACGCGCAACCAGAGCTGGCGCATTTACCGCCGCGCCTTGATCGAAGAAAACAAGTGGCGTGCGGCGCGCTATGGCATTGAAGGAAAGCTGATCGATTTTGGGCGCGAAGCGGAAGTGCCGATGCGCGAGCTGATGCTGGAGCTGATGGAATTGATCGACGACGTCGTGGACGATCTCGGCAGCCGCAGTGCGGTCGAATACATCCACACGATTCTGAACGAAGGAACGAGCGCGGAGCGCCAGTTGCGCGTTTACCAGCAGACCCGTGACCTGAAAGACGTGGTGCGCCACCTGGTGATGGAGACCCGCGCAAGTGTCCAGGACGCGAAATCGAATTCGGCAGCCGCGATTAACTGAACCGCGCGATTTGAGCGGCGCGGATGAACGAGGCACGAGGAGGATCCCATGGCTAAAGTCGGATTGATGTGCGGACGCGAGTTCAGCTTTCCTCCAGCGTTCATCGCGCGCGTAAACGAACTCGGTAAGAAAGAAGGCGTGACCGCCGAATTCGTAAAGCTCGGCGGCACGAAGATGGGTGAGCCGGCCGAATACACCGTGATTGTGGACCGCATTTCGCATGAAGTGGAGTATTACCGCGGTTATTTGAAACACGCGGTCCTGCAAGGCACCTACGTCATCAACAATCCGTTCTGGTGGACGGCCGACGACAAGTATTTCAACTACTCGGTGGCATCGAAGCTGGGCATCGCGATTCCGAAAACCGTGCTGCTGCCGCAGAAGGGCTATCCGGCCGATGTGGACATCAATTCGGAGTCGCTACGCAACCTGACGTATCCGATCGATTGGGACGGGCTCCTCGATTATGTCGGCCGCCCCGCGATTCTTAAGCCATTTTCGGGCGGCGGCTGGAAGCACGTCTACAAAGTGAATAATAAGGAAGAGCTGTTGGAGGCCTACGACAAGACTTCGCCGTACTGCATGACGCTGCAGGAGTTCATTGATTTCAGCCAGTACGTGCGGTGCTTCACGTTTGGCAAAACGGACATCTTGCCCGTGGCTTACGACCCGAAGGAGCGCAAGTACCTGGTGGAGCACAGTTATTTGTCGAAGGAATTGGGCGCGCGAGTGGTGAAAGACGCGCAGACGATCAACCTTGCGCTGGGCTATGAAATGAACACCATCGAATTCGCCATCAAGGACGGCGTGCCCTACGCCATCGATTTCCTGAACCCCGCGCCGGATTTCGAGCGCGACCGGATCACGGAATTTTATTTCGAGCATGTGGTGGAGAAGATGTCGCGGCTGGTGATTGATCGCGCTCTGCACGGAAATATCGCGAACACCTGGCCGCGTTGGGAAGAAATGCTGGGAATCGGCGCTGCAGCCGGATTCACAGGAGCGCCGCGCGCCGCCCAAGCGGCGCAATCCGCGCCTTCGGGATCCACGAAGCGATGAAACTCGCCCGAACTCCATCTCCCGGCCTGGACCCGGTCGAATATTGGAATGAACTCCTGCGGCCCATGCTGAAGGAGTCTCCCGACTTCCCGAAGAAATTCCTGAGAGAATTAAAGGGCGCGAAGCTGACGTTCGGGAACCGGGTGCATTGCCCGTTTCTGCGGCCACTTTTTCTTTCGCCGCAAGACGAAGACCGCGTGCGGCATGCTACGGAAATCCTCGCACGCCTCGGCGAGCGCGTCGCCAGGCTGGCCATGGAGGATCAATTACTTTTCTCCCAATTCCGCCTGCGCCCGGAGGAAGAGCGCCTGGTGCGTTTGCCCGCTGGCGGCGGACCCGCCAGTACGGCCTCGCGCGTGGATGCTTTCCTGCTTCCGGAATCGTTGAAATTCACGGAATACAACGGCGAATCACCCGCAGGCGCCGGGTACACGGAAACGCTCTCAGAACTCTTTCGCGAATTGCCGGTAATGAAAGAGTTCGCGGAGCAATTTGAAATTCACAGCTATTCGTTAAGCGCGCAGCTTTTGGATGCGCTGATCGGCACGTACCGCGATTGGGGCGCAACGTCGCAACGCCCGCAGATGCTGATTGTTGATTGGAAAGAAGTGCCCACGTGGAGCGAATTCGAGATTTTGAAGCAACGCTTCGAAGCCCTGCAGGTACCCGTAGTCCTGGCCGATCCACGCGAACTCGAATGGGACGGGAAGAAGCTGACCGCGAAGGGCAAGAAGATCGATTTGGTTTACCGGCGCGTACTGATCAATGACATCGTTGCCAGGCCGAAGGAGTGCGCGGCGCTGGTGAAAGCTTACGAAGCGCAAGCGGTCTGCGTGGCGAATAATTTCCGCTGCAAAATTCCTCATGTGAAGGCATTCTTCGCGGTGTTGACGGAACAGAAGAACGCGAAGATGTTTTCTTCCGAAGAGTTAGACGTGATTGAGCAGCACGTGCCGTGGACCCGCGTGGTCGAAGACGTGAAAACGGATTATCGGGGCAAGCCGATCGCGCTGCTCGACTACATCCGAAAAAATCAGAAGGACCTGGTGCTGAAACCAAGCGACGAGTACGGTGGCACCGGCGTGACGCTCGGCTGGGAAGTGGATGCCAGCCACTGGGAAAATTCGATTCAGGAAGCTCTTCCGGGTGGAAAGTCGGCCAAGGAACACGGCTGCTGGATTGTGCAGGAAAAAATCGCCATGCGGCGGGGCGAGTTCCCCTACATCTGCCCAGATGGAAAAGTGGAATTCCGCGATATGCTTGTGGACCTGGCTCCCTATATGTTCCGCGGAAAACTCGCCGGATTCTTGACGCGGCTGAGCGCCAGCAGTCTGGCGAATGTGACCAGCGGCGGCGGCCAGATTCCAGCGTTCCGCGTCGAACCCAAACAGGCCGAAAAAGTGGCTGGACAGGGCAACTCATAGCCAGTGCGTTTTTGGCGCGGGGCAAGAATCAGGTAAAATAGTGAAGATGACCTTTGGAAACGCCCCAATCGAACTGATGGCCGGCGCGGAAAACGCTATTGATGTGTGCCTGGCTGTGCAATCGGGTGAACACGTAGCGCTGATTGCGGACGAAATCAGCCGCAGTGTGGCCGCGAGCCTGGAACAGGCGCTAACTGAGCGCGGCGCCGAATTTACAGGCCTGCTCCTCGAAGATTTTGGCCCTCGCCCGATGAAAGGCGCGCCGGAACCCGTGCTGCAAGCCCTCGAAACGGCCGACGTAGGCGTGCTCTGCATGACGCCCCAGCCGGGCGAGTTGAGCGCCCGAATGTCCATCGTGAGAGTGGTGGAACGCCGGCAGATTCGCTACGCCCACATGGTCGGCGTCACTCCGGAAATCATGCAGGAAGGCATGCGCGCGGATTACCGCATGGTGGACCGCCTGAGCGACAAGCTGCGCGAACGGATGCTGCGCGCGGAAACTCTTACCGTGAAGACCGAAGCCGGCACCTCGTTTTCCGCGCACTTTGACCGCCATCTCGACTGGGTGAAGACCAGCGGCCTCATCAGCCCGCGCTACTGGTCGAATCTGCCCGCAGGCGAAGTCTTCACTACCCCCGGCACAGTGGATGGAAAATTTGTGTGCGACGCGACCGCGGGTGATTACTTCAACGGAAAATATGGCGATTTGCAGGAGACGCCGCTGGTGCTGGAAATCATCGGCGGGCGGCTGGTCCACGCCGAATGCGCGCGCAAGGACCTTGAGGATGAATTCTGGCGCTATTGTCACACCGACGAAAACAGCGACCGCGTCGGCGAACTGGCGTTCGGCACCAACCTTGGGCTGACGCGGATGATCGGCATCCTTCTACAAGACGAAAAATTTCCGGGCGTGCACATCGCCTTTGGCGATCCTTACGGCAGCCAGACCCACGCCGACTGGAAATCACGCACCCACGTGGACGTGCTGACGCGGAACTGTGACGTCTGGATCGATCAAGACCAAGTGATCGAAAAGGGCCACTACCAGATGGACCACCTCGGCCTGGCGTGAGCAAGGGAAATTTATTCTTCGAAATTCGGAATCTGCAATTTAATGTCGTGCAATTCCTGGATTTCCTCGCCCTTTCTCAGACCAATTCCACGGAAATGTGCTGAGATTTCAGTCCCGAGTCCGACCTTTCGATTGGTCGCCCGGGACCTTGTTGGTTGATTGCGCGGCACGGCGCATCTTCTTCCCCGGGCGGCCTGCCTTCAGTTTGGAACCGCGACGTTTTGTCATGACGCCTCCGCTTCTTGATTCGCTTTGATCCAAATATGGCACGAAAGATGCTCGCTTAATAGTCAGCGCTACATTAAGAGGTAAAGAGGTTGGAGAGGCCGAATCCTGCGCCGCTAGGGCTGGGCTAACGCCTGGCGTACACAGAAGAAAATCAATAGAGCTGCGAGACGTAGGAGTGCATTTGGTGCTTCCAATACGGCCAGTCGTGGCCGCCCTCGGGGCCCCAGTTGTCCACGGAGTGGCGGATGCCTTTGCTCGAGAGCACCTCGGAGAGGCGGTACGTCGGGCCGCTATGTTCCCATTGGCCGGTGCCGGTGATGAGGTGAATGTCGCAGGAAGCGAGTTGCTCGTAGTACCAGGAATCGGAAAGATTCGCGAGATAATCCACGGGATTGTTGAAATAAAAATTGTCGTCGTACATCCCGTCCATGAAATTCCTCAGGTCGTAAACGCCCGACATCGCGAAGCAACGCTTGAAAATGTCCGGATGCTTGAACAGAGCATTCGCCGCGTGATACGCGCCGAACGAAGCACCCATCGTGGCAATCGCCACGCGCGACTGGCAGTTGTTCCAGATGAAGGGCACAACCTCCTCACGCAGGTACGAATCGAAAACGGATTGCACGTAGCTCCGATGAAACGGATGAGCACCCTTGTTATAAAAGCTGAGCCCGTTAATCGAGTTCACCGTGTAAAACTTGATGCGCCCGGCGTCAATAAATTCGGCGAGCGCTCCCACCATGCTCTGCCCTTCCAGTTCCCACTCGTCGCCCGCACTGGTCGGAAAACCAATCAGCGGCGGCCCCCAGTGGCCGTAAGCCACAACCCCGAGTTCGAGGCCGAGCCGTGGGGAATGCCAGCGATGATATTCGCGTTTCATTTTGCGGTGCTCTCCGTGCTGCGGGAAACGAGTATGCCAGTGCCCGGTGAACAGGGCAATGAATTTGCGTATTCTTGCGCGGACGTGTGGAGAGAATCATCCAGACTTGCAAGCCAATAGAATGCGGGTAGGATAGAGAACGGAAGTAGACGGATTTTGGGTGATTTTCGTCGGCGCCAGAGCCAGGTGAGGACATGATCCAAATAGAGAATGTCAGCCGTCGCGGTTTCTTGAAAGGGATTGTCGGCGCGGGCGCGTTCGTCCTGAGCGCACGCTATCTACCAGAAAGCTTGCTGGCCGCCGCAGAGCCGTCGGCCGCGGATTCAATGGCCGCTGCGGCGCTGCAGCCGAACGTCTATCTCGCCATCGCAACAGATGGAACAGTTTATATCGTTGCCCACCGGGCGGAGATGGGCAGCGGCGACCGCACCGGATTGCCGATGATCGTCGCCGATGAACTGGACGCCGACTGGAACCACGTGAAGGTCGTGCAGGGCGGAGGCGACGCGAAATACGGCGACCAGGATACGGATGGCTCGCACTCCGTTAGAAGTTTCTTCGATACTTTGCGCGAGTCCGGCGCCAGCGGGCGGCTGATGCTGGTACGCGCCGCGGCGCAGAAGTGGGGAGTCCCAGAGAAGGAATGCACCACAGAACCTGGCATGGTGGTGCATAAGGCGAGCGGCAAAAAGCTGAGCTACGGAGAACTGGCTTCTGCGGCGGCAAAGTTGCCGGTGCCGAAAAAAGAAGAATTGCAACTGAAGGCCCGTAGTGAGTGGCGCTACATCGGAAAGCCAACGCCGGCCTACGACCTGAAACACATGTGCTCTGGCCAGGCCATGTACGGCCAGGATGCCCACATGGATGGCATGCTGTACGCGTCCGTGATGCACCCGGCGGTCTATGGAAGTTCCGTGAAAAGCGTTGACGACTCGGCCGCCTTGAAAGTCGCCGGCGTGAAGCAGACCGCGACGATTGACACGTTCAAACCACCGATTGGATACCAGGCGTTGGGAGGCGTAGCGGTGATTGCGGACAACACCTGGGCGGCATTCCAGGGAAAGAAAAAGCTCAAAGTCGAATGGACGAAGAGCGACCACAGCACGTGGAACTCCGATGCCTTCCGCAAGGATTTGGAAGCGACTTCGCTGAAGCCCGGTAAAGTAGTGCGGGAAAACGGAAACGTCGACGCCGAATTCCAGAAGGGCGGCAAGGTGGTCGAGGCGCAATACTACGCGCCGATGCTCGCCCATGCGTCGATGGAGCCGCCCGCCGCGCTGGCCGTTTTCAAAGATGGAAAAGTGGAAGCCTGGGCGCCTTCGCAAAATCCACAGGGCGCGCAGGATGCGATCGCCGCCGCCCTTGGCATCAAAAAGGAAGATGTCACCGTCAATGTGACGTTGCTCGGCGGCGGGTTTGGCCGCAAGTCATTCCCCGATTTCATCGTCGAAGCGGCCGTGCTGTCGAAAAAGACCGGAAAGCCGATCAAAGTGGTCTGGAGCCGCGAAGACGACATCAAGTTCGATTCGTTTCACTCAGTGGCCGCGATGTATTTCAAGGCTACGCTCGGTGCAGATGGAAAGCCCACCGCCTGGCTGCAGCGCAGCGTGTTTCCGCCGATCGCCTCGACGTTTGAAGCCACGGAATATGCCGATGCCGGAGAAATTGGACTGGGCTTCAGCGACGTGCCATTCGCGCTGGCCAATCATCGCGCCGAGAATGGCCCCGCGCCCGCGCACACCCGCATCGGCTGGCTCCGCTCGGTTGCCAACATTTATCACGCGTTTGGAGTTCATTCCTTCGTCGGCGAATTGGCCAATGCTGCTGGAAAAGATCAGGTGGATTACATCCTCGCTCTTCTCGGTCCCGACCGGATCATTCCCAAGAGCGAACTGCCGAAGGATTACACCAACTACGACGGAGATTACGGGCAATATCCAATCGACGTCGCAAGACTGCGTCGCGTCGTGCAACTAGCCGCCGAAAAATCCGGCTGGGGCAAGCAAAAGCTCGGCAACGGGTTGGGCATGGGAATCGCCGTCCACCGCAGCTTCCTGACGTACGTCGCAACGGTCGTGCAGGCCGAAGTGAAGGACGGCCAGGTGAAAATTCATCGCGTCGATTCGGCGCTTGATGCAGGAACGATCGTGAATCCACTAACGATTCGCCAACAGTTCGAAGGCGCGGCAACAATGGGCACCAGCCTCGCGTTCTATGGCGAGATCACCGCGACCAACGGTGTTATTGACCAGTCCAACTTCGACACCTACCAGGTGGCGCGCATGAACGTGGCGCCGCGAGAAACCAACGTGCACATCGTGGCTAGCGAAGCTCCTCCGGCGGGCATTGGCGAGCCGGGCCTGCCGCCCTTTGCGCCCGCGCTGTACAACGCGATATTTGCGGCGACGGGCAAGCGGCTGAGGGAGATGCCGCTGTCGAAACTTGGGTTGGCGTGAGGAGCGGTAAGTAATTTTCAGTCGTTAGTTCTAGGTTTCAGGAAAGAGCGGATCTGGGATTCCAGGGAAGAGGGCGCGGCGAGGCTGCGCCCTTTTTGATTTTGGCGTAGTATGCCGTCCGGGAGGATTGCGTTGACGCGAATCCTGAAGTTCCAATGCCTGATCTTCGCTCTGTTTGTGATTCCGGCCTTCGGGCAGCGCCGCCCGGTGCTGCCACAGATTGACGAACCGCATCCTTATTACTACCGAGAACTGTATCTGCCGCAGTTGACCAGCGGTCCGAGCAGCCTGACATGGGGGCCGGACTCGAAGGAGTTGATTTACTCGATGGCGGGCTCGCTGTGGAGGCAGAAACTCGATTCCGAACTAGCCACACAACTTACGGATGGAGTGGGCTACGACTACCAGCCCGATTGGTCGCCGGACGGAAAGAGTGTCGTCTACGTTTCGTACCAGAAAGATGCGATGGAACTTTGGCTGCTAGATCTGGCCACGGGAGAATCCATTCAGTTGACTAACGGTGGCGCGATCAATGTTGAGCCGCGGTGGTCGCCGGACGGAAAAAAGATCATTTGGGTTTCCACGCAGTATAACCGTCGCTTCCACGTCTTTATGGCCGATGTGAAAAATGGCGCGCTGGAAAATGTGGTGCGGCTCACCGGCGAAACGAAGAGTTCCCTGCCCCGCTACTACTACAGCGCCTACGACATGGAAATCAATCCGGTCTGGACGCGCGATGGAAAGGAAATCCTCTTCGTCTCCAATCGTGGCCACATTCACGGAACCGGCGGCTTCTGGCTGATGAAAGCGGAGCCCGGTGCTGAAGCCCGCGAGATTCATTACGAAGAAACCAGCTGGAAAGCCCGCCCCGATTTTTCGCCTGACGGCTCGCGCATGATCTACAGCTCCTACCTCGGCCGCCAGTCACAAAACCTCTGGGTGATGCCGGCCAAAGGCGGCGACGCGTTCCCAATCTCCTATGGCGATTGGGACGAAACTAACCCGCGATGGTCACCGGATGGGGAGAAATTAGCGGCGATCTCGAATCAACGCGGAGGAACTGAGATTTTCTGGCAGACCATACCAGGAGGGCAGCGAAGCTCGCTGCGAATCCACACGCGTCGTACCTTGCGCCCTCAAGGTCGCATTGTTGTCAGGCTCGACCCGGATAGGTTTGCAGGCCAAAACGCGCGGTTATCGGTAGTGGACGAGCAGGAACACTTTCATGCACAAAAAGATATGTTGGTTTTCGCCGATGACGGGTATGACCGCAAAGAACAGGCCTTTGAAACGCATTATTTCTACCCGGACTTACACCCCAACGCCGCGATTGAAGTGCCCGCCGGTAAAATCCGCGTACGAGTATCTCGTGGCATGGAAACAAAACCGTTTGATCGAGTTGTTGAGGTGAAAGCGGGAGAAACGCAAACTGTTCTGGCAGAGTTGAAACCGATCAGATTTAACGGCCCTACCGGCGGACATTGGGTGGCCTCCGACCTGCATGTACACATGAATTATGGAGGCACATACAGAAACTATACGAGCAATCTATGGCGTCAGGCGGAAGCAGAAAGCCTCGAAGTGATCAACGAACTCATCGTGAATAAGGAGCAGCGCGTTCCCGATTTCGCGTTCGCGGTGCCGCCAAGAGTTGAGCCTGCGGATCCGGACGTTTTACAAGTGCGCGGGCAGGAATATCACACGAGTTATTGGGGACATCGCGGGATTTTGCGCCTGAAAGGGCCACTGTTGCTGCCGGGCTATGCGGGTTACCCGAACACGGCGGCGGCGAGTTTGTATCCAATGAACGCGGATGTGTATGACATGGCTCATGCGCAGAGCGCCCTGGTGGGCGCCGTGCATCCGTTTGATGCGGTACCCGACCCGTTTGCAGAACCTGCGCAACGAATCACCGACGAACTGCCGGCGGATGTGGCACTGGGAAAACTCGACTACGTGGAAATAGTTGGCTTCAGCGATCACAAATCAACGGCCGAGGTCTGGTACAAACTTCTGAACCTCGGCTTCAAATTGCCCGCAGGAGCAGGTACGGATGCAACTACGAACTACGCGGCCCCAATCCGTGGGCAAGTGGGTTTCGATCGCGTGTATGTGTGGACTCCCGTATGGCCTGCAAGTATCGACACCTGGATGGACGAATTGAAGCAGGGCCGGACGTTTGCCACGAACGGGCCGCTAATCGAATTCAAGCTAGGTGGGGAAATGGTCGGAAGTGAATTGAAATTTGAGGGCCTCCAGGCAGCGGTACCCTTCACCGCGAAATTGCGCTCCATTGTGCCCGTGGATCATCTGGAAGTCGTCTGCAACGGAAACGTAGTGAAAATTTTGCCTATCGAAGTAACCAAAGAATCCGCAAGCATCAGTGGAACATTGCCAATACAAGAAAGCGGATGGTGCGTCCTTCGCGCCTGGAGCGATAAAGCGGAATATCCCGTAATGGACAACTATACCTACGCGACGACGAGCCCTGTATACATAACCATCGCGGGGAAACGGGCGTACGCAAAAAAAGACGCGGAATATTTCCAAGCGTGGATTGATCGGACAATCGAAGTCACCTCGCAATACCCGGACTGGAATTCCGCCGCGGAAAAGGATCTGGTCCTGAAGAGGCTCCGCGAGGCGCGATCCGTCTAC
>Ga0210410_10002555_pt1 | contig 16282 bp, 11 predicted proteins | sample IncBWC4MmetaG_FD_161058 | JGI IMG/M metagenome (GOLD analysis project Ga0210410, IMG submission 161058) | Forest soil microbial communities from Barre Woods Harvard Forest LTER site, Petersham, Massachusetts, United States - Inc-BW-C-4-M | ecosystem: Environmental > Terrestrial > Soil >... | reverse complement strand
GTCCATGTCGTCGAGGTAGTGGAAGACCATGGCTTCGCGGATCATCGGCAACTTTGGCGAGCCGAATTCGTATTGGCCGTGATGGCTGATGAGGAGATGCTGCACTACGGTTTTGAGATTGGCGGGAAAACCTTCAAGAGCGTCCATGGCTTTGGAAACGGTTTCGAGTTCCATGACGATGTGGCCGAGGAGCTGGCCTTCCGTGGTGTAGCCAATGGCGCGGTCGTAGCACAATTCGTCGAGTTTGCCGACGTCGTGGAGGATGGCGACGGTCAGAAGCAGGTCGAGACTGAGTTCGGCATAGTGCCGCGCAACTTGTTTGGCGAGGCCGCAGAGGCCGACGACATGTTCGAGCAGGCCGCCGATGTAGGCGTGATGCATGACTTTTGCGGCGGGGGCGCGCTTGTAGCGTACGGCGACGGCTGGGTCGCTGAGGATGGCATTCACCAGTTTTTTGAGCCAGGGATCCTCGACCAGGTTGGCGTCTTCGAGGAGTTGCGCCCACAGCTTGCCGACGTCTTCTTTCGTGTGCGGGAGAAAATCGGCTAGATCGACTTCCTCGGGCCTGGCGCGGCGGACTTGCTGAAGAGCGAGCTGCGGTCTGTTGCGGTAAATCTCGACGCGCGCCTGGACTTTTACGAAGTCGTCGCGGCCGAATTCCTTGGCGATGGCTTCAAATTGGTCCCACATCCTGGCTTCGATGGTGCCGCTGCGGTCGCCGAGCTCGAGGCGAAGATATTGCTTGCCTTCGCGCGTATTGCGAATTTCTTTTTCGTGAACGAGAAAGTAAGTGGTGATGGTTTGTTCAGTGCCGAGGTCGGTGACGAAAGACGTCTTCATCAGGCGCCTGTGTCGGTGGAACGCTTGCCAAAGAGAAGGAATTTCTTGTGCGCCTTTTTGTTCTTGGTGACTTCGGGAGTGGCGCTGACTTCCTGGATTTCGGAGTTGCTTCCGCCTGCGGCATCCTGATAGCCGGGCTTGATGACGACGTAGCTTTGTTCGCGGAGGGTCTTGAGATATTCGCGGAGGGCCGGCTCCATGCGCTGGCTATAGAGCTTCTCATTGATCTCATTTTCGACTTTGGCAAGGGATTGTTCCCCTTCGTCGTAATGCTCGAGGACCTGCATGATCAGGAAGCCCTGCTTCGTTTCCATCACCTCGGTGAGGTCGTTTCGCTTCATTTTGAAGACCGTGTCTTCAAGTTCTTTGGAGAGCTCGCCGCGCTTGTATTGCCCCAAATAGCCGCCTTGTTTGGCGGTGGCGCCGTCGGAATAGCGCTTGGCAATTTCACCGAAGTCTTCTCCGTCTTGGATGCGCTTCCGAGCCGTGTCGGCTTTCTTCCTTAGTTCGGCTACTTCCGTAGCGTCTTTGCCAGTCGTATTGACCTCGATGGATCTCAGAGCGACTTGTTCGGGCCGCATGAACTCTTGCTTGTGCTCGTCGTAATACTTCTGGATTTCGTCCTTGGGGACGCTGATGTGGGAGCCAACCTCGCTGCCGATCACCTTTTTGGTGAGCAAACCACTGCGGATATTGTTCTTGAAATCTTCCCAGTTGAGACCCTGCTTGGTAACGGCTTCCTCGAGAGCTTCCATGCTGGGGAGCTTATTTTCGACGCGGATTTGGTCGAGCTGCTTGATGACGTCCGGCTCGACGCTGATGCCCATGTCTTTGGCCCGCTGTACGAGAAGGGATTGGTCGATCAATTCACGGAGCGCGTTTTTCTTGCGCTCCTCGATCAGCTGGTTCAACTGTTCGGGAGTGCAACGGCTCTGGCAGTCGGCCTTGGCTTCTTCGTCGGCACTGGCTTTGGCGTGTTCGAATTCGGAGCGGGTGATGACTTCATTGTTTACGCGAGCTACGATTTCTTCGACGACTTTGCCTTCGCTGGCAGAGACGGGGGGCTTTTTGGCGGGGACGGGGACGGACTTCTTGGGTGCAGCGGTCCCTGGAACGTCGGCGGGAGCCTCATCCGGTTTCTCGAGAGTGGGTTTGGGGGGCGGATTCTGCGTTTGGGGGGCCGGAGTGGGCTGCTGGGCCGCGAGCGGCAGGGCCACGAATAGCGCCGCAATAACTGCAAGATTTCGCATGGAGTTCCTCACCTATAGAGTTTAGCTCTGGCCTTGAAGGCCGAGCAATACGTTTCTGAGAGCGCCCGGGACGGACTCGCCGCGGGTGGTTTCCAGCCAGAGCACGCCGCTGGGGTCAAGTTTGATGCCCTTGCGCGAACGCACGACTTTAACGAGTGTGGCGGGATCGAGCGGCGTTTCCGCGTGGAAGCGGATGGCGATGCGGTTGCCCTGGCGGTCGACCGCGGAGATGCGCAGGCGCTCACACATGGATTTGAGGACGGCATACTCCAAAAGGTTTTCTACCGTGGCGGGCGGAGCGCCGAAGCGGTCGGTTAGTTCGCGGTGGACGTCCTGTTTTTCTTCCTGGCTGGCAATGGAGGAGATGCGTTTGTAGGTGCGCAGGCGGAGGTTCTCGCTGGGGATGTAGTTTTCGGGGATGCGGACGTCTAGGCCGAGGCTGAGGGTGGTGCGCAGCTCGGGGACGGATTCTTCGCCCTTTAGTTTGGAGACGGCGCGCTCGAGCATTTGGCAATACATGTCAAAGCCGATGGCTTCGATGTGGCCGTGCTGCTGGCGGCCTAGCATGTTGCCGGCGCCGCGAAGTTCGAGGTCGAGAGCGGCAATGCGGAAGCCGGCACCTAGTTCGCTGAACTCCTTCATGGCGGAGAGGCGTTTGCGGGCGATTTCGGAGAGGGCGGTGTCCGGGGGAACTAGGAGATAGGCGTAGGCGCGTTGATGCGAACGGCCGACCCGGCCGCGCAATTGATAGAGTTCGGCCAGGCCGAGGCGGTCGGCGCGATTGATGAGGATGGTGTTGGCGCGGGGGATGTCCAGCCCATTTTCGACGATGGTCGTGGCGACCATCACGTCGGCTTCGTCGCGGATGAATTTCAGCATTACGCTTTCTAGCTCTTTTTCGCCCATTTGGCCGTGGCCGACCACGACGCGGGCTTTTGGTACCAGCTTTTCGACCAGAGTTGCCAGCGAGTAGATAGATTCGACGCGGTTGTGGATGAAATAAACCTGGCCGTCGCGGGCGAGTTCGTTCTCGATGGCGCGGCGGACCAAGTCTTCCTGGAAGGAAGCGACCACCGTCTGGATCGCGAGGCGGTCGCGCGGCGGAGTTTCGATTACGGACATATCGCGCAGGCCGACGAGCGACATGTGCAGAGTGCGCGGAATGGGTGTGGCGGAGAGAGCGAGCGCGTCGACGTTTTGGCGCATCTCTTTGAGGCGTTCCTTGTGGGCCACGCCAAAGCGTTGTTCCTCGTCCACGACGAGCAGGCCGAGGTCCTGGAACTTGACGTCTTTCGAGAGCAGGCGGTGAGTGCCGATGACTATGTCCACCTTGCCGGCTTCGAGGTCGGCGAGGATTCTCTTTTGTTCTGCGGGGCTGCGGAAGCGGCTGAGCATTTCGATGCGCACGGGAAATGCCGCGAAACGTTGTTTGAAGGTTTCGAAATGCTGGAAGGCGAGAATGGTTGTGGGTGCGAGAACCGCGACCTGCTTGCTGTCGGAGACGGATTTGAAGGCCGCGCGCATGGCTACTTCCGTTTTTCCGTAGCCGACATCGCCGCAGAGGAGGCGGTCCATCGGAGTGGGGCGCTCCATGTCTCGCTTGATGTCGGCGATGGCAGTGTTTTGGTCGGCGGTTTCTTCGAATTCGAAGGCGTCTTCGAATTCGCGCTGGAAATTGCCGTCGGCGGAAAATGCAAAACCTTGGGCTGTTTTGCGAGCGGCATAGAGGGTCAGGAGTTGATCCGCCATGTCTTCGAGGGATTTGCGGACGCGGGTCTTGCGCGTGTTCCAGCCGGTGCCGCCTAGTTTGTCGAGCGTGGGGTGCGAACCTTCGACGACCCGATAGCTTTGGACGAGGTCCATGCGTTCGAGCGGGACGTACAGGCGCGCGTCGTCGGCATAGCGGAGGAGCATGAATTCGCCGCGGTGGCCGTCGGATTCGATCTGGCGGAGGCCTTCGAACTGACCGATACCGTGATCGACGTGAACGATGAAGTCCCCGGGTCTTAGCTCGGCGAAATCGGTGAAGAAGCCGGAGGTGCGGATTTTGTGGCTGGGGCGCTCGACCGTTGGGGCCACATCGAAAAGATCAGCGTGGCCAAAGATGGTCAACTTGGCTTCTGGAAAAGTCACGCCTTCGGCAAACGGCGCGCGAATCAGGAGCAGGCCGGCGGTTTCCAGCGCGCCTTCGGCGGTGAAACCGGCGGCGGCATTTTCCGATTCACCGAGGACGTACGGCACGTCGTATTCGCGGGAGATGTCGGCGAGGCGTTCGAGCTCGCCGGTGCTTGCAGCGGTGAGGAAAACCTTTCCGCCTGAGGCGAGCTGCGATTTCACTACGCTCATGCACGCAACAACGTCGCCATGGAAGCGCGAACTGGGTCTCGAAGAGAGTTCGAATTGTGGGGATGAGCCGATATTGACGGCGAGCTGCTCCAGATGGGCTTGAGAGGTCTTTGCGAGCGCGTTTGCGAACTCTTGTTCATCTAGAAAGAAATGCATAGCGGAGGGTGCAGTGGCGCTTCCGTGGCGCTCGTAGATTTCGGTGGCGTGCGTCAGATGTTTTTCTGCGGCGTCGCGCAAGTTTTGCGGTTCGTCCAAAAAGACGATCGGTTTGAGCGAGCTCTCGGCAAGTTCGAAGAGCGAACTCTGGCCGCTTTGCTCGGAAGGTCCGAAGAAAGAGGTTGCTTCCCAGGATGGGGCTGGCGATTGTGTTGCGCCGACAAGCGTGGCTACGTTCCATTCGGTGAGAGGCAGGAGTGTGGTGCGCTGGACCGGTGCGATGGAGCGCTGCGTGCGCGGGTCAAATTCGCGTACCGACTCGACCGTGTCTCCCAGCAGCTCGATTCTTACCGGGCGCGGCGCTTCGGCGGAAAAGACGTCAACGATGCCGCCGCGCATGGCGAACTGGCCGGGTAGCTCGACCATTTCTGTGCGAGTGTAGCCGACGCCCGCGAGATGCTCGATGAATTCCTCGAGCGGGACTTCCGCGTCTTTTGTGAACGTTCGTGCGAGCGACAGATAAAGGGTCGCATCCTGATAGCGCCAAAGAGCTGCTTGCACTGGAGCGATGACTAAGGAAACTTGGCCGTCGGTCAGTCGGAATAGCGTTGCGGCGCGACGTTCGAGAATGTCCGCGTGCGGGCTCTGCGATTCCCAGGGCAGCGTGTCGAACGCCGGGAGCGTTGCGATTCCTCCGCTTATTCCTGGGAAAACGTTCGAAAAAAAGCGGACTGTTTCCGCGAGGGCTTCGGCGCGGCGATTCGAATCGGTGATGAAAAAGGCGGGGCGACGTAGCTCATGGGTGAGATATGCGGCCAGCAGAGCTTTGGCGACATCATGCAGGCCGGATAGCGAGACGTGTTGCGCCCCATCGCGCAGTGCGCCTAGCGCGCCCTCCAGCGACGGGTCGCGGAGCACAGCATCCAAGCGTTCGCGAACGGCGGGAAGAATCATGCGTGGGCGTCAGGCTTCCACGCGAGAGGCACAAGCGCCTTCGCGGATCTTTCTGAGGATGGCCGTGGTGGAGTAACCCGGGACTACTGGAATGGAAACGACGCGGCCGCCGGCGGCTCCTACTTCTTCGCGGCCGACGATTTGATCGCCGGGCCAGTCGCCGCCTTTTACAAGCACATCCGGAAGCAGACGGGCGATGACTTCGCGTGGCGTGAGATCATCGAAAATCACGACCGCGTCGACGCATTCTAGCGCGGCGAGAATTTCGGCACGCTCGCGTTCCGGCAAGACGGGACGTCCGGCGCCTTTCAGTTGGCGGACACTGGCATCACTGTTGAGGCCGACAATGAGCGCGTCCCCGAGACCGCGAGCTTGCTCGAGACTGCCGATGTGTCCGGGGTGCAGCAAATCGAAACAGCCGTTGGTGAAGACGACCTGGCGGCCGTTGCGTTTCTCGCGGCCAAACCGCAGAATCGCTTGCTCAAGAGTCAGAATCTCAGGGTTCAAAGGGACTCCATGAATGCCCGCTCAAAAACAGCCCTGGCGCTGGATGAAAAGCTAGTTTATCACGCACCGCGGGAGCTGCGCCTGCGCGCCGGGAGTCTCTCGTGAAAGCGAGTAAGACGATTCGTGCGCTTGCTGGCGCGGGACTCTGCGGCCTCGGTCTGTGGCTGGCTCTCGCCGTTCCCTACCAATCGCATACCTTTCGGATTGACTCGGGTGGATGCCGTTTGGTGACGGACATCGTGGAGCCGGCGGGAAGCACGCCACAGGGATACGTTGTTCTTCTCCATGGGCTCTCGGCGAACAAACGGATCATGTCCTACATTGCGGCGGGATTCGCGGCTAAAGGGTTACGCGTCTTTGTGCCGGACTTGCCGGGACACGGGCGGACTGACGGTCCTTTCTCATACGAACGATCCGATCAGTGCAGCGAAAACCTGGTTCGCGAGCTCCTGGCACGCGGTTTGCTTGATCCGCAACGCACAATTCTAGCGGGGCATTCGCTGGGCGGGGCCATTGCGTTGCGCGTTGCGCGACGCGTCCCGGTCGGTGGAGTGATAGCGATTTCGCCGGCTCCCATGCGGTCGATTCGAGGAATCTCGCCGGAAATGATGCCGTTTCATGAGTTTGGGGCGCCGCCGGCTTATTCGCTGGTTATGAGCGCCGCTTGGGAGTCGGAAAGAATCCGGGGCGGAGCTCGAGATTTGGTACCGACTCCGGGCGATGGAACGAGCGAATACATTGTGATTCCGCGCTCGACACACGTCAGCATCTTGTTCGACAGGACGGCGATGACGGACGCACAGAACTGGGCAGTTCGCGTTTTGCATTTGGAATCGAACCCGGCTTTGCCCACACGCCGGGGGATTCTTGGATTCTTCGCGGGGTTTGCAGGCATACTCTTGCTTGCGGGGCCTTTTCTTCGGGAAACTTTAGCGCGCAAGAAGCACACCGCCCCAATGGTCGAAACCGTTGTCGCTGTCCGAGGAGGCCGGGCTTCGATCGAACTTGCCATCATCGCGCTCGGCGCTGTCGGGCTTCTCTCCTACTGGAATCCGCTTCGCGTCCTGCACTTGTTTGAAGGCGACTATCTGGCGAGCTTTCTTCTGGTTCTCGGAGTCGTCTTGCTCGTTTTGCATTGGAATACGCTGCGGGGATTGTTTAGCACCGGCACAATCGACGGCCCGAGGGCCAGGCCTCTGTACGTCACCCTGCTTGCGGCAGGCTTCGCGGCGTTTCTTCTGCACTTCCTGGTCACCTCGTGGATTGATTTGACCCTCAGCGAGGCATGGATAACAGCGGCGCGATGGACACGCTTTACGCCGCTGTTTATCGCCGTGCTTCCTTATCACCTCGCGGAGGAGTTCTTGCTTGGTCCGACGCTTCCCGGCAAGGGGTCACGGCGATTGTTCATGGCGCTCGGTCTTCGATTGACGGCCTGGGGCGCGATCGTCGCGGGAATATTCCTGTTACACAGCGGAGAAGTGTTGCTCGTTCTGCTGGCGCCTTCCTTTGGGCTATTTTGCGTGCTGCAGCGGTGGGGGATGAACGTTGTCCGGGAAGTTACGGCCTCGCCCGCAGCGACCGCCCTTTTCGGTGCTATACTGCTCGCCGGGTTTTGCCTGGTGGTCTTCCCCACCACTTGATGGGGCCCGTTACCTAGAAAAATCGATTGCCAAACCCAGCCGCCGCCTGTAGTTTCCCGCGTCCAGGGACGGACTTTGAGGCCATCAGCGAGATAGGATCATGGCAGAGATAGCGATCGTCGGCGGCGGACCTTCCGGCGCGATGTGCGGTGAACAGCTTGCTCGCGCGGGACATAACGTCCAAATATTTGATGAGCGCCTCGCGTGGGAAAAGCCGTGCGGCGGAGGGTTGACGCACAAAGCTGTGCAGTGTTTCCCTTTCTTGCTGGACAACGCTTATCCCAAGAAGCTGGTGCGTTCGGTCGAACTGATCAGCAGCAACGATCAGCGCGCCAATCTGGAAATGACACACCCCATCCTGATTTATTCGCGAAGGGTGCTCAATGGCATGTTGCTGGATCGCGCGAAGTCAGCAGGTTGCCGCGTGCAGCAAGCGCACGTGCTTGGCGTGGACACGAGCACCACGAAGCCGCGCTACTCCGTGGAAGGCGAGTGGCGCAGTGCTGATTTTCTAGTGCTGGCGGCAGGCGCACGCAATCAGATGGCCCCCGAAACGCGCCCGCTCCAGCGCGACGAACTGGAAATGACGCAGGGCTATTTCGTTCCGCAGACGGCCGACTCCATTACCGTGAAGTTCCTACCGCATTTCGAGGGCTATATTTGGTCCTTTCCGCGCTGCGACCATCTTTCTGTCGGGATTTGCGGAAGCATGGCTGCGCATACCAGCGCAGAGCTCAAGACGCACTTAAGCGCCTTCGTGGAGAAGCACGGAATCTCGACGGAAGGCGCGAAGTTTTACAGTCACGTGCTGCCATCGCCGAGGGAGAGCACGCTTTCCGATCGGCCGGTACTGGGCAAGAATTGGGCGCTGGTTGGCGATGCAGCGGCTTGGGTGGACCCGCTCACGGGCGAAGGGTTATTCTATGCGATGCGCTCCGGCGAATTGTTGGGCCGCTCACTCGCAGAAGGCTGCCCGGAAAAGTACATGGCCTGGGTCAAAGCGGCATTCTCGTCCGAACTGGAATTCGCCGCGCGCATTGTGCGGCGGTTCTACCGCGGTGCTTTTCTCGGCACGGCCGTAACCACGCACATGGTCCAATTCATGAACCGCAGCGCGGTGTTTCGCCAGTTGATGAGCGATCTTTTCAGCGGAACGCAGGATTACACTAGCCTCAAACGCCGCCTTTGGGGGCACCTGGGCATCACCGTGAGTGAATTCATCGCCAGCGTATTGAACCTGGAGCGTCCCGCGGCGGCGCAGGTTCCGCGCGGCGGCGCAGCGGCTGATTAAGTGTTCCGGCGACTAACGCCGGCCAACATCGTCTTCCTTTATCGTCCACCGCTAACCGCAAGAATCGCTCCTGTCGTGTAAGACGCTGCCGGGGAGAGCAGCCACAAAACCGCTTCGGCGATTTCTTGCGGGCTTCCCGCGCGGCCCATGGGAATCGTCGGAGCCAAACGTGCCGGCCGATCCGGATCGCCACTCGCGGCATGGAGCTCGGTAAGGACATGTCCCGGAGCCACGGCATTTACGCGAATCCCTTCGGCTGCGACCTCGCGAGCGAGGCCAAGCGTGAACGTGTCAAGAGCGCCTTTTGATGCCGCATAGTGCACCCATTCTCCGGCCCCGCCAAGTTGCGCCGCGCGCGAGGAAATATTCACGATGGTTCCGCCCTTCCCGCCATTCCGTCTAGACATGCGCCGCACGGCTTCTCGTGCGCAGAGCATCGCGCCGATCACATTCAAGGCGAAAACCTGTGTGAGCGTTCGGCTGGTAACCGCTTCGACGCGCGCAAACCCTCCGGTGATGCCGGCGTTGTTTACAAGGCCGGCCAGCGGGCCAAGTTCGCGCTCGGTGGTCTCAAAAAGCCGCAGGATCTCGTCTTCGCGCGAAATATCGGCCTGAATGGCCATGGCGCGTCCACCTGATCGAGCGATGTGCCGCACCAGTTCCGTTGCGGAATGCGCGTCTTGCGCATAGTTCACAGCCACGGAGAAACCGCGCGCGCTTGCCAGCTTGGCTACCGCCGCACCAATGCCCCGGCTCGCGCCGGTTACGATCAGTGTGCCCCCCGGAGCTTTATTATCGAAATCATTCATGTGTCGTCCTTGTTCGAACACCGATTGAAATGTACTCTACCAGCTGTCGTGCGCATCCAAGAAAGACAGTCGGTCCGACCTCAAATTATGGCATCCGAGACCAGTTCGGCCACACCCGCGAAGTCAGAAAAGAAAAAGAATGCCTGGAAGGCGTTGCCTGACGTTTGGGCGCTAATCAAACCGCGCCGAAGCCTGCTGGCCTTGGGCTTGGTTTTGATGGCCGTCAATCGCGTCGCCGGACTGGTCCTTCCTGTGTCAACGAAGTATTTCGTAGACAACGTCGTGGTAAAGAAGCAGATTCACCTGCTGACGCTGATCGTCTTGGGCGTGCTGGGGGCAACGCTCATCCAAGGACTCACGTCGTTCACGCTGACACAACTCCTTTCGAAGTCGGCGCAGCGAATGATCACCGACCTTCGAAGAAAAGTTCAGGCGCATATCGGGCGCTTGCCGGTCTCCTTCTATGACGCGAACAAAACCGGTGTGCTGGTATCAAGGATCATGAGCGACGTGGAAGGCGTACGCAATCTGATAGGCACGGGGCTGGTTGAATTTGTGGGCGGGCTGATGACTGCGGCGATCGCGCTGGGCTACCTGATCTATACCAGCGTCAGCATGACCGCGGTGGCGTTCGCGATTCTCGTGGTGTTCGCGATTTTGATCAACCAAGCATTCAGAACGATCCGGCCGATTTTCCGCGAGCGGCCCAAAATCACCGCGGAAGTCACCGGAAGGCTGACGGAATCGCTCGGCGGCGTGCGCGTCGTGAAGGGCTACCACGCTGAAGAACGCGAAGAAGGGGTTTTCGGCGGAGGCGTGCAGCGCCTCCTCGACAACGTCCTCAAAACACTTACGGCCACTTCCCTGATGAGCCTCTCCGCCGCCGGCCTGATGGGCCTCGTAAGCGCCGTCATCATGGAATTCGGCGCGCACAAGATGCTCGCGGGCAGCATGACGCTTGGCCAGTTTATTTCGTTCATCTTCTTCCTCGGATTGCTCATCGCGCCTGTTTTTCAGATTGTGGCCATTGGGACGCAAATCACAGAAGCGATCACGGGACTCGAGCGCACGCGTGAGATTTTGAATGAATCGAAGGAAGATGCGGACCCCAAACGCACGGTCGCTCTCGAGCGCATCGACGGCCGCATCGTCATGGAAAACGTCAGCTTCGCCTACGACACACGCAAGGAGGTGCTGCACGAGATCGGCTTCGCGGCCGAACCCGGAGCCGTCACGGCGCTCGTTGGTCCGAGCGGCGCTGGGAAATCGACGATTATTGGATTGATCGCGGCGTTTTACGTGCCGTCAAGCGGGCGTGTGCTCGTTGACGGAGTCGATCTAGCCACGGTGAAGCTCAATTGCTACAGAACGCAGCTGGGCGTCGTCCTGCAGGAAACCTTTCTATTCGATGGCACGATCCGCGAAAATGTGGCGTTTGCCCGTCCGGAGGCGACGGAACAAGAGATTCTCGCCGCGTGCCACATTGCCCGAGTTGACGAATTCACCGAATCCTTCGAGAAAAAGTATGACACGATCGTGGGTGAGCGCGGCGTCAAGCTCTCCGGCGGACAGAAGCAGCGCGTTTCTATCGCTCGAGCTATACTGGCCGATCCACGCATCCTGATTCTCGACGAAGCGACGTCAAGTCTGGATTCGGAGTCCGAAGCGCTGATTCAAGAGGGACTCCGCTATCTCATGCGCGGGCGCACGACGTTTGTGATCGCGCATCGCCTGTCGACGATTCGCCGCGCCGACCAAATTCTTGTAGTAGAGGAAGGCCGCATTATCGAGCGCGGGAACCATGCATCACTCTACGCCGCCGCCGGCCGATATTACGACCTCTATACAAAACAGCACGAGGTCGAGAGCAATCTTTTCCTGGCACCCGGCGAAGGTTCCGGTGAATCCGAAGACGGCGATGCCGCACGCACATCGAGCATCGGACGCGCTGGCGCGGCGCTGCCGGACGCGATTCGTTTGATCCGCGGACAAAACAACTAAGCTAACAGAGTTATAGGTTTAGAAAAAAACTCAGGGCGGCCCCCGACTGATTTCCCATGGCGAGCTCGCTGCCGCTTCGTCCGCCGAGCTATACGGTCGTGGTGCGCCGGATGACTAGCTTCTTCGTCACGGGCGGCGGAATCAGCGTCGCCATTTTGCGAATCATGGCTAGCACCAGGCGCTTGTCTCCATCGGAAAGAGTAGTGCTGAAGCGCTTGATCTCTGCGAGGAAACGGATTTCATCCTGCGAGAGTTCGCCGAGCATTTTTTGCGTTTCGCGGTCCCGTGGTGTCTCTGTGCCCGGGAAAAAATCCGCGAGCGAGATATCCATAGCTTCCGCAATCTTGGCCAACGTTTCGAGCGATGGTACGGTGTGGCCGTTCTCCACGCGCGAGAGGTAGCAGCGCAATAGTCCAGTGCGGCGCTCGATGTCACCTTGCGATAGGCCCCTCTGGCTGCGATACGATTTGATGACTTCTCCGATATTTACCCGTGGTTTTTCTTTTGGCACGATAGTTCTCCCAGGTCGAGGGGGTAGCTTAGTCACTAACAGTAGGAGAAGCAAGAGGGAATTTTGGGGGGATGCTCCCAATCCGACAACGCTTTGTTTTTGCTTGTGGAAGACCCTAGCGATTACATTACCTGGGATTTTCCCGCGTGCCCCGTTTAACGCTGCGTCACGGCAACCGTGGCGGGCTGCTCCAGGCGGAATTCCAGCAACGTTTCGCTCGGTACTTTCACCTGCTTGCCCCGCGTGAACACTTGTACGCCGGCGCCAGCCGCGGACCCTACTCCCGCGCCAATCGCCGCGCCTTTTCCGCCGTCGGCGATGGCGCCGATGATGGCTCCGACGACAGCCCCGCCTCCCACTTTCTTCGCAGTGTCCGACCCGCGGCCCTTTCCCTTCAAGCTGTAGTCGCTGCTGACCAAGGGATAATCATGGCCATCAATAACGATGCGGATGAGCTCCAGTTGCAGCTCTGCGCTCCCTGAAAGATGGCCAGCTTCTTTCACTTCTGCAAGACGGCCGTAAACGTCCGTGCCCTTGCGCGCAACGAGCGCGTCCCGGATGTAAAGGTCGGTCTCCAGGCTGGCGTGGAAAACGTCGCCCACTTGGCTTTTGGAAGAATCCACACCATCGATCATGCGCACTAGGAGCGATTGTCCAGCCGGGATGGTGATTTCGCCATATTGAGCAGCCGGGTCCTGCGCTCGTGAAGTCTGCGGCGCCAGCGAAGTGGGCCTGGCGGCCGGGGGCGGGGCGTCTTGCGAAGCTACAGCCGACGGAGGAGCCGGTGCCGGGCCCAGCGTAGCGCTGGACGTGCCTGTGAAGGTTAGGGCCACGGCTTCCGATACGTTGAATGTTTGCACTTCGCCGTTAATCTCAAAGCGCAGAACCGACTGCGTGCCGCCAAGATAGCGGCCCTGGAGCACCCGCCCATCCTTTAGCTCGAGGGTATCCGCAGCCGCGGCGCCGGCAATAAATAGCCCTAGAACAACTGCAACAATCGTGCGTGCTCGACCGCTCATCATCTTGCCTCTCTCCTGTAACGGCGCTGTCCCGGGACTCCTTGTCCCACGCCGGTTTCCCTGTGCCACTCGGCCAGCTGATCTTAGCCTACTGCGTTGGATGAAGCACTGCGGGTCCGGGTTGCGCAAAACTTCTGTTCTATTGGGTGGCTTGGTAGAGCTGGCGGGTAATGTCGGCCATCAGGGCGGCGCTGTCCTTGGTTTCGGCGAGGCCGCGGACGAGAATAACCAGCACAAAAGGCTTGGGCGCAAAAACGATCGCAGCATCGTGATGAATCCTGGTGATTTCGCCGGTTTTATGCGCCACGCGGGTACCCGGAGGAAGCCCGGCGGGAATGCCTTCGTTAAACTTTTGGCGTTCGAGGATGGCAATCATCTGGCGGGAGGACTCCTGATCGCTGGCCTCTCCATGAGCAATGGCCTCCAGAAGCTGCTGCAGCCCGCGTGCAGTGGTGGTATTGTTCAGTCCCTTCAGAAACGCTTTGTTGTCCTCGACGCCGCGCAGCACATTCATTCCGTCGGCACGAAGCGTGTGAACCGTGGCGCGGATGTTGTCGACGCCGAGCTTCTCGATCAGTAGATTCGTCGCCAGATTGCTGCTTGCAGTGATCATTAACTCCGAGAGCTGACGGAGCGTGCGCGTCTGTCCGGCAGCCTTGTATAAATCCGTTTCCGAATCGTCGGCGGGATCAAGTGCATAGAACGAGCCGTCCGCCAAACTGTGAAATTGATTCTTAATGAGGAGCGCATCATCCAGCTTGAGCCTTGCCTGCCGCGCCTCGTAAAAAAGTTCAATCATCACCGGAATTTTCATGGTGCTCGCGGCATGGAAGGATTCTTCATCGTGAAACGAGTACGCGATGTGACCATCGAGCGTGCGGAAGGCCACCGCGACATCTCCCCCGCTCTTGCGGATTCGCTCTTCGATATTTGCGCTTATGTTCTGATCGATCGTCAGCGCTTGGCCGGAGGCGCCGTTAGGAGCCAGGGTCAGAGCTGTGCAGAAAATAGCGGACAGAATGTAGAACGTAACAAAGCGAGGCAATTTAAAATGGAATTTCATCGGCAAGAATCTTGCCCGAACCCCCATGTCGTTGCAACATCATCTCCGATGCTAACGAGAAGGGCCCAAGCCAAAGAGGCTTGGGCCCTGACGCATCGAATGTAGGGTTACGCTGCGTGCGGTTGCGATGGTCGGCCCTTCTGCCTAGAATTGACGCCGGGCCTCATCAGCTTCTTCAGCCAGCTGCATCAGCGCTCGCACGATCCCGGTGTTTTTCTTCGTCTTGGGGTCCAGGAAGAGTCCGTCTTGAGCGAAGCTGACGACGGAGGCTGTCGCACCGCCGAGCTTTATTGACGTCGGGCGGATGATGGCCACTGGCCCGAACTTCTTGTCCAGGAAGTCGGTGGGCTCCGGCATGATCAAGTTCGCTTGCAAGGTGTCTCCATTCGGGGATTCCGGGTTCGTCTCACCTTGCGCGGCGCTGAGGGTCGTAAAGGTCACGGTCGAGTTGTTGATCTTGTCGAAGTCCGTCAGAGGAGTCGCATTGCCGGCTTTGTCCTGCCAGGTCTGGAAGTGCATGGTTTCGCTGGGACCAATGCTCAACAGGATTCGCAAGACTTCGAGATTGCTGACGTGCTGAGCAAGCGCCGGATACAGGCTCGTCCCGCCCTGCTCAATAAACGCAAAGTGGAATCCCGCTGTAAAGGCGATCGCTTTGAGGTGGTCGGTAAAGGTGGACTGGGTAGGATCGGTCGGATTGATGACGGTGCCGGCCGTATCATCGTTGGTTCTGGGGATAGCGGTGTGTTGGCCGACATTCAAGCTGGGGACGGCCTGCACAAACTTTGCAGCCGCGTCGAAATCGGGGTTGGTAATGCTGCGGTACCGTGACCAAAAGCTAGTGTCGATGGTGAGCTGAGTCAGGTTGGTGAGCCGTCCGACTTGCCTTGCTCCGTCGGCAGTGCTGCTCGGCAAGTGCTTGAACTGGCTAAGGTCAACTGGCTCAGCTCCTTTCGATTCCAAGTATTTGCCCAGGAAGCTGGCGTGGCTGAGTTCGTCGTCGGTGTTGTCGTGGATATACTGCGGCATATCTCCGTCAAGAAGTTGCAGGGCCTGTGTGTACGGCACATTTCCGCCGTTGAGTCCGCTGACTTCGTTGTCCTGCGTTCCTCCGAGTTCCGAGTATTGTTGCCACAGATCGGCCTCCACCTGCTCCAAAGCTTGCAGAAACTTGAGGATCGCGATGTCTCCCTTGGTAATCCGCGGGCCATCGTCTTCTTGATCCCGGTCGAAGGCAAACGACTTGCCGGTAAGCAACCCTGCGCCAAGCGTCGCTGCGCCGGCCGCCACAGCTCCTTTTCTTAAGAAAGAACGTCGATTCGTACCACCCACAAACTCACCACCCTTTGGCTTCATTACTTTCTCCTTCTTTCTGATTTTGAATACTTCGAGACCGAGCTTTCGTTCGGATTCGAAATCGAGCGGGTTGTCCGGCGTGTGAGGTTCAAGAGGCGCTGCCTCCACTCACAAGTCCGCGTTGCCGGCTGTTCATTGCGAAGAAATGCCCCGGCCAAAGATGCCGTTGCCCTTGGCCCCGCTTCATCAGGCAACCGCTTCCGTATGCCTAGGCGTTCTCTCGAGTTGGATGCCTTAGCGATGTCGGGAATAAATCACGGGCGGAACAAGTCTTAGTCAACCTGGAGGCTGTTCTATGAAAACAACTTATGAGCCAATGTCACGTCTAAAGGGTGTAGGAGTGGCAACTCTTCCTGCGGAAACGGCTTCCAAAGGAGGCCAGGTCCGCTCTCGGAACGACATGAAGTTCTCCGGCTCGATTGTGCGATTTGGCACGTTCGAAGTGGATTTAGAGTCCCGCGAGCTGCGCAAGCACGGGCTGTACGTACGCCTGGAGGAAAAGCCATTTCAAATTCTGGAGTTGCTGCTCGAGCAGG
>Ga0210410_10002554_pt1 | contig 16283 bp, 13 predicted proteins | sample IncBWC4MmetaG_FD_161058 | JGI IMG/M metagenome (GOLD analysis project Ga0210410, IMG submission 161058) | Forest soil microbial communities from Barre Woods Harvard Forest LTER site, Petersham, Massachusetts, United States - Inc-BW-C-4-M | ecosystem: Environmental > Terrestrial > Soil >... | reverse complement strand
TCGTCTTGATCACAATCCGCGCCCGCACCAGGTAGGCAATATGTTTTGAAATCATCTGCTGCGAGAGTGCAAACGGTTCCGTCAATCCATGCACCGAGGCAGGCCCATGGGAGAGTCGTTCGATCATTGCCCGCCGGGTTGGATCAGACAAAGCCGCAAACGTTGTACCTAATCTATCCACAACCATATGGTAGTGGATTATCTATCAATGTCAAGTGTGAATTTTGCGATTCCTGATTTCTGTTCACTGATCCCAGTTGGCTCGCTACGACAATCGCGACGAGTGCGAAATCGCCGAGTCACTCATCGACCCTGATTGGCTGGTGGCCAAGCCGTCCTTTGGCTTGAGTGGGGCAGTGACGGCTTGACAGGAGTCTACCGCGGGCCGCTCGTTCCCGCGTTCGCGCAGCAGGGTGCGCCAGGTTCGCGTCCGTTCTTTGGACGCTAACCGGCTCGACCGGACAGGTCGGATGGTGTTTTAGCGACGGATGAATCTCTCCCACATGTTATTCTGGCGGACGCTTACCAGCATCCACCGTCCACGGAGGGATCGATGACGATTTCACGCCGCGATTTTCTTACCACCGCAGTCGCGGGTTCTCTATCAGTCGGCTTGGCGGACATTGCGGGCAACGCACAGGAATCTGAAAAGCCTGAGGCCAACTCTCCGTCGGCTAAGCGTCCCATCATGGTTTGCGCGCACAACGGCTACAACTATCTCGACGACGCCTACGCATTCCTCGCCGCTGGCGGAGACACGCTGGACGCGGCCCTCCGCGTGGTGAAAGGACCGGAGGACGATCCTAACGACACCAGCGTCGGCCTTGGCGGCTTGCCCAACGAGGAAGGCGTCGTCGAACTCGATGCTTGCTGCATGCACGGGCCGACGCGGCGCGCGGGCTCGGTCGGCGGCGTGCGTAATATCAAGAATGTCTCGCTGGTTTCGAAAGCCGTCATGGAGCATACCGGCCACGTCATGCTGGTGGGCGAGGGTGCGGAACGGTTTGCCGTAGCCATGGGCTTTCCGCGCGAGAACCTGTTGACCGATCATTCGCGCAAAATCTGGCTGCTGTGGAAGGAATATCACTCGACCGAGGACTGGTGGGGACCGGGGCTTGCCGATCCGCACTGGCAGCCGCCAGATGCCAAGCCCCGAGCCGATCTTCTCGAGGAACGCTTTCGCCGGCTGGAAGAGCGGGCAGCTGATCTGGGCATCGCGCCCGAGTTGCGAAAGGACGCCGTACACAAAGTTTTGTTTCCTCCTACCGGCACGATTCATTGCTCGGCGCTCAACGCACAGGGAGAGATGTCAGGATGCACCACCACCAGCGGCCTGGCCTACAAACTGCCGGGACGCTGCGGCGATTCGCCAATCATCGGAGCAGGATGCTACACCGATCAGGACGTAGGCTCGGCGGGCGCAACTGGCAGCGGAGAGGAAAACATCAAGGTAGCGGGCGCACACACCATCGTAGAAAACATGCGCCACGGCATGTCGCCGCTCGACGCGGGCATGGATACGCTCAAACGCATCGTCCGCAACTACAACGGCGACATGGACCGGCTGCGCTTCGTGGACATGACCTACTACATTCTGCGCAAAGACGGCGCCTACGCCGGCGTTTCGCTGTGGGAAAGCTCCGAGACTTCCAAGCCGCATAGCTTCGCCGTCCACGACGGCACCAAACGATCGGAGAAGACGGTCGCGATGTTCAAGGGGACCTCGGAGGATTTTCCGCCGAAGCCGAAAGTTCCGGCAGGCGTGATGAAGGAACCTAAGTAGTGTAGGTGTTCGGGTGCCCAAACAGATTTCCGGATAGGCAACTATGATCTAGGAAAGAAGCTCAACACCCGCCTTCGGCGCGGCAGCGCGTAGAGCGTGGTCGAGAGTTGCCAGGGGCACGCCTTCGCTTCGGGCGGTCTCAAGGTATACGGCGTCGTAGGCAGTCAATCGGAAAGTACGCGCGGTGGTCGTGACCTGTCGAAAAGTGGCAGGCGACGCGACCATCTCAATGGTTTCTCTCAGTAGCTGTTCGACCAGGCTCATTGAGCTGACAACCAGGTCGGAGGTAAGATTTCCGCGCCGCTCGCCCACGGCCAGAACATTGGCTACCTCGAGAATCCAGAGTGGCGGCACTAGCGGTCGGGCGTTGCGAAGCGAGCCTCTTACCCGCAGCGCGTACGCGGGTACGGGATCGTCCAGAAGCCAGGCCAACGCAACTGAGGCATCGAGCACAAAGCGCTTCACCTTCTGCCTTCCTCGATCAGGTCTTTGACCCTGAAGCGTTTTGGCCGTTTGACCTGCTTTCGGACTTGTTCGATCTCCTTAAAGATCTCTTCAAGGTTGGCTGGGGAGTGAGCCGGACCGAGCACAGCGGCAAGTTTGCCGCGACGGGTAATTCCGATGCGTTCACCCTCGGCGGCCCGTTCGACGATCTCCGAGAGCTTCTGCTTAGCCTCAAACAGCCCTATAGTGCGCACGGGCGAACCTCCATTACAATCTAGATGAATATTCTAGATGGTACAAACACTTCCGTCAAGCGACCGGAGGATCTATCCGCGGGAACTTGAGGAGTTCACCAAAACAGCCGATACATTAGACACGTGAAGAAATAATCCTGAGCGCTGACGAGAACCTCATCGAGCGGGCGCGGTCGGTGGCACGATCGCAGCACAAGACTCTAAACGGAGCCTTTCGCGAATAGCTGGAGCAGAACACAACGCAAGCGGAGGACGGCGCGGCGGTCGATGCGCTGATTCGCCGTCTCCGCCATGTTCGCTCGATGGGCCGCCACACGCGGGACGAGATGAACGAGCGATTGAGTCTTGGGCGACTCGAACCCATGAAGTTTCACATCCCTAAGCGAAGCGCACCTTCACATCCGGCCCCTTCTCCAAATGGATGCTGTCGATGAAGCGCACCTTGCCGGTGCGGTAGGTCAGGATCACCGACGAAGTTCGCGTGCCTTCGCCGAAGAAGCGAACGCCCTTAAGCAACGCGCCCTCGGTGACACCGGTAGCGGCAAAGATCAACTGCTGCCCCGGAGCGAGGTCCTCGGCCTCGTAGATTTTATTCTTGTCCTTGATGCCCATGCGGGCAATCCGCTCCTCCAACTCCGGCGTATCCACCACCAACCGGCCCAGCATGAAGCCATTCAAACACCGAATCGCAGCCGCCGTAATCACCCCCTCGGGCGCGCCTCCCGATCCCATGACCGCGTGGACTCCAGTCCCGATTACGGCTGCGGCGATGCCGGCGGAGAGGTCGCCGTCGCCGATCAGGCGGATGCGGGCGCCCGCGGCGCGGATGTCGGCGATGAGCTTCTCGTGGCGCGGGCGGTCTAGCACAATCACGACCAGGTCCTCGACGTCGCGGTCCAGGCGTTTGGCAATGTTCTTGAGGTTGTCGGATACTGGCGCGTCGAGTTCGACGGCATTTTTGCAGGAAGGGCCGACCACAATTTTTTCCATGTAGCAGTCGGGCGCGTTCAGCAGGCCTCCGCGCTCGGAAGCTGCCAGCACGGTAATGGAGCCGGGCGCTCCGGTCGCGCACAGATTGGTTCCTTCGAGAGGATCCACGGCAATGTCAACCTCGGGAACTTCGCGGCCGTCAGGAAATTCCGCGCCTACCTTCTCGCCGATGTAGAGCATGGGCGCCTCGTCGCGCTCGCCTTCGCCGATCACGATGGTGCCGCGCATGGGAATGCTGTCCATAGTCTGGCGCATGGCCTCGGTCGCGACTTGGTCGGACAGTTTGCGCTCGCCCTGGCCCATGGTGTGAGCCGAGGCAATGGCCGCAGTCTCGACTACGCGCAGGAATCTCGAGGCGAGATCGCTCTCGATGTTCTGACCAAAACTCTTGACTTTGCCTTCAGGTTTGGTATGAGTAGCCACGAACCCTCCAAAAGAAACCGGACAGAGACTATAGCGCGAAGCGGGGCGTAAGGGGAATAGGGGGTCGGGAAGTTGCCGTGCAGGTTCTTCAATCCTTCCGTTCGTTCAATGTTCAGTTTTCGATTTTGTGCTTGACAATTGAACACTGTTCAGTATACTGAACACCGTTCATTATATGAATGTCATCAACCGACGCCAACAGCACAAGCAGGAAGTTCGCAGGCTCATTCTCGACACCGCGCGGGAGATCTTCGTATCCGCGGGATACGAAAGTTTCTCCATGCGCAAGCTGGCGAAAGATATTGAGTATTCGCCGGGCAGCATCTACCTCCACTTTAAGAACAAGGAGGAGCTGTTTGAGACTCTGGTGGAAGAAAGTTTTGAGCGGCTGCGGCAGGCGCTGAACCGGCTCAAGAACGGACATCCCGACCGGGACCCAGCCGAGACGCTTAAAAAAGGCATGCGCGCCTATGTGGAATTCGGAGTGCGCAACCCCAATGACTATCGCTTTGCTTTTCTTCTGCGGCCGCCGGTGCTGAAGCGTCCCTACCGCGTGCATGCGGCCTTCGACGCCATGCGATTCATGGTGGGGCGCTGCGTGCAGGAGAAGCGATTTCGGGCCGTGGACGTAGAGACGACCAGCCAGGCTTTGTGGGCGGCAATTCACGGGATTACTTCCCTGCTCATCCAAAGGCCCACTTTTCCGTGGGCGGGGAAAAAGCAAGTAATCGAACAGGTCATCAGCAATGCCGTCGACAGCCTGACGGCCTCGGCGGGTGCGAAGGCAGAAACAGGAGAGCACCATGAACACGTCAGCCGCGTATAAGGAAACACACGCCGGAGAATTGCCCCGACTGGCAGATCGGCCTGCCCTCTTGAAGTCGCAATCCTGGATTTGGTTGGCGATCGGGACAGTATTGCTGCTGTTTTCCAATGGGGAGAACAACGTGCCACTGGCGGCATGGCTGGCGCCGGTGTTCGTGCTGCGATTTGTGCGCAGGCAACGGGTTGCCGTGGGACTGCCCATCGCTTACGCATTGGTGGTGGCGGGGTTTGCATTTCAGTTTCGTGGAATGGTGCCGATTCCAAGCGTCATTTACTACATTTTTATTTTTGTCTTTGGATTGTCGCTGGTTCTGCCTTACGTCATCGATCGCCTGACGGAACCCAGACTGGCTGGCCTGACCGCGACTCTGGTGTTTCCCACTGCCTGGGCGACGACGGAGTTCCTTATGTCGCGAGGGTTGTATGGGACCTGGGGATCAGCGGCTTATTCACAGTACGGAAATCTTCCCCTGCTGCAGATTCTCTCGGTCACCGGGATGTGGAGCATTACGTTCCTGATCGGCTGGTTCGCGGCCGTCTGCAATTGGTTGTGGGACGAGGGCCTCGAATCCCGCCGAGCCCGCGCGGGCGCGTGGCTGTGCGCCGGCACGATTGTCGCTGTGATATTACTGGGCGGGCTTCGCCTGGCGCTGTTTCCGCCGTCGTCGCAGACGGTGCGCGTAGCTTCAATCTCAAAAAGAAAGGTTGATCCGGAACTCAACGAAGCGGTTTCTGATCGGCTGTTCTCAGGCAACGCCACCAGCGAGGACATGAAGGAGATCCAGCGCTGGGCAGCCGCCATGGACACTGACTTGCTATTGCGGGCGGAACGGGAGATGCAAGGGGGCGCCAAGATCGTGTTCTGGGGAGAAACCAACGCCCCGGCCTTTAAGGAGGACGAAGCGGCATTGGTTGCCCGCGGTGCCGAGCTGGCGTCGAAGTACCAGGTCTACCTGGGAATGGCGCTGGGCGTGTTGAACGCGGGAAAGAATCCTCCTCTGGAAAACAAGCTGGTGATGATCCAGCCCAGCGGCCAGGTGGCGTGGGAGTACAACAAGACGCGACCGGTGCCCGGGCCCGAGGCCGCTATGCAGATACGCGGCGACGGCAAGCTCCGGGTTCTGAACACGCCCTACGGCCGGCTGACTTCGATCATTTGCTTCGATGGAGACTTTCCACAACTGCTGGCGCAGGCAGGGGCGCTGGGCGCGGATGTCGTGCTGGATCCCTCGAACGACTGGCGAGCGATTGATCCATGGCACACCCAAATGGTGAGCTTTCGCGCCATCGAACAAGGCGTCAACCTGGTTCGTCAAACCAGTCAGGGATTGTCGGCGGCGTTTGACTATCAGGGCCGGCGATTGGCTGCCATGGATCATTTCCAGACCACCGACTACGTCATGATTTCGGAAGTCCCGACCTCGGGCGTGCGGACGACCTACACGCGGCTCGGGGATTGGTTTGCATGGGTGTGTGTCGCGGGGTTGCTATTGCTGGTCGGGCGGGCTGTGCAAACACGGTGAGAACCTCGTCCGAGCGACTGGTTCTTACACTCCCTAATTCACGTTTCTTCTTCAGTTTCAGTGCCGCAATAGAAGATCTCCGGCGACAAAGACGAAGAACACTACCGAGATCACGCCGTTCATGGTGAAGAACGCGGCGTTGAGCTTCGAGAGATCGTGGGGCGAGACCAGCGAGTGTTCGTAACTGAGAAGTAGTGCCACGACGACAACTCCCGCGATTGCTAATTTTCCCAGCCCGAAGACGGCCACTACGCTGACCAGCAACACAATCATCATGAGATGAAAAAATCGTGAGATCCACAGTGACTTGGCGATTCCGAAATAGCGTGGGATGGAATGTAGCCCGGCCTGTTGATCAAATTCATAATCCTGGCAGGCGTAGAGCACGTCGAAGCCTCCGCCCCAGAAGGTAACTGCCGCGGTCAGCAGCAGGATTCGCGGATCGAACGAGCCGCGGACGGCGATCCAGGCGGCGGAAGGTGCGATCCCCATGGCGAAACCCAGCACCAGATGCGACCAGCGGGTAAACCTCTTGGTGTAAGAGTAGAGCAGAACTACGGCCAGCGCGAACGGCGAAAGAATAAAAGACAGCCGATTGAGCTGGGATGCCGCGAAAACCAGCAGTGCACCCGAAATCAGAACAAACGCGAGCACGAAGTTGGGCGTGAGCGTGCCAGCCGGAAGGGCGCGCGTCTGAGTTCGCGGGTTGGCGGCATCGATGGACGCGTCCGCCAGACGATTGAAGGCCATCGCCGCCGATCGAGCCGCTACCATCGCGACGACGATCCAGGCTAGCGTGTGTCCCGTGGGCAGGCCGTTCGCCGCCAGCATGGCTCCGCAGAGAGCGAATGGAAGCACGAAGATGGAGTGCTCCCACTTGATCATTTCGAGAGTCACGCGGAGGTTGTGGAGGACGGGCACAGGTAAATTGTAAGGGCAGTTCCCGGTTGTCAGTTGCCGGTTCTCAGAAAAATCTTTGCGCTACCGTCCTGAGCTGTATCCATCGCTGCCAATCAGGGGGACGAATCGGCATCCTTCCAGATTGGTGACTACTGGCTGGCCTCCTTGCTTGCGGACTAACTGCAGTTCCTGGGCGTGGGATGGGCCTACCGGGATCACCATGCGTCCACCTTCGCGCAATTGTTCGAATAATGCGGGGGGAATCTGCGGGGCGGCTGCAGAGACAACAATGGCGTCGAACGGCGCCCGTTCAGCACAACCGTGGCTGCCATCGCCGATCATCACCTCGACATTGTTGTAGCCGAGACGGGTGAGTATCGCTTCCGCAGTGCGGGCGAGCGAGGCGTGCCGCTCTACCGAGTAGACATGGCGGGTGAGTTCCGCGAGCAACGCGGTCTGGTAGCCGGAGCCTGTTCCCACCTCCAGAACGGCATCCGACGAATTGAGTGCCAACGCCTCTAGCATAATGGCGACAATGTAGGGTTGAGAAAGAGTCTGGCCCTGTCCGATCGGAACTGGGTGATCTTCGTAGACCTGGTCGCGATATTCCTCGGAAACGAATTCGTGACGGGGAACGTGCAACATGGCCGCGAGTACGCGCTCATCTTTGATTCCGCGGGCGCGCAGTTGGGACTCGACCATACTTCGGCGTTGGGCGAGGAACGAGTCGGTCTGGGTTTCGGCGGCCATGGTTTCTGGTTTCCAGAATACGCGAATCTTCATGCCGACTTGTGAATCATCTCTAAGACAGTTTCTAGTACCATGCACAGAGAACTTCAGAGGACGAAACAGTGAGTGATTCAGAACGATACGCACCGGGTTGGCCCGGGATTCCTCCACGATGGACTTCGAGCGCCAAGAGTGGCGTGGGCACAGCCCTGAATCAGCATAGCCGGGTGTGGTTCACCACCAGCCACGGCATCCTGAACGAGGTTTACTACCCACGCGTGGATCAGGCATGTACCCGCGACCTGGGGTTAATCGTCACCGACGGTGCGAGTTTTTTCTCCGAGGAGAAGCGTCACTGCAAGTTTGAAAACAGGCCCGTGGCGCCGGGTGTCCCCGCCTTTGAGCTGATCAATACAGACTTGCAGGGACGGTATCGGATCGAAAAAGAGGTTTTGACCGATCCCTATCGCAGCGTCGTGCTACAGAGAGTTCGCTTTATTCCGCTGCAGGGAACGTTCGCTGACTACCACCTTTACGCTCTGCTGTCACCGCATCTCGCCAATTGGGGAAACGGCAACACTGGCTGGGTGGGCGATTACAAGAGTGTGCCGATGCTGCTGGCGGAGCGCGATGACTGCGCGTTGGGGTTCGGCTGTTCGACTCCCTGGAAAAAGATATCGGTGGGCTTCGTCGGATACTCCGACGGCTGGCAGGATCTCTCGAAGAATTTCCAGATGACGTGGGACTACACCCGCGCCGAGAACGGCAACATTGCTCTGACGGGGGAGATTGACTTAATCGCGTGCGAAGGAGAGTTTGTGCTTGCGCTGGGGTTCGGCGCCGCCTGGTCAGAAGCGGGACAGCAGGTGCGATCGAGCCTGCTCGAGTCTTACGAAGAGGTGCGTAAACACTACGTGATGCAGTGGGAAACCTGGCAGAAGAGTCTGATGACACTAGATCAGCCGCAGCGTGAGTGCGACCTCTACCGAGCTAGTGCCGCAGTGTTGCGCACCCATGAATCGAAAGATTTCCTGGGCGGAGTGATCGCCAGTCTTTCCATTCCGTGGGGCTTCAATAAGGGCGACGAGGATCTGGGCGGATATCACCTGGTTTGGCCGCGTGATCTCGTGGAAACCGCGTTCGGATTTCTGGCCGCGGGAGCGCAGACTGATGCGGTGCGCGTGCTGCGATACCTTGAGTCGACCCAGGAGGCCGACGGACATTGGGCTCAGAACATGTGGTTGGACGGGCGTCCGTACTGGATGGGCCTGCAGATGGACGAGGCAGCATTTCCTATTCTGCTGGTCGATTACTTGCGCCGGGATTGTCCCTCCATTCTGGGTGACCTTACGCGCTGGTGGGCCGGGGTTCGTCGCGCTGCGGAGTTCCTGGTGCGCAATGGCCCGGTCACGCAGCAGGATCGCTGGGAAGAAGATGCGGGCTACTCCCCGTTCACTCTGGCGGTAGAAATCTCTGGGTTGCTGGCGGCGGCCGATATTGCGGAGGCAGTTGGACAAAAGAACGTCGCGGAGTACCTCCGTGAGACCGCGGACACTTGGAATGACAACATTGAACGCTGGACCTATGCCACCGGCACGGACCTGGCACGGCAAATTGGAGTGGAAGGCTACTACGTCCGAATTGCGCCTCCGGAGACCGACTGCGCGCCGTCTCCCGCCGACGGATTTGTTCCCATCAAGAACCGGCCGCCGGGACAGAGCACGGAGACTGCGACTCATCTCATCAGCCCGGACGCGCTCGCGTTGGTGCGCTTCGGTCTGCGCGCAGCGGACGATCCGCGCATTCTGAACACCGTTAAAGTGATCGACGCTCTGTTGCGGGTAAAATTGCCGCAGGGCCCCTGCTGGTATCGCTACAACGGGGATGGCTATGGCGAGCATGAAGATGGGTCACCCTTTGACGGCACCGGGATTGGGCGGCCCTGGCCGTTGCTGGCGGGCGAGCGGGCACACTACGAAATCGCCGCTGGAAATCCGCAAGCTGCTGAAGAACTTTTGCGAGTAATGGAATTCTCCACCGAGGGAGGACGCCTGATCCCCGAGCAGGTCTGGGATGTAGACGACATACCTTCCCGAGAATTGTTTACGGGCAAGCCTTCCGGTTCGGCGTGCCCTCTGGTGTGGGCACATTCTGAGTACATCAAGTTACGACGTTCACTGCATGAAGGAAAAGTTTTCGATCAGCCGCCGCAGACCGTGCGGCGTTACTTGATCGACAAGAAGAAATCGACGATCTTCGGATGGCGCTTCAACAACAAATGCCGAACCATGCCCCAGGGCAAAAAGTTGCGGCTCGTGCTACCTGCTCCCGCGGTCGTGCATTGGAGCTTCGATAACTGGCAGAGCGCGCAGGACACAAACACCGGCGACACCGGCTTGGGCACTTACGTGGCGGACCTTCCAGCCGACCGATTATCAGCGGGAAGCGAGATCGTCTTCACGTTCTACTGGCTGCAAGAACAACGTTGGGAAGGAGAGAACTTTTCTGTGGTCGTGGAAGCATCAAGATAAGGCACAGTCTGCCTAGAGACGTTCCTTGCAACGTCTCCGCTCAGACAGGACCTGCCTCTAGCCCGTGTAGACCAACTCCACCACGGTGCAGTCATCATTCAGGGGCGTACCGCCGCAGAAATCAGAGATCGCGGTAAAGATTTGTTCCAGGGTCCCGGTTTTCGCGGCGAGTTCCAGGCGCGAATCTTCGAAGAAGTCCCCGCGGGCATTCTCGGCTTCGGTCACGCCGTCGGTTACCAGCACGAGTCGATCGCCTGGGTTCAACTGACAGTGATCGCTCTCGTACTTCGCATCGGGCAGTAATCCTACGGGAAGGTTGCCGTGGGCGGGCCTCCGCACCTGGCCATTGGAAACCACTAAAGGTGGAACGTGCCCGCAATTCACATATTCCAAGTTGCCGGTGGCGCCGATGCGGGCAATGATCACGGTGGCGTACTTTTCTCCAATATGTTTGTGAGTAAAGAAGCGGTTGGCGGCGGTCACGATCTCGGTCAGCGGCATACCGGCCGTAAGCTGCGAATAAATCATTCCCTGCAAGGTGGACGCGAGCAGCGCGGCCGAGACTCCCTTGCCGCTGACGTCGGCCAGCACAATCGTCAAACCTTCGTCGGTGTTAACCGCGTCGAAAAAGTCACCGCCAATTTCTTTGCAGGAGAGATTTCTTCCTGAGAGGGTGGCGAACGGAACTTCGGGGATGGTGACCGCCATCAGTCGTTGCTGAATGGAGGCGGCGATTGACAGTTCCTGCTGGTATCGCCGCGATGCCTCCTCAGCTTGCACCAGACGGGCGTTCTCGATGAGCGAGGCAGCTTCGGTCGCGATGGCATGCAGAATATCGTTGCTCACCCCGGAGATGTCACGCGAGGCAAAACGCGAATCCACGTACAGGGCCCCCATGGCTTCGGCTGCGACCACCGGGGCGGGCCCCTCGGCCCCGCGCGTGGCCTGAACTTGCGGCTTGCGCAGAGGCACGCAGATCACGGTGCGAAGATCATAGGCCACGATGCTCTTGCGTCCCGAAAGGTCAACCGACCGGCTGGTGTCGGTGAGAACGAATTCAGAGTTGGACTTCATGGCATCGTCGAGAATCGAGTGGGAGATCGTTTTGTCATCGAGCAGGGGCTCGCCTTTCGAGTTGCGGCCGGCAGCCAGGCGCAATTCCCCCTGGGCGTTTTTCATGTACACGTAAGCGCGCTCGGCACGAATAAGCTTAAGGGTCACGTCCAGCAGGGTCATCAGGATTTCATCGAGCACGCCGATCGTATTCAGCTTTCGCGCGGCTTCGAGAAACAGAATCAGTTTTTCCAGATCGGTGGTCTCGTCCGAGATGTGCATCCCGGAAATCTGGCTCAGGAATTCACGGGCCGAGTTGGTAGTCCCATGCTGCGGATTAAAAATCACATACGCGACTTCACGAACCCCAAACTCCAGGCGGTCGTTGCGTTCCAGAGTCTTGCGTTGCACCCGTTCGCCGTTGACGAAGGTTCCGTGCTTGCTGCCCTGGTCAACGACGCTGAACACCCCATTCTCCGAGACGATCAAGGCGTGGTCGCGGGAGACACGCGGATCCGCAATCACCAGATCCTTATCAACCTTTCGTCCCACACCAAAGGGGCTGTGATCGAGATTGATGACACGCTGCTCATTGCCCTGGACAAAGACCAGCGTCGGAAATACTCCCGAGCCAGTTCCTGAGGGCGGGCCGATAATAGTTTGGAAAGCCATGTAGCGCTTGCGCTAGTCCTTAAAGTCTTAAAGGAATAATGACAGCATCGAACGCCGGTGGGAAGAGGCTAAGAAGATTTCACCAGCCGACTGGCTTCAGGCAGCCCCGCGATGGAACGTGGCAATCGCCTCCTGCTCAGTGTCGTAAACCTCGAACACAGTGACCAGTTTGGTGATTTGCAGGACATCGCGCAACCGCTGGCCCAGGCCGCTCAACTTGATTTCGGCACCAGCAGCTCGGGCGGATGAGTACACGCCCACCAGGGTACCCAGACCGCCGCTGTCGATGTAGCTCACGCCGGCAAGGTTCAGCACAATCTGCCGCGAAGAATTCAATATGCGCTTAAGGTTCTCGCGGAGTGCCGTCGCCTCCTCCCCAAACACGATTCGCCCCTGGCACGACATAATGGTGACTCCGTCAGCCTGCCGCGTCTCAATCTTCAGGGTCATGTGATCCTCCAGACAGCATCGGTGTCCGAGAAGCCTAACGCGGGCGGGCGGGGGAATGCAAGCTCAGGCGTTGGGCGACCCAGTTCGGGCAGGTGAGGACGGAGACTGACGATCCGTACCCGCTCTTGTGACCTCGCTTAGCACGCACATCAGCGGTACCAGTACGGCCAATGGCATAGCCAGACTTGTCCAAAGCGGCACGGCCCAGGCGCTTTGCACGCGCTCGGCTGGAACGAAAAATGACGCGCCAGTCAAGGCCATTGCCGCCAGCCAGGGCCAGAATACCAGCACACCTGAAAGCGCGAAGATCAGCCGCACGATCGGGTGTTTTGTCCACAGAAACCCGGCGTGTCGAACCACCAGCAAGACTGCCGGAAGCAGCAGTATCTGATTGTAAAGCGCAGTCATTGGAATGGTTACGACGGTGACGGCGAGAAGCAGTGCAACGATTAGCCCGAAGGTCGGAGTATCCGAGTGAGCATGGCGGGTTCGCCAGCAGAGAACCGCCAGGCCGATCAGGATACAGGCCGAGAACACCAGTCCCCAGGCCGGCGTGGTCAGGACCAGCAAAACCGATTCTGGTTTGTTCAGATATTCCCGGTAGGCGACAACTGCTTTTGCAAACTGCGCGATCCATCCCGGAAGCACGCATTGGGCACCCGCGAGTAGCGCTGCCATAGTGAAACCGAAGCCCCAGATAAATCGCCGACGGACGCGATAGTCACTGGCCGCCCAGAGAAGCAGCCAAGCCGTCAAGAGCACGACGATCTGAGGTTTGATGGTCGCCAACGCCAGCAAGATACCCGCCAGCAAAAGGTGGCCGCCAACCAGCAGCAGAGCGCATCCTGCGATCATTCCGCTTACCAGCAGAGTCAACTGCTGAAGCTTGATTCCCTGGGCCACCGGGAAATTTCCGAGGGTGAGGATCACAAGCGTCGTGACCGCAACGGCCGAGATGCGCCAGCGCAATGCACGCAACCAGAGCGGAACCGTGGCCGCGGTTAACAGGATCAGGAGCCAGCGAAATCCTGCTTGGACGATTGAGAACGGCAACACGATCGTGGGTGCAAGCAGAAAAACCACAAACACCGGATAAGCAAAGGCAGCCTGGTCTTTGGGATCGCCGGGGCGATTGGGGTCGAGCGGACGCCCGTAATAACCGATCTGGATTTCGCGGGTGATTTCTGGGCTGTAAGGATCGCGGTGGTGCAACAGTAACTCGCGCGCACCCAGCCAGCGCGGATAGAGGTCAGAAAAATTTCCCCGCGGGTGATCGTGGGCGGCAGCGTCGGCTTGCTGGTAGGCGATAAACACGCGCTGCACGTAGAACCACATGCAGCCCGTGAGAACCAGGGCGGCCACCAGGGCGTACTTGGGATTCTTCCCCAATGAGTTCTGCCTCATGTTACAACTTATGCGAAACAGTTCCCTGCGCTGGTTCAAGCCGGTATCGGCGAGGATACTGGCTATGATGGGCTGCGCTCTAGTCTCGCCGCAGGTTACAGATCTGCCGGAGCAAAATTGACTATCCTCCCCGGGCGTCAGAATTATTTGAGGGACTTGCACTACTGGGTCAGCGCGCTGCTCGGCATCGCGCTCATACCACTGCTGAGACAATTCAATCTGCCCGTCGAGTTCGACTGGCTCAAACTAGGTTCTGCCTACTGGCTGGTCCTCACTGCTCAGTCGATCTTCGTGGCTACACTGTTATCTCTCTTTGTGTGTGTGCCGAAATTGCCTTTCAGCCCACTTCACCTCTTGCGGCGGGAAGCGGCCCGCGTTTTGTTGGTGACGGTTTACTTCCTGATCTTGTGGTGGGCCCTCACGTGGGTCAAGGCGTTTATCCTGACCGTTGACACGATCGCGCTCCTGGAATTTTTCCGGAGACTCAAACCGGGAGATCGTCGAAAGGTTACCGGCGCGGTGTTGCTGCCCGCGCTCTACTTATTCGTCGGTTTCCTGCTGGTGTTCGCTTACAACGACGTCATACTTTCAGTACGTTTCTTCGGCACGACCGACGCGGCGTTCAACGCGATGGACAAATGGCTGCTCCACGGCGTTTCGGTTTCCGACTTATGCCACTGGGCGGTGCGTAGTTTTTCCGTTTCCTTTTTTCGCAGCCTCGAGTTCATCTACTTTGGGATGTTTTCCCAGATCGGCGCCGCCCTGATTCTGATCGGCTTGTACGATGGCAGGCGGCGAGCGTTTCAGTTTGTGGGTACGATCTTGGCGGCGTATTACATCGCGCTGGCACTGTTCTACCTTTGGCCCAGTCAGGGACCATTCTATCTTTGTACTGCGCACTTCTCCGTGTTTCCTGATCAGTTGCAGACGTACGTGCTCCAGAAGTGGTCCATTGCTAACTCGCAAGCGCTGTGGAGACACGTCCAGGTCCGTCACATTTCCACCGACTACTACATCGCGTTTCCCTGCATGCACATTGCTCAGCCTTTGGTGGTGATGTGGTTTCTGAGGCGCTGGAAGCGTATCGTGGCGGTTCTGGCAGCATATGACATGTTGCTGCTGGTTGCGATCATCCTGCTCGAGTGGCACTACGTGGTCGATATTATTGCTGGAGTGCTGGTAGCGGGATTGGCGATCGCGGTTGTGGACGGCAGCGAACTGTGGCGGAACAGACCTCCAATGGCTTGGCTGGCCGAGAATGGACCTTCGCCGCAATGACTCCTCCTGGCCACTTTCGGCTGAGGCTCTGGCTTATGCTGTCCGTTCTCTCCGCCGTCAGCATGTGGTATTACGTCGCCCATGTATGGAGCGTTGGCCAGCCCGCCCAGTTTTCGGATCTCTACGCGCAATGGTGGGGAGCCCACGAATTGTTGCTGCATCATCGCGATCCCTACAATCCCGCCGTTACCCGTGAAATCCAAATCGTCATCTACGGTGCGCCAGTCGCCCCTTCGCATCCCGGCGATGTTGCGGAACGCGGGGGAGGATTTGCTTATCCGATTTATGTTGCCTTCCTGATGTGGCCGACGCTGCACCTGGCTTTTCCCGTGGTGCAGGGCCTGTTTGTTTCCCTGTTCGTGGTGCTGACGCCGGCGAGCCTCTGGTTGTGGCTTTATGCGCTGCGGTGGCGACTCCCGCCAGCTAAACTGCTCATCCTTGCTGTTTTCACCTTCGGCACTTTTCCCGTGTTACAAGGACTCAAGCTGCAAAACCTGAGTCTGCTGGTGGCTTTTCTCGTGGCTTCGGCCATGGCGTCAGTAGCGGCAGACTACCTTGTACTCGCCGGTCTATTGCTGGCCGGGACCACTATTAAACCTCAGTTCGTGATCCTGTTGATCCCCTGGCTGGCCTTGTGGACCGTGGGCGATTGGCGACGGCGGCAACGGTTGATCTGGAGTTTTCTGACCGCCACGGCCGTGCTTGTTTTGGGAGGCGAAGCGCTCGCGTCCGGTTGGATCAGCCGTTTCCTAACCGTTGTTCGAGCCTACCGGAAATATACTTACGGGCATTCCCTGCTCGACGTCTGGTTTACTCAGCGATTTGGTCCGGTTGTGGGTGTCGTGCTGGTGCTGGCGGTGCTAGCCCTTTGTTGGCGATGCCGTTCGGACCCGCCACAATCCCCGCGTTTCTTCCTCGCCTCCTGTCTGGTTTTGGCTGCAACCCTGGTGGTCATCCCAACCCTGGAACCGCATGCCCAGCTTCTGCTCCTACCCGGCATTCTGTTCCTGCTCCGGTATGGTAG
>Ga0210410_10002552_pt1 | contig 16287 bp, 17 predicted proteins | sample IncBWC4MmetaG_FD_161058 | JGI IMG/M metagenome (GOLD analysis project Ga0210410, IMG submission 161058) | Forest soil microbial communities from Barre Woods Harvard Forest LTER site, Petersham, Massachusetts, United States - Inc-BW-C-4-M | ecosystem: Environmental > Terrestrial > Soil >... | reverse complement strand
AGCACCTGGCCCGCGATGCCACCGATGCGGAATTTCAGGCCGGAGAGATCGGCGACCGTCTTGATCTCCTTGCGGAACCAGCCGCCCATCTGCGTGCCGGTGTTGCCGCAGGGGAAGCCGATCACGCCGAACTTCTTGAAGAACTCGTTGCCGAGCTCCATGCCGCCGCCCTGATACCACCAGGAGTTCTGCATCCGCGCATTGAGGCCGAACGGCACCGAGGCGTAGATCGCAAAAGTCGGGTCCTTGCCGACATAATAGTACGACACGGTGTGGCTCATCTCGACGGTGTTGTTGGAGGTGGCGTCGAGCGCCTGCAGGCCGGGAACGATTTCACCGGCGGCAAACAGCTGAATCTGAAACTTGTTGTCGGTCATCTCAGCGACGTATTTCACGAACTGGTCGGAGCCGCCGTAAATGGTGTCGAGCGATTTCGGGAAGCTCGACGTCATGCGCCATTTGATCTCCGGCGAGCCTTGCGCGATCGCAGGCGAGGCGACCGCCGTCGCTGCGGCTCCCGCTGCCGAAACCTTCAAAAAATCACGACGCTTCATCAAGTCATCTCCTTGTTGGGGCGTTTTCCCATCTGGCTGAAAAGGGCTCTTCCGGCACGCGATCTGATGCATCCAACCGAAGGCGCTCGCGGCGGGGCTTATCACGGAAGCCGGTCAAGCCAAACGCGACAAAGGCATGACAGCACTGACCAAAAGTCGCATGTCAGCTATTGGTCCGATTCCAACATTCGCATCCCCTCCCAGCAGGCACTTTTGCGAATGTTGGAATCAAAGGACCACTAGTGTCCCGATTCCGAAGTTCGCATGATTTTGCGGCGCCTCCGTTTGCGAACTTCGGAATCGAAGGACACTAGCAACTTATTGATCTAGTGTGGCTTTGGTTCAGAAGTCCGCATGAAGAACTTGCGGCAGAAATGATGCGGACTTCTGAACCGCCACACTGGTAAAATATTGAATCCAGTGGAGCTTTGGATTTGACGTTCGCTTACGAATGCGCGGTCCACAGCGGAGCGAACGTCTAATCCGCTCCTCTGGGTTATTCAGGCCGCGGCGATCGCACCCTGCAACTGATCGCGGACCTTGGCGCCGATGGCGCGATAGATCGCCGCATGCGGCCCGTCCGGCTCGCTTACCACCACCGGCTGACCCGCGTCCGAGCTAACGCGAATCGCTATGTGCAGGGGAATCTCGCCGAGGAACGGTACCCCGAGCCGCTCGGCCTCATGGCGTGCGCCGCCATGGCCGAAGATGTCCGATTTGGTGCCGCAATGCGGGCACTGGAAATAGCTCATGTTCTCGACGATGCCGAGCACGGGCACGTTGACCTTCTTGAACATCGCCAGTCCCCGCCGCGCATCGATCAGCGACAGGTCCTGCGGCGTCGAGATGATGATCGCGCCCTTCAGCGGCACGTTTTGCGCGAGCGTGAGTTGCGCGTCACCGGTGCCGGGCGGCATGTCGACCACGAGGACGTCGAGCGTGCCCCAGGCGACGTCGCGCAGCATCTGCGTGATCGCCGACATCACCATCGGCCCGCGCCAGATCATCGCGGTGTCCTCCTCGACCAAAAAGCCGATCGACATCACCGCAAGGCCGAAACGCGGAATCGGGATCATCTTGCGGTCGTCATTGAGCGCCGGCTTCTCGCGGATGCCGGTCAGCCGCGGCACCGAGGGGCCGTAGATATCGGCATCGAGCAGCCCGACCTTGAGACCGAGATCGCGCAACCCCAGCGCGAGATTAAGCGCGGTGGTGGATTTGCCGACGCCGCCCTTGCCCGAAGCGACTGCGATGACGGCGGCGACGCCGGGGATTTCGGCCTGGCGCGACATCGGAGATCCCGCAGGGCTTTGTGGTGGCCGGTGAGCCGAGGCCGGCTTCACGCCACCGGCGGGGCGCGGCGGCGGCGGCGGCGACGCACTGCCCGCCTTGCGCTCGGCGGTCAGCGCGATCATCGCAGCGGTGACACCGGGAATGGCGCGCACCGCGCTTTCGGCCTCGGCGCGCACGCTCTCCCAGGCGCGCGCCTCCTGGGCATCGACGTTGATCGAGAAGAACACCTTGCCGTCGTTGACCGTGATGTCAGACAGCACATTCGCTTGCGTCAGGGCGACGCCGCGCGGCGACCTCACCCCGGCAAGCGAATCCAGAACCTGCTGTTGCGTCACGCTCACAGCGCATCTCCCAAAGCGCGAGCCTGAAAAAACTCGCCACAAACTCGATCCACCTCTCCCTTTGGGAGAGGCCGATTTGCCAACGGGTCGGCGCAAAGCGCCGCCCGATGATAAACTCAGCAAATCGGGTGAGGGGTTACAGTCTATCGTGAGAGCCGCGGCCCCTCACCCGGATTGCACTGGACGATGCTTCGCATCGCCAGGCGCAATCCGACCTCTCCCCGTCGGGGAGAGGTGAACCTCGATGCGTCCTATAGAGCGATCCGGCTCACGAGGCTAATGCGAATGTCAGGATCGGACCGCTAGTTTCGCCCCGATGTCCTCACGCGTCTCCGACGGCGCCGAGGCGCTCTGCTCCTTGGCCGCCTCGTAGTTCAGTTCGATCATGACCCCGTTCGGGTCATTGACGAAGATCTGCCAGAGGTCGCCGCCTGGAACCTGCCGCGCGTCGAACGGCATGTTCTTGGACTGCAGGCGCTGCTTCATGCCGTCGAAGCCCCGACTGGCAAACGCCACATGGTGGACCACGCCGGAGTCGGGTTTTTGCTGCTCGTCGGTCTTGGAGATGTCGACGATATGCACGACCGCCTTGCCCTCGCTGTACATCCAGGCGCCGGGGAACGCGAAGTTCGGCCGCGGGCCCTTTTCCAGGGCCATGACGTCCTCATAGAAGCGGACCGTATCTGCCAGATGGCGGGTCCGGATGTTGAAATGGTCGAGCACACCTACGCTCATGCCCATGCGATACACTCCCTTTTTTGTGAGGCTGTTTGGATGAACCGACCCTAGCACAAATCCCGGCCTTTCAACCAAACGAAGCCGTTGCCCTCCCCTGCGCAGGGGTTATGGTGCGGCTCCCCTCAAGATCGGCCGGCTCAAGGCCGCAGGTCAAAACCCCAAGGTAACAGCATGGCTAAAGTCGCTTTTCTCGGTCTCGGCGTGATGGGTTTTCCGATGGCCGGACACCTCGTCAAGAAGGGTGGCCACGAGGTCACGGTCTACAACCGCACTGCGGCAAAGGCCAAGCAGTGGGCCGAGAAGTTCGGCGGCAAGACCGCAGCGACCCCGAAGGCGGCCGCAGACGGCCAGGATTTCGTGATGTGCTGCGTCGGCAACGACAACGATTTGCGCGCGGTCACGATGGGGGCCGACGGCGCGTTTGCGGGCATGAAGAAGGGGGCGACCTTTGTCGACCACACCACCGCTTCGGCCGATGTCGCTCGCGAGCTGGACGCGGCCGCCAAAAAAGCCGGTTTCAAATTCGTCGACGCGCCCGTTTCCGGCGGCCAGGCCGGCGCGGAAAACGGCGTGCTGACGGTCATGTGCGGCGGCGATGAGGACGCCTATGCCGGCGCCGAGCCTGTTATCGCAGGCGCCTATGCGCGGATGTGCAAACGGCTCGGCGGCGCCGGCTCCGGCCAGCTCACCAAGATGGTCAACCAGATCTGCATCGCCGGCCTGGTCCAGGGGCTGTCGGAGGGCATTCATTTCGCCAAGAAAAGTGGCCTCAGCGTGCCCGACGTGATCGACACCATCTCCAAGGGCGCCGCCCAGTCCTGGCAGATGGAAAACCGCTACAAGGCCATGAACGAGAGCAAGTACGATTTCGGCTTTGCGGTGGAATGGATGCGCAAGGATCTCTCGATCTCGATCGCCGAGGCTCGCCGCAATGGCGCCAGCCTCCCCGTCACCGCGCTGGTCGACCAGTTCTATTCCGAAGTCGAGAAGATCGGCGGCAAGCGCTGGGACACATGCAGCCTTCTGGCGCGGCTGGAGCACGCGGACGTGAAAAAGAGCTAGCCGGAGAGCGATGAATCATCCGACCTGCAGAGCGGCCGATTGCGCCTCGCTCATCCGTCCTGCGGGTTGACTGGCTCGTCAAATGAGGTTGATCGGTGCCTTTCGCAGGTACCGTTCGCTGCGCCTCATGCGGCGCAATGATGGCTGCGACACCCTTTCACAAGAAGGGTCTTGATATGGGTCAATCAGAGGCACAATAATCGTGTCCATGGTCGGGGGTGCGACGGCACTGGATCTGCAGGCGCCGGGGGTTCCTGTCTTGGGCGCGATTTTTTCATCATTGGCGGCATTTGCCGCGGCGGCGGTCAAACCGCCTACGCCGCTGGCGAGGGCGATCGTCGTCGTCCTCGTCGTCAAGCTGTTGGCGATCATCTCAATCAAGCTCTTCATGTTTCCGGACAACGCGCGGCCCGTGTCTGACGCGAACGCGGTCACGCGCATTGTCGGACCCACGACAACCATGCGCTGACCTGCGGCGGAGACGACCATGCTGGATTTTGACCCCGTCACCTTGAGCCGGCTCCAGTTTGCGGTCACGGCGCTTTATCATTTCCTGTTTGTCCCGTTGACGCTTGGCCTGTCTTTCCTGCTTGCCATCATGGAAAGCACCTATGTGATGACCGGCCGCGAGATTTGGCGCGATGCCACGCGATTCTGGGGGAAATTGTTCGGCATCAACTTCGCCATGGGGGTTGCCACCGGAATCACGATGGAGTTCCAGTTCGGAACCAACTGGGCCTATTACTCCCATTATGTCGGCGATATCTTCGGCGCGCCGCTCGCGATCGAAGGCCTGATGGCCTTCTTTCTCGAATCGACCTTCGTCGGCCTGTTCTTCTTCGGATGGGACCGTCTGCCGAAACTCGGCCACCTGACGGTGACATGGCTGGTTGCGATCGGCTCCAATCTCTCCGCGCTTTGGATATTGATCGCCAACGGATGGATGCAATTTCCCGTCGGAGCGGCTTTCAATCCCGACACGATGCGGATGGAGCTCAATTCGTTCTGGGACCTGATCTTCAATCCGGTGGCCCAGGCGAAATTCGTGCATACCGTCGGCGCAGGCTACGTGACCGGATCGATGTTCATCGTTTCGATCTCCGCCTACTACCTGCTCTCCGGCCGCTTCCAGGCCTTCGCCAAGCGCTCGATCATCGTCGCATCCTCCTTCGGTCTCGCGGCGGCGATTTGCGTCGTCGTGCTGGGCGACGAAAGCGGGTACGCCGTGTCCGAGAACCAGAAGATGAAGCTCGCCGCGATCGAGGGCATGTGGAAGACCGAGCCGCCGCCCGCGGGCTTCAGCCTGATCGGGATTCCCAACCCCGACAAGCACGAGGTCGAGTACAACATCCGTATTCCCTGGGCGCTGGGCATCATCGCAACACGCTCCTTCAATGAGGAAGTCGCCGGGATCGACCAACTCGTCGCCAAGAGCGCCGAGCGTATCCGCACCGGGCTGATCGCCTATGATGCGCTCGAAAAGTACAAGGCGGACCGCAACAACGTCGAGGCGGCGGCGCAGCTTCGGACCCATGCGGCCGATCTGGGTTACGCATTGCTGCTCAAGCGCTACGTCGGCGATCCGCGCACCGCCGACAAGGCGACCATCGAGAAGGCAGCAGCCGGCACGGTGCCGCCGGTCACCACGCTTTTCTTCAGTTTCCGGATCATGGTCGGGCTCGGCTTCTATTTCATCGGCTTGTTTGCGCTGCTGTTCTGGGACGCTTCGCATCGTAACTTCTCGCGCCGATGGCTGCTGCAGCTGGCGCTGTGGTCGCTGCCGCTGCCATGGATCGCGGCCGAGCTCGGCTGGGTCGTCGCCGAATACGGTCGGCAACCCTGGGCGATCGACGGCGTATTGCCGACCTTCCTGGCGGTGTCATCCGTCTCGACGGCGCAGGTCCTGTTCTCCCTCTGCGGCTTCGTCGTGCTTTATTCGTCATTGCTCGTCGCCGACATCATGCTGATGCGCAAATACATCAAGATGGGGCCGGTGCAGGCGCTGGGTCTCACGCGACCGGCGCCAACACTTAGGTCCTCCGCGATGTCGGCCGAATAGGGGGAAGCGTCATGTCCATTCCTCTCGACTATGAAACGCTGCGTCTCATCTGGTGGCTACTTCTCGGCGTGCTCCTGATCGGCTTTGCCATTATGGACGGCTTCGATCTCGGCACCGCTATGCTGCTGCCGTTCGTTGCGCGCACCGACGTTGAGCGCCGCGTGACCATCAATGCCATCGGGCCATTCTGGGAAGGCAACCAGGTCTGGTTCATTCTGGGCGGCGGCGCGATCTTCGCGGCGTGGCCGCCGATTTATGCCGCCTCGTTTTCAGGCTTTTACATCGCCATGTTTTTGGTGCTGGCGACACTGATCCTGCGCCCGGTCGGCTTCGAATTCCGCAACAAGATCGTCGATCCGAGATGGCGGGCATTCTGGGATTACGCATTGTTTGCCGGCGGGCTCGTTCCCAGCGTCGTGTTCGGCGTCGCATTCGGCAACCTTCTGCAGGGCGTACCATTCCGCATCGATAACGATCTCCGAATCCTCTATCAGGGCAGCGGCCTTTTCGAACTTCTCAATCCGTTCGGGCTGCTGTGCGGTCTGGTTTCAGCGGCCATGCTGATCGGCCATGGCGCGATGTACCTCACGTTGCGCACCGATGGCGAGGTCCAGGCGCGCGCCACGCGCTTTGGCATGATTGGCCTGCTGGCGACCGCGATGCTGTTCGCGCTGGCCGGCCTCTGGGTGTTTCTGGGTATCGACGGCTATGCCATCGCCGGCACCGTCGTCACCGACGGCCCTTCCAATCCGCTGCTGAAGAACGTCGTCCGTGCTCCGGGTCAGTGGTTTGCCAACTACAAGGCTCACCCTTGGATGATCGCGGCGCCGCTTCTCGGCCTCGGCGCGCCGCTTCTTGCTCTCGCTTGCGCGGCGGCCCGGCGGCGTGCCTTCGCCTTCGTTCTCAGCGCCGCCGGCATCCTTGGTATCATTGCTACCGCCGGCGTCAGCATGTTCCCGTTCCTGATGCCATCGGATATCGCGCCGGGCGCAAGTTTGACGGTGTGGGACGCATCGTCGAGTCGGCTGACCCTGTTCGTGATGCTTGTGGCGACGCTGATATTCCTGCCGATCGTGCTGATCTACACCACGATCGTCTTCCGTGCCCTCCGGGGCACGATCACCGCCGACATGGTCGAGAAGAATTCGGCGCATCTATATTGAGGGCTCCATGTGGTACTTTACCTGGATACTGGGCGTCTGTTTCGCTTGCGGTTTCGGCATCCTCAACGCGCTCTGGCACGAACATCATCTGCCGAACGAGGCGATTGACGGCTGAAGCGCGGGTCCCGGTGTCGCTCGTCGCCGCCCGCCAAAAGTTAATTTAATCTCGCGTTAACGAGATTCTTTAGCTTTTTAAGTCAGCTCTTAAGGATTTGGGCCCAGTAGTAGACAATGCAAAAACTCGCGCGATGCGCGGGCAGGATTTGTGTTGTTGATGAGTGATACCGCCGATAAGCCCGAGATTGTCCAGCTTCCGGCTGAGCCCCAAAAGGCCGCACCCGTGAGCAGCCGCCGGGTCGCGGCGCAGCGGGTGCGCGAGGCGCGGGATAAGTTAACGTCAACGAGTGGAACCCGCCCGGCGTTCGACCGCGAGCTGCTCCGGCAATACGCCCAGACCCGCATCTCGGCATCCTATGTGGTGATGCTGCTGGTGGCCTCGACCGGCCTCTTGTTCGGCTTCTCGATGCAGCCGCTCACCGCCAGCGCCTGGACCTGCGGCATGCTCTGCGTCCACGCCGCAATCATGCGCACCTGTATGCGCTTCCTGGCGGAGCCATCGACCCTCGCTGCGACCCGAAAATGGCGGACGCGATTCGTGCTGCTCGACCTGCTCTACGGCCTCGGCTGGATGGCGGTCCTGATCCATCCCGCGCTGAACGCGGTGTCCGACACCGTGATGATGTTCCTGATGCTGCTGGTGATCGCGGTCTCGAGCATGCTCGCGGCCAATTTGCCGATCGCGGCACTCGCGGCGACCGTTCCGGTGACGGTCGCGATCGCGCTCGATTTCCTGTTGCGCGGCACCCTCGACAATTATGTGCTGGCGGCGCTTGCAGTCGCGGCCGAAGGCTACTTCGCCCTGCTCGCCCACCGGCTGCATTCGACGACGCTCGCGACACTGGAAGCGCGCGCCGAAAAGGACGCGCTGATCGGCGAGCTCGAACAGGCCAAGTCGATCTCGGACGAGGCGCGGCATCGCGCGGAATCCGCCAACGTCGCCAAATCGCGCTTCCTCGCGCAGATGAGCCACGAACTGCGCACGCCGCTCAATGCCATCCTCGGATTCTCCGAGGTGATGAAGAGCGAGATCTTTGGCGCGCATGCGGTTCCGGTTTACAAGGAATATTCGGCGGACATCCACAATTCCGGCGTGCACCTGTTGAACCTGATCAATGAGATCCTCGATCTGTCGCGGATCGAGGCCGGCCGCTACGAGCTCAACGAGGAAGCGGTGTCGCTGGTCAACGTCGTCGCCGACTGCCACCACCTGATGAAGCTGCGCGCCTCCAGCCGCGGCATCACCATTCATGAGGTGTTCGAGCTGGGCATGCCGCGGATCTGGGGCGACGAGCGCGCCACGCGGCAGATCGTGCTGAACCTGCTCTCCAACTCGATCAAGTTCACGCCGCAGGGCGGCGAGATCTGGCTGAAGGTCGGCTGGACCGCGTCCGGCGGGCAGTATCTCAGCGTCAAGGACACCGGCTCCGGCATTGCGGAAGACGAAATCCCGATCGTGCTGGCGTCGTTCGGACAGGGCTCCAACTCGATCAAATCCGCCGAGCAAGGCGCAGGCCTCGGGCTGCCGATCGCCAAGAGCCTGATCGATATGCACGGCGGCACCTTCACGCTGAAATCGAAGCTGCGCATCGGCACCGAGGTGATCGTCACCTTCCCGCCGGAGCGGGTGATGTCCGCGCTTGCGCCGGTCGCCGAAGAATCGCCGCCGCTGCAGCCGGAGACCGCCCCTGCCGTGACCGACGAGAAGCATCGCCCCCGCCACAAACCGATCATGAGCGCCGGCACCGGACTGTAAGCGGACGCCCTTGATCGGGCGCCGGATGATCCCGCAATATCCAGCAATGAGCCAGGACACCCCGTGCATCGCAGTCTGCATGATCGATCCCAGAAGCAACCTGTGTCTCGGCTGCGGACGCACGTTGCCCGAGATCGCGCGCTGGCACCGCATGGAGAGCGCGGAGCGGCGGGCCGTGATCGCGACATTGCCGCAGCGCATGGCGGACGCGGGATTGCCGCACATGCACGCCAAGCCGAAATAGCGCGCCACGAATCCGGAGGCGCCGCGTGACGCGCCTCCTGCTGGTTCTGTTCCTGCTGACGGCGACTGTCGGCGCCGTGATCGCCTGGCGCGATCCGGAACGTGTGGCGCGCGCCAGCGACGCGGTCTCCGACATGCTGCGCCGGCGCGCCGAGCTGCCGTCACGCGCGGTACAGGTGCCGCGCTCCCAAAGCGGCGAGTTCGCGGTGCACGCCAGGATCAACGGCGTCGCAGCGCCGATGGTGGTCGATACCGGCGCGAGCGCGGTGGTGCTGACCTATGAGACCGCAAAGGCGGTCGGATTGCCGCTCGAATTGCTCGAATACGACGTCGACGTCGAGACCGCGGGCGGTCACACCAAGGCCGCACGGCTGACGCTCGATCGTCTCTCGATCGGCCGTCTGGTCGAACGCTCGGTGCCGGCGCTGGTGGTGCCGCACGGCAAGATGAAGACCAACCTGCTCGGCATGAGCTTCCTCGACCGGCTCGAAAGCTGGGAAGTGCGCGGCGAGCACCTGATGCTGCGCGGCTTTGCCGCGCCGGCCTCACGCGGCAATCGGGGACGCAGCGCGGCCCTCGACTGACGCGATGAGATCAGAATGAATCATCATCGCGCTTTAGATTCTTATTTGCGCATGATCTCCGCGCAAACGCTATGCGTTTGTCGCGAGGGAAAACCGCTGCACACTTTTCCGGATCATGCGCTGTCGAACGACGCAATCAGCGCATCGACCTCCTTCTGATCGGGTCCTTTGCTGCGGGCGTTGACGCGCGGGCCGGTGGCGTAGCCGATCCACAGCACGATCTCGTCCGGCCGCGGCGCGTCGTGGATCAGTACGGGCGTTGAATCGAACGCGTCGAGGTCCCAGCCCTGGTCGAGCGGCCCGTAGAGCAAGTCGACCGTGGTGCCGGGCGGACCGACTTTGGCGTGGCCCGGAATGATCACGCGCCCACGCTTCAGCGTGCGGCGCATGGCCATGCCGAGCCGGGGATGGATCATCGCCGCGCCATGCTCGAGGTCGCCGCCGGTGCCGACCAGCGCCGCCTTGGTGTAGGCGCGTAGCTGCGCAGAGTTGGCGCCCAGCGTAGCCAGCGCCGTCCTGGTAAGCGAAACGCCAAGCTCGAGCGAAGTGTCGATCAGCGGCTTGAGGTCGGCACCGGCCGCCTTCCCGGCGAGCGGGTTCTTGAACACGGCGGCAATCGCAACGCGCCGCAGCGGAGGGTTGGCGCGCGCGCCGTATTCGCTGTGGATCTCCTCGACGAACGTGACGATCTTGCGAATGTCCATGTGTGTTCCTCTTTTCTGCTTACGCGGCAATCGGGGCCGCAGCGCGTTCCTCGACCAGCGCAATGGCGTCACGCAGGACATCGATGCCCGCACCGGGCCGCACCCCATATTCGGCAAGATGGCGGCGGAACGCGCGCGCGCCGGGCACGGCATGATAGGCACCGACGAAATGCCTTGTTATTGCGTGCAGCCGCGTACCCTTGGCGAGCTCGCGTTCGATATAGGGCGTCATCGCCTCGAACACGTCTTTCATGATGGCGAAGCCGGCTGCGTCGCCGAAGAATTCCGTATCGACCTGCAATAGCCGCCACGGCTCCTGATAGGCGGCGCGGCCGAGCATCACGCCGTCGACATGCGCGAGATGCGCCTTGGCTTCGGTCAAGCTGGCGATCCCGCCATTGACGATGATGGGGACATCAGCAATCGCCTGCTTCAGCCGATGGACCCGGTCGTAATCGAGCGGCGGGACGTCGCGGTTTTCCTTCGGCGACAGGCCGGTGAGCCAGGCCTTGCGGGCATGCACGATCAGGGCGTCGCTGCCGGCAGCAACGACAGCGCGTGCCAGCCGATCGAGCGAGATTTCCGGATCCTGGTCGTCGATGCCGATCCGGCATTTCACCGTCACCGGAATTTTCACCGCACGCTTCATCGCCTGGACGCCATCAGCGACAAGCCCGGGCTCCGCCATCAGGCAGGCGCCGAAACGTCCGTCCTTCACCCGGTCCGACGGACAGCCGACATTGAGGTTGATCTCGTCATAGCCGAAATCTTCGCCGATTTTCGCAGTCTCGGCGAGGTCGCGCGGATCGGACCCGCCGAGCTGCAGCGCGACCGGATGCTCGCTTGCGTCGAAGCCAAGCAGCCGCGCGCGGTCGCCATGGATGATGGCGGGCGTCGTCAGCATCTCCGTGTAGAGACGCGCATGCCGCGTCAGCAGGCGATGGAACACCCGGCAATGCCGGTCGGTCCAGTCCATCATCGGGGCGACGCAGAAGCGGTGGTCCAACATGCCGCCTACATATACCGTCTTGGCGACAGTTGCACCTCCGCCGGCAAGGCCACCGCCCTACTTCCGCTTGCTACGCTGCATGAAGTTCTTGACCGCGGCGGTCACCGTCGGCGCGTGGATGCGCTCGCCGAACAGATGCTCTTCCTGGCCCATCCTGCGCAGCAAATCCTCGGTCGGCAGCTTCAGCAATTTCCGGGATATCGCGACCGCCTCCGGCGGCAGCTCGCAGATCTCGCGCGCCACCTTTTGCGCCTCGACGACGGCGTGTCCGGGAGGAACGACGGCGTTGACGAATCCGGCCTGACGGCCCTCCTCCGCGCTCATCGGCCGGCCCATCACCAGAAGCGAGAACGCTCGCTGATTCCGACGCCCCATTTCCCTGCTAACAGGGAAAATAACAGGGTATTCGTGAATTTTGAACCTATCGAGTACTTAGAACTAGCCAAGAAAGCCCTGTGCCACAGCGATTTCTTGAATGTATTCCCTACGAAGAATATCAGGGATTGTTGGAAGCCGTAACAGGGATCAAATCCGCAATATCAGGGAATTTTGGGCCGGATATCAGGCTTCGCGGCTTCGCGCCCGTGGGTTTCGCGGATGTCCGCTTATCCTTTGCGCTCGATGCGTCGCTCCCAGCCGGTTGATCCCAACGGCGATAGACGGGGCATATCAAGGATACAATCCGCGGCTACGGCGAGCTGTGGCGGGGAAGCTCAGATTCGCTTCAACGCAACCACCCTATGGCACTTCGATGCCGCAGAGTGGGCGCCGTCCACAGCATCAAAAGGCGACGTCGACGGGCGGCAAGACGAAGTCTGCTTTACCCCTAAGAACGGACGTCCTCAGGCTGTCCCGGCATGTTCGTTTCGTGCCAACTTCGGATTTAGTCAACGCGGCCTGCTTACAAAAAGTGGATCGCCGGGAGGTGGTGAAAGCACGGGCCTATAGTTCGTCAGCTTTTGCATTAGGTAGGTATCGTAGCGCACCCCGCGCCAAGTCAGATCGACCGATCCCAATGGCTCGAGTACCGCAGTTGTGGTCCGCCAAATCTCGCGGCCGTGGTCTTCCTTCGTACCGATATAGAGCGCGGTTGGACCAGCAATATCCGCGTCGGTGGTGCTAAAGCCGATGTATCTGTTTCTTTCGTTGATTTGAACGACAGGAATTCGGTCTTTCAGCTGCCATCGCAGGATCGAATAGATCCGATAGTCGGTGGTTGCAAACCAGGTTGCGCCCACCTTCGCCAATTCATGCTCTGCCGCTTCGACGACCTGCGCGAAGCCAGCCTCCTTCCCGATCGGATCGCGACTGCCGAAATAGTTCGCGCTCGAGTCGGTGTAGTAAATCGCCCCTAGCAACACGACAGCAATGCCGGTCAAAACCGTCGTTGCCGCCACAGCCGGACCCATCCGCGCCAAGGTTGAAACCGGTGCTTCCTCCCGCCAGCGCTTGAGGTTGATGGCGACGCAGGCAAAGCCAAAGGGCCAGATGAACAACGGCCAACTGTCGCCAATGCGGCCATACAACGAGCGCCAAAGGAGAAATCCGAAGGGAACGGCAACGCACATCGAGAGCAGTATTGCGATGGGATCATTGAAGCGGAATCCTCGCCAACCGAGCCTGGCGGTGGCGATCAGGACAAGCGGAAACAGGATTGGACCTACCAGGGCGAACTGAAGTCCCACGAAATCACCAAAGAACTTCAACGACCACTCGTGCAATTGCGTCAGCCGATCGAGCTGAAATCTGAACGATACCCAGTCGTGGATGGAATTCCAGTAGAGCACGGGCGAGAAAATAGCCAGCGCGATCACGGCCGCGATCCACGGATAGGGACTCGACAGCTGCTTCATTCGCCATGACGGAAAAACCGCATACGCGACAATTGCCGGGAGCAGCAGCACGACACTGTATTTGGACAAGAGCGCAAGCCCACCGAATAGGCCGGCCAATAGCCACCATCGTTGATCGCCTGAAAGGGCGAGCCGGATCAACGCCCACACCATTGCCAGCCCGAACACGATCAGCGCCGTGTCGGGAACGACTTTCGTGATCAGAAGGCCCTAATCGAGCGCAGCTTCCTGCAGCAACCCGGGGAGGACGACGTACCGCCAGTCCCGCGCCGTTCGCCAAACAATATCGGCGAGCAGAACCTCCATGACCACCATGGAAAGGAGCCCGCTAAATCTGACGCCGAAATTCGTGTCGCCGAAAATATGCGTCCCGAGCCAGATGCCCCACGAGACCATGGGCGGGTGGTCGAGGTAGGAAATGACGCTCTCCCTCGACCAAGTCCAGTAGTAGGCTTCGTCCACCCGGAGGGGAAGAACGGCGGCGAATATCTGAGGGTAGGAGCGGCGACGGCCAGGACGCAAACCGCAATCAACATCGTTGAACAGCCGGCGACATCCGTCGTCTGGCGCACCTCTATGCGGATGTCAGTCAAGAAAGCCCCAGATCGAAAAAATCCAACCCGACATATCAAAGCATGAGAGGCTGGTTGTGGGCTAGCGTCAATGTCCGTTCCGGGTCCAAAAGGCAACATCGGCGGGCGATTAGGCGAAGTCCGCTTCACCCCTAAGAACGGACATTCTCCGGCCGTCACGGCATGTCGGTTTTGTGCCAACAGGAGACTCATCCACCGCAGTAAGCGTTACCGCAGGCGATTAACTCGGTAACGCGCGCTTCAAGCCGAGTTGAATTGTTGAAGCGGAATTTAAAGGGGGCGGGCGCGATCTCTTCCTACATCGATGGTGAAGGCAACCGCATCGGATGCATCAAACCGAAAGCGCGCTATTCGAACAGCTCGCGCGCTTCGCTAAGCGCGATCACTTTGTCTTGTTGACTCACGCGGATTTGCACCCGAGCGATATAGGAGAAACGACAATGGTTTCATTTAAAACTCTTGCAGCGGCCGTGCTGCTGTTCGCGACCGCAGCGACGCCGGCATTGGCGCAAGGCCGCGCCCTGTATATCAAGGATCTACGCGACTCCGGATATAATCCGAAGGACGACTTCAATCCCAACAGGACAAGTCGACTGCAGGGACACAGGATCGAAGGCCGCGAGATCGCAGCTCCGCCTTGGAGCTTCGCCTGCACGAACGACCAAGGCCCACAACAATGTGACGAGCCCATGTGGGTCTATGGCAGCCCCGACTATCTCGCCCAATTTAAGAATGCATTCTGACAGTCACCCGAGCGTGAAGTCACACGGCGCGCCCTAGTTCGCCTAACGCTGCATGGTCCCTTGGGCGAGACAGCCTGTCTACAGGGTGCCGCCTTTGAATGACCGGTTCGGGTCAAAACCGGTCCTAACCATCCCGAAATACCGCTTCCGCATTACCCCGCAAGCGGACATTGGTCATAAGCCAAAGCGGTCCACTGACGTGCCATACGAACACGGGTCACGTGGGTAGCTCGCGCTCACGGCCATGGCACGGGCGGGCTGTCTAGGTATGCTTCACGTCCGCTCTTGTCCGCATAACGGACTCAGGTCGAACATCGCGCGTGTCCGAAAAGGGCCAGAGGGAGACTCATGCATTGCAGCAAATAGTTCCTCATTCGATCACTTCGTCGGCGGAAACGATCAGTGAGGGCTGGAATCGTGAGGCCAAGAGCATTTGCGGTCTTCAGATTGATCCGCGAGTTTAAACTGAGTCGGTTGTTGCTTGAGACTATCGAGACTCTGAAGAAACGCTCATGCCGAGCGAAATACTTACGGCTGACATGTTTCCGCCACCAACCGGTTCGCACCGAACATTGGCTTTGTTTCGCCAGAACGGTCGCGAAAAAGAGCAATAAAGTTGCTGCAGAAATGACTGGCATTCCGTTGCAATTGGAGCGGTACTAATTCGACGGATTTGCTGTCAAGCTCTTTAGCCGCGGAAACTACCCCGCTCTTCGAGCGGGCTTCAGCCAGTGCAGCCGCAGCTGCCTGACAAAGGAGAGTTTCCGTGGATAGCGATTTTGCAAAAGCCGCATCAGCGACACACGTTGTTCGATTTAACCCTCACGATCGTCGAAACTTCATCGGTGGATCCGACGCGCGCATCATTATGGCCGACGATGAAGCAGATCTCGTTCGACTCTGGCGCGAGAAACGCGGCGAGGTACCGCCTCAGGACTTCTCGCAAAACCTCATCGTCCAACTTGGCTCGGCAACGGAGGAGCTGAATCGCCATTGGTTTGAGCGCTGCACCGCTCAGCGCATCACGGATATACAAAAGCGTGTTCGTCATCCTATCAACAAATGGATGGCCGCGACCCTCGATGGCGTGATCGAGGAGAGCGAGGCGATTTTCGAAGCCAAGTTCATGCTACCCTGGGCGTTTGCCGAGGATGCTGCTGCGGCAAAACATATGGCCCAGCTGCAACACAACATGTGGGTTACCAATTCCCGTTGTGCCTCTCTTTCGATCATCACCGGCGGCGGCAAATGGGTCGAGATCAAGGTCAACGCCGATCCCTTGTACCAACACCTCCTGATCACGGCGGAGAAGAAATTCTGGCGCTGCGTGCAAAGCGGCGAAGCCCCCCGCGGTGCGCATCGTCGATATGAGCGCTTCCAACAGCTGGGGTGAACTCGCAGCCACCTTTAGTCAAACCCGTGCCGCCCATGAGCAACACGAGGCGGCCAAGTCCGACCTCAAAAAACTCATGCCG
>Ga0210410_10002551_pt1 | contig 16294 bp, 11 predicted proteins | sample IncBWC4MmetaG_FD_161058 | JGI IMG/M metagenome (GOLD analysis project Ga0210410, IMG submission 161058) | Forest soil microbial communities from Barre Woods Harvard Forest LTER site, Petersham, Massachusetts, United States - Inc-BW-C-4-M | ecosystem: Environmental > Terrestrial > Soil >... | reverse complement strand
AATGCTTGATTATTCGTTGACCACGTGATTGACTGGAGCTTCCCAAGCTGGATGTCGCCGGTTCGATCCCGGTCTCCCGCTCCATCAACAAGTATCTGCATGGAAACGACGAGCTTCCACGCGCCCTGCTTACCCAGGATTGGCGGTGAGTTCGCGATAGAGCCACGCCCGGGCGGTGGACCAGTCCCGCTTTACCGTTGCCTGAGAGATGCCGACGACCTCCGCCGTCTCCTCGATTGAGAGGCCGCCGAAAAATCGTAGCTCGACCACGCGGGTCTGCTGCGGGTCGCGACGTCCGAGTTCGTTGAGGGCGTCATCCAGCGCCAAAATGTCGAGATTCCCTTTGTCCGGAAGCAAGGCCACGGCTTCGTTCAATGTGATCTTGGCCATGCCATCTCCGCGCTTCGCAGACCGGTGGCGTCTGGCGTAATCCACAAGAATCTGGCGCATCAGGTGGGAGGACACCGCGAAGAAGTGCGCGCGATTGCTGATCTCCAGATCCTGGCTCACCAGGCGCATGTAAGCCTCATTGACCAAGGCGGTGCTTTGCAGGGTGTGTCCGGAGCGTTCGCGGTTCAGATGGCTGTGCGCCAGGCGGCGAAGTTCATCGTAGACTAGCGGAATTAGAGCGTTGAGAGCGTCGGCGCTCCCCCCTCGCCAGTCGGCGAGAAGCTGGGTGACGCGATGGGATGGGGCTGGCCCCAAAAGTTTGACCTCCGGACTCACGGCATGGAACCGTGGGCGAGAAACATATCCCGGTCCCAAATGAAAGTCAACCACCGGTGATTGCCGCAGCTTGCATTTCCTAAGTCCTGATGCCACAGAATTTTACAGTTGTTTGACGATTCTTTACGTCCAACTTGCTGGTGGGTGTGTTGGAATACCTATAGCGAACCCCCTCGGCATTCGCAATCTGAATTTCGAGATCAAAGCATCGTGACGTACAGAATGGAGGGCATCGAATGAGATTGGCAGGAACCGCCACATTCATAGTTGCGGGTTCCATCATGCTCGGCGTTGCGTGCCTGGGACTGGTTCCGTCGAGGCACGCCGTCTCTGATCAAAGCCCGCAGGCTCAGCCGCCCGCATCGACAGGCATGCTGGCGAAGCCAGTGGGAACGGTGAAAGCCATTTCCGGAAATGTGATTACGCTCACGACCGACGCGGGTTCAACCGTCAACGTGCTCATTCAGGACTCCACTCGCCTGCTTCGCATCGCCCCCGGACAGAAGGATCTGAAGGAGGCGGCGTCCATCAAGTTGCAGGAACTGCAAGTGGGTGATCGGATATTGGCCCGAGGTACGGCCTCGGATGACGCCAAATCCGTTGTTGCTTCTTCCGTCGTGGTGATGAAGGAGTCTGACGTGACCGCGAAGCAAGAGCATGATCGCGAGGATTGGCAGAAGCGCGGAGTGGGCGGATTGGTGAGCAAAGTTGATGTGGACAGCGGAATCGTTACCCTTTCGGCTCCGGCCCTGACCGAGGCGAAGCCGGTTACGATTCACGTTTCAAAGAACACAATTGTCCGCCGATATTCGCCTGATTCGGTCAAGTTCGATGACGCCAAGCCGGGTACGCTCGATCAGATCCATGCCGGAGACCAGGTGCGCGCCCGAGGCGTGCGCAGCGCGGATGGCAACGAGTTGGCGGCGGAAGAGATCGTTTCTGGAGCTTTCCGCAACATTGCCGGGATGGTCGCTTCGACGGATGCGGGCAGCAACACTATCAGCGTGATGGATCTGGCAACCCAGAAACTTGTGACCCTGAAGATTACCGCCGACTCACAACTGCGAAAACTCCCTCTTCCAATTGCGCAGCGTATCGCGCTGCGATTGCGAGGTGGATCTGCGGACGGCACACCGGGTGCGTCGGCTCCCAGCGGAGGTTCTCCCGCGCAGGCAAGCCAGACCACGGGAATTGGCGCTGCCGGGGGCTCACGTCCGAGCGGCCCGCCTGACTTTCAGCAAATGCTGAAGCGTATTCCCGCCGTCACGCTCGCCGATTTGCAGAAGGGTGACGCCGTGATGGTAGTGGCGACCCAAGGTATCGCCGATACCCAGCCAGCTGCGATCACATTGTTAAGCGGCGTGGAGCCCGTCTTGTCAGCCTCACCCAACAGCAATCGGGCCGCGATGCTGCTTTCTCCCTGGAATCTGGGAGGCGGAGATGCTGCGGCCGGTGCAACCCAGTAGCATGAAGTTTGCTCAGGAGAATTAATGAAGTTTGGTTGGTCTAGAAATCTTGCATTCATAGTTGTCACGCCTTTCTGGTTGTTGACGCTCACCGGATCTTTGCTGGGGCAGACTCCCTTGGGCTCGCTTCGCGGCCGGGTCACGGATCCCACAGGCGCGGTGATCCCGCAGGCAAGCGTCACGGCCAACGGAGCTAGCGGCAAAACGGCAACCGTGGTGTCCAATGGCCAGGGAGTCTATGAGGTCACCGGATTGCCGGCGGGCGCCTATACGGTCACTACTGCGGCGAAGGGCTTTGCAGTGTCCGTGGAGCAGAATGTCGTGATCGCTTCGGGCCAGGCACTGCAGTTCGACATCGCGCTCGAGATCCAGGTACAGCCGGAAAAAGTTGAGGTTCAGGAAGAAAGTACAACCGTCGGCGTGAGTCCCACAGAGAATGCGAGTTCAATCGTGATCAAGGGGAAGGACCTTGACGCTCTTTCCGATGACCCCGACGAGTTGCAGCAGGAACTGGACGCGCTGGCCGGGCCCTCCGCCGGACCGAACGGCGGCCAGATTTATATTGATGGATTTACCGGAGGGCAGCTTCCGCCTAAGTCGTCGATTCGCGAAATCCGGGTCAACCAGAATCCATTTTCCGCGGAATACGACAAACTGGGCTATGGCAGGATTGAAGTTTTCACCAAACCGGGTACGGACAAGTTTCACGGGCAGTTCATGCTGGATGGAAACTCCTCCGCATTCGATGCGCTCAGCCCGTTCGCCCAAGACCAGCCCTCGTTCCATTCAGAGCTGTTCAATGGGAGCGTGAGCGGTCCGCTGAGCAAGAAGGCTTCGTTCTTTTTCAACGCCGAACGCCGCCAGATCGATGATGCCAACATTGTGAACGCCCTTGTGCCCAACGCGGCTGACCCCAACCCAACCTTTGCTAACTTCACGCAGGCGGTTCCCAACCCGCGGACCCGGACCAATATCAGCCCCCGCCTGGATTTCCAGGTCACTCCAAGCAACACTTTGACGGTCCGCTACCAGTTCTTCCGGAACAACGAAGACAACGATGGAGTCGGACAGTTTTCTCTTCCTTCGCAGGCGTTCAACTCAACTTCGACCGAACACACTGTGCAGATCAGCGACACCCAGGTCTTGAGCACGAATGTGGTGAACGAGACCCGCTTCCAGTATCTCCATGAAAGTAGCGATGATGTGGTACTGAAGTTTCAGCCAACCATATCGGTGCTGGGAGCGTTCACGGGCGGAGGGAACCAGAGCGGAAACAGTTCTGATGTTCAGAACCACTACGAACTTCAGAACTACACCTCCATCGTTCACGCCAACCACCTCATAAAATTCGGCGGGCGGCTGCGTGCGACTACCGATTCCAACCAGTCGACTTCGAACTTCAGCGGCGCATTCACGTTCTCGTCTCTGTCTGCGTATCAGACTAACCCGCAGGGTGGAACGTCGTGCGTGGCGCCGTTTGTGGCGGCATTCCCGACCCTGCCGACGTCCAATGATTTGGCGAAGTGCGGCGCCAGCCAGTTCTCGATCATCACGGGACAACCGCTCTCCGAGGTCACACTGGTTGATGCGGGCCTCTATGGCCAGGATGATTGGCGGATTCGTCCGAACATGACGCTTAGCTATGGCCTGCGCTTTGAAACCCAGAATGCGATCCACGATCGCGGAGACTTCGCTCCGCGAGTGAGCTTTGCCTGGGGCCTCGGCGGCGGCGGGAAAAAGGCGGCGCCCAAGACCGTGCTGCGAGCTGGATACGGGATGTTCTACGATCGGGTTCCTTACAGCCTTGTACTACAGACCGAGCGCCTGAACGGTTTTACTCAGCAACAGACGATTGTCCAGGCGAACCCCGGCTCAACCGGCGAGACCTCTCCTACGCGCTACCAGATTGCGTCCAACCTGCGAGCGCCTTTGACCATGCAGACGGCTTTCAGTGTCGAGCGGCAACTGGCCAAGAGCACCACTTTAGCCGTTACCTACATAAACTCTTACGGAGAGCACCAGCTTTTTCTTCGCAACGCCAACGCCCCGTTGCCGGGAACGTTTCCTCCCGGCGTACGGCCTTTTGGAGGCACCGACAACATCTATCAATACGACTCCGAAGGAATATTCCGGCAGAACCAGGTGATTGCGAATTTTCGGACAAACATGGGATCGAAGCTGTCTTTGTTCGGTTTCTACACACTCAACTATGCGAACAGTGATCTGGGATCGGGAGGCGGCGGTACGGCCAGCTTTATTTCGCACCAGTACGATCCCATGACGGACTATGGCCGGTCACAATTCGACGTCCGCCATCGTCTGGTACTTGGGGGCTCGCTGTCGATGCCCTATGCATTTCGTCTGAATCCCTTCGTCATCGTAAGTTCGGGCCAGCCCTATAACGTCACGGTTGGTCAAGACCTTAACGGAGACTCCATTTTCAACGATCGCCCCTCATTGGTTTCCGCAACCACGTGCAGCGTAGTGCAGAGTGCGGCGGGGATCGCTTGCACTCCGCTCGGGACTTTCAACCTGGCCCCCGCTGCGGCGCAGGCTGCCATTCCAATCAATACTGGAACTGGCTCCACGCTGTTCACGATGAATCTGCGCCTCAGCAAGAGTTTTGGATTCGGGAGAGAAGCAGGCTCAGGTGGGGCGCAAGTTTCGCGGGATGGGCCGGGTGGTGGCGGCGGTCGAGGCGGGTTTGGCGGTGGTTTAGGCGGCCGTGGACTGAGCGGAGGCGGCGGTCCGGGCGGGCCTTTCGGCGCGGGAACTGCGACCAACCGGCGTTACAATTTGACTTTCAGCGTCTCCGCGAGAAATATTCTCAATCGCGTGAACTTGGCGCCGCCGATCGGCAATCTCAGTTCGCCGTTGTTCAGTGAATCGAATGCGCTCGCTGGCGGGCCGTACTCATTCGGCTCAGCCACGCGTCGCATTGACTTGCAGGTGACTTTCTCTTTCTAGTAGCCGATTCGAGGTGGATGTCTGCGGCTTGGAGCAGTGCTCTCACCGAGCCGCAATAAGTTCTTGCAGTTTGGACCGGTAGCCACGGCTGCACGACAGTTGCTTGCCGTCTCTGAGCACGACCATATATTCGCCGCGGTTGCAGGGTTGCAACTCTTTGATCCTCCGCACATTCACGATGGTGGAGCGATGAATGCGGACAAACTGACTCGGATCCAGCCTTTCAGAAACGCGGCTGATTCCTTCCCGGAGCAGATAAGTTCCGCTGCCGGTTTTCAACTCAACGTAATTCCCAGCCGCTTCTACCCAGTCGATCTCATCTATGTCGACGAACACCACGCGCCCCGATGTCTTGATCGCCAGTCGCCGGTCCGTCTGTGAACTAGTCCTGGCCTCGGCCAGCAAGTTCAGAATACGGTGGGTCAGGTGATGGTCGTGGGCCTTGAGAAGTTCGGCTCTGGTTCTCTCGATTGCGGTGTGCAGCCGCTGCGGATCAAGGGGTTTCAGCAAGAAATCGAGAGCTCGCGCTTCGAACGCCCGGGTAGCGTGGCGATCGCTCGTGCTGGTGAAGATCACGATGGGCATGTCCACGCGAGAAATGCTGTTCAGCGCCTGAAAACTATCGCCATCGTGCATTTCTATGTCGAGCAATAACAGGTCGGGTTTGTGCGTTCTCACCGCTGCGAGCGTTTGGATTGCGTCAGTGCACTCCGCCACAATCTCAACTCCGGTTTCCTCTGCCAGCAAAAGTCGCAACCGGTTGCGCACGGAGGGTTCACCATCGGCAATGATGGCGCGGATTTCAGGAATCATCATACGAATCTCACGCAGGCGGCTTTCGATTTGTGGAGACCATCCCATACAGGGTATGGACGCTCGAAACGCGAAAAGGGTTGGTCACTTGTTTCCTGTGACTAGTCCCTTCCTCGACGCTGTTCGCCCCAGGTTGCGGCAAGCGCACCGTGCACTTGAAAACATAACAACGTCCGACTGTGTGCGATAAGCAAGTCGATTCTTGCTACGGATTTTTGTATACGGTCACTGCGGTTCATATAAATTTCGGTAGGTTGATTGCGGGAGAATCCAGTCTCCGTTCCACCAAATTTGCAGACTCACCTGTTCCCGCATTCGTGCTTCCGTTCGACGCGCGTGCTTGGAATAGACACCAGGGCGTACCCTATCCGGTTTGCCGGATTGGGTTGCGATTCCGGCCGGTAGCACCATCTTCGGTACAGCCACCAACGTCAGGTTACGAGAGCTTCCGCCTCCGATAGAATGCGGGATGAATTGCTACATCGAGCGATGAGGAGGTGTTCTTGCGGTGGAGTTAAGGCTTGATTATTTTATCCTGCGTGCTTACAGTTTTCTCCACCATTTTGGTAGGACGGCGACATTGGGAAGGTTGGATCCTGGCCGGAGCCAACAGTGTGATCATCTGTTTCATCGGCCTGAAGACGTCGCAATGGGGGTTTATTCCGGCGAGCTTGTTTTGCATTGTCCTGTATGGCGTGAATCTCAAGGCATGGCGCAAGGCTGAGACTTCCTGACCGCCAAAACTAGCGGAGAGATTCCTCGACTTCAGAAAGCCAATCGGGCCGCTTCAACACTTCGCGCGGTTTGGGGCCATCGGCGGCGCCCACGATGCCGTCTCGCTCCATCAGATCGATCAAGTGCGCGGCACGCCCGTAGCCAATGCGCAGACGGCGCTGTAGCAGGGAAGTAGAAGCCTTCCCGAACTCGACCACTAGTTTTACGGCATCTTCGTAGGCTGGGTCGTTCGTTGCTTCTTCGTCTCCCTCACCGTCAGCGCCGGATCCATCGTCTACCCGCTCATCTTTCGGCGCCTGCAGGAACTTCTCCTCGTACTCGGCGGTCCCCTGCGACCGCCAGAACTCGACTACAGCCGCGATCTCCTTTTCTGTGACGTAAGGAGCGTGCAGGCGGTGGACACGGGCGGACCCGGAGGGAAGATAGAGCATGTCTCCCCGGCCCAACAGAGCTTCCGCGCCGTTGGCATCGAGAATTGTGCGCGAGTCCACTTTGGTGGCCACGCGGAACGACATGCGCGCCGGGAAATTTGCTTTGATCAAACCTGTGATTACGTCGACGGAAGGCCGCTGCGTTGCCAACACCAGATGAATGCCGACGGCGCGCGCCATCTGCGCCAGCCGTGTGATGGACTCCTCCACATTGCTCGAATCGAGCATCATCAGATCCGCTAATTCATCGATGATGATGACGATGTAGGGCAGCGGACGTTCCTCGGCATTGTCGCCAAACAGGCTGGGCGTCTCGTTTCCGTCGAACAGCTTGTTGTACTGGTCGATGTTGCGTACGCCTTTTTCGGCCAGCAGCTTTAGTCGCCGCTCCATCTCGCGCACGGCGTTGCGCAGCGCGTTCGCCGCGAGCTTGGGTTCAGTGATGATCGGGGTGTAGAGATGCGGGACGCCCTCATAATTGCCCAACTCCAGCCGCTTCGGATCCACCAGAATCAGGCGCACCTGGTCGGGCGTCGCTTTGTACAGAATCGACATGATCATGGCGTTGATGGCCACGCTTTTGCCAGCGCCGGTCGAGCCGGCAATGAGCAGGTGGGGCATGCCATTCAAGTCGGCGGTAACGATGCGGCCATTGATGTCTTTGCCCAGCGCTAGAGTAAGTTTCGATTTCGATCCGATGAATTCCGTGGACTCAATATTCTCCCGCAACCAGATGATTTCGCGCTCGCGGTTCGGCACCTGGATGCCAACCGTCGATTTGCCGGCCATGCGCTCGATCAGAATGCTCTCTGCTTTCAGCGCGAGGCATAGGTCGTCCGTGAGGTTGGTAATACGGCTGTACTTGATGCCCGCCTCGGGTTTGAACTCAAAAGTCGTAACCACGGGGCCGGGATTGATCTGGGTAATTTGTCCGTGTACGTCGAACTCCGCATATTTCCCCGTGAGTACTTGGGCGAGCAGCTTCAACTCGTCGGCGTCGATGGCTTGTTGCTCATCCGGCCGATGCAGCAGCGAACTGGGAGGCAGCTTGAAACCGCCGGCGATGCGGGGCAGAGTCGTCTTGGCTTTATGCGCGCTGTCAGCGCGATCCGTAACTTCTGGAGAAATGGCTTGCGGCTCAGGTTGTAAATCAGGGGTTCCATGTTCTTCGGCAAATGTCCGGTCAATGCCGGTCCGAACCGGCTCGGGAGTTCGAGGCTGAGACTGTGGCGGAGTCGCCGGACGAGCGGGAATCATTTGCGTGCTGATGACCGGCTTGGGCGCAGCCCGGCGTTTCTCCAGTTCTTTCTGCATCCGCTTTTTGGCGCGCGCCTCCTGCCAATCCTTCCAGCGGTCCCACAGCGCGATCGCAAACGCGAAACGAGTAGGCGCCCAGACTTGCAACGCCGCGAAAGAGAATGCCGTCGAGAGATACAGCGCGACCGCCAAAACGCTGGCGCAAACGATATAGGCGCCCGCTAGATTGAAGTAGTGAATGAGAAAGTCGCCAACCATCCTGCCAAAGAGGCCTTCAATCGGGATCGAATTCATCCAGCGCAAGTGACCCGGCAACAGCGCCAGCAAAGCGGGAACAAAGATTACCAGCCAGACTCCGCCCAAAACCTTGGCTACCGGCGAACCGACTTTGCGCGAGTGAAACCAGCGGACGCCGAGCGTTGCAGCGAAGACGGGGATCAGGAACGCTCCGATTCCAAAACCCTGTAATGCCAGGTCGGAGATAAGGGCGCCGACCACGCCGATCCAGTTGCGAGCCGCTCGCGAACCGGTCAGCACGGAAGCGCTGTTCAGCGATGGGTCCAGCGGCGAATACGAAGCCAGCGCGAGAAAGAGGAGGAGGGCGGAAATGCACAGGAGAAAACCGATCAGCTCGTTAAGCCGGCGGTTGTTGGTCGGGGCAAAGATCTGAGAAAGATACCTCATGGGCATATTTATTCCTGCGCAGGAGTTCACTCCTGCCGACGGTGCCAGATCGATGCCAGAGCCTCTCGATTATGACAAGAATGAGAGCGCCCTACAACTCAGGATTCCTGGCAGTATCCAGAATGACAAACACCACCTATGCCACCAGCCGGGCGGCAAACGCCAGCACCAGTATCCCGACAATGATCCGGTAGACGGCGAATGGAGCGAATCCGTGCTTCCGAACCCAGGCCATGAACCAGGCGACCGAGAGATAGGCCACGAAAAACGAAACTACAAAGCCGATGGCCAGGACCATCCAGCCGTGAGGGTCGATTTGCGAAACCCCAATCGGGTTCGCGCCCTTACCCCGGAGGGATTTCAGCAGGTCATAACAGGTAGCTACTACCATGGTTGGAATCGAAAGGAAAAATGAGAATTCGAGGGCAGACGATCGCGACATCCCCGCCAGCTGCCCGGCCGCGATCGTGGACATCGACCGGGACGTACCCGGAAACACGGCCGAGAGAATCTGGCACGCGCCAATCCAAATGGCCTGGCCCAGGCTCATGGTTTCCATCGCCCAAGTATGAATGCGGCTCCCGCTGGCTTGAGGTCCGCCCGCCTCCGCGCGGGCATTCATCGCATCGACAATCCACATCACAACACCGCCAACGAGCAGGGAAGTGCCCATAATGTACAGACTCTCCAAATGCTTGCCGATGATTTTGGTTAACAGGAAGGCCGGGATCGCGGTCACGACAAACGCCACCATGGTGAGCCCCAAAGGATGCGTCAGGGCGGTGCGATCGCCACGTTCGCCGCTGGGAAAACTGGAGAGCAACTTTGCGATCCGATGGCGGAAGTAGACCGGCAAACACAGAATCGCGCCGAGCTGGATCACGATGGTGTACATCTTCCAGTAGCCGTCAGTAAGACTAATGTGGAACAGCGCTTCCGCAATACGCAGATGCGCGGTCGAACTCACGGGTAAGAATTCGGTGAGGCCTTCAACAATTCCCAGTACCACGGACAAGAGATAGTCGTTCAAGCTTCCTCCAGAAAGTGAATGGGAAGTATCTCAGAAAACTACACCGGAGTGCATTGCGAGTCTTGGATCTCTGTAGAGACGTAGCAGGCTGCGGAGCCTGAGACGTATTCACTCGGTCGCGTTGCCGTAAGTCGGAATGTCCTGTTCTATCATGAACAAGAGTCGCTGGGCGCGTGCTCCCCAGTCACTCTGAGCCCCTTGGGCCACGGCTTTCTGCGCGAGCGCAGTCGCCTTCGTTTTGGACTCCTCGGACTTCTTCGCCTGGTCTTCGGTCTTGTAGATCTCAATCAAGGCCGATCGGCGCCAGGCGGCATCGTAGAGGGCTTCCGCCACGGCTGGCGATTGGGGGTGCTCCGTGGCGTACTTTTCGTAAATATCAGCTTCTTTCTCCGGACACTTGGAAGCAGCTTGCCAGTCGCCGCAAAGTTTGTTGTCAATCAAGTGGAAGGCCGCCAGATCCGCCCATTTCGTTCCCGGGAATTTCTTCCTGACTTCCTTCATGGGTTCTTCGTCGATGCCTTCACGAATCCATGTGTCATTTTCTTTTGCCGATGGACGTGACATGAAATCTGCTTTGTCGATCTGCCAGCGAATATCGGCGGAACGGTACATGGCTTCGCCCGCGAGCGGCGAGTTGGGAAAATATTCGGCCGTCCGGTAGTAGAGCCGCATAGCATCCTGCGCGGCTCCACGCCGCCCATGGCGCTGGCTGGCCTGGTCTTCGGCGTCCACCGCTTCGCCAAACAATATTTTGTCGCCATTGGGCGTAGAAGCCCGGACCACACCTTTGTCCAGCATCCAGCCGGTGATAAGTTTCTCTTCCGTGAGGGCTGCTTCCACGTGTATCCAGTTGCGGCTGGTCTCCAGGACAACCACCTCGCGCCCACGATCAATCTCAGCCAGCTTGTTCGAACTGGAATCGGGCGATAGGTAGATCGGGGCGACCCGGATGGCAGTGCCCCGCACAACGTCCGCCCTAGCCGTGAAGCAGAGCAGGATCGCTGCGACAATCGTCAATTTCAATTGCATGTCTTCAATCGGCGCACCTTGCCCCTAGGCTTTAAGGTATGACGCCTCCGGCGGTACAGACGTTGCTTGCAACGTCTCCCGCTCGCTGGATCTCCTGCAACATCTGCGGATCAATATTTCCGCCGCTGATGATGGCCACATTCATGGTTGTCCCTGGCAATTGATCTCGATGGAATAAGAAACCTGCCACCGCCACGGCGCCGCTGGGCTCGGCTACGGTCTTGGGATTCCCCGCCAGCCATCGCACGGCCTGGCGGATTTCATTTTCACTGACGGTCACGATGTCGTCCACGTACAGGCGGATATGTTCGAACGTGATCGGCCCCAGGCTCTGGGTTCGTAATCCGTCGGCAATGGTGCGCGAGGTTTCCTCAGCCGTGGACTCAACAATCTTTCCGGATCGCAGGCTGGCTTGCGCATCTGCCGCCAGCTCCGGCTCAACCCCAATGACTGTCACGCCCGGATTGCTTAACTTGATCGCCGCGGCCACGCCGCTAATCATTCCTCCTCCACCAACTGGCACCAGCACGGTCTCGACATCGGGCAGATCTTCTAGAATTTCAAGTCCCATAGTGCCCTGGCCGGCAATGATTTGTTCGTCATTAAATGGAGGCACAATCACATAACCGTGCCGCGCCGCCAGCGCTTCCGCTTTGGCCTGACGCTCGAAACTGCCGGGACCGACCACCACGATCTCGGCGCCCATTGCGGCTGCTGCCTCGCGCTTCAGAGCGGGCGCATTATTCGGCATCACGATGACCGCCTTCGCGCCCAACGCCCGGGCCGCGTACGCGACGCCCTGTCCATGATTGCCGCTGGAATAAGTAATCACGCCCCGGCTGCGTTCCTCGGAAGAAAGGGACGCGATTTTGTTGTACGCCCCACGCAGCTTGAAGGCGCCCATAGGCTGCAGGTTTTCGGGCTTGAGATAGAGTTTGCGATTGTTTGGCCCACCGGCATACTCGCCGAGCGAGGCCGGAATCAGTTCAGTGCGCGCCGCGACGCCGCGCAAGCGGGCTTGAGCCTCGTGGATGTTATTCAGGGTGACGATACGATCATCTCCGCCGCCCGGCCAGCCGGGTGGGCCTTTAGGCTTCGATAGATTCTAGAATACTTCTGCTACCACAGAGTCACAGAGACACCGAAAAGCAAAGAGACCGAACAGGTTTTCTCTGCGTCTCTGGGGTGGAAAGATCACCACTAGTGCGCTAAATCTCCAAGATCACCGGCATGATCAGCGGCCTTTTTTGCGTTTGCTTGGAAATGTAGCGCTTCAAGTCCGCGCGGATTTTTTCCTTGATCACGCCGTAGTCGGCCTTTTCTTCGTCGCTTGACTGCTCCAGCGTTTGCATCACCAGTTGCCGCGCGCCTTCCATGAAGCCGTCTTCGCCCGGGGCGAACCCGCGAGTCACGATTTCCGGCGAACTCTCCACCCGCCCCGAAAGCTTGTTGATGGCAATGATTGGCAGCACAATGCCGTCTTCGCTCAAGTGGCGGCGATCTTTGATGATCAAATCCTCGACCACATCGGTTCGCGAGCCGGAATCGATGCATACGCGCCCCACGTTCACGCGGCCCGCCTTGCGCGCGCCCAGTTCGTCGAATTCCAGAATGTCGCCGCTTTCAATCAGCATCACGTTTCCGACTGAACTGTGCATCGCGCCCGCCATCTCCGCATGCAGCTTCAATTGCCGGTACTCGCCGTGAATCGGAATGAAGTACTTCGGCTTTACCAGATTGATGATGAGCTTGAGTTCTTCCTGGCTGCCGTGTCCGCTCACATGGATGGGCGGAGACGATCCGTCTTCGTAAATCACGTACGCTTGCCGCCGGAATAAGTGGTCGACCATGCGGTAGATCGCCTTTTCATTGCCCGGAATGATTCGCGACGAGAGTACGACGGTGTCACCCTTTTCGATTTTGGCGTGCTTGTGATTGTCCACCGCGGCCCGCGAGAGCGCCGACATGGGCTCGCCCTGAGTGCCGCTGATCATCACACAGACTTTCTCCGGTGGATAATTCTTCATCTCTCCCGGATGAATCAGCAGCCCCTCGGGGATTTCGATGTAGCCCAGGTCTTCCGCAATTTCGGAGGAATTGGTCATCGACCGCCCGACAAACGCCACCTTGCGGCCGTGCAGTCCAGCCAATTCCACCGCCAGCTTGATGCGATGGATGGACGAAGAAAAACACGAGATGAAAAGCCGCCGCTTGGTGTGGGCGAACACTTCATCAAACTTGCGCCGCACCGCCCGCTCGCTCGGCGTATAGCCCTTGCGCTCGACGTTGGTCGAATCCTGAAACAGCGCCAGCACACCTTGTTTGCCATATTCGGCGAACGCGTGCAGGTCAAACATCTTATTGTCGGTCGGAGTCGGGTCGACTTTGAAATCGCCGGTGTGAATCAGGACACCGAGCGGCGTGTGGATCGCTAACGACACGCAATCTACCAGGCTATGCGTGACGTGAATCGGATGGATCGTGAACGGGCCCGCTTTGAACCGCTCTCCCGGACGAATCTCACGCAGGTCGGCATCATCGAGCAGTCCGTGCTCTTCCAGTTTGTCTTCGAGCAGGGCGAGCGTGAACTCGGTTCCCCACACCGGTACATTGAGCTCGGAAAGAATCCACGGCAGAGCGCCGATGTGGTCTTCGTGGCCGTGGGTGAGGATGATGGCGCGCACCCGTTGCCGGTTTTCGATGAGATAGGAAATGTCCGGGACCACGATGTCTACGCCCAATAATTCAGCTTCCGGGAACATCAGGCCTGCGTCGATGACGATGATGTCATCCCCCCAGCGCACGGCCATGCAGTTCATTCCAAACTCGCCCAGACCGCCGAGGGGCACGATGTGCAGTTTTCCAGTTGGCATTTTAAGTGTCCCTTGATCGTAGCATACGAAAGTTAAGCCGACCGCGAAGCTGTGAACTGAAAACTGGGAACGGAGAACTGGTTTTTCTATCGGGCTTGGGTTAAGGTCAACTCAGATGGCGGAACAACAACGCAAATCATGGTTGCGGCGCCGCGCCGAGGATGCTCTGCGGAGCGGCTTCCAGCACGCTTACGAGACGGTCAAGGTAGATCCGAACAAGTTTCTCCTTCAACTTCGTTCCGCGTACGGCGTGCCCATTAGCACCTTTCAAGGTATTTACTCGGTTGACGTAGGTCTTCTTGATGACCTGGCGAACCGCGTGATTCACAGCGGAATGAAGCTGGGTGCGGTCGAAGGCGCCGGGTTTGGCCTGGGCGGGGTCCTGACCATGGTTCCAGATCTTAGCATCCTGGCCGCCATCACGCTGCGCACCATTCAGAAGCTCAGCCTGATCTATGGTTTCGAATACAACACCGACGAGGAAACCGCCGAGCTTTGGATTGCCGCTGCCAGTGCCGCTGGTGTTGACATCAGCCGCGAGGTGCTCGAAAAAGAGGTGGTCAATCGTTTTGTGCCGAAAGTGCTCCAGCGGATTGCGGCGCAAGCCAGCAAAGAAGCTGTCGAGAAGTGGTCGGGGCGCGTAATTCCAATCGCCAGTTCGGCCATTGGCGCCGGGTTGAACTATTATTTTGTGCGTGCGTGGGGGGAACGCGCTAAGGCACACTTTCGCCAGAAGCACCTGGAGCTTCGTCACCGACTGAATTCGGAAGGGCTTGCCCTGCCCGCCGCCGCGAATGCTACGCGTCGGCTGTCTTGATTTACCGCAGCAATTCCTCCAGTTCGATTCTCTGATCGGTTTTCTCGTCGCGATATTTCACAATGACGGGTGTGTAGAGCGATAGGTTCCACTCCGCCGCCTGGCCTTTTTTCACCGCTCGTGACCCGGGCACAACCACGGCATTTTCCGGAACCTCGAGCGGCCTGTCTTCCGTGGCACGGTAGACATGTCCGCGCACAATGTCGTAGAGCGGAGTGGAGCGCGTCAGGATGGTTCCCGCCCCGAGCACCGCCCGCGTCCGTACTTGTGTGCCTTCGTAGACGCCGCAATTGCCACCGACAAGCACATCATCCTCAATGATCACTGGGGACGCATTGATCGGTTCGAGGACTCCGCCGATCTGGGCCGCTGCGCTCAAGTGCACGCGCTTGCCGATCTGCGCGCAGGACCCGACCAGCGCGTGCGAATCCACCATCGTGCCTTCGTCCACGTAGGCACCGACGTTGATAAACATCGGAGGCATGCAGATCACGGTGGGTGCGACATATGATCCCGTCCGCACCGAGGACCCTCCGGGCACGATGCGTACGCGATCCCTGACCGTGAATCGCCGGGCAGGGAAGGTGTCTTTATCGACGAAGGATAGGCTCACGTCTTCGCCCATCTTGCTGAGTTCGCCCAAGCGAAAGCCGAGCAGAATGCCCTGCTTCACCCAGATATTCACCACCCATTGCCCGTCAATCTTTTCCGCGGCGCGAATCTTGCCTTGGGTAAGCTCATCGCGAAAGTCCATGAAGATCTGGCGCGCGTCCGGATTGCTCTCAACTTCGAGGGCGGCCAGACGTTCGATGGCGGATCTCAAGGATTCCATGCGGGGAAAGTATACGGGATTTTCAGATTACTCTTGTCTAACTGCTGATTCCCACGCAAGGTCAAATGCACTTGCACTCGCTCCGGATCAGCACTCCGGCCATGCCCTGCGAGGTTTCGCGCGCCTCGGTCAGCGTGGCGTAAGGCCCGTGCCAGCGCGCATGATTGGCGTCATGTCCGGAGGGGCGTCCCTTGCCGTGGTTGCACTGCCCACAACTGGAGCGGTGCAAAACGATCTTGTGTGGTCCGGCTACCCAGTTTTCGTAGATATAAAAATTCACCGCTTCGGCGGGCGCGCTCGCCGGCTTGGCGATTAAACCGGCGTCGCCAGCGATCTTCTGCAATTTCGATCGTGTGTCGCGGCGCATGGGCAACAGGGGCAGCCGATAGACCTCTTCGACTTTCCCCATCATGGCCAGCACCGCCTTCACCGGCATCGGATTGGACTCGATAAAGTTGGCTTGCATCAGTGCCAGGTACTTTCGGTGAATCCGCCGCGCCGTGCCCCAATCGTTGTTCAGCGCAGCTCGCGTCATCTCCGCCAACTCGTGGGGAATTTCATTGGACGCGACCGAAATGATTCCCACTCCGCCTAGCGCAATCACCGGCAAGGTGAGCGCATCGTCCCCGGAAAA
>Ga0210410_10002550_pt1 | contig 16294 bp, 15 predicted proteins | sample IncBWC4MmetaG_FD_161058 | JGI IMG/M metagenome (GOLD analysis project Ga0210410, IMG submission 161058) | Forest soil microbial communities from Barre Woods Harvard Forest LTER site, Petersham, Massachusetts, United States - Inc-BW-C-4-M | ecosystem: Environmental > Terrestrial > Soil >... | reverse complement strand
CTATTGCCGGCGTCAGAAAAACGCTGGAATCTGGGAAATGAACGCTCAATGGACTGTTTGGTGGGGCCGACACTGCGCGTCATCATGATGCATGCGCCCCAGACATCTTCGCTCTTATCCTGATCTTCCAATTGAGCGAATCGAGCGTTGCATTTGCTTGGTGACGGCGGGCTCTGCGACCGGACATCCGCAATGGATGTTCGATCGTGAGACCTCTCAGTTGCGGCCATCGACACGTTGGAGGAACCGGAATGGACCAACGGGAAGTAAGGGCGGCGTGGGAGAAATTCGTCGAGCATGGCGCGCTTTCTTCCGAATTGAGATCATCGGTCGCGGCATCATGGCAGCGATCCAGAAACCACCGGGTCACGATCGATCGCGCGAGGGCGCCGCTTGTCGCGGACGCTGAACTGTTCCGTCTCCGCTCCAGGAACGCTTCGCTCCGCCTTGCGGCCCGCTGCGCGCTGCAGAGCTCGAAGACATTCCTCAGCGACGCCAATTCCATCATGATCCTTACTGACCCCACCGGATTGATTATCGACACCCAGGGGGATGCCCGGGTCATCGATGCCGGCCGCACGGTTCATCTGGAGCACGGCGGACGCTGGAGCGAAGCCGATATCGGCACCAACGCCATCGGCGCCGCCATCGCCGAATCGAAGCCGGTTCAGATTCACGGCGCCGAACACTTCTGTACCGAGGTGCAGCGGTGGACCTGTGCCGCTGTTCCGGTTCACGATCCGAGCGACGGCGAGTTGCTTGGAATTGTTGACATATCGGGTCCGGCGAGCACCTTCAATCCGCAGAGCCTCGCGCTGGCGGTTTCGGTCGGCCATCATGTGGAAAGCGTGCTGGCGCAGTCGATCAGGCAGGATAACGAAAAACTGCTCTGCGACTTTCTGGCCAGACGGTCGATGTGGCTGACCGAGGAGTGCATGCTGCTCGATCGTCGAGGCGCCATTCTTCATGCCACCGATCGTGCCCTCAGCGCCATGCGGGATAGCGGTCTTGGTCCTGGCGGCGAGGCGCCGACCCTCTCTCTGAAAGCGATCCCGTTTGAGGAATGGCCAGCCAAATTGAAGGAGCTTCTGCCGGACGCAAGCTTCGATCTCGTGAATGACGGGAGCACCGGCATTGGCGCGATCGTGGTGCTGCGCACGCGACGGCGGCCCGCTCCCGATCGCATCATCCAAAATTCGAGATCCGATGCCGAACGCAGAGAGGCCGCGATAGCGGCCTCATCGCGAAAGAAGCGGGCGTCGCAGCCCCAGCCTCCTCAGAAAACTGCCACGAGCGAGAATTCCAGCTTCGTCGCCCAGGATCCGACCGTGCGCGTCATCGTGCGGCGTGTCGAAAGCGCCGCGGCACGCAAGATGCCGATTCTGATCCGCGGTGAGACTGGAACCGGCAAGGAGCAACTGGCGCGGCACGCCCACGCCGCCAGCGGACGCACCGGCGCGTTTGTTCCCGTTAATTGCGCCGCCCTCCCCGAAAACCTGATCGAGGCCGAGCTATTCGGCTATGCCGACGGCGCGTTCACCGGGGCGCGCCGCGGCGGAGCGACCGGACTGGTTAAGGAGGCACATGGCGGCACGCTGTTTCTCGACGAGATCGGCGACATGCCGGTCGCGCTGCAGGCCGTGCTTTTGCGCCTGCTTGACGACTGGACCGTGCGACCGGTTGGCGGCGCCGGAACAAAAGTCGACGTCTTCCTGGTCTCGGCGACCAATGCGACGCTCGATCGTGCCATTACCGAGGGGCGTTTCCGCCCGGACCTGCTCTATCGGCTCAACACCCTCGAGGTGACGCTCCCCCGCCTGCGTGACCGCGCTGACTTCGACGCCATCGCTCGCCATCTGCTCCGCAAGATCGATCCGGATTGCCGGGTCACGACCGAGGCCCTGGCCAGACTGGCCCCGCACCTCTGGCCAGGCAATATTCGCGAACTGCGCAACATGCTGGCACGTCTCACCCTTAGTGCTGCCGACGGCTTGATCGATGAGCCCTGCGTGACAGCCTTGATCGGTCAGGCCGCGCCGACGCCAGGATCGCTCCACGACGTGCAACGGGCCCGCATTCTCATGGTGTATGCCGAAACGACCGGAAACATCAGCGAGACCGCAAGACGTCTCGGCGTCTCAAGAAATACAATCTATCGCGCACTCGGACAGAGAGAGCAACAATAGACCCGCCCTCACAAGGCCGTGCTCAGTTCCAAGGCTCCATCAGAGTAGCTCGGCACCTCCTCCCAAGGCTGGCCCCGCAGTCGGATCGTAGTCATCCGGCTTCTTCGCGATCAGAGTTTGCGTCGTCAGAATCAGACCGGCGACAGAAGCCGCGTTGCGGACCGCACTGTAGCAGACCTTGACGGGATCGATAATGCCGGCCTTGACGAGATCGACGGACGTGCCGTTACGCGCGTCCAGACCATGACCGTTCGCGCCATTTGCCACCTTCTTGACCTCCGCTTCAGCGTTCAGGCCGGCATTGGCCGCGATGTAATACAGCGGACAGCCTAGCGCGCGTTGCAGCAGCTCGGCGCCCTGTCTGGCGCTCCCGTTCAATTCCTTGATCAGGTTGTCCAGTTTCGGCGCGACCTTCAGCAAGGCAAGCCCGCCGCCGGGAACGACGCCTTCCTCGATCGCTGCGCGGGTCGCGTTGATCGCATCTTCAATTAATTGGGTACGGCGCTTTTGCTCGACGGGAGTTGCGCCTCCCGCGAGGATCATCGCGGTTCCGCCGGACAGCTTGGCAAGCCGCTCTTGAAACTTGTCCCGCTCAATATTTTCAGGTGCGGCATCATATTGTCGCATGACCTGCTCGCGGCGTGCGGCGACTGCCTTTGGATCGCCTCCGCCGGCCGTGATCAAGGTCTTGGAGGCTGAAATGCGGACCTGGCGTGCGGAGCCGAGGTCGTGCAGTTCGGCCTTTTCCAGCTTGCTGCCAAGGTCGACCGAAATAACGCGGCCTGCGGTGGTGATCGCGATATCCTCGAGCATCGCCTTGCGCCAATGGCCAAATTCCGGCGGATGGATCGCGGCGACCTTGAAGTTGTTTTTGTCGCGACGCGTCAGCAATTGCATGATCACGGGTGGCGCAACCTCCTCCGCGATAATCAGCAGGGGCCTGCCGCTTTTTTCGATCAACGAGATCACGCCGGCGAGCTGATCGCCGGTCTGGATCTTGTGGTCGGTCATGAGAATGTACGGATTGTCGAGAACGACCTGCATCTTCTCCACATCGGTCACCATGTGGTGCGAGAGGTAGCCGCGCTCGAAGGCCATGCCTTCTATGACTTCCAGGGTCGTCTGAACGGTGTTGCCATATTCGACGGCGACAATGCCGTGATGGCCCGCCCGCTCGAATGCTTCGGCAACCAGCTCCCCGAGTGCCTCGTCGTTGGCGGCAATGCTTGCGACCGCGCGCAGCCCGGCCGGCCCCTGCAGAGCGACGGCCGAACGCTTCAGCACATCGATGGTGGCCTTGACAGCGAGTTCAAGCCCTTCGACCAATTCCACCGCGTTGGCGCCCGCAGCCAAGTGCTTCAGGCCGTCCTGCACCAGCACGTCGGCCAGGACCGTGGCCGTGGTCGTGCCGTCTCCGGCGACCTCGTTGGTCTGCTTCGAAACCTCGCGCAGCACCTGCGCGCCCATATTCTCGAACGGACATTCGAGCTCGATTTCGCTGGCGATGCTGACGCCATCGCGCGAGACGATCGGCGTCCCGATCGGCCGGTCCATGATCGCGTTCATTCCCTTCGGACCCAAAGTGCCGCGCACGGCCCTGGCAAGCTTTGCAACGCCCCGTCCCAGAGCGGCCCGCGCCGCCTCGTCATGCAGCATGATCTTCGGCATAGGATTTCCTCACCCGCTAACTAGACTGAACGTCCGTCGCCGACATGATCGGGGGCGGCACGTGCGTTGCCCCCGCCGATCGCGGCGAGGCTTGAGATTTGGGAACGAAAGGCGTCTCGAGGTCGAAACGCACCGAAAGCAAACCCCGGCACAGCGCGCCGTTGAATTCGGCATTCACGCCGACGCGCCGCAATCCCGCGACATAAGTTGCGAAGCCGTCGGCCTTGAGCTGCGCTCCCGCGGCATCGACGAAGGCAGGCACATCTTCGCGCACCGGCCCGACGACGGCGCGCCGCTCAAGATAGCGGCGCACCAACCTTCCACCCTCGTCGTCGACCGCTAGGCAACCGAGTTCCGCCAGCGTCAGGCTGACGATCGTTTCAGGCAGATATCCACCCCCCGTCAGATGATTGATCAGCGCAACCTGGCGGCGCTGGAACGCCTTGACGAGGAATGTCTGGCGTAACTCGTCCAGGTTACCGTCGGCCTCCGCGCCAAAGGTCTCCTGAAAGGAGAGACCCTTGGCGAGGCCCGCGTTAATCTTGTCGGCGTACATGTGCTCACCGAGCACCACGCTGACCCCTTCCACCCAATCCAGCGCGCTGACGGCCCGGCGAATGTCGTCAGCCATGAGGAAGGAGAAATTGGCCGCGCACCAATAGGTCGGCAGGCGGAATTCGACATGAACCCGGTTCGTCGAATCTACCTCGGCCCTGGTGACAAAGTTCAGCTCCGTCACCGGCTCGTCCAACTCCGGATCCGTCACGCCCTGCAGGCACGCCCACACCTGGGCCTGCCTGTCATCGCTCACCGTCATTTCGATGCGCCCTGTCATGACACTCACCGCGGCGCGTGCACGGCTTCCGGCAAATGGGCATATCCGCCGCCTGCCCTGATCTTCTTCTTCTGCGCCTCGACATCGATGCCGTAGAGCCGCGCCGCGTTGAGACCGAGAATCTTGGTCTTGGTCTCCATCGACAGGACCGAGCCGGTCTCCTTGGTGACATCGGCCGGAATTTCGAACGCCATGAATTTGTCGATCAGCCATTTCGGCGTCCAGATGCCGTAGTCGCTGCCGAAGAGAATCTTGTCCGGCCCGACCCAGAACAGGAGCTCCGAGATGACATGTGCAAAATACCCCGGGCGTGTATGAATGAACGGCAGCGCCACCGCCAGACCGGCATAGACATTCGTTTCCTGGGTTGCGATCCAGCAAAAATCATCCAGCCGCGGCAAGCCGCAATGTTCGACGATGAAATTCAAGTCCTGGAATGACGTGGCGCAGTCGTCGATATCAGCTACATCGAATGCATCGCGATTGAGCGGGATGATGGTCGGGCCCTTGTGGACGTGGATGTTCTTGATCCCAAGCTTCTGCGCCGCCTCGAGATACTGGTAGGACGGCTTGTCGCTCAACTTGTAGCCCTTGGATTCCCCGCGCCATTCCGCGGTGTAGAGCTTGACGCCCTTGATCTTGTATTTTTCCGACAGCTCATGCAGATGCTCCAGGCCCTTATTGCCGTCGCGCGGATCGAAGGCGCCATTCAGGATGAAGCGATCCGGGTGGCTCTTCTTCATCGCCGCATTGCGTTCGGTGGTGTTGAAGCCGTTCTTGTAGAAGTCGGTCAGGTAAGTCGGTTGCAGGATCGCCATGTCGTCATAACCCGCAACGAACAGGTCATCGAACATCGTCTTCGCGTCGTATTTTTCGAACTTGTCCTTTTCCCACTTCTCCGACGGCGGACTGAGATTTGAATGATACGCATAGAAACAGTCGATGAATTGCTTGCCGTGGATGTTCTTCTGATTGGCCGGGCTTCCGTCCCAGAAATGCGTATGCCCGTCGATTACGAAAATCTCTTCGCCCTTCGCAGTCCTGTACATGGCGTCTCTCCCGAACTCATTGGTTTTGTGAGGCTCGCCATTGGCGGAGCCGGACTAGCCCTGGCCGGCATCCGAACCGGCCAGGCATTGCCTCGCTGCCATCTTCAAGAGATGTATTTCATGACCTCGTTCATGTCGCCAAATAGCACGACGGTGTTGTCGTCCGTCATCACCATGCGACCGTAATGGGTCGAGGTCGAGATCTCGAACAGATGCGGTGTCATGACGCGACCCAGCTCTTCCGAGATTTCGTCCATCTTGAATTCCATCTTGCCGATGCCGTCGATTCGGATCATCGCCGGCATGTACGTCACAGTGATATGATCGTGCCGGCTCATGACATCGGCGATGGCACGCGCCTCGACGCTGTCATTCATCGTCACTCCGCATTGGTGCGATACCGTCTCCTCGAACTTAATGTCTTTCATGGATTTAAAGATGTTGTCTTCGTGCAGCATGTCGCTCTCCTTGAGGAACTGGGGTAAAGGACGTCGGGCTTGTTACGATGCAAGATTAGCTGGAACCTTCAGGCCAAGCTCGGTAGCGATACCCTTGATGCGGTTCTTCGCATGCCCCAAAGCGTCGCCGAATGTTGTGACCTTGACGCGTGGCTGCGACCAGATCGGCTGCAGACGATTTGAGGCGTCAAGCGCGAGGTCGGCATGTTTTGCGAGCCACTTGTTGAACAGCGCAATATTATGAGCGCCATGTGTCGGATCCTCGCCAAGAATATGGAACAGTTCAACGGTGTTGGCGAGATTGCGCTCATAATCCGCCTCTGCCGCGGAGACGACTGCAGGGGTGATGAAATCGTTCTGCGCCGAAGCCGCCTGCATCAGGAATCCTGAGCGGAACAGCTCACCGAGCAGCGACTCGAACACGACGTTGGTCGCAAAGTATTGCTCCAGGTAGTCGTTTGAGCCCATGATTGATTCAACCGACTTGCGCACGCCCTGCCAGATCGGATCTTCAAGCCAGTGCTGCTTGCCGGCGGCAAAGTCGAAGCCCGGGAGGTCGAGAGCAATCTCGCTCAGATAGAGCGTGATGTCCTGCGCGAAGCGCATCTTGTAAGAAGAATTGGTCAGGATCGCATTGTTGACCATCTGGGTGTAGCCATAACGCTGCGCCTGCATGGTCGAGGTGCCGAGGCCGAACTCGGCATGTTTGTAGGCGCCGAGATGGTTCTGCAGGATCTTGACCCAGGCCGGGTCGAATCGCGCCGGCGCACCGGATTTCCGGCCGTTTTCGATGGTGTTCTGGACCATGCCGCAGATCGTCGACTGGCGCTGATAATGCGTACGCTCCCATTCCTGGTCGACCGCACGGAATTTGTGCCAATTGGAGCTCTTCGCCGCCGTCCAGTCTTTCGAATAGGTCGGGGTTCCGTCGGGGAAGGAAATGATCCAGTCCTGCAGCAGATAACGCTCCGGATCGGGTTGAACGTCGACTGTCATGTCTTCATAGTGGGTCGCCTTGCGGCCCTTGGGCTCGAAGTAGTTGTACTTGCGGCTGTCGGAGCCGGGAAATACTGCGGCTCCCGCAGCTCCGGATTTGACGATTGGCGGCTTCGCGGCGGTTCTGCTTGCCTGGACACTCATGTTATCCTCCCTGTTGCTGCTTTCGTTTGCGACGAATTGCTCAACGCCGTCATCGCACCGCCGGCGTAAACTTGTCGAAATAGATATGGTCGGGTTCGACGCCATTCATTTGCAGGACCGGCAACACGGCATCGATCATTGGCGTCGGACCACACGCGTAGGCGTCGATCGCACCGGTCAGCTTCTCTTCGCGCAAATGGCGCAGGACGACCTCATGGACGAATCCGGTCTCCCCGTCCCACTTTTCATCCGCCTCCGCGTGCGACAGCGCCGGTACAAATTTGAAGTCCTTTAGCTGCGCCGCGATCGCTGCCAGCTCCTCGAGGTAGAACAGATCGGCGCGTGTACGGGCCCCGTAGAAAAACCGCACAGGCCTTTGTTCTTCACTCGCTATGTGGTCAGCCAGGATCGACCAAAGCGGCGACATACCCGAGCCGCCACCGATCAACAACATCGGGCCGTGCCTCCCCTCCCGCCGGAAGCAGGTTCCATAAGGCCCCTTGGCAATCAGGGCGTCGCCGGCGCTCAATTTTCCATCGAGTTGGGACGAAAACGCCCCATTGGGATATTTCTTGATGATGAAGCGCAGGTTTGTGTTTTCGCCGGGCGCGTTCGCCATTGAAAAGGCGCGGGTGATGACACCATCCTGAAGTGTCAGATCGACATATTGGCCGGCCCAGAATTTCAGGGGCTTTTCGATTTCGATTTCCAGCAACCTGATGTCGGACGTCAACGCGCTGATCTTTGCGACGCGGCCGCCAAATGCCTTTACCGCGATCGAACGGCTGAGCAGATCTTCATCGTAATTGAGCAGTTCGAAGCTGACATCGCTGTAGGCGTGCGTTCGGCACAGCAGGACGTGGCCGGTCTCGCTCTCATAGTCCGGTAAGGCAAAAGTCGAGTATTTCAATAGTTCGATGTCGCCGTCGACAAGCTTCGATTTGCAGCTTCCGCACTGGCCTTCCTTGCAGCCGTGCATCAGCGATATGCCCTGCCGAAACGCGGCGTTGAGCACAGTTTCGCCCTCCTCGACTTCCATTTCGATGCCCAGAGGCTCGAACCGAACCTTGTGAACTTGTGCGTCGGACATCATCCAAGCCTTGTCATCGTCATGATTGAATGGTCGGTAACGGCATGCCGGACCCGGGGGGCGAAGGGGCCGCCGAGGCGGCCCCCTTCCCGTTGTCAGGCTCAGTGACAAGGATTGATCTTGAACCCCTTGCGATAGTCAGCCACCGCGACCTCACGCTCGATCGGCGAGAGCGCCCGGAATCCGCGGAGCGGGCTGCCAAGCTGGTGTCCGCGCACATGATCCAGCGTCCACATGTCCTTGGCATCAAAGCGCAGATGCGGCTGCGCGATCAGGGTCTTGCCGTCAGACCGAACGAATCCGAGGTCCTTGATCGCGTCGGCTACATCCCAGCCATGGTAGCAGTCCTCCCATTCACGGCGACCGCTGAAGCGGCCCATCGCCGGGGTGGGGCGACCTTCGTACTCGGCGGCAAAGCCTACCTTGTGCGTCCAGCGGCAGCCTTCCGAGCAATAGGTGTACATCTTGCCGTCGACCTCATCGCAGACGAAGTCTTCCCGGATCAGGCAGGGGACCATGCAGCTCCAGCACCGGTGCGGGTAGACGTAGCCGACATCGCTGTTGAACAGGATGTTGGTTTCGCCGGGAACACTGAGCTTGGCATGCCATTTCCAGAAGTCGCCGAACTCGGCATACCAGCCCGGATACTTGTGCTCGAACCACTCGAAGTCCTTTTCGGTCTGGGCTTCGATGCGCCAGAAGTTCACCGACCAGCCGACCGTAAAGAACTGCGCGGTCTTGTGGACGTAGTTCTTCTTGACGATCCGATCCCAGGCGGCGGCGACGTCGTCGTGATGGATCTTGATGCCATACTTCTCGAGCGGCAGCATGTAGGTCCGATAATAATCTTCGTAAATCCAGCGATGCCAAAGTTCGGCATAGGATTCCTTGTTTTTGTCGCGGTTGGTTGTGCCGTACTCGATAAAGGTCCCGATCGCGGCATCGACGATCGCGTGGTTCTGCCAGAAGGCATATTTCAGGTCGCGTTCGAGCAACTGATGGTTCGACGGATCGTTGATCATCGCCATCAGCATCGAGTGACCGTTGCCGATATGGCGAGATTCATCCGACTGCACCGACAGGAACACCGTTGGCAACGCATAGTCGCCGTTGCGCGCGGCTTCCGAAGGCATCGCCACGAACAGCGTGTTCGTGAATGCGGTTTCCGCAACCACCGTCAGATAGACGTTCGCGGCGGTGATGGCGTCACCGGTCAGGAAGCCTTCGGCGAACTGACGGCCGATCGTGGTGGCGTAGCATTTGCCGAACGCAGCTTCGGTAATATCGAATCCGGCGGGATCGATATAGTTTTCCATATACCATTTCTTCAGGTTCATCTGAATCGTCGAGTGCCGGAGCTCGTCGACCATCTGCATGGTAAACCCGGTGCGCAGCTCCTCGCCTGGCGCAAGCCGACCGACCATCGCCATCGAACGGGCTGCCGAGATTTCCGGGAACGGGATGATCGCCAAAAACAGCTTCATCCACTCGACCCAACGCGGCTCGACGTTGCGGAACATGTCGCCGCGCAAGGCCGCATCCAGCGCCCCGTATACGCGATTGTCCTTCTCTTCCTGCATCGGGAAATACGACCGCAGGACCTGTCTCATCGGATCGCGCGGCGTCTTCGAGATCTTGTAGTCGGTGGGGAAGGTCATGGCTTCCTGGACGTAGCTTGGCGTCCAACCGAGATCGGCAACGCGGCTTGCCGCTTCGGCAATGGTGATGCCTTTCTGTGAAGTAATCTTGTTCAGTGTCAGACTTGCAGTCATTTCTTTTCTCCTTTGCACGTCGCTTTGGCGTCAGCACTCTCGCTTCAGTCCTCGGGTTAAGAACCCTCGGTCTCTTGAGGCGCATTCTTGAAATTGGTGTCTGCGAAAAACAAACTTTGAGTCCCACAAATGTACTTTGATTTGTGAAATCATGGTTTCAGTTCAAACGGGCTTGACGATGTTTGCCGTCTCCCCGCCTCCGTTGTTTCGGTTGATGAGTGGCTTGCCTTCGGCGATGAATTTCGCCGAAAGGAGGAAAGCGCCAATTGCGAAATCCCTGCCGTGCCGAGCGATCATTGCCTCAGCGATTTCAGCTATTTGAACGAAGAAGGCGTCTTTCGACCTTTCTTCATCACTCAATTCCAATTGCTGAGGCGGAGCACGCTCTTGTCCAGCTTGCGCAACATTTCCCGCAGTTTTGATCCCGATCTTGGTCATCACGAATGTCTCGAACGTTGGTGTTCATTGGCCGAAGAACCGCCTTCAAATTCCAGCAACGACGCATTGAGCCATTCTCGCTCCGCGACGAGGCGCTGATGCTCCTCCTGGAGCGCTTGCAGACGCGCAGTCGCCCTTTCCAGTTCGGCTTGCGCTCCGGCTCCGGCATTTCCCCGCGCAACATCGCGCCGGGCGCATTCGAGTTCGATTTCCGCGCCACCGCGGGCACTGTCATTCTTCAGCTGCATTTCATTGTTGCGAATCATCCCTTCGATCAGCTTGTGCCGGGCAATCATCCGCTCCTGGGCGCGCTGCAGTTCAGCAGCTTCCTCGGCGGAGATCGGTGGTCCGCACCCGCTGGCGTTTGTCACTCGCGTTACTCGCGTTGGATATTCCGGACTGAAACTGAGCATCTCGCGGTACATTTCCTACGGGATCAGAACCGCGCGCCCATGAATTCGCCCATGGTGCAGGTCATGCAGCGCGTCGTTGGCTTCGCTGAGCCTGTATTCCTTGGTGTGGAGCTTCACGAGGCCGCGGTCCGCGAGCGCCATCAGTTCGACCAGCTCGGCGTAGGTGCCGACGAGATTGCCGACGATGCTCTTTTCCGTCGTGATCATGTCGATGGTCGGCAGATCGATCTTGCCGCCGTAGCCCACGATGTAATAGAAACCGCCATTCGCGGTCATCGCCAAGCCCTTGGCGACGGCGTCACCCTCGCCGACGAAATCGATGACGGCCTCGGCTCCGCGTCCGCCAGTCAACGCCAGTACAGCGTCGACTTCGCCGGCGTCGGCTTTCACGAAATGGTGCGCACCGCATGCCTTGGCGAGTTCGAGTGATTTCTCGGAGCGATCAACGACAATGATCTCCGCCGCGCACAGCGCCGCAAGAACCTGGATTCCGATATGACCGAGCCCTCCTGCGCCGATCACGACCGCGTACTCGCCCGGCAGCAGATGACGTGACGCCTTTTTGGCGGCGCGATATGCGGTCAACCCGGCGTCGGTATAGGGGGCGACGTCTTTCGGCGCGAGCGACTTGGGTAACTTGATGAGCGAGCGCTGGCCGGTCAGCAGGTATTGCGCATAGCCGCCGTTGGCGTTGATTCCGGGAAACGAACTGTCGAGCGCGTGCATATCGTCACCACGCCGGCAGGCCAGACAGTGGCCGCTCGTCACCAGCGGATGGCAAATGACACTGTCACCGACCTTGACGCCTTCCACGCCCGGCCCAACGGCCTCCACCCACCCGGCATTCTCATGCCCCATGACGTAGGGAAGCTTGACGTCAACCTTGCTCCGCCAGATGCCTTCGACGATGTGAAGATCGGTGCGACAGACGCCGGCGCCGCCGACGCGGACGATGACGTCCATGGGGCGTGAAATCTTCGGGTCCGTCACATTCTCATATTTCACAAACTCCTTTGCCGTCAGCTTTTCATCGAATGCATGCAGAACTGCGGCCTTCATCGACGTCTCCCCGGAGCAAAAATTTTTATTTCGAAGTCGCTGTGCGAATTCGCGGTTTATCGAGATGTGAGCAAGAGCTGTGCCACGGTGCTAACAAGCTGATGTTTTTGAGTTTCTCATCGATTCGCGACGTGTCCTTCGATCCGCAGCGGAGCAATCATGATTGCAAAACTGTTCCGAGACGGAACAGTTTTGGCGGACACCGAGAGCCTTCGGAACCGAGGGAGCAAATTTGGATTTTTTCTCGATTGGATTATGATCGCCAAAACAGCCGGCAACCAACAACAACACCCGAACCGGCTTTGATCCCGAGGAAATCGCCGAGCCACCGTTCAGGGAGGACGTGCGATGCTGCCTGCCAACCGGCGCGTCGATAATGCGTGGATGAGGCTCGAACAACAGGGCACCCCGCCGGCGGAGCTTTTGTCGGCCGATATCTACGACAGCTGGATGCGCTGCATTTCGCACGGCCTCGACACGTTACGCCCACCTTTGCCCGAATTCGTCAGCCCGGCCGTCTTGCGCCAGGAACAGCAGCGCTGCTCGCTCGTGCGTGGCCTTGCGCTCGCTGAGATGCACACCCTGCATCAGCAGATCGCAGGTTCAAATTTCATGATTGCATTTGCGAATGCGGATGGCTTGCTGCTCGACATCATATCCGATCCGAGCTTTAGCGAGGCTTCGAACGCGGCCAGCATTCGTCCCGGCGCCGTATGGAAAGAGAGCATTTGCGGCACCAACGGCCTGGGCACCGCAGCACATCTCAAACGGGCGATCGTCGTGCACGGGCGCGATCACTTTTTTTCGCGCTACAACAATCTGACCTGCATCGCAGCGCCGATCTTCGCGCCTGATGGCGAACTGGCTGGAATACTGGATGCTTCATCGGATTGCATGTCCAGGCAGGCTCACACCCAGGCGCTCGTCGCCATGGCGGCGACGCAGATCGAGAACGGACTATTCCGCGAACATCATCGCGGCAACATCCTGATCGCGTTCCATAATCGCGGCGAATATTTGCACACGTTGAGCGCGGGCCTGCTGGCTGTCGACAATGAGGGCAGCATACTCGCGGCGAACAGGGCCGCGGGCATCCTGTTGCACGGCTTGCCGGCCTCGCCTGGCCGTCGCTTCGCCGATGTCTTCCGTACGAAATTCAGCACCTATCTCGATGAGGGGCGGCGCAAGGAACGCCAGCGCCTTGAAGATGACGTCGGCAGCCAGTTTGTCTCGACGATCGAGAACACGCGCGGGTTCCCGATGATCCAGGGAGTTTCCAGACCTCGGCCCCCGCTACCGAAGGAAATCGCCGCGCAATTCGTGTCTGCTGACCCGGCGATCGCGGCAGTCGTGCGACGGGTCGAGATTGCGGCGGCCCGCAAGATGCCGATCCTGATCCGCGGCGAGACCGGTACCGGCAAGGAGCAGCTCGCCCGCCATGCCCACGTCGCGAGCGGACGGACCGGCGCCTTCGTGCCCGTCAATTGCGCCGCGCTCCCCGACAGCCTGATCGAAGCCGAGCTGTTCGGTTACGCCGAGGGCGCTTTTACCGGAGCCAAGAAAGGCGGTGCTGGCGGATTGTTCAAAGAGGCGGACGGCGGCACCCTGTTCCTCGACGAAATCGGCGATATGCCGGTGACGCTGCAAGCCGTGCTGCTACGCTTTCTGGACGATTGGACGGTCCGTCCGGTCGGCGGCGTCAAACGCCAGGTTGACGTTCTCCTGGTGTCTGCCACGAACGCCAATCTCGACGAATCCATTGCAAAGGGCCGCTTCCGATCCGACCTCCTGTTCCGCCTCAACACGCTCGAGGTAACGTTGTCACCACTGCGCGAACGTTCGGATTTCGCCAAGATTGCACGCCATCTGATCGAGAAGATTGACCCCTCCGCGGACCTGACGGAAAGCGCAGTCGATCGATTGGCCGAACTGAATTGGGACGGCAATATCCGCGAATTGCGCAACGTGCTCTCAAGGTTATCGCTGGCCGAGCCGGGACATCTGATCGATGAAACGTCGGTCGACAACCTTCTCGGACCTGCATGCAGCGAGCGGCGCCCTGAAAGGGCGTCGGGCAGCGACGGGCTCGAACATGGCTTGCATGAGATTCAGCGCGCCCATGTGCTGACCGCGTATGCAGAAACCGGCAACAACATCAGCAAGACCGCGCGCCGGCTGGGCGTGTCACGCAATACGATCTATCGCGCCCTTCGTGACAGGCAGAGCTAACTTCATCGCCGGCGCCAGCAATGCAGCACGATCTGTCCTTCACAGAAAGCGCAGTATGCCAGAAATCGGATTATCACCCTCTATGGAGCGTCGTCGTGTTTGAACCGGAAAACAGTCTCGAAGCCCTGATGCAGGCCGCCGGGAAAGATCCAGGCATCGTTCCCGCATTCTATCGGGCGCTGCTTGAGACCGAAATTTACGTTCTGACTCCTGAAGCGCCAATGAAGCCGGGCCGTCGCCGCTCGCTCAAATTTCAGGAACAGATCAGCGTCGCCACCGTTGAATTCCAGGGTATGAGATGGCACCCCGCCTTTACTTCGAAGAAGCGCATATCCGACTATGTCAAAGAGCCCGAGACCTGCCTTGGCGCGGCCGCGCGCAATCTGTTCGAGATGTTGCCCGGCTCGAATTTCTGGCTCAATCCATTGTCCGAATGCCAGAAGCCGCTGCCCGCGACTGAAATCGCACTATTGATGAACGGCGAGATTTTTGAAGTACTACAGCGAACGAGATGAGGGTTCGCGTGCTGGGCCACAGCGCTAGGTCGTCGTGGCGCGGGCAAACACCACAGCAAGGTTGTCGAAGCGTGCTCGTACGAAAGAATCGACTCTCGGTAAAAATTGCTCCGCCAATTCCAACTTGCCGAGCGACTCACCCCAACCACCCAACGTGGAACAGGAAAAGCCTTCGCTACCGCTATTTTTGTGAAGAGCTGAAGAGCTAATCCAGACGGGGGAGTCGCGACGAAGTCCATGTCAAGCATGCCGTACTTCGGCGGCACTATGTAGACGAAAGGCGCAAGGTCCGGATGTGACCAACCCGTGGTGGGCACTTGACCCGTCGCCGAGACATAAATGATTGAAGGAATTTCAGGAGTTGTGACTAGCTTCTCAACTTGTACGTCGTCAATCGAATAAACGCGTGACATAGCATCTCTCCAAATATGACTGAGCAAATAAATAGAAGCGACTACAACCTTTAGTGGCTCACACGAGTTGTCAATCAAAACTTGTAGTTTGCGCGAGAGGTTGTGCTGCGGCAACAGCGCGCGCTCGTACGAGCGTAAAGCTCAATACCGACTGTCGTTGAAGATATCGCGCGGCGAAGCCGCACTCAGCGGCACGTACCGGGATCGGATAAGCGGGCGGCTTAAATCACTATGGCTATCGGGTCGGACACTGTGTCCGACCCCGGGACGCGGAGAGCATGCCTAGAACGGAATAAGGGAACGGTAGCGAACCATTCCCCTTTGTGCCTACGTCATACTCAGCGATATTCCGAGCTTCGCTGCCTTGACGGTCGTTGCACCGGGCGAGCGTTTCAATGCCTTGGCGATTCTCTTAACGCCAGTTTTCGCCTTTGCCATCGACTTCAATGTGCGAACGTCGTCTTTCGTCCATGCACGGCGAACAACTTTCTTCTTGGCCAAATGACCGCTCCGTTTCTTGGGGAGCGGCCTTCTAACATACCGAGTCACGATTGCAACGCATGTTTGCGAAGTTAGATCGCGTCTTTCATTCAACAGAGACGGAGTACTCGAAGACTGTATTGCCTTCCTCGTCAACGACGCGGACGAAACTTGATCCGTAAAAATCACCGCCCTTTCTCAACTCCTCAACAAGGACCTTGGCGTGTCGTTTTGCGGATTCAAGAGTTGCCAGACTACGTCCCAGTTCGTCGGGAAACAGTTCCGAATCACCAACGATGTGAAAGAAATAACGCATCGCGTCGCAATAGTTCGTGCGACGGCTGGCATCCAGTGACAAATAAGTCAGATATTAAAACGTATCCATATTGAACGGCCCCGAGCACGGCACGTCGGCTTGGGCACGCTGGGGCTGCCCAGCTTAAGACCGACCTTTCTTGGTCGGCACAACAACCAGTATACTCCGAAGTTCGTCGATCTGACGAGCGAAGTCCATTGCATTTGCCTTCAATACGTCCATGGCATGACCTC
>Ga0210410_10002549_pt1 | contig 16297 bp, 15 predicted proteins | sample IncBWC4MmetaG_FD_161058 | JGI IMG/M metagenome (GOLD analysis project Ga0210410, IMG submission 161058) | Forest soil microbial communities from Barre Woods Harvard Forest LTER site, Petersham, Massachusetts, United States - Inc-BW-C-4-M | ecosystem: Environmental > Terrestrial > Soil >... | reverse complement strand
AGGAGAAGGAGAAGGAGAAGGAGAAGGAGAAGGAGAAGGAGAAGGAGAAGGAGAAGGAGAAGGAGAAGGAGAAGGAGCCATGGAAGTGGTGGCGGTGGTTGAAGGGGAAGGGGAAGGGGAGGGAGGGGAAGGGGAGGGAGGAGAACGAGAAGGGGAAGAACGAGAAAGAGAAGGGGAAGAACGAGAAGGGGAAGGGGAAGAAGGAGGAGGAATCTCAAGACGACGACGATGAAGCTGATAATGTGGGCTTTCTTTTCTTTTTGTAGAAAAATTGCTGAACCAATTCCAAATCAGCAACTATCGTCAGCTTCCAGTCTTGATGGCTTCGTGAGATGGACGAAGACATTCGTCTCGCACTTCCTTGCTAAGCGGGCATTAGAACAACACTGCCTAAAACTTCCGGCCAAGGAGCAAGTCAGAATCAACATTATCACTACGGACCGTTCACCGTTGCGCTATCCAACCTGGCCGGTCTTGAGTGCGCTCGTAGGAACAGTAGTGGAGTCATCTAAAGCTACTGGCAACGGTGGTATTGCATTGGATCGTGCCGAGGCCGTTAAGAAGCTGGAACAGCGAATTCTCTCGGAAAAGAAACAACACAAATTTTTACGAGCGTTCAGGCAAATGGTTTCTTCCAAGGATCCGACGCAGGCCCTAGCATTGAAGTTTCCTTCTGGACTACATTGTGAGTTCATACTTGCAGCATTCTTGCTGTACCCCAAGGAAGCCAACCCTGTAAAGGATGAGCTTTTGTTGAAGATAGCGAAGGTACTGCTATTTTCCATCATTTTCACGCACTGGATAACCAATCACTGCCAGGCTTTCACCGATCAGCAGGGGTTCAGCATCGCCGTATCAAAATTATTGTGTCCTGCCTGCTGGGAAGGTCTCCTTTTCCTTGATGAAACGAAGCAGTTTGATGTCTTTGACCATCATTTTGTACCTTATGCGGTAGAGTTACCGTCGTGGCTTCCTCCGGCGGTTGTTGATGCCATGTGTGAGAGGTTTCGAGCTCTAGTGACGGAGGAGCTCCAGGTCCTGCTAGAATCCCCTGATGTTTCACTGCCGTCGTCGTCAGGGATTCCACGTCAATCACAAGAAAGCCAGTCAAACATTAGCGTTGCCAGCAGCCACACAACGGACCATATGGGGGCAGACCATCTCAAGGAATCCTTTGCCGGTGCCTTGTCATTCATCAAAGTAAGTCTTTTTCTACATGTACCCTTTCTCAAAGATTCGATGGTATGGTCTGATTCTGAGTTTGTAGGATATTCAACTTGATATAAGTACTTCATAAAAAGTTTTATTCAAGTTTGGAAAATTGTTTTACCTTCGCTCCGATTTCCACCATGTTTTGAGCTGCCTTTATATCTAACATGTTGTAGTACTCTGCTAGGGCCTTCTTTTCGTTTTTTGAAATACATGCCTTTCTGTTGCAAGCGTCAAGTTGCAGCCATGTCTATCATTATTATTGACTCATCCGAATCATTCATTGGATGTCACCCGTGATAATACTTAGCTAGCAAGTTCCATCATCATGCCAGTGATTGAAGTTCCTGAGCCTCGACTCGGACTCATGCATCTGGCCGATATGGTATAAGGCAGATGCCGGACTCGGATTTGCCAATCAGTACTATCTGTTGCGTGACGGCACTTTTGCCATGCTAGTGGATAGAATGTCTAAACGTAAGCGGCGATTTATTTGTGCTACCCATCTATTATGAATCTCAGCTGGTGGGTGGAACTTTTCTGGATCTCCTTCAGGAAGGTCATGTGACCCTGTTGATCAATTTGACGTTGTTTGTCGCCTGTCATGGTATCATGGTGATCCTGCTGGCACGACTGAACTTGAAGTTGAACCACTCCCTCCGCTCTTCCTCATTTTGCCCCTTCCTTGGTCCTCCAAGCTTGATCGCCCGCAGGTCTGACTTTTTGTCACTTGCGTTGAGTCCGACTTTTCGTCGCTCAACTTTTCATTCAAATCACCCTTGGGCACTGGTTGAGCTTCCCATCAAGAGCTCGGCCCAACTTAGCCCTCAACAGGAAACTCAGGTCGGAGCCCAAGTGTCAGATGCCCTCCGAAGGTAAGATTCCCTTCATTTGCCCTGTCAACTACGCAATGCCCGCCCTTTACTCGTGCCCGGGAAATCGGCGCGCGGCGCGTAGCTGCCGGGTGGGGTCAGTAAAGGATGGAGAGCTGACGGGCGGCCTTCTTCAGCAGACGCCGGCGAGAATCCCGATGGAAAGAAGGTAGGGCTGCCTCCTACGGTGCCATGAGCTGGCTGACAAAAGTTGGCACAGGCTGGGCGGGCTGGCACAGCTTGGCTGAGCCCCGTCTGTGTCCCTGACGAGTCGTTCGACTTCGAGTCTGCGGTGGCGTCAAGCATCGAAAGGGAGGAGATGTTTGGCTATTTAGACAGCGGGGGGATTGGCATCGGCTTGTTTAGTGCCTCCCCCCTCACCTCGCCCGAGCCCACGCCGCCTCCCTCGCCTGCCCAAAAGCCAGCATTTTCGGATAGCCAGGACCCCCCCTCGATCAGCCCCCTCTCGCCCCCCGACCCTCGGCTAACGCCGGAGGATTCCCCTTCGACCGTGACTGAACCACCGGCCGTGGTTAACGCAGCGGGCAGGAAGTACCGCAGTAACAAAGCGAGGAGCCATGCCCGGCGGAGGCGCCAAAGGACCGATGAACGGATGGAGCGCGAGGCTGGAGGTCAGCCTTACGATGTTCGCGCCCCCACCCGCCTGAAGCACGTGCGCCCATCGAACGCCGTCAATGCCAGCCTTAACCTCGGGGACATCCCCATCTCAGCCCCTGGCTACATCGGTCTACGTGACAAAAACGAGGAGAAGGACCGCACCCCATACAAATTAGAGGATGTGGTCGGGGAGCGCTCGAAGTTCAGATTTAAGCTGCAGAAGTGGGATGGCCGGTGAGATCCATCAACTCTGCCTCTGGCTCCCTGGATTGAAGTCTGACAGGAAATCAATCCCAATTAACGATCGTACCGGCCGGATTTTCGCCCTGGGCGTCAGCATGCCGGGCGATGAGGGCCAACCCGAGGAGCAGATGTGGTCCAGGGCTATGTCGACTTTGGGTGATGCGATGGAGGAGGCCCGGCCGCAGTGCTCCTTCGGACCCAACGACCTGCATCATCGCCGTGGGCCATTTTCAGCGCTGGCAGCCGGTGCATCCATGGGCGGCGGGCAGCCCATGCCCGGCAACCTCGCCCAAAATGGCCCCAATCGCAAAGTTTTACGAAAGCTTCTTCGCCACCCTTCGCTTATCCGCATCTCCAAGCATACAAACGGGGCCTTTGCAACTTGGTTCCCCAAGATGTATAAATACTACCGCGACACCCTCGGAAAGCTTTACGAGCATGATGAAAAACTCGAGCGCCTTTTTGCCGATACTGCCTGGGCAGCAATGTCATTCAATTTTGGCCCAGCAACCTGGTGCTATCGTCATAAAGATTGGGGGAACCTGGCCTTCGGGGTTTGCGTCATAACCAGTGCTGGAAAGTTTGATTCAACATGCGGCGGCCACCTGATCCTATGGGAGTGTGGCCTTGTTATTGAGTTTCCCCCAGGTGCATCCATCATCATTCCCTCGGCTGTCATCAGCCATTCCAATGTTGCCATCCAGTCTGGAGAGACTCGGTACTCCTTCACACAATACGCTGCTGGCGGCCTGTTCCGCTGGGTTGAGCATGGCTTTCAAAAGGAGGAGAGCTACACCAAAGGATGGCCAGCAGCTGAGCTTGCCGCTGAACAGGTTCGCAAAAAAGCGCGGAAGGATTTTGGGCTTTCTTTATTCTCTACGATGGATGAATTGCGTGAACTTGCACAAAAAAACTAACCTGGCATTAACCATGGCCCCATGCTACTAGCAGTAAGCCCGTGGTGGCTTGACCACATGCCGTTTTATAAGTGTTGTTAATCGCTGCCGTAAAACTTTACTAGCTTTTGGATTAACTATCTAAACATGCTAAAAATAAAAAAAGTTGTACTCCGTAGGATTTATTTGACCACCTGTGACTGGTTGGGAATCATAAGATAGCATATCAAACTCTTTTTTCAGATCATTGATACGGGGGGACCAACGTTAATGGCAATCATTCAAGAGCAATCCAGAAGCCCAAACTTCTTACAGTGGCTCTTCCAACAGAGTCCAGTCCAAAATTGCCAAACTACAGCCGGGCCCTGCCAACTCATACGATGGATACAGGGAAGTATGAAGGCCCACTGGCGGTCCTGCCTGGTGGACGGCTCATTCGTGCTGGCCAAGGCCATAACTTGAAGTTTTTAGTTGCCCGGTGTTTCAAACTCGCCGACCCAGTGCCAAGGCCCAGCATGGCTAATGCATGTTCTGCACCACCACCATGACAAGCATTAGCGTGCACTTTTTTACTTGCAAACAAGGCACTGACAGCAGCGGCGTGGAGAGCACCGGCCTGGACGAGACGAGAGGAGGCGAATCAGATCGACTTAACATCTGATACATTAGGTCAGCTACCGCTGCATTTACGATGTAGGGTGCTTCGCATATCATGGGAGTTTCTAAGCCATGCAACCCGTTTTGCCATCGCCTGCTTCAGTGATCGAAGCGTTTGTCACCCGATGCATTCCACAACGGCCGAGCCCTTGTGGCAAGTTGTTGGATGTCATCATTTGGAGGACTGGTCAAAAAGCATGCCGTGGCTGAGGGATGGACCAATCCGTAATGTTTTTGTGGTAACTTGCGAGCAAGAAAGTCTTGGACGGTTACTTTGTTTTCCAGGAAAGCGTCGCTGTAAGAATCTTTAGGGATGGACGGTTTCCCCTCGCAATAACCCTCCAAGCCTGGAAAGTCAAAAGAGTTTGAAGGAAATTTCTTCCCTTTGCCGATCCATGGCTTCTTATCAAATAGCGGCTTTCCCAGTAAGGAACCCATGTATTAACTAACATTATTTTACATTCTCTTACATTAAAATCATTATCTTACATTAATAGCTATTAACCAACTGTTAACCGATGATCATCTTAAGACATACGATGAAAATCACCTCGAAATTCATCCCTACTTCTTGCAACTTCGTGAATGAAAAGTTCTTGATCGTGGGCCACAAGTCGATTGTCGATATTGCAATCGTCTTATTTTGTCATGTTTATCCACACGTCGAACTTGAAAACCGTGATCGTTATCTGACCACCATCTCCCACTGTCTAGCGCTTTCACTAGTGCCGGCAAGTGCCCTCCTCCCCTGCCACTTCTCATACCCTCACACGCCATCTTCAAGCTACCAAAATGACAGGAACTCGGATGACGCGTCGACTGTCCAGTTTTTGGCATCATCCGCCGTCTTTGGATGAAGTAGCTTCGATGAAACGATACTCGAGCATGGCTGTGGTTCTCCAATTCGGGTTTTCGAGGGCTAGGGCTGGCGTTCTTGGGAATAAGGGTAGCACATATAGCTCGGAATAAGGTGAAGTACATCCCTACCTATCCGTAAAATCAGTCTAACCACTCCTCGCAGTCCATAAGTAGCCGGTTTCTCACTACACGCCGTCTTTGGGTTGACAGGACCCACAGCCCAGAGCATTGCATCCCTTTGGTTAAAGCTTTAGGGAGCGAAGATAGCGCATATAGCTGGGAAAGTGAACTTTGTACGTCACTATCAATGCAGGGAATCCATCTAACGCGGCATTCCAGTGCTTTTTGATGGTACCATGCTTGTGGGTATGTCATTCACTTTTGCGCATCCTATGTGCTCGTAACAGTATCCCTAGGTTCTCACCTTACCACCAATGCGACCTTCTTTATGTCCTAGGGCATCCCAGCAGCTATGCATGGCGACGCGCAGGTATGGAGCAGTACACTTTCCTTCGCAACTTATTGCTTATGCATTTCTCTATTGACAGAATGAAAGAACAAAGATACAGGATGATACGGCGGCGTCAGGATGGAATGGGAGGGGAGGGGATTTCAAGGGGGATGGGGAAGTGGCGAGGATATGGGTATAGGTACGGAATCTACGGATGTAATTAGTACAGTTAATGTGAGATAATGTTAGTTAATATATGGATTCCTTACTGGGAACGTTGAAATTTCACCCAAGGTTTAAGGCCTATCCCCTGAGAGCAGTCCTTATCCGGACATTTACCCTAGACATCACCAAATTTTTGCCCAATTTTTATCCGGATATCCTCAGGCATTTTCAAAAATTTCTTCGATTTTTATCCGCACAGGGATCAGGGGGGTTGTCGGGTCCTTCAAGTTCAGGCAGCTGGTCAAATTTTGGTGGCTGTGTAACATTTGCCCGCGGTTAACCTTAACCCTAATAGGCTTTCAAATGATACCGTGAGAAATGCCAAGTGACTCGGAGCGAGTTCAAGTTCAAGTTGTTCAACAACTTCTTCGAGTCTGCTGAGTTGGCGTGTCCGGAAACTTTTGATTCGCGTATTCTCACTCTCGTATCTTACCATATTCCTGGTGGCCATTAAAAGCGCTGGTCTGACTTTTCGTCACCTGCACTGGTATTGAGTCTGACTTTTTGTCACTCAAGGCCATCGCTTGCCAGTGAACCTCTACCGGACGTTTGTGTTAATTTCAAGTTGGTTGCAGTACTAGCAGCGTTTTTTCTTCGAAATGGCCTATGAGGAGACATTCCGTACCACAAGCACCTTTTTCAACGAAATCCCTTGGAGAACAGATGCTGTCTCTGCCCCCAGTGGTCTTAATAAATTGGAATCGGTATCTGATGTGTGTGTGAGTTGACTCACTTTTCCATTATTTTCTGTCGATGCTTATTCTGCCAAGGTGTACTTGGGTGTGATTCGTGAACAGGAGAAGTTGTGCCAATCTGGGTCAACATACTTTGCAGGAATGGAGAAATTGATGGTCCTGCGAAGATTTTGTCTAGCTGGCGACTTTCCTGAGAAACAGGCCGACGTACTTGTGAAGGAATTTCTGAAGTATGGCCTCCTGGATGCAGTCGCATTCATTTTTGATACGGCATCAGAGAGCAATTCCATAGAGAGGGGGGAAGTGCCATTCGTTGATAAAATTGTGCGTATCTTTTTCTCTGCAACATTACTTGCCTGTTTAAGATATGCCTCTCAGGGCCATGCAACTATGGGTGACTGGCCCAAAGTCGTCAAAACTGCAATCAGACGCATGGAATCGGATAGCACATATATATTTCTTGGTGCAACGACGGTTGATGATCGGCTCTCTGCCTGTTATCACGCGGTTTGTCAAGCCACGGGGAATGTTCACAGGACGAAGATTATCCAAAACTTCGCCGCTGCTGCATTTCATCTGTACTACCTTCTCCGAGTACGTGTGCTGTGCTCTCCGTATTTTTTGTTTCCAACACTTTAATTATCAGGGTAATTTGTACTTGCCCAATGACAAGAACGATCTGAAAGAGGCACTTAGAAAGTAAGGGCATAATCTCATGGCCGACCTTTCGTAATGTTCACAGTGTGCAGATATGGTGTTTCAGTAGACCACGAGGATTTTGACATAGCGCCAGAAATGTTACAAAACCCTTTATTTATCGCTCTTGCCCTTTCACCGCTATTCCTCCTTGTCAATCGTTCGTTAATAAATGTGTCTTTTGGGAAGACGAAAATGTTTGAGGTATGAGAGCACTTGAAACGGGAGGGAGGCATCTGATTCCTAAATGTCATGATAGCTTTGGAAAGCATTCGGTAACAAACGACCCATCATAATTAGAAAGGTTGAAAAACGACTACTGAGGGTTATATTTGATATCGTCACCTCGAAAACAGCCGTAACGATTCCAGAGTTATTGAAGGGAGCATTCACAGATATCTCCGCGATGGGTATAGATGATATATGTAACGATGCTGCCAGTTGGTTCACAGCCGGTGAGACCTTCTTTTATTATGCATGGGCCGACTTTAATTCGATTTCTCAGATATCCGAATACCAAAGCTCCCCGCTGTTACCTCTGAATGTCGTGTGAACCACCATGTGGATTCTCCTGATTCCTCTGCACGTGGTGCAACCTCCATACGTGGTGGACCTGGGGTTGCAGTGGACGCGGAAGAGGAGGAGGAGGAGAGTGATGAGGACGAAAAACGCGTTTGCGAAAGATTGCGCCGTCTTGGGGATAGGAATTCTGAGGAAGATGATAGCTGTGGACAAGGAAATAGCGACGCTTGGAGAGGGGCTTATCGACACCAACAACCAGAAAGGCTCACTGGCAACTCTGATATGGATATCGCCATGAATAGAGCAGGTGACGTGGATAGAGCAGGCATCGCACAGAAAGCAGAACAATCGGGAAGGGCTGGAGGGGAGGACGAGAATCCTAGCCCAATGGATGTTGACGCGGATGCAGCAGACGTTGCAAACCGAGGAGAACAATCTGTTGGGGTGGACTCGGATGTGGGCATGACAGTGGGCAGTATGCATGAGCACGACGAGGCTCCAAACGATGCAACTCCAGAATCAAGCCCCAGCAAGATTCCTTCACCCTCCGATTCACTCTCCCACGAAAAGAACAGTCCAATTGCTGGCGAAAAGCGAAAGAACCCGACGCGAGAGGCAAAAACAAAGAAAATGAACGAATTACCCCTTCCACCGCCAAAAACAAAGCTAAAGTCAAGGTCAAGGTCAAGGTCAAGGCCAAAGCCAAAGCCAAAGCCAAAGCCTGGATCAAAAATTCAATCACCAGTGCAGTCTGTAGATGCCGTGGAACGCAACTATTTTGAGGAGATCGAATTCGGAGGTGTTAGCAGACTTGTTGATATCATTGACTTAACACAGGATATGGTCAGTCATTTGCCATCACCAAACCTTTCAAGAACTCGAAAGGTATGTACGGTTATCACACATTACTTTAACTCATATTTTATCTACAGAAACGATTTGTAGGCAAATCGGTACGGCTATGGGCTCCTGGGAAGGTTGACCCAGTTCTGTACACCCCGTCATTCCATGTAAGCTCTATCTAGACTCATTCGCTACAGTATAGTGACCTTAGGCACTCCCTAGTTCGCCGATGAGTGCTCCATGTTCAAAGTTATTCACAATGCTGTCATAGCGGGTTATAAAGATGGCCGACCTCTGTGGATGGCATGTCCAGAGGAGAGCGCATTCCGCATACTCTCAAAGCAGGAGTTCGAGAGCAAGAGTGACCAAGAGATACAAGCAATATTCCGCCGAAAACATGTTGTGATACATGACCAATTTGAGCCTACACTCGCTTTCGACGAAAAGGGTTTGAAAACATTAGGGGACCTGTACAAGTCTGTGACGATCCACGGTGTGTACAGTGAAATGTCCTTGCTGTGCTCTGACATCCTGATTATGCGCCAGATTACTCAATTGAAAATTCCTTTGAAGCCGAATCATCTCGCCACCTGAAGGGTACTTTAGAAGATATGCTGAGGTGTCACAGGGAGAAAAGTAAAATCCTCAATGCACTGGACTTCCCAAGGCTGTCCGCTCCTCATCCTCCCACGTCGTTTGCGTCCGATCTTTTAGCATTCAGTGCCACTGTCGATTTACCGATGTGTGGTCGTGCTATTTCATTTCCAATGGCAAGTACTAGATGGGGCCTTGCGGCAACTTCAGGTGCTCACCATCTCTGGCATATTGATTGCAACGGCTTCTGCACCTACATCGACACCCAAACTGGCATGAAATGGTGGATCATTGCAAAACCCAAACCTGGGTTGATGCATTTCTCTGATTCTGCGCTTTTCACTGAAGAATACGATATTTCCGCTGCCAACCTGGAGAAGTGGGACCTTGAAGCAGTCCTTCTTTGCCCTGGATCCCGATTGTAAGCTGTATCTGCTTGGCATCCCCATATTCATAACCATTGTCCCATAGGCTAATGCGGCCAAACACACCGCATTTTGTTGTGACGCCAGAATCTGCAATTTGTCATGGAGGTCATTTTTATGCCATGTCCACGATCCAAGACACGGTTTTCGGGCTTTATCATATGTTTGTCGCTAGCAAGAGGGTGACGAACACAGAACACAGCCATGATGCGCATCTTCTACTTCGAAGGATGGTTACTTATCTTCACTATGTCCTCGTCAGGCGTGGGTCTAAACTAGATTTGTCGACGCCGCCACCCACTCCTCATATTCCTGATGTCTCCACCTTTGAAGGGGTACTTGACCTGCTCATGTTATGCGTCGTCATGGAACTTGGGGATCTCATCAACCCTCTGGCTTACAGGAAGAAATATCGACATGGTCCTAAACATGACTATGATCGGCTGTGCACTATCCATGCCCGTGGGTTATCTAGGGACCTTCGTCTTTGGTGGTGTGCACGCTACATGTTTTTCGACCCCGAGAAGGAATCGTCCATCGATGGTGGCCTCGTATTCAAGAGCCTACTCTCTCAGCATATTGCTGCACTGATTTCGTATAAGACTATGGCAGAAGAAAAGGATGTTCAAGGTGAAGTGTTGGAGTGCACAGCAGACGTTCTGACGGATTTGCTGAAGAAGTATTTTCCTTCTGCTCTGTGTTTTGGGGTTAGCGAGGGCTTCGAGTGGGCAGGGCCAAAATACATTGTTAAGGCTAGGGCAGCAGTGCTATCCTCATACACAAGATGTAGGCATTGTGCTTTCTTTATACACAATTTACTTACAAAGGTATTGCAGGCTGCGATATCCTGAGCCTTGGGGCAACTCCTGTGGACCTGGACTTCGTGCACCAATACAACGAGCTGGTTGTGGAGCCAGAATCTGATGCTAATTCCTCGGATGACTCCGACTGCGACAGTGAAGAAAGCGATTCAGACAGATATGATGAAAGCGAATCAAGCAGTGACAATGAAAGTAATCTGAACAACTTGGATGATTTAGGTATATCCAGTGTTCCAATTGTTTTTATATGCTGCTCACCTGCTGATGTCATAGCTGATTGTCCACGTCCATGCAAACGCCGGAGACGCGAATATGCCCTGGCATCGTTATAGCTGGCATCATTGTTTTTAGCCTTGACCATGAACTTGAAAGCTACCGTCACGTATTGTGGGTTTCAAAATGCAATTTTTTTAATATATAAATTGGGTTGTGCTGTCAACATATGTTAAAATATCAATGTAGCGAGGCCTTGAAAAATATGGACTAAAGTAGATAAGCTTCAAATCCATGGATGCTGTGTCCGAAAATGAAGGTATGTCTAACAAAGGAACAAACTCAAGAAGCCTAATGGGCTTCAGCTTCAGGGTGTATGAGAAAGCATAAATGGCATATTTTGCCCCACGTTCAGCTACTCCTGGTCAGTTAGGTCCAAGTCACCCGCCGTGTGCGAGTCGCAGAAATGGCTACGAAACATCAGGTGCGTGGTGATGAGTCCGCACACGTCACACTTGACGAACAAACCCCAGAATTCCTCTTCGGTTAATCCGGGCCTGTCCATGCAGTCCAACTTGACGAACCTTCGCCAGTCAGTTCGGCGGCTCAAATCCCTCCCATTAAATTCGGGGGTGGGGAGGGCTGCTGGGTCCATCAAGTCTGTCCCCGCACATCATGGTTAGGCCTGCATTCTAACGAAAGCCTCACACACCTGCAATGGCGTATGTCCTTTTCAACGGCCTTCCGGATTGGAGCATTATCCCATGTTCGTCATGGCCGTAAACGGGTGCAGGGCAAGGTGTGCTGATGTCTTGAATCCAGGTGTAGTAAGTATCCCGACATCACATTGTAAAAAAATTTGGCATCTAACCTCGCAATAAATACTGCATCACCGGAACCCCAGGCATCGGGTACATTCTCTCTAATGGTACTGGGTGGCGGTGCAGGTTGAGTGCTTGCTTCTGTAAGGGAAATTGAGACTGACCCAAATACCCACAACGACCCTTAGCACATTCGGCGACGTATTCACCCTGGTAACGCCCGGTTGTTGTTAAGTGTATTGCTGCTTCGGTAAATGCTGGCTCTTTGCTGAGTGGTTCTAACAGTGGACACAAGCATCCAGGCCCAAGGTACTGATGAGTGGCCCGATAGCGACGCAGCCCTGATGGCGGCACGCGCACGCCCCCACTGACAGGCCTGTGGCAGCAATGCGGCGTCAATTCAATGTAGAGGCAATGGCGGCATACCAGTAATGCACGACCAAATCCATCATGGTTGGGTCAAAGGACGTGACATAGCGGCTTTTGTAGACGTCGCATAGCATCTTTTGGCGGTAGGTTGGGAATGAGACGGCTGCCAGAGGCTGCGGATTGCCGAGCATGCTGGCGATAGATTTTGATTTGAGTGGTAGCTATATGGCGAAGGGGTGTGTTTGGGTTGCAGATGGACCGAATTTTTGCTGACTCTTATCTAAAGTCGACCCAGTCAAATCGAGTCACCTCTTGCTGACCCTGACGGTTCCTCTGACTCATTTTGACTCACATGTCAAGGGCAGTGATGCTATTTGAACTTAGGGCCCAGCGTTAATTGTTTCCCGTTCTTCCTTCCTTGCACCCCCAATGTCTGACGCTGAAAACGACCCTCCTGCCGGCACTGGCCTGGCAGCCAACGCCCTCACACTTGGAAGAAGGAAAAAACCGTGAGCTATTCTGTACTCCTGCCCACTGCGCTGCAATGACGCCGAGGTCTAGACGTGCCAGCGATCCTTTGGTCCATCATGGACGGCACTTTGGCAGAACAGTACATGCGATGTGTAACGTTCAAGCGTTGTTTACAGGTGGCGTCACCCTTTTAGCTGAGGGGGGGGAGGTCGCAGAAGAATTCCTCACATCCGAGTGCGTCCCATTCGCCTCCCTGCGCATCAACTAACACAGCTTTCTGTGCAGGAAAAGGCAGGAGTACAGGGTTTTTAAGCAGCTGCTAAAGATGGTGCCCCGGCTGCCCGAGCGCCTCATGGAAAGCTCGGAGGAAGAATGCATGATGATAGCCGATTTGGTGAGTGCGTCCTTCTATTCCAGTGATTAGTTATTGGACCATGCACCATCTATTGAAGATTCAAAAGGGCATAGCGAGTGCGAGGTCAGATGATACGAAGAGTCTAAAGGGCATCGTTCTGGATTGGATAACCCCCCGAGACAAAGCCCTAGATCCGCCGCTCTCCCGCAACATTAAGACAACCCGCGGCTACCACCACCCAGTCACTGGAGCCCTTCTCTGCCCAGTTGAGCTAGACTGGAGCGATGCGGAGTGAGATTCCCTTTTCGTTTATTTATCGGATGCTAAGCAGGCAACTTAGAACTCGCGCAAAGCTTTCCAGTGGCGAAATGACAGTCTGCGGTGATCAATGGCCCTTGCTGGTGTATGCAAGCCAAGAATTCAACCCTGAGGAGCCTTGGGATGGGCTCTTCAGAAGCCAGCTTCTAGTCTGGGTCAGTATGCATTAATCTACATCCATATTACTTGCTCCATTGCCTGCAGGCCTACAAGCACATATTTACCTCTCCCAGCTCAGTAGAGAAGGAGGTCAAGGCAACGAGATCAGGCAACGCTCGCATACATGGCATGACTCGGGTCACCCCAGCCTCCTTAGCCTATGTAGCTACGCAGGTGTGTATGGCATCAAAGTTTAATTCCTTGAGACTGAACGTCCAGCCAGCTTCGCTTTTCGTTGTCATCGTCATCTGTGTTCTGCAGGTCCGACACCTCGACGGACTCGGAGCGGTTCTATGGGAGCGTCTTGGATTTCTTGAACGATCCCGATGAGAAAGAGGACGTTGCTGACTTACTGAACTGGTGGAATTGGCGAGTATTGTTCTATTTACGCTTCCCAAGCTTTGCCTGTGAAAGCTGATATCCATATTTTTGCAGCCAGGTGTTCCCCAGTTACATAACGCGTGAGGGCGGCGGAATAACGAAGCAGAGTGCGTTGGCCAAACTGAAGGAAAAGAGGGCTAGATTGAAGGAAACACAGAATCGGGGGGGGGCATAAATAAGAGCTATTCTATAGGTTAGGGCAATCGTGTTATCAACCCAAAGCGACTTACTTTTCCTTGCCATCCTTGACTGACTGAGAAGGGCCGATCCAAGAGCATATTACTATCCTTGATGATCAACGTTTTGTACAAATGATGTGAGTTCATATTTCTTATTTGCGTCCTCCAGATGCCTGACGACAGAGCGATGAATTGCAGCTGTAAGTTCCTCCTTTATTTATGCTCCGATGTCAATGTACCATGGAAATTGTGCTGACTAGGATACCACGGATATTTCAAATGGGCTGTGATTACTATTTCACTCGTTGCCACGAAAATCAAGCATTCAAGCTTCAACCACACTTAGTTTCCACAACTATTACGATGATCAACCTCCGGAGGTTCTGGAAGAGAGCGTGTATGTACTAGTAAGATGTAACTGCTGGAAGTGCATATTACTAAATGATGGATAATCCGATTGTAATAAAATGCCAGGTCGCTGTTCCGCATCATAACCGAGGCATGCGGCCCGGGCCGGGCTTCGGAAAACGCAATTACGTCAGCATCAATTTATATAAAAGTTCGGATTTATGAGTCACTGCTGGCAGTGTGACTCAGGCTTTTCCCTACCACGTCGTGTCTCGCTTGTGCTCCACTGTTTCTTATCAGTCCCCTGCAGGTCTGACTTTTCGTCACCTGCCATGAGTCTGACTTTTCGTCACTCAGCCTTGGGTTTGGATTTCCCCTGTCAGTAGCTAGCCCAGAAGGCCTTGAGGAGCCTATCAAAGCGTCCGATGGCCCCCGAGGTGAGGGTCCCTTTGCTTCCCTAGCCCTACCAGCTATGCAATGCCCGTCCTTTACTCATGCCTGGGAAATCGGCGCAAGCGACGTGTAGCTGTATTCTGAGGGCGGCGGCTGGCAACGGATACTAATGTGTTTCCTTACCCCAGGCGACCCCGAAGCCCACTCCCTTTAAGAAAGGCATGAATATGCCTGATATTAGACGCGGCTGGCTAAAATGCCTTTTTCCAGACAGGCCCAATTTTACCCTTACGTTGCGCTGCTAAATGGGACTCGAATATCGAATTTAACACTCCGGCCAGGCCGCCGGCCCCCTCAGCATGAGCGCCTTATGCAGGAGCCAAGGCCACGCTGGAACGGAGCCAGCAAGTCGCGGACTCTGCTGCAGGGCTTAGCACCCCCCTTCCTTCTTTCCCTCAAGCTCTGCTTCGCTCAAACACAGGGTTGGACCGGTGCTGCGCAGGTTAGTAGCCTTCCCATTACCCCATGCAGCTGGGCATTGATTCCTCCATGCCAAGCTTCCATGGCCAGGATTTTCTCAATGCCGTATTCCCCCCTCCACCTTAGCCAAACGCACAGCTGGCAAGATGGCGGAATCCACTGCTCGACTTAACTGGAGCTTACCATGAGCGGCACGCCATATTAGTGCATTCCCACTAGCCCTCGAGTCGCTGGTTCCGAGCTCAAGCCCTTGCTCGAGTCCTCCTGACTGCTAGGGTGTAGCCTTCATTTAGGATAATCCCACGAACGCCGCCCCTGTCCGCTTCCTGAGCTAATCGCGCATTTCGCCGGAGTGCTTGGTGTTGGATTTTTGTCATAATCGAACCCCTTCGGATAGCATCCCGATTCAAGCCTTCGGCTTGAATCGGACTATCAGCGGCATGCCGCCATCCCCCTCACAGCATCCCCCATCAGGAGCAAGATCACGTCAAATGATCAATGGCAATGATTTGTTGAGATGGATGCAGCTTGACAGCTGCAGCTCGATTCCACCCACAATGAAACATTTCTGACCGAAATCCCCGATGCGGCGGCACCCCCCAGGGGTCCAGGCGGCTGAGTGGGCACCTTTCTCAATGGACGACGCTTTGCTGCCCGGCAATCCCGAACGGCCTCGCACCCTTTATTTGCAGCGGTCTAACTGCAGTGGGAGACTGATGCGCTCGCTGATATATGATGGGTGGCGTGCTCTTCGGTAAAGTGGATTCCTCTAGGGCAAGTTGAAGGCTGCGATCTGCACTAACTTCTGCGTAGGATTAAACCGGAGTCCAATAGTTATGAAAGGACAAAGGGATTCTGCGGATATTCATTCAAAGCTTCGAGAAGGCAAACGTGCTTATGGATGTAAATTGGTATGCCTAAAACATGGATGGCTTATCAACGATGCCGCGGTCTTTACTCCCTATCAGTTAGTGCTCAATCATCCTTCTTCTGCAGACGGATTGCACTGATGTTTGCCGAATCCCCGAGGCGGTGCGATGAGCATGCATGCATGCGTCGCCCTTAACAAGCAGGCCCATGAAATCAACCCCTGTTAACCCAGGCTATACATAGCTTCGAGTTTCGAGAATTTGCGCAGTCCGTTTCAAAGCCAAGATCCCATATTCTATGGGGCACGTCGGTTAA
>Ga0210410_10002548_pt1 | contig 16300 bp, 14 predicted proteins | sample IncBWC4MmetaG_FD_161058 | JGI IMG/M metagenome (GOLD analysis project Ga0210410, IMG submission 161058) | Forest soil microbial communities from Barre Woods Harvard Forest LTER site, Petersham, Massachusetts, United States - Inc-BW-C-4-M | ecosystem: Environmental > Terrestrial > Soil >... | reverse complement strand
CGTGCATCTGGAGTTTTTCGCTTCCATGGATGAGATTACGCTGGCCAAGCGCGAATTGATCGAAGGCCTTGTGGGGCGCGAGAGCGTCGCTGTGCTGAATGCGGACGACCCGCGCGTGGCGCGGTTCGCGGAGGTTGTGCCGGGGCGCGTTGTAACGTTTGGCATTTTGGAGCGCGCCGATTTTCGCGCGGAAAATATTCAGGATCGCGGCTTGCACGGCACCGAATTCGATTTCATTGGGCCGGACGCACGCGGTCGGCTGAGCTTGCCGCTTCCGGGCCGCCACAATGTTTCCAACGCGCTGGCGGCGCTGGCTGCGGCGAGCGTGTGGGGAGTGGGCGCGTCCGAAGCGAAAGAAGTTTTTCCGAAGCTCGAAGCGACGGGCATGCGCGGCCGCGTCCTGCAGTACGCCGTGGGATTTACGCTGATCAACGATTGCTACAACTCTAATCCGGTGGCTCTTGCGGCCATGGTGGAGCTGCTTGCGAACACGCCCGCGGCCGGTCGGCACATCCTGGCCGCCGGCGAAATGCTAGAGCTGGGCCCGACTTCGGCCGAGTTGCATCGCGCGGCAGGGCGCGCGGCTGCATCGGGCGGAAAGCTCGATTGGATCATCGGCGTGCAAGGTAACGCGGAAAGTTTCGTTCGCGGCGCGGTCGACGCGGGCCACCCGGCTGCGTGCGCAAAGTTTTTTGCATCGTCCGCCGAAGCCGGTGCGTTCATCCAAAATTTGCTTGGGCGGGGAGACGTAGTCCTGGTGAAAGGTTCGCGCGGCGTGAAGATGGAGCGGATCGTCGAGGCGGTCGATGGGCGTTTTGCGCGCGCGGACGCAGAGCCCGCGGCGTCCGTCGCAAGCGGCGCGCCCAAGGAGCGCGGCTGAGATGCTCCTCTACCTCTTCTACCACGTGCTCCAGCCCTATTTTCACGCGCTCAACGTGTTTCGGTACATCACCGTTCGCACCGCGCTCGCCAGCCTCACCGCGTTGCTGACGTCGCTGGTGCTCGGCCCGTGGGTGATCCGCCGCCTCCGCGATCTGCAAATCGGGCAATTTATTCGTGAAGAAGGGCCGAAAAGCCATCAGTCCAAAGCGGGCACGCCGACGATGGGCGGTGTGCTGATCGTCGGCGCAACCGTAGTGCCCACTCTGCTCTGGGGCGATCTCGAAAATGAATACGTCTGGTTTGCCCTGGCCACGATGGTCGTGTTCGGTGCGATCGGCTTCGTGGATGACTACAGCAAGGTAATGAAAAAGAGAAATCTCGGATTGAGCGGCACCGGAAAGTTTTTTTGGCAAATTCTCGCGAGCTGCTGCGTTGCGCTGGCTCTCCTGCTGATGACGGCAAACGGCACGTATTCGACGCAACTGAGCGTTCCATTTTTCAAGAATTTTCACCCGGATCTGGTCATTCATTCTCTCCTGTCGTCTCAATACTTCTGGTGGTTTTCCTATTTTCCGTTTCTGATTTTCGTGGCGGCGGTAATGGTCGGCTCGTCGAACGCCGTGAATCTTACCGACGGGCTGGATGGTCTTGCGATCGGCTGCGTGGTGGTTGCGGCGAGCGCGCTTACGGTTTTGACGTACGTGACCAGCTTCGCGCGGTTTTCCAACTATCTGGACATCCAGCACCTCCCGCAAGTCGGTGAACTGACGGTGTTTTGTGGTGCGCTCGTCGGATCGTCGCTCGGGTTCCTTTGGTACAACGCGCATCCCGCTGAAATCTTTATGGGCGACGTGGGTTCGCTCGCGCTCGGCGGAACGATCGGAATGATTGCCGTGGCGATCAAGCAGGAGATCTTGCTGTTTTTTGTGGGCGGCGTTTTTGTGCTCGAGGCCCTTTCCGTGATCCTGCAGGTGCTTTCGTTTCGCCTGACGGGTAAGCGCATTTTCCGGATGTCACCGCTGCACCATCATTTCGAGCTCTCGGGTTGGAGCGAATCGAAAACGATTGTGCGATTTTGGATTGCGGCGCTGGTGTTCGCGCTGTTTTCGCTGACGACTTTGAAATTGAGGTAGCAGCTTGAAACCGACCATCGAACTCGCGGGGAAGCAAGTCCTGGTGGTGGGGCTTGCGCGCACGGGGATCGCCACCGCGCTCTTTTGCGCCGAACGCGGCGCGCGCGTCACGGCGACCGAGGCGCGCCCCGAGACCGAAATCGCGGAAGCGGCGGCCAAGCTTCGCGCTGCGGGCGTTTCGCTCGAGCTTGGCGGGCATCGCCCGGAAACTTTTGTCCGGCAGGATTTGATCGTGCCGAGTCCCGGCGTGCCGCCCACGATGCCGGCTCTTGCCGCTGCCCGGGCCATCGGCGTTCCCGTGTGGAGTGAAATCGAGCTGGCCTGGCGATTTTTGCGCGGCCGTCTGATTTGCATTACCGGCTCGAACGGAAAGACCACGACGACCGCACTGATCGGCCACATCCTGGAAACCGCGGGGCAGGCCGTGCAGGTCGCGGGAAATATCGGCACGCCTTTGATTTCGCGCGTCGATCTCTCGAGCGATGCGGGTTTCACGGTGGTCGAGGCTAGCAGCTTTCAGCTGGAATCGATTTCGGCGTTCCGGCCGGACATCGCGGTTCTGCTCAACGTCACGCCGGATCATCTCGACCGCCACGGATCGATCGAAGCGTACAGCAAGGCCAAGGCCCGCGTGTTTGAGAATCAGACGGCGGAGGACGCCGCCGTGATCAACGCCGATGACGCGGTCGCGCCGCAGTACGCGCCCGGTGTGCCGCGCGTGTTATGGTTCAGCCGGCTGAAGCGCGTCGTGAGCGGGTGTTATCTCCGCGACCACGAAATTGTTTTTCGCTGCGACGGTGTCGAATCCGTTTTGCTCGAGCGCGGGATGATTGGCTTGCGCGGAAGCCACAACATTGAAAACGTTCTGGCCGCGGCCGCCGCCGCGAAGCTCGCCGGCGCCGAACCGGCCGCGATCGCGGAAGGTGTGCGCACCTTCGCCGGCGTCGAGCACCGGATCGAATACGTCGCCACGATTTCCGGCGTCGACTACTTCAACGACTCGAAGGCGACCAACGTCGACGCCACGCTGAAGGCGCTCGACGCATTTCCCGGAAACTTGCTGGTGATTCTCGGCGGCAAGGACAAAGGTTGCGATTACGGGATATTGCGCCAGGCGCTGCGCGGGCGCGCGCGCATGGCGCTCCTGATCGGAAGCGCGGCGGAAAAAATCGAGGCGCAACTCGGTGGCGTCATTCCCGTCGAACGCGCGGAAACTCTGGCGCGCGCCGTGAAGGCAGCTTCCGAGCGCGCGCAGCCGGGCGATACGGTACTGCTCGCGCCCGCGTGCGCCAGTTTCGATCAGTTTGAGAATTATGAGCATCGCGGGCGGGCCTTCAAGCAACTCGTGCGTGAACTCGAGAAAAAGGACGCGGCCTGAGGGCTGCGCGAACAGGAGAAACGGCTTCCTCTTATGCCCCGGCAACTCCAAACTGACCGCTGGATGTTCGGCTCGACGCTGGCTCTGTGCCTGATCGGTGCGATCATGGTGTTCAGTGCGTCGGCCGTTACGGCGCGCGATGAGTACGGCAACGGCTCGCACTTCCTGTTGCGCCAATTGCTGTGGCTCGCGTTCGGCCTCGGTGGAATGATCGCCGTCATGAATCTCGACTACCGCAAGCTGCGGCGGCCGGAAGTGATTTTCACCGCGCTGTTTGGAGTGCTCGCGATGCTCGCGGGCGTGTTCTTCCTCGATAAATCGCACGCGACTCATCGCTGGATTCGCCTCGGCCCGGCCAGCCTGCAGCCTTCCGAACTCGCGAAGCTCGCCGTGATTTTTTATCTGGCGTGGTTTCTCGAAATGCGCCGCCGCCCGGACGGATTTGGGATGAACGACTGGAGACACACGATTCTCCCGGCGCTCGGCCCCGTGCTCGTGCTCGTTGGTCTGGTAGTGATTGAGCCCGACCTAGGCACGGCGGTCGAAATTTTTATTATCGCGGTGGCAATGCTCTACGTCGCCGGTCTGAACGGCAAATACATCATCGGAGCGGGGCTTGCGACGCTGCCGGTCATCTATCTGTTGATTGTGCGTGTCTCGTGGCGGTATGAGCGCGTCGTTGCTTTCCTGAACCCCACCGCGGATCCGCAGGGCCGCGGCTTCCAGCTTTTGCAATCGCTGATTGCCGTTGGGTCCGGCGGATTTACCGGCGTCGGCCTCATGGAAAGCAAGCAGAAGCTGTTTTATTTGCCCGAGGCGCACACCGATTTCATTTTCGCCGTCTTGTGCGAGGAGCTGGGATTTATCGGCGGCGCGATCGTGCTTTCGCTGTTTGCGATTTACGGCTGGTGTGGCATCCGCTCGGCCTTCAACACCAATGATGAATTCGGCCGCTTCGCTGCGCTCGGCATCACGGTGATGATCCTCAGCCAGACGATGATCAATCTTGGCGTCGTGCTCGGCATGATGCCGACCAAAGGAATTCCGTTGCCGTTCATCAGCTATGGCGGTTCGAGTTTGCTGGTGATGCTGCTGGCCACCGGTGTGCTCCTGAACATCAGCCGGCAAGCGGATTGACGCGCGTCGTGCCGCGGCGAGACGCCGGCGCCGCAGAGAATTTCAGGCGGAGATCGCGGGTGAGAACTGAGTGACCGATGCGAAGAGGCCAAACGCTAAGCTGCTGATCGCCGGAGGCGGCACCGGCGGCCACGTATTTCCGGCGCTGGCGGTCGCTCGGGAGTGGATGTCGCGAGAAGGAGAACGGGAAGTCGTGTTCGTCGGAACACAACGCGGAATTGAAGCGCGCCTCGTGCCCGAGGGTGGATTTCCGCTCGAAACGATTCGCTCGGCGGGGCTCAAGGGCATCGGCGGGATGAGATTCGCGCGCAACGTCGCGAAGCTGGCCCCGGCGATGTGGGATTCATTCTCGATTCTTCGCCGTCACAAATTCTGCGCGGCGCTCGGCGTTGGCGGTTACGCCGCCGGGCCGATGATGCTCGCCGCCGTCCTGAGCGGGTTGCCAACTGTAGTATTCGAGCCAAACGCCGAGCCGGGATTCACGAACCGCGTGCTCGCCCGCATGGCCAAGCGCATCGCCACGGCATATGAGTCGCCGACGAAGCTTTGGGGCAGGAAAGCAACGCTCACGGGAATTCCCGTGCGCCCGGAATTCTTCGCGATTCCCGCGCGCGCGCCCGCTGAGCCGTTTCACATCTTGATTACTGGTGGCAGTCAGGGCGCGCTCATCATCAATCGCACGCTCGTCGACGCCGCGGATTTGCTCGATGCGCAACAGCACCGCATCTCGATCGTTCACCAGACCGGCGAACGCGACTATAATGCGGTGCGCGTGGCCTATGCGCGCCGCGAAATCAACGCGGAGGTTCTCCCCTTCATCGGGAACATGGCGGAGCGATTTGCCCAGGCCGATTTGATTGTTTGCCGCGCCGGCGCCATCACTGCCGCCGAAGTCGCCGCCGCCGGGCGCGCCGCCATCTTCATCCCCTTCGGCGCATCTACCGACAGCCATCAGCTGCGCAATGCCCAGGAAATGGAACGCGCAGGCGCGGCGCGGCTGATCCCGGAGCCCCAGCTCACTGCGGAACGCCTCGTGCGCGAAATTTTTGGATTGCTGGATCGCCCCGCCGATTTGCAGGCGATGGCGGCGAACGCGCGGCACCTTGCGAAGCCGCACGCCGTCCAGGAAATCGTCAATCTGATCGAGGGAGTCGCCCGGACATGATGGTTACGTTCCACAATTTCAAGCGCATTCACCTCGTCGGCATCGGCGGGATCGGCATGAGCGGGATCGCTGAGGTGCTTCTGACGCTCGGCTATTCGGTTTCGGGCTCGGACGCGAAAACGTCGGCGCTCACTGAGCGTCTGCAGAACATGGGGGCGCAAATTTTCGAGGGGCATCGCGCGGAGCAAGTCCAAGGCGCGCACGTCGTGGTGGTTTCCTCGGCGATCCACCCGGACAACGCCGAAATCGTCGAAGCGCACCACCTGAAAATTCCGGTGATCCCCCGCGCGGAGATGCTGGCCGAATTGATGCGCCTGAAATACGGAATCGCCATCGCCGGTGCGCACGGCAAGACGACGACCACTTCAATGACCGCGAGTGTACTCGCCGCCGCTGGCCTTGATCCCACATTCGTCGTGGGCGGCCGAGTGAACCACATCGGCTCGACCGCGCGCCTGGGGCGCGGCGAATACATGGTCGTCGAAGCCGACGAGAGCGACCGCACGTTTCTGCTGCTCGCGCCGGTGGTAGCCGTTGTCACGACGATCGACCGCGAGCATCTCGACACCTACAAATCGCTTGAGGAAATTCAGGATGCCTTCACGCAGTTTGTGAATCGCGTGCCGTTCTACGGCGCCGCTGTTCTCTGCCTCGATGAGCCGAACGTCCAGGCCATCATTCCGAACGTGAAGCGCCCGGTCATCACCTACGGCACATCGAGCCAAGCCGATCTCGTGATCAGCGACATCGAGCTGTTGGGGCTTGAAAGTGAATTTCGACTCACGTATCGCGGCGACGATCTCGGGAAATTCCGTTTGAACGGACCTCCGGGTATTCACAACGTCCGCAATGCCGCCGCCGCGGCCACCGTCGCGCTGTATCTGAATATCCCGGCGGAATTGATTCGCGTGGGCCTTGGAGAATTTGCGGGCGTCGGCCGCCGGTTTGAGGTGAAGGGCGTCATCAATCACATCACGCTGATCGACGACTACGGCCACCATCCCGCCGAAATTCGCGCCACGCTGGAAGCCGCGCGCGTCTGCGGTTACGATCGCCTTCTCGTTCTTTTCCAGCCGCACCGCTACACGCGCACAAAACATCTCTGGGATGAGTTTTGCCGCGCCTTCAATCAGGCGGACATGGTCGTGTTGATGGACATCTACGCTGCGGGCGAGCCGCCGAATACCGGCGTCACCGGCCAGGCGCTTGCGGATGCGATTCGTGCCGCCGGACACAAGCAAGTCGTCTATCGCAGCTCGATGCAGGAGGGGATCGAGGAACTGCTGCGAGTTGCGAGGCCGGGAGACGCCATCCTCACGATCGGCGCGGGCAACGTGAGCCGCGCGCCGGGCGAGCTCGCGATTCTTTTGGGAGCGAGGGTTTCTTTGCCGCATGCGCATTGACGATTCCAAATTGCTGGCCGCCATCGGCGCCCTGAGCGTCGAACACAAGCCCGGCGTGTCACTGTCGGAGTTGACCTCGCTCGGAATCGGCGGCACGTCGGACATTCTGCTCGTTCGGAAACATGAATCGCTGCCCGAGCTGATTCGCCTCTTGAAAGAAACGAATACGCCGCACCGCTTCCTCGGCGGAGGGAGCAACGTGCTCCTGCCCGACGGCGAACTGCCGTGGGTGGTGCTGCAACTGGCGCGGCAGAATCCGGAAGTGCGCTTTGAGGGCAGCAGCGCCTACGTCGATTGCGCCGCGGACCTTGGCCGCACGGTGACGACTTGCGCGAAGCACGACCTCGGCGGCATGGAGGGACTGATCGGCGTTCCGGGCTCGGTGGGAGGAGCACTGCGCATGAACGCCGGCGCCTACGGAACTCAAATCGGTACGTACGTCCGCGAGGTCCAAGTCTACCGAGCGGCCACCGGGCGGATCGAAACCCTGCGAGACGCTGAAATAAATTTTGAATACCGGCATACATCTTTCGCGCACGATGATATTATGCTGTCGGTGCGACTGGAACTTCCCTCCAAACCGTACAGCGAGATACTTCAAGGAATTCGCATCTGCAATGAAAAGCGGCGCGCCAGTCAGCCGCTCAATCAAAAAAGCGCGGGCTGTATTTTCAAGAATCCGCCGGGCGGGTCCGCCGGGCGCATGATCGACGAGCTAGGCCTGAAGGGCCATCACGTTGGCGACGCCCGCGTCAGCGACCGCCACGCCAATTTTTTCATCAATGCCGGGCAAGCCTCGGCTGCCGATATGCTCGCCTTGATCGCCGACGTTCGCCGGCGCGTGCGCGAGCGTTACGGCGTCGAGCTCGAGGAAGAAGTGATCGTGTGGAAGCAATGATGGTCTGGAAGACCTGGAAAGAACGATGAGCGCTGAACCCGATTATCTTCCCGCGGACGCGCTGGCCGAAGACGAGCCGAAATATCTTCGCCGTCAGAAGCCCGTCGAAATCCGCAAGCGCAAATTCAGTCGCAAAGCGTGGCCGCTCTACCGCCGCATCCTCGTCGGCGGAGCCGCCGCGATTTCCGCGGGCTTCGCGCTGTATGGAGCGCTCAACTACCTGCTCTACTCTCCCGGCGTAATCCTCCGAAGCGCGGACCAAATCGAGATTCACGGCAATCGATACGTTCCGGCGGAGGCGGCGGCCGAAAAATTTTCGGCGGACATGGGACGCAGCGTCGTGCGCGTGCCGCTCACCGAACGCCGTGAAGCGCTCGAGTCGCTTCCCTGGGTCGAGGAGGCCCACGTGCAGCGCGTGATGCCCAACCGGATTCGCGTGGAGATCGCCGAGCGGTCGCCCATTGCGTTTCTTCGCGCCGGCAGCGACCTTTCTCTTGTGGACGCGCACGGCGTGATCCTCGATCGGCCGGCCGACGCGGAATTTAAGTTTCCAGTGGCCGGCGGCATTTCGGAATCGATGCCGCGGAACGAGCGCGAGCAGCGCATGAATTTGTACGTGCGATTCATGAAGGAAATTGAATCTGTGCGGCCTGGCGCGGACGATCGCGTCAGCGAGGTCGATCTTTCGGACGCCTCCGATCTGCGCGCGACGGTGACGGGGTTGGGCGCTGCGGCCGGAAATGCTTCGCCGGTGCTCGTGCATTTCGGCGATTCCGATTTTGACAATCGCTATCGGCTGCTCGCGGAAAATATCGACAGTTGGCGGGCGAGCGCTGGGAGCGTCGACTCCGTGGATTTGCGTTTCTCGCGCCAGGTGGTGGTGAATCCGGAATCGAAGACGATCGCGGCGAACGTGAAACAGCCCGCGCCCGAGCGAGCTGTGGCCGCGCGGAAAAGGCATTAGTTGGCACGTGTAGCGCCCGCCTTAGGCGGGCGCGCGATCGAACCTGTGGCTCGGGCTGCCGAGCTTGGCTCGCGCTGCCCAACCTAAAGGTTGGCCACTACAGGGCTTGGGTTCGATTCGGGCGCGACCGAGAATGATTTTTTGCAATAGCCACGGTTTAGGAGCGGCGGATTGACGAAAAAGGAAAAGTACCTTGTTGCGTTGGACGTCGGCAGCACGAAAACGTGCGCCATCATCAGTGAGCTGACCGAAACGGGCGCGAAATTCGTCGCCATGGGCGCGGCCGAATCCAAGGGCCTGCGCAAGGGACTTATCGCCAACATCGGAGCGGCGGCCACTTCCGTGCGCCGCGCGATTGAGGAAGCCGAAGGGGTTGCCGGCGTACCCGTCGAGCGCGTGATCGCCGGCGTCGCGGGAAGCCACGTTCGCGGCGTGAACAGCCGCGGCGGCATCACGGTCGGCCACCGCGCGCGGGACATCAATCGCGACGACGTTCATCACGCCGTCGACGCCGCGCGCAATATTTCGCTGCCCGAGGATCGCGTCGTTCTCCACGTCCTGCCGCAGGAGTTTCTGCTCGACTCTCATGATAATATTCGCGATCCGCTGGGCATGATCGGCGGGCGGATCGAAGTTAACGTCCACCTCGTGACGTACTCGGCTTCCGCGATGCAAAACTTGGTGATCGCCATCAACCAGGCTGGCGTCGAAGTGGCGGACACCGTGCTCGAACCGCTGGCTTCGGCGGAGTCCTGCCTCACGCAGGATGAACGCGAGCTGGGCTGCTGCCTGCTCGACATCGGCGGCGGAACTTCGGAGCTGGTGATCTTCAGTAACGGCATGCTGCGCCACGCGGCGGCGATTCCCGTGGGCGGCGATCATTTCACGAACGATCTCGCCGTGGGCCTGCGCACGCCGATTCCCGAGGCGGAGAAAATCAAGCGCGAGCACGGATGCGCCTTCAAGGATCTGATCGCCGAGGATCGCGCCATCGAAATCGCCAGCGTCGGCGATCGGCCTCCGCGCACTGTGTTCACGCGGATGCTGAACGAAATTCTGGAACCGAGGGCGCAGGAACTGCTTTCGCTTGTCCGCGACGAATTGCAGCGCGGCGGCTTCGTCCCGCAGATCCCCGCAGGGCTGGTGTTGACCGGCGGCGGTGCGCATCTGCGAGGGATTGTCGAGCTGGCCGAGAGCATGTTCCACTTGCCCGCCCGCGTGGCGGTTCCCCGGGGACTTCCGGGGATGCCCGAGCAGCTCTCCCGGCCCGAGTACGCAAGCGTAGTCGGCCTGCTTCTGTACGGCGCGCGAGCCCGGCGACAGGCGCCGCTGAAGCCGGCCACGTTCGTGGGAAAACTGAAAAGCATGTTCGCCGGCGCGTGATGCGAAAAACGCCGGCAGGGCAGGGCCAATTTTTCGGCGGAGGGACTGAAATGGCGAAAGACGCGGGAATCCGGATTTCGTTCAGCGACGACAACAGTTTACAGGGCGCGAAGATCAAGGTCATTGGCGTCGGCGGCGGCGGATGCAATGCCGTCAACCGCATGATCCGCGCCAAGGTCGAGGGCGTCGAATTCATCGCCGCGAACACCGACTTGCAGGCGCTCAAGCTTTCGCAGGCGCCGCTGAAACTGCAGCTCGGCAGCAAGCTCACCAAGGGACTGGGCGCGGGCGCCAATCCCGAAATCGGCCGCAAGGCGGCGCTCGAAGACACCGACAAAATCATCGAAGCCCTCGAAGGCTCGGACATGATTTTTCTCACCACGGGCCTCGGCGGCGGCACGGGCAGTGGCGCCGCGCCGGTGGTAGCTTCGCTCGCGAGCGAACTCGGCGCGCTGACAGTCGCGGTGGTCACCAAGCCGTTTTTATTCGAGGGCAAGCGACGCCAGCAGCAGGCCGAGCAGGCGCTTTCGGACCTGGTTGGCAGCGTCGATACCGTCATCGTGATTCCCAACGAGCGGCTCCTTGAAACCGTGGAAGCGGGCACGAGTTTCTTTGAGGCGTTTCGTATCGCCGACGACGTATTGCGCCAGGCAGTGCAGGGGATCAGCGACATCATCACAATTCCCGGCATCATCAACCGCGACTTTGCCGATGTGCGCACCATCATGCAGGGGCAGGGATATGCCGTCATGGGCACGGCCGTGGCTTCCGGCGCGAACCGCGCGGTGGACGCCGCGACGCGCGCGATCAACAGCCCGCTGCTCGAGGACAATTCGATTCAGGGCGCGCAGGGAATTCTGATCAACATCTGCGGCTCGTCGAGCCTCACGCTGAATGAAGTGCACGAGGCTTCGTCCGTGATCGAAAAGGCCGCGCATGAGAACGCCAACATCATTTTCGGCGCGGTCATGGACGAAAACATGAAAGAGCAGGTCAAGATTACGGTGATCGCCGCGGGCTTCCGCGAGGCCGCGCGACGCCAGCCGCACCAGAAGCCCTCGTATCTGCCGAAGACCTGGAAGGCCGGGCGCGAGGAAGAAGCGCCCGTCGCCGCGCAACCCGAGGAAATCCCGCAGGAGGCGCCGCGACCCGTGGTGAGCGAAACCATTCACCAGGAAAACACGTCCGCCGCCGATGATCTGGACGTGCCCACGTTCCTTCGGCGTGCCGCGCAAAAGGCGTAACGGGGCTTAGACAAAGCTTACCGGGCGTCCTGGCCGCGCTGGGACGCCTTTTTTGTGGCGCGGGCTGGGAGCCTGCGCCACGAGACCCTCCTCACAGACTTGACGCTCAAAGAATGAGTGCGCCGAAGCGGGGCAGAGGCAAATTCTGCCGCTAAACCTCGTGCGATGAAACACTTTTTTCCAGCATGAATATGCGAACGAACCCGCCGCGATTCCACGCCCCGCCGCAAGCCATTTAGATCCGCCCGATTGCGCGCTCTGTTCAGACCGATAAGGTTGGCATGATGCATGCCATGTGAAACACGCAAGCGCGCGAGATGCCGGCTGCGCTAAAGTGCCGCGCGGCTTTGCCGATCAAATTCCTTGACCGAGTTCATCGAGAAAAAAGGCTTAGGTTCGGCTAGATAACAACAAGAGGTGCGATCATGTCCATCATCGGAATCCTGAGCAGCAACCTGTTCGCCGCGGGCGCAGCTCAAAACACGCAGAGCGCTCAGAATACTGGGAACAATCCCTCCAAATTCCAGCAAATCAAGGCGGAATTTCAGCAGTTAGGCCAGGACCTGCAGTCCGGAAACCTGACGCAAGCGCAAAAGGATTACACGACGCTCTCGCAGAATCTGCCAGGCTTGCCGCAGGCCCAGAACACGGCCAATCCCCTAGTGCAAGCCTTCAATCAACTCGGACAGGACCTGCAGTCCGGCAACGTGCAGGCTGCGCAAAGCGACTACGCCACCGTGCAGCAGGACGCGCAGCAAAACGCTGCTCACGCCAGCGGGCATCATCACCATCACCACCGCGCCGAAGGCTCGCAGGAATCCGGCTCGAACCCGCAAACGAACTCGATCAACACCGCGTTCAGCCAGCTCGCGGAGTCGCTGCAGGCGGGAAGCTTGTCCGGAGCCCAATCCGCCTTCGCGACCTTGCAGAGCGATCTTCAGCAGATCGGAGGATTCCTGCCCCTATTCGTCGCCGGAGGCAGCGGGACAGCGAGCGCCGCGCCGGCGCAGTCGAATTCTTCCAGCCTGAGCGTTTCCGCCTGATCCCGCGCCACGCCGTTTCGTCGCCGGCGCCGCGTCACCCAGCCGTGTAGTCTGGGTTACACTCGACAGCATGGCTGACGCCGAGCCCATCCGCATTCGCGCGGAAGTTCTAGAAAAGATGCTCGAGCACGCGCGGCGCGAGCCGCGGATCGAATGTTGTGGCCTGCTCGCGGGGCGCGAGGGCGCAATCACGCATATTTTCCCCGCCGCGAATGTCCTGGCGAGCGCCACGGCCTACGAAATCGCGCCGCTGGAATTGTTTCATCTCTTCAAAATTCTTCGCGCCGAAGGATTGACCCACCTCGGCCACTATCATTCGCATCTCTCCACGGAAAACGTTCCGTCTCCGACCGACATCGAGCAAGCCGGCTACCCCGAGCATGCGTATTTCATCGTTTCGCTCCTCGCGGATGCGCCGAATCCCGTTCGCGCATTTTCAATCCGCGACGGCGTTGTGCGCGAGCTTGACGTAGTTGAGACCGAGTATTAGTGGAAGGCAGAAAAACTTTCACCACTCAGGGCGCAGAGAATACAGAGCTGGCAAGGGAAGAAAGCTTTGGAGGGCCGGGCTTCAGCCCGGCCGCAACGATCTGGCATGAATTGGGCTTCGGCCCCTGAAGCTGTATTTGAGCGTTGCGCTTCGGTGAACGCGTCGCTATTTACGCGGTCGCCTTTACCGGCTCGCCCGCGATGACCGATCGGTACACGTCCCGCACCTGCTCGGCCGAGCGCTCCCACGAATATTTCTGCACGAGCTCGTATCCCCGGCGAACGAGCGCCTCGCGGAGAACATCTTCGGTAAGGATCTGGCGTATCCCGCGCGCGATCTCGAAAATATTCTCGGGATTCACGAGCAGCGCGGCCTGAGAGAAAACCTCGGGTAATGACGACGCGTTCGACGTCAGCACCGGAGTGCCGTGCGCCATGGCCTCAAGCGGAGGAAGGCCGAAGCCTTCGTACAACGAGGGGAATAGGAACGCGCTCGCGCGGGAATAAAACACGCGCAGCACGGGATGCGGAACGAATCCGAGAAAGCGCACGTCGCCTTGGACGCGCGAGCGTAGAACGGCGCGGCGCAAATCCGAGTGCTCCTCCGCGGAATCGCCGATCAGCAACAGTTTCAGGCTGGAATATTTCGGGTGTTCGCGAAGCTCCGCCTTGGCCACGGCGAACGCCTCGATCAGCCGCGGCAGATTTTTCTGCGGCTTGATGTTGCCCGCGTAGAGTACGAACGGATCGGTGACCGCGTGGCGCTCGAGGATGCGGTCAGCGCCCTCTGACATCGGCTCCAGGAGGAATCGTTCGTCGAGCGCGTTGTAAACCACTTCAATTTTCGCTTCCGGGACATCGAAGGTTCGGGACAGATCGCGCTTGGAGGAATGAGACACCGCCAGAATGCGGTCGGCTCGCGTCAAGGCGCGCCGCGCGAAGAACAACCTCCCGGCTTGAAACGTCGCGGAAATTCCGGGCGGCGGAGTCAGCACGTCGGTCAGGTCGTGAATCGTAATTACAAGCCGCGACGGTACGATGGCCGGCGCGTAAAACCAGGGCATGTGCAGGAGATCGACGCCGCGCTTGTGCAGCAGATACGGCAGATGCAGGTGCGTGTGAAAAGACCCCGGTTCGGAGGGATAGTCGAGCAGCGTGAAATTTTCAGGGAGGGGATCGAACTGCTCCAGGTGCGAGTGTTGGCCGATTAGTAGATATTCCGTCTCGTCGCTCGCGCGCGCGAACTGGTTCACGACGTTGCGGATGTACGTGCCGATTCCGAAATCGCCGGCGCGCCGGATATCAATCGCAACACGCATCCTCAGTGGCGCTCAGCCCGCCGTGCCGCGCGTTCCGGCCAGCGAAGGCGAGATGTCCCAGCGCCGCGTGTAGAGCGGGAATTGCGCGGCAAATTCCGCAACCTCGGCGCGGACGCGCCGCTCTCGCCCGGCGTCGCCCAGGTTCGAGAGAACTTCGGCGAGCCAGGACGCGATGCGCGCCATGTCCGGCTCGAGCATCCCCCGCGTGGTCACCGCCGGAGTACCGAGGCGGATTCCGCCGCCCGTCATCGGCGGCGTGGGATCGAAGGGAATAGAATTCTTGTTCACGGTTATCCCGGCGCGATCGAGAGCCGGTTGCGCGTCCTTGCCGGTGATGCCGCGCGAAAAAAGATCGATGAGGAAGAGATGGTTGTCCGTGCCGCCGCTGACGATCCGGAAGCCGGCCTTGGCGATTTCGGCGGCGAGCCGCTGCGCGTTCGCGACGATTTGTTTTGCGTAGTCGCGGAAGCCCGGCTCGGACGCTTCCTTCAGGCACACCGCTTTCGCGGCGATGATGTGCATGAGGGGGCCGCCCTGTGTGCCGGGGAACGTGATGCGGTCGAGCTCTTTCGCGAATTGCGCCTTGCACATCACTAGTCCGCCGCGCGGGCCGCGCAGCGTCTTGTGCGTCGTGGTCGAAACAAAATCGGCATGAGGCACGGGGCTCGGATGCATTCCTCCTGCGACGAGGCCGGCGATGTGCGCCATGTCCACAAAAAAAAGCGCGCCCACGGAGCGCGCGATTTCGGCCATGCGCGGAAAATCGATGATGCGCGAATAGGCGCTCGCCCCCGCGACGATCATTTTCGGCTTGTGCTCTTGGGCCAGGCGGGCAAGTTCGTCGTAATCGATTGTTTCCGTTTCCTTGCTCACGCCGTAGGGCACGAACTTGTACATCTTCCCCGAAAAATTAAGCGGATGCCCGTGCGTAAGGTGGCCGCCGTGGGAAAGATTCATGCCCAGAACCGTGTCCCCTAGCTGCAGTGCGGACATGTACACGGAAACGTTAGCCTGCGTGCCCGAGTGGGACTGCACATTGGCATGCTCCGCGCCAAAGAGCGCCTTCGCGCGGTCGATCGCCAGCTGCTCGGCGCGGTCGGCGAATTCGCAGCCGCCGTAGTAGCGCCGGCCCGGATAGCCTTCGGCGTACTTGTTCGTGAGCACCGAACCCATCGCTTCGAGCACCGCTTCCGAAACGAAATTTTCAGAAGGGATCAGCTCGAGGCCCGTGCCCTGCCGCCGTCCCTCGTCGCGCAGCACTTCGGCAATTTCAGGATCGGTTTCCTGCAGCGAGCGGTTCATGCGCTGCGAGATTTTGGTTTCCATAGGTGCAGCGATTCTAGCGGAATCGATACGTGAATTCCAATCACCAGGGACTGTTCCACGCCGCCCGCTTTGGACCTTAGAAAGATGTCACGCTTCTATTAGGCGCCCCGGCGGCGGCGTGAAACCGCGTTCACAAGATCGGCACAAGATCGCCACTTCAAAATCAAACCTCTGGAAATTGCGGTCGAACAGTAGTAAGAATAACGCATAGGAACTTACCCCTTCCCAGTTGTGCAGGTCAGGCCCCGTAGTGAGGAGGAAAGATGAATTCCACGCCGAGTCCGATCCCTCCGAAAAGAGGGGAACGCGTCGGAACGATTCAGCAAGAGGGTGTGTTTGAGGTGGCCGACATCAATTCGCTGATGCAAACGGCCAACCTCAAATCGACGGATGGGCAAGGGCACATTACAAGGAATGTGCCGTGGACGTCGCTGAAACCTCTCCGCAAGTAACTAGCGGAGGCGCGGCAGCGCCCCGGCCCGACATATTCCCTAGACGGTATCTTCGAGGAACGTGCGCAGATTCCTTAACCTGGA
>Ga0210410_10002547_pt1 | contig 16300 bp, 14 predicted proteins | sample IncBWC4MmetaG_FD_161058 | JGI IMG/M metagenome (GOLD analysis project Ga0210410, IMG submission 161058) | Forest soil microbial communities from Barre Woods Harvard Forest LTER site, Petersham, Massachusetts, United States - Inc-BW-C-4-M | ecosystem: Environmental > Terrestrial > Soil >... | reverse complement strand
AATTTCCACATTCGACAATTCATCCGAGCTTCGCCGGCAGACACGAGGCGAACGTTTACTTCCCTGAAAAACAGAATCCGGAGCGCGCAGAATGCCGCCAGCTCTGACTCACTGCACCAATTTCGGTCACCCGCTTGTGGAGCTGCTGCACCCGGCTGCATTCAAAGCAGATACACTTTCGAGTTTTTCGTTGACTCCCGGAATAGGAAGAGTAAAAAGATAATCGTTCTTTGACACGTTCTAAGTTTACCCGGTTGGTGTGGCGTCCGGGACCCAAGCGAAGTCACTCTGCGGCATCGCAAGATGAAAAGCAGAGAGGGCGAGCAAGGGTCTATAGCAAAGCGCTGGTCGAGGCGAACAAGAACATCATGTCAAAGGCAGGATAGAGTCCCGAGGCGTTGAACTGGTTTATCCGGTTGGCGGTAAGCCCGGAGCCCAAGCAAGGATCGCTCGTCGCGCCCGCAAGGGAAGCCGCGAGGTCAGGTCAGCAAGGGTCTAACGCGAGCTACTGGCCGAGACGAATGAGTTCAACACCACCTCGGGACTCTTATTTTTTGCCACCGCAGTAATAATTACGTAGCAACGGGCGCCTCGCCCGTCCGCGCTGAGCTGAAGGATTCGAGCAAGCAAAAGACCTATCAAGCAGAAGCCTTTCTGGACAAGTCTGATCCCTGCCCATACACTTTCTAGGGTTCATACACTTCCATGCGACTTGTCACCTTTGAAGATCCAGTAAAGCGCTCGCGCATTGGCGCGGTGACCGAAGACGGACGCCGCGTCGACCTGAACTCCGCCTGCGCGCTATACCTGCGGGAGGTCGAACACGAAGCTGCTTTTTATCGGCTCGCTGACGCTCTGGTTCCGCCAAACATGCTGGCACTGTTTCAGGGAGGCGACACCAGCCTGGAAGCGGCACGCAAGGCGTTCGATCATGCGTTGCAAAACGACGGCGCAACCGGGCCCGGCGGCGAGACTATCTTCTACGCTGCCGATGAGGTCAAACTCAAGGCCCCGATCATTCCTCGCAAGTTCTTTCACACCGCCGGCAATTTCCGTGAGCATCACGAAGAGGCCACCAAAGCTGGATTCTCGCATCCCGTGATGCCGTGGATCGTGTTCTTCCAGAACGTGGATGCCATCATTGGGAACGACGAACCGGTGATTTACCCCGAGCACCTGACCAGCGAATTGGATTACGAACTGGAGCTGGCCGTCGTCCTGAAAAAGGGCGGCAAGCATTTTTCTCCTGAGGAAGCAGCCGAACGCATCGGAGGCTACGTCATTTTCAACGACATCACTGCGCGCGACATCCAGCGGCGCGAGATGAAGTCGGGCGTATTCAGCTTCTGCAAGGGAATAGACACGTTCTGCCCGCTGGGCCCCTGGATCGTGACTGCCGACGAGATTCCCAATCCGCACAATCTGGCGATGGAACTGCGCGTCAACGGCGAAGCACGGCAACGCTCGCATTCCAGCAAAATGTCAGTGAAGATTCCGCAGATTCTCTCCCACTATTCACCGATGGGCTACGGCGCAGGCGATGTCGTTTCCACGGGCACGGTCTCGGGCGTAGCCGCTTTTAGTGGAGATCCGAAGGCCTGGTATTTGAAACCGGGAGATGTAATGGAATGCGAAATCGAGAATATCGGCATCCTGCGAAACCGCGTGATTTCCTGGGAAGAAGCCTACGGCCATAGACCGGCCACGCAGGAGACAGGCCCTTAATCACCACAGAGACACAGAGTCACAGAGAAAATCAAGATAGGGTTTTATAGTCTGAAGAGAACCGAATACCTTTCATTTTCTCTGTGACTCTGTGTCTCTGTGGTAAAGAATTGACTATGGCTACAAACGACAAAGTCTGGGTCAGCGAACTGAATGCGCGACCGGAAATTCGCGCTGCGTTTCCGCGGACCAAGGTTCGCTTCTACGACACCACGCTGCGCGACGGCGAGCAGACTGTCGGTGTCGTCCTCTCGCCCCAACAGAAACTGGAAATCGCTCGCAAGCTGGACGAACTGGGCGTGAGCCGTATCGAAGCCGGCTTCCCGCGCGTCTCCGTGGAAGATGCGGAAGCAATTCAGCTCTTGCAAAAGGCGAAGCTGAGGGCCGAGCTATGGGGCTTCTCCCGGGCCGTAAAGGCCGACGTTGAGGAGCTTGTGCGTTTGGGCCTGTGCGCCTCGGTGATCGAAGCTCCGACCAGCGACATCAAGCTCAAGGCCTACGGCCTCACGCGTGACGAGGTTCTGCGGCGCGTCGTGGATGCGGTGTCCATCGCAAAGCAAAGTCGGATCACAGTAGCTTTTTTCGCGGTCGATGGCACGCGTACCGACCTCGGGTTCCTGAAGAAAATCTATCTCGCCGCCCTCGAAGCCGGGGCCGCGGAAATCGTGGTCGTGGATACCATCGGCGCGTGCGGGCCCGAAGCAGTCGAATTCTTGGTTCGCGAGGTGTGCGCGTGTGTCGGGCCGAGCGTACCCGTTCACTACCACGGGCACAACGACTTCGGCCTGGCTACCGCCTGTGCGCTCGCCGCCGTTCGCGGCGGAGCCACCTGGATTCAGGGAACGATCAACGGCATGGGCGAACGTGCCGGCAACGCCGATATCTGTGAAATCGCTCTGGCCTTGCGCTGCCTGTATGACGTGCCCGTTGCTCTGGATTTGACCAAGGTGCGGGAGGTATCGGACGTCGTTGCCAAAGCATCGGGTTATACGCTGGACGCCTGGAAGCCGCTGGTCGGAGAGAATCTGTTTATGCGTGAAAGCGGCGCCGTCGCCACCCAGTTTCACATTCCTGAAGCGATCGAACCGTATTCTGCAGAGCTAGTGAACGCGCGCCGCACTATTGTACTGGGGAAAAAGAGCGGGCCCGACAGTATTGATCTAAAGTGCAAGGAACTGGGGCTGACGATCGTACCCAAGCAGCGCGCGCTAATCTTGGCCGAGGTCAAGAAACGGGCCATTGCCAAGCGTGGCTTGCTGACGGATGACGAGTTTCAAAACATCGTGAAAGCAATCCGCGTAAATCCGTGAAAATCCGTGGCTATTTTCTGAAGTGTGGCAGGACTTCGTCTCCAAACAGCTTGGCCTGTCCGGTGCGGTCATCGCCCCAGATTTCCAGCATGATGTGAGTGCAGCCGGCGGCGCGGTATTCCTCAATGCGAGCGATGCACTCCTCCGGAGTCCCGGCAATCGGGCAAACCTTTCGCAGGATTTCGTCGGTCACAGCCTTGGCGGCGGCCTTTCGTCCACCGTTCTCCATGGCGTCAGCCATTGGTCGCAACTCCTCGAAGGTTAGGCCGGCACATTCCAGGAGCACGTCCGCGGAGCCTTTGATGTTCTGTACCTTGTTGGCGAGATACATTGCCGCCTGCTCCCGCGCCCCTTCTTTACCTTTTGCCGAATCGCGATGAATGCTTCCCACAATCACTGAGCCAAGCACCAGGTTCGATGGGTCCTTCCCAGCCTTGCGCGCACCCTCGTCCATATTCTTGCGCGAGTAGCGCACAAACGCCGGCGTGGTGATGCTGGCCGTGAGCAGCCCATCCCCGATCACCCCTGACGTTCTCTGCAGAACCGGCCCCGTTCCGGCCACATAGATCGGCGGAATGCCGCGCGGTGTGTGCGCGTCCGGCTTGAGCGGTGGAACATTGGCCTGAAAGACTTTCCCTTGATACTCGAAAGTATTGCCCGCGAGCACTCCTTTGACGATCTCGATGCTCTCGCGCATCACGGTAGCTGGCCCGACTTTTTCGCCTTCACCCTCGCCAATCTCTTTCATGAAAATCTTGGAAGCTCCCAGGCCGAGCAAAAAACGATCGGCAGCCAGATCCTGCATCACCCGCGCTTCCATCGCGATCTGCACCGGGTGACGTGTGTACGGAGAAATGATGCCCCACCCCAACTGAATGCGGCGCGTCTCAGCAGCAATCACCGCCAGAACCGCTGTCGAAGAGCGCGCCTCGAACGAATGCTTTCGCCACCAGGGATAAGCCTCGGCGATCCAGAAGGTATCGAACCCTGCGTCCTCGCAGGCCTTCGCCATGGCAACGGTTTCGCGCACCGGTTCCATGCTGAGTTGCAGGACACCAATGTTGAATGGGATTGGCATAAGTCTGCTTCTAGTTCCTGGCCTCTGGCTCTTCCGCCTAGTCTGGATCTTTCCACGAATGTTCCAGGCCTTTGATCAGTTCCCAGAGCGCTTTGTTCAATGGAGTTGGAACACCTGTTTTTTCGCCCCACTGCACAATCGCTCCATTCATGAAATCGACTTCGGTCTGCCGCTTCGCGAGGACATCCTGCAGCATGCTCGCGCGGTGTTTCCCGGGAGCGTTGGCGCCCTTCTGGACCAGTTGCCGCGGGTCGCCGTGCAATTCGATTCCGATCTTCTTCGCGACCGCTTCGCCTTCCGCGATCAGGTCGTTGAAGAGCTGCCCGGTCGGTGCAAAGCGCGCTGCGGCGCCGTGATGCAATAGCGTGAGCGCACCCACGGGATTCGTGGCTGCATTGAAGATTAGTTTGGTCCACTGCGCGCCGCGGGCATCTTTCAAGGCGATGGTATTCATCCCGGAGCGAGTCAGCAGGTCGGCAAGTTCTTCCACCTTTTCCATCGAAGTATTGGTCTCTTCGAACGGACCGATCCAGGTGTCGCCCTGAATGTCATATCCGATGTGTCCCGGTGCAATCGGATGTCCAGCGGGAAAGGTTGTACCTCGAATCACAAATTGTACGCGCTCAGCAATAATCTCTTCGTTTCCGACACCGTTCTGAACCGAGCAAACCGCGCTGTTTTCATCAAAGACGTGGGCGACCTCGGCGATTGCAATCCGGGTATGAATCGCCTTGGTAGCGACGATTCCGTAGTCACAGCGAGGTAACTCCTGGGCATCGCTGGTTGCGTTGAGGCGGGCAGTAAAATCTGCCGCACCGGAAAGGCGGAGGCCGTGTTGCTGAATGGCGACGGTGTGTTCTTTCCAAACGTCATAAGCCCACACCTCTGCCTCACCCGCCCTGGCAAGGTGCGCGGCAAACAAGCTTCCTACAGCTCCGCAACCGATTACGCAGATCTTCATTACGAGGTATGACTTTATGGCTGCAGTCTTAGCTCACGATTCTCAGCGTTTTTCCGCGCCGGTGTAAAACTTCCAGGGAACATCAGCCAGGCACTCACCTTCCGTCTTGCCGATGCGATAGGTGTCCTGCGTATACAAACAAACCTTGCCGTCCTGGTCGACCACCTGCGGATGCAGCGAAAAGATCATATTCTCCTGAAGGTGCACGTCGCTCTTCGCGCCGATCGCGGGGTACTCAAGCATAGTGGTGCCGATGCTGTGGCCACTTAGATGGCCGAGGGCGAATCCATGCTTGGCAAAAGTCTCAGCGACGACCCGATGAACGTTGCTCGCCAGTTCGCCCGCACGCATGAGCTTGCGCGCGGCTTCGAGCGCTTGCGGATAGGCGTCTGACATAGCCTGGGTGCGCGGACTCAGTTTCCCCCGAATCAGCGGGCGTGAAAACTCGACCCAATAACCACCTACGCCGGTGATCTCCAGAGAATAGAGCAACAGGTCGTCAACCGCAGTGATGCGATGACCGGGAACTTTGAATGATGCCTCCGCTTCGCCATGGGTACCAGAAAGCAGAATGTTCATCATGCGCGGACCAGCGCCACGGGCAAAGAAACGTTCCACGGCAGGCGCCATGATTTCCGCTTCGGTCTTCCCCGGCTCGAAAGCCGCGACCAGAGCCCAGAACCCGTCCACGATGATGTCCACCGCGTCGCGCACCTCGGCAAGTTCCTCGTCGCTCTTGACCGCGCGCGCCATGTCGAACTCGAAATCGAATGGGACCATCTCGAACGGACCGTTCGCCAGTTCGCGGTAATCGCGCACCGCCATGACGAAATTCATGCCGTAAACGCCGAGCTTCTTCCAGCCGCGTTCTCGGGCGCGCTCAGAGATCCACTGTCCGGGAACGTCGGGCCAGACATGGTCCTTCACCCAAGGCTTGACCTTGTCACCAATCCAGCGGGCTTCGCGTGGAAAAACCAATGTAGGTTCGCCCTCAAGTGGGAGCACGACGTAGACGTAGCGGTGAACGATTTCGAAACCCGAAACGTACAACACGGCGCCTTCAAAACCCGCATACTGGTTTCCGCAGACGATGAGCGCGTCCAGGCGTGCTCTCTGCATGGCGGTTCGAATATTCTTGTAGCGGCGATCGATTTCCGTTTGGCTTGGCAAACGTTCCTCACGGGCTGAAGCCCAAAGTTATAAGGCACTTATTGCAACGCTGAAGCGCTGATCCACCCAATACTGTCACGCCGCCTATTGCACGCCGCAAAGTTCAGCAGCAGTTAAAGCGTAGATCTTTGTGATGTCCACCAGCGTCTTGATTTTTACTTTTTCGCCTTCGGCATCGCGGGGACCGCTGGAAGGGCCGTAGTTCACGGTCTCAATCCCATAGCGCGTCATCACCGATGCATCCGAGCACCACAGCACCACATCGCGCTTGGGAGCTTCACCCATCACGCGCTGATGGTTCGCGTCGATTGCTCTGACCAACGCATGGTCCGGCGCGATGGTCGCGCCCGGCACCGAGACATAGGTTTCAAACTCCAGGCCATAGTCTGGATAGCGTCTTTTCAAATCGAGGAAGAGCGATTTCGCGGCGCGACGCGCCCCCTGCATGGACATGTGTGGTGGCACGCGGAGATCGAGGAACAATTCGGCTCGCTCGGGGGTCCGGCTGACGCGCCAGGGCTGTCCACCTCGAATACAGCCGAGATTCGCGACGCCCTTGTGTCCGCGATACGTGGTTTTCTGCTCCCAGCCTTTTATCCATTTCAACACCACGCCGAGCACGTCGTAGAGTCGTCGGATGGAATTGCGTTCCACGCGGCCAACCGCGAACGCGGTGTGGACGTACATGCCCGAAACCGAAATGCGCACCCAGAGTGAGCCGTAGTGTTCGAGAATGATTTGCATATCCGTGGGTTCGCCAAGGATGCAAATGTCGGGGAGCACTCCGTGATTCACCAGATAGTGCGTACCCACGCCGTATCCGCGGTACTCGCGTCCACGGAATTCCTTCCATTGCGTCTTCTCGATTTCACCCGCGACCGCGGCCAGAATCACATCACCTTGAAGTTTTACCCCCGCACGTTGCAGAGCCTTCACCGCGTGCGTGTAACAGACCAACGCGCCCTTCATGTTGTAAATGCCCAGGCCGTAAATCATTCCGTCCTTGATCGCGGCATTCGGTTTGTATCCGATGCCGGTGAGGAAATCTTCCTGGCCGGTGTTGGAAGTGTCCATGTGGCCGTTGAACATGAGGCAACGCCCGGTGCCCGCGCTTTCCCAGCGTGCGATCACGTTGGCGCGACCTTCCTCGACCTCTTGCCAAGTCACGTCGAGGCGCATGGCTTCCCACGCAGCGCGCATGTACTCCGCCATTTTGCCTTCGTCGCCGGTCGGGCTGGGAACATTGATGACATCGCAGCACATCGCAACGATTTCTTCGTCCCTGACCTCGGCGAGGATTCTCTCCACCAGCTTCGGGTTGAGCCTCGATGGAACTCGGTTTGATTTGGCCACAGTTGTCCGTTCTCAGTTGCGTTTTGCCAGCCGAAAATCATCCGGGTAGCTGCACAGCTTCTCGTTCCCGTCATCGGTAATCAGAAAATTATCCTCGAGCCTCAAGCCGCCGCCGCCAGGCCAATAAATACCCGGCTCGATGGCCAAGACCATGCCTTTTTTGATCGAGCCTTTACCGGCCTGATGCGCGTAGGGCGGTTCGTGCGCCCGCGCCCCAACTCCGTGACAAATGGGATGCGAAGGCTGCCCAGGATATCCGCCGTCCGCAATGCGAGCCCGAATCAGACGATCAAGTTCTGGAAAGCTCGCGCCATCCCGCGCGTAAGCAACTCCTTCATTAAAGACGTGCAGAAGCAGATCCAGCAGCTTGTGATATTCCGAGGTAAGTTCACCGGGACACACATTCTTGGTGAGGTCCGTCCAATAACCGTCCACGCACACCCATATCTCGAACAGCGTCGGCTCGTTCTTTTGAATCGGGCGGTCGCCGGTCGCAGTAAAAGTAGCAATTCCCTTTCCCGACCAGACCAAGGTAAAAGCACGCGCCATTTCAATTCCCTTGTATCCCACGCCGAGGCCATGCACGAAACTTTCATACATGCCGCCCACTTCACTTTCCTTCATTCCGGGCCGCATGTGCTCGCGTGTATGCTCCATCGCGAGTGCCGCCAATTCATTGGCCAGACGCATGCGCTCGATTTCCTGTGCCGTCTTGATGGCGCGAGCTTCGTTGAGCAGTAGTGTGGCGTCGACCACCTGACCTGCTACCTCGCCGAACGCGTCGAAATACATTTGCGTAGGCGTGGTGGGCTCGCCTACCATGCGGTCGGCAGCCTGCGTGCCCATGTTCAGTTCGACGCCAACCTTGTCGGTGAGGCCGCGTTCCTTCAGCACCTTCAGCGCGAGATCGAGCGCGCGATATTGCGGAGGGCGGGGATCGCTTTCGTGATAGCCCTTAAAAAGGCGGATGTCCCTCGTCCAGGAATTGCGCTGCGCATCGGCCAATTGTGGTTCCAAGGCAATCAGCGTTGGCTCTCCTTCACGAGGAAAAATTGCCGCGTCATATCCCTTCATGCACCAGTAATTCGTGAGGTAGACGAGATTGTCGGGCGCACGGACAACCAGCGCGGTCAGATCCTGATCCTTCATCAGGGTCCGGACGCGATCTAGTTTCACCTTGTCAACTGGCCACGACATGGTTCTCCATAAACGTCGCAAGCAACGTTTCTACGGCTCGACTGCGCGGTTCTCATCGTTAAACGTCCATGAAGCTTCCTTGGCCTTGATGAGACGGTAGACCGCGGTGTGGAGCGGCGCCAGTACACCGACACGCTCCGCTTCGCGTGCAATGGCGCCGCTTAGAAAATCTACTTCGGTCGGTAGTTCGCGCCGGACGTCATACAACATTGATGGTGGATGGTTGGTCATGGCGCCGATCTTGTTCATCTCCCAGGGATCTTCATGGATCTCGATACCTGCTGCGGCCGCCACACTTTTGCCTTCTTCAATCAACTCGTGCAGCAAATGTCCGAGGGCGGAAAACTGGGATTCATCCGCAAAATGCGGCGAGTGCGGCAGCCCAGTCAACGCGGACACTCCGTTGACCGACGCGTTGAAAATCAGCTTTGACCATTGTGCCGGACGCGCATCCTGCAAAGCCTCCGCCTTCAGGCCACCGGCGTTGATCAGATCGGCAGCTTCCTTTACCAGCGCGGGAGAGGTGCGGCGCGGCTCAAAGGGACCGATCCAGGTGGCAGTATCGAGTTCCAACTGCACATGCGTGTCGCTATGCTTCGTGCCGCTCATGAAGGTCGTGCCCCGAATGACCTGCCCACGAGTGTGGGCAGCGATGATTTCTTCACTTCCCAGTCCGTTCTGCGCGGAAATGACCGCGCCTTGATGGAAGCGGTCGCCGACGCGTGTGATGGAGTCCTCCACCTGTGTGGCCTTGGTGGCAACGATGCCGAGATCGCAGTCGGGAAGCTTGTCGGGTTGAGTCGTAGCTCTGAGCGACACATGGAATTCGTGTTTTCCCGAAACTCGCAGCCCGTCACGATTGAGAGCCTGAGCGTGATCTTCGCGGCGAACAAAGGCCCACACCTCCGCAACTCGTGCTAGGTGCGCCGCGTACAGGCTGCCAATGGCGCCGCAACCGACGATGCAAACACGTTTCATGCGGGGCATCACCCTCCCAAAGCACACGGGCGAGGGCGCCCGCGCCACACCTGTCTTAGCGTCTCTCTACTGTCACCAACTTCTTGGCTTGACTGATTTCTTTCCCCACCATTGCCCGGAACAGACTATCCGCATTGTTGAACGAATCGTCGATCATGATGCCGCTGGCAAACAGTGCATCCTGCAAAGCAGCCGAAATCGTATGGATGGGCGCAGCGCCTCCCTCGCCCATCCCCTTGGCCCCGCTGTAGCTGTGCGGCGACGGGGTTTCGATGTGATCGTATTTCACTTTGGGCATGTTCATCGCCGTGATGGGCGTGTAATCGCTGAAGGTGCTGGTCAACATATTTCCGACTGCGTCGTAAACGCAGTTCTCCATTAATGCCGCGCCGATGCCGTGCGCGGTTGCGCCATAGACCTGGCCTTCGACGATGGGTGGATTAATCACAGTACCGCAATCGTCGACGGCAACATAGTCGAGAATGCGCGGGATGAAAGTGTCACGCTCGATTTCAACGACCGCAATGTGAAGCTGTGAGGCATAAGTGAGGGTTAGGCTGCCGTATTTTTTCTGTTTATCCGGCACTTTGAAAGGGGCGCGCCAGATGTAGCGGCAGTTCAGCGTGAGCTCATACAACTCGGATGGCAGTACTGCGCTGTTCACGTTGACAATGTTGGCCAGCCCCCAGTAGTTGATGGATTTCTTCTTGCTGGTGGAACGAATCTCCGGGCCCTGCTCGCCGGTGCCGAACTCAAGATCGTTCTCTTTGGTTTCGAGTAGGAACGCCGCCAGGCGACTCATCTCGGTTCTCAGCTTCTGCGCCGCCCCGTGGACCGCCGAGAGCCCTGAAACAGCAAACTGGCTGGCGTAGGTTCCGGAAAACCCCGTATGGACGTTGCGCTCCGTGTCGAACCCCGTGCGCACCGTGATGCGATCCGGGTGAATATTCAATACGTCGGAGACAACCTGCGCCGCGGTCGTCTCGTGGCCCTGCCCTTGCGGGCACGACCCCACAGAGACTACGACCTCGCCGTAAATATCCAGCTTGCAGTTCGCGCCTTGGGAGTTGCCGGAAAATGGCGCGCCGGGATTTACGATCTGTGATTGGCCAAAATTATTTGTGCCTGAATCAAGTGTCGTACCGATGCCTATTCCAATCAGGCGGCCTTCCTTACGGGCCGCGACTTGCTTCTTTTTCCATTCGTCCCAGCGGACGCGCTCCTTGGCTACTTGCAACATTTTTGGATAGTTGCCCGAGTCGTACACGCAACCATTCGGAGTCGTGTAAGGGAATTCTTCCGGACGAATGTAATTGCGCAATCGTATCTCGTCGGTCGGAATGCCCAGCTCATGTCCACAAACGTCGATCACGCGCTCCAGGAACCACAGGTGCTGCATGCGGGAGTATCCGCGATTGGGACCGACCGGGCATTTGTTAGTGACGGCCTGAGTGAAATCAATCCGGGCATTCTTGAAGCGATACACCCCGGGAAATACCTGCGACCAGATCACGCAGCCCAGCGGTTCGTAGCGAGGGTACGCGCCGCAGTCATCGATATGTCGCGACACCAGCGCCGTGATGACGCCGTTCTTATCGAGGGCAACTCGAGTATCGCGGAAAGTTCGCTCGTTGCCGTGCGCGCTCGAAGTAATGTGTTCCGTGCGCGTCTCCACCCACTTGATCGGCCGTCCACCCGCTTTCTTCGAGGCCAGCGCGCATACCGCCATCTGGGGATAGCTGGTGATTTTGATCCCGAAGCTACCGCCGATGTCGGAAGTTTCCACACGTATGCGGTCGATGTGAACGCCCAGATGCGCCGAAAGAAACTGAATAGCGAATGACGGAAACGAATTGTTGCACTCGTAGTAGATGCGATCGTCTTTCGGATTCCACCGCGCGATCACGACGTTGTTCTCGAGAGGAGTGCTTGAGAACCGATGGAAATGCATGCGATCGATGTTGACGACGTAGGCAGCCTCACGGAAGGCTTTATCCACATCTCCGTATTCAAAAACTCCATTCCAGACACGGTTCGTGCCGGCTTCGTCGTGCAGAATGCTCTCGTCGGTCAAGGCAGTCTCCGCATCCACCACCGGATCGAGTGCCTCGTACTCGACCTGCACTAATTCGGCAGCGTCGTCTGCCAGGCTGGGCGATTCGGCCACCACGGCCGCGACTGGCTCGCCCTGGTAGCGCACTTTGGAAACAGCTAGCGGATAGTCTTTGATCTTGGCGCAGGGATCTGGCCCGATTTCGATGAAGGGCTGGGTCTGTGCGGCGATCTCCGCCCCGGTGAGTGTGCCGACGACACCGGCGAGGGCCTCAGCGGCCGCAACGTCAACGCTTATGATCTTCGCGTGCGCATACGGCGAGCGCACGAATCGCAGATACAGCATCTCCCGCAGCTTGATGTCATCAGCAAACTTGCCTCGCCCGCGCAGCAGTCGATTCTCCTCCTTGCGCGGAAGTGCTTTCCCGACCCAGTTTTGAGTGCCGTCCTTCTTGATCGTGCTCACACCCAACTCCTCACCGCAACGCCGCCTGCAATCCGTCGATCAACTTCTGAACCTGTTTCTTTCCCAGCGGCTCAAGCAGACCGCCCGCCATGGATGTCAGCCGGCCAAAGATCTGCGCCTCGCCTTGCCAGGCCACTTTTGTGCCGCCGTCGCCGTCCAGTGGCGACAAATCAAATCCCGCGATTAGCGCCACATTGCCTCCAGCTACGCTTCCCTGCCCCTTATACTGCGCCTGTGTCGGACGTTCGGCTTGTGCCAATTCCATCTTCACTTCTGCCGTGCCTTTAATGTAAGAAATGCCGACATTCACCTTCACTGTAAAATGGGTCGAGTCCTGAATCGACAAGCCCTGAAAGTCGGGCAGCAGAGCCGCAAATTTCCCCGGGTCGATGAGGAAGTCATAAACCTCTTCCGGCGTGCGCCTGACCTCAAAGTCGCCGGCAAACTTGATTGCCATGCTTCAAGCACCTTTCATATTCTGCGCAGCTAATTGAATTGCCTTCAAAATATTCTGATAGCCAGTGCAGCGGCAGGTATTTCCCGCAATCGCTTTGCGCATTTCCTTGTCGCTTGGTTTCTTGTTCTGGGACAAGAGTTGTAAAGCGGAAAGCATCAGCCCCGGCGTGCAGTACCCGCATTGCAACCCATAGGAATCGCCAAAGGCCTTTTGGATGGGATGAAGTTCGCCATCCTTTTCCAAACCCTCGACCGTAAGAATCTCCGCGCCATCCGCCTGCACCGCAAACATGGTGCAGGACTTCACCGCTGCCCCGTTCATCAGCACCGTACATGCGCCGCAGTAGGTCGTGTCGCAACCCACATGCGTTCCGGTGAGATCGAGATCTTCACGCAGCAACTCGACCAGCAGTTTGCGCGGCTCAACTGTCCGTGAGTGGGACTTGCCGTTCACCTTGAGTTGAATCGGAATGTTCGCGACGCTCTCAGGCATAAATGTGGCCCACCTCAACGTGCTCACCGCGAGCCCGGCGGACTGCAATCTCAATCGCCCGCTTCACCAGCGCACCAACCAGCGTTCGTTTGTAGTCCGCCGAACCGCGCATATCGGATTGCGGATCGGCAGCAGTCCGGGCCGCATCCGTCGCGGCCAAAATCTTTTTCGCCGTAATGGGCCCTCCGCGTAAAGCGGCTTCGGCATCTTTCGCTCTTATCGCGGTCAGCCCGACGCATCCCAGAGCGATGGCGGCCTCCTTGCAAGAATCTCCATCCATCGTAAGCTGCACTGCCGCACTCGCCGTCGGATAAACCGGCGCCGAGCGCTTGAACGCCAGGTACGCGCCTCCACTTTCCTTGGGCGGAATTTTTACCGAGACTTCGCTGACCAATTCGTCGGGTGCCAGCGCCGTGGTGTATGCGTCATTGATGAAGTCAGTCAGGGAAACCGCGCGCTCGCCGTTTGTGCCCAGACAGCGCACTTCAACGGTAAGCGTCGAAAGCACCGTCGCCCAGTCGCCGCTGGGATCTGCTTCCGCCAGCGAGCCGCCAATCGTGCCGCGATTGCGCACCTGCACATCAGCGATTCCAGCAGCGCAGTCATGGAGAATCGGAATTGTCGCGGCGGGCGCGGATGTTTCAATTTCAGCGTGCCGGGTCAGCGCACCAAAGCGAAGCGTGTCTTTGTCTACCTTAATGTAGGAAGTGTCAGAAATGAAATTCAGATCCACGAGATGGGATGGATTGGCGAATCGCAATTTCATCAGCGGGATAAGGCTCTGTCCCCCTGCCAGCAACTTAGCACCCTCCCCAAGCTGGGAAAGCATGGCTACCGCTTCCTTCAGCGAACCCGCGCGGTGATAGTGAAAAGCTCGGGGATACATCGTTCGTCATCCTGCGGCCCATCTACTGTACAGAACAAAGTGCGGGCCGGGCCAATAAGCTTAACAAACGTACCGAACTCGCGCCTATAGCGCGGCAGACTTGCGGCCGGTCAACCGCTTTCGACGGTGCGCTCACCAACGCCCTAGCTTCGATGAAGAGCGCCAGGATTCAGCGCTTGCCCCACCGCGCTATCTCTCCTCGGTCCCGATCTTCCGGTAGGCTCCGCGAAAATACAGCAGCGGCTCGCCCTCCCGCACTACTACATCCTCCACTTCCGCAATAAAGATCGTATGATCTCCCGCATCCTGCGAAGTGTGCAGACGGCACTCTAGATAGGCCAAGGCGCCGTGCAAAACGGGAGTGCCATGTTCCGTACGCTCGAAGCGAGCCCCCGCCTCCTGTTCAGCGTGTTGGTGAGTCGGGCTCGGACCGGCGTAGTACTCCGAAACCGCGCGCTGGTGTTCCGCCAGCACATTCACTCCGAAGCGTTTTCTGGCTTGAAGGTGAGCGTGGGTCCGCGCGCGATGATCCACGCAGACCAGCACCAGCAATGGATCCAGCGACACCGAGGTGAACGCGTTGGCCGTCATCCCGTGCACTTCGCCCTCATAGTCAACCGTAATGACCGTAACCCCGGTGGCAAAGCTACCCATCGCCCTGCGAAATTCCACCTGTGTAACGCCCATAGAAAAATCCTAATGTAGGCGCGGGCATCCTCGCCCGTGCGGGACCGAATTAGTGCTCGACCGGCAAACATCCATGTTCTACCCTTCACGTTTTACCACGTCAACCGCGTTTGCATTCTATAGCGCCGCCGTCCCGGTAGCTGTCGTGAGGGCGTCCCGCCATCACCGTGAAGAGCATGCCGTCGACTTATCATGATGCCGACAGCCTCCGTCCGGGGCGAACCTCATGTATGATTTCGTGATCGTGAGCGTAGGACCAACAGCTTGCACTGAGCGCCAGCCTTTGGGCTCGTGTGCGGACCAATTGCACTCAGGAATGCCGTTGTCCCGACAGGCAGCCTCCCAACTGATCCGTTGCGATGAAAGCGAACTCCCGCAGGTGCTCTCGACAGCCATGGAGGCCAGGCAGCGCTTCAAGTCGGGATTCATAACTTATTCGCGCAAGGTTTTTATTCCGCTCACCAATCTCTGCCGCGACTACTGCGGCTATTGCACCTTCCGCCGCGATCCCGGCCAGCCGGGCGCCCACACCATGTCCCCGGATCAGGTGCTAGAGGTCGCCCGCGCCGGCGAGAAGATGGGATGCACCGAGGCTCTTTTCAGTCTGGGTGACAAACCCGAACTCGTTTTTCCTGAAATGCGGGAAACCCTGCGCCGCCTGGGATATAAATCCACTCTCCACTATCTCGAAGCTATGTGCGAACTGGTGCTGCGCGAGACCACGCTGCTGCCCCATCCGAACCCCGGGCTGATGAGCGCGGAGTGGATTGCGCGCCTGGCCAAAGTTTCTCCCAGCATGGGCCTGATGCTCGAGACCACGAACGCTTCGCTCCTGGAGGCCGGCGCGGCCCATGACAATGCTCCCGACAAGCTCCCAGCCAGGCGTCTCCACACCATCGAGGAAGCCGGCAAACAAAATGTTCCCTTCACTACTGGCTTGCTGATTGGCATTGGCGAGAGCCTGGAGGACCGCGTAGACACGCTGCTCGCCATCCGCGAGCTGCATCGCCGCTACGGTCACATTCAGGAAGTAATCATTCAGAACTTTCGCGCCAAACCCGAGATCCCCATGCACGACTGTCCCGAACCCACCCAGAGCGAGATGATGCGCACCATCGCGGTAGCGCGCCTGCTGATGCCAGACGTCAATATTCAGGCGCCACCCAACCTTTCGGCCCCATACTATGATGAGTTGCTCGACGCAGGCATTAACGATTGGGGAGGAATCTCACCCTTGACGCCCGATTTCATCAATCCGGAAAAGCCGTGGCCGCATTTGGAACAACTAAAGCTGCGGACCGAAGCAAAAGGATATTCATTGCGTCAGCGCTTGCCGGTGTACCCTGAGTTCGTGCCCACGTTGACCGCGGCGCCAGGCTTGATGACAGATAGAGTCAAAGCCGCAGCCGATGGCGAAGGCTACGCGCGGAGGCCCGCATGATCGCAGTGCTCACTGGCGGCACGGGAGGCGCAAAGTTCGTGGAGGGC
>Ga0210410_10002544_pt1 | contig 16311 bp, 14 predicted proteins | sample IncBWC4MmetaG_FD_161058 | JGI IMG/M metagenome (GOLD analysis project Ga0210410, IMG submission 161058) | Forest soil microbial communities from Barre Woods Harvard Forest LTER site, Petersham, Massachusetts, United States - Inc-BW-C-4-M | ecosystem: Environmental > Terrestrial > Soil >... | reverse complement strand
CGAAACGCAATTCTTCGATCTTCGCCTCGAGTTCGGCAATCGGCTGTTCGAAATCCAGAAACGTCGTTTTCATATTTTCCAATCCTGGGGGCTTTCGGCAGCGCGTATTCTAACCGCGGCCGCGCGCGTCGAAATCGGCCAAATCTATCGAAAAAAATTATTAATAGCTCACCGCTCGAGCGCGGCATCGAGGCTGCGCCACATGTACCAGGTCGCGACCGTTCGCCACGGCTCCCAATTCGCCGCCACCTCACGCGCTTCACTGCGTGTCACCGGTTCGCCGCTGAAGTAGTTGATGCTGATCGCACGAATCAGGCCGAGATCGTCGAGCGGCAAAACATCGGGGCGCGACAGATTGAAGATCAGAAACATCTCGGCTGTCCAGCGACCGATACCGCGAATCTGCGTGAGCTCCGCAATGACCGCTTCGTCTTCCATCGACATCCATTTGTCGACGTGCAGCGCCCCTGAGACGAAATGCCGGGCGAGGTCGATCAGGTATTCCGATTTGCGCTTAGACAATCCGCAGCCGATTAGATTCTCCTGCCCGACTTTGACGAACTGCTGCGGAGCAAGCTTCGGGCACGCCTGTTTGACTCGCTCCCATACCGCCTGCGCGGCCGGCACCGAAATCTGCTGCCCGACCACCGAACGCGCAAGCGTCACAAATGGATCGCCGCCGTTGATCAGATGTACGGGACCGAACGTCGGAATGAGACGCTTGAGAATACGGTCGCGCTTGACGAGATCGGCACATGCGCGGTCCCAATATGCGGGCCGCGCAACAATCGGCTGCAAGCCCCCGATCTGCACGGGCACGGCAGCCGCCGCATTCGAACCCGCGCGTGTCTTGCGTACGATTTCGCCGTCGTGCGCCGCGTCGCGCGCGAACGTTTGAGCGTCGTCCCCGCCATGAGGCGACACCGCACCATTGGTTTTCGCTTTTGCCGTGCGAGCCGCCGGCGCCTTCGGCTTCGGCTCCGCCGCGCCCTTGGGGCCATTCGATGCTCGTGTGGTGGCCTTCGCCGCGCGCTTGGCCGGCGCTTGCTCGTCGAGGCCGTTGCCGGCCGCCGACACACCGGCGGTGCGCGAACGCACTGCTTTCGATGCTGCCGCGGTTCGTTTCGGCGCGGCGCGTTTCGCTGGCGCCTTCCTGGCCGTTGCCATCTTGCCTCCTGCCTGGCGAGTCGGTTAGCGCGATGCGCGATGCACGCTCATACGCGGCGCCACTCGGTCAGCCCGCCCGGTTTGTCTTCAAGCGCAACCCCGGCCTCGAGCAATTCGGCTCGAATCCGGTCTGCCTCGGCATAATTCTTCGCTCGCTTGGCGGCAGTGCGCTCGGCGATCTTCGCCTCGATCGCCGCCTCGTCCAGCACGGCCCCGGCGTCGCCGGCCGCCTGCTGCAGGAAGGTCCGCGGTTCGCGGCCGAGGAGCCCAATTGTTTGCGCCAATCCGTGCAATTGACGCGCCAGTGCGCGGTCCTGCGTCCGGTTGACGACATTGGCCAGCTCGAACAGCACCGACACCGCGACCGGCGTATTGAAATCGTCGTTCATCGCCGCGCGAAAACGCACAGCATGTGGCTCGTTCCAGTCGAGCGCTCCGCCGTCTGAACTCACATCCTTCAATGCGGTGTAAAGACGCGTGAGCGCCGCGCGTGCATCGTCGAGGTGCACATCGCTGTAATTGAGCGGCGAACGGTAGTGCGCGCGCAGAATGAAAAAGCGCACGACCTCGGGATCGAATTTCGCGAGCACCTCGCGAATCGTGAAGAAGTTGCCGAGCGACTTCGACATCTTCTCGTTGTCGATCTGTACGAACCCGTTGTGCATCCAATAGTTGACGAACGTCTGGCCCGTCGCGCCTTCGCTTTGCGCGATCTCGTTCTCGTGATGCGGAAACTGCAGATCCTGCCCGCCGCCGTGCAGATCGAAGTGCTCGCCGAGCAACGCGCAGCTCATCGCCGAACACTCGATATGCCAACCGGGACGCCCGCGCCCGAACTGCGAATCCCAGCTCGATTCGGCAGGCTCTTCGGGCTTTGCGCGCTTCCACAGCACGAAGTCGAGGGGGTCTTCCTTCGCTTCGTTGGCCGCCACGCGCTCGCCGGCGCGCAAGTCTTCGAGCGACTTGCCCGAGAGCGCGCCGTACTGCGCGAATTTGCGCACGGCGTAATTGACGTCGCCGTCCTTCGCGCGATAGGCGTACCCATTCGCCTCGAGCATCCCGATCATGCCTAGCATCTGCGGAATGTAGTCGGTCGCGCGCGGCTCGATGTCGGGACGCGCGACGCCGAGCGCGTCGGCGTCTTCATGCATCGCCGCGATGAAGCGGTCGGTGAGCGACTTGATCGTCTCGCCGTTCTCGAGTGCGCGGCGGATGATCTTGTCGTCGATGTCCGTAATGTTGCGCACGTATGTCACGCGAAATCCAAGCACGCGCAACCAGCGCTGCACGATATCGAATACGACCATCATGCGCGCATGACCGATGTGGCAGTAGTCGTAGACCGTTATCCCGCAGACGTACATTCGCACTTCGCCTGCACGGCGCGGCGCGAAGGGTTGCTTGTCACGCGCGAGCGTGTTGTAGATGCGCAGTGATTCCATAGAGACGATGCGTGAGCCCCGAGCATTCCGCACTTGGCGACGTGCGAGGCGCCTCGCATGAGACCGCCAGGCGCCACCAACCGCGACGCGCCGGTGCAGACCTGCACCGCTATGCGCCGCTCAGGCTGCGATCGAGGCGAAAAGTGACCACGACTGGCGGAGGACAATTTGCTTGTTCGAGGAAACGAACAAACGTTTTGTTAGAATGGGCCGAAGTATAACACCTCGACTTGAGCCTATGAAACCTTCCAGCGGCCGCGCGCAATGCACCGCGGCCCTCGCTGCGACAGCCGTGTTCGCCTTCGCCCTTGCGGCGTGGCCGGGTACGGCGGCGCATGCACAGGCGGTGCACCCTACGACCGACGACACGCCGCAAATCGACGCATCGATCGCGGCGCAGAATTGGAATGCAGCCCTCACCGAACTCGATGCGCGAATCGCGTCGAAGCCACGAGACGTGCAGGCGAAATTCAAGCGCGGCACCGTGCTCGCGCAACTCGGTCGCGACGACGATGCGATTCACCAATTCGTCGAATTGACACAAGCCTATCCGGAGCTGCCCGAGCCTTACAACAATCTCGCCGCGCTTTACGCGAAGCACGGCCGCTACGACGAAGCGCGCGTAGCGCTGGAGACGGCCGTCAAGGCTAATCCCGCCTTCCGCCTCGCCTACGAAAATCTCGGCGACCTCTATTTGCGGCTCGCCGACGAGGCCTACAAGCGTGCGCAAAAGCTCGGCCCGACGAGTGGCGCGACCACGCAGCGTCTTGCCGACATCGAGCGAATCGTCACGCAGCAGCCCAAGCCCGTGCCGCACGCCGCTGCGACCGGCACGGCGAGCCAGACACCGCCGATTGCGGCGCCGCTACCGGCACCGGCGCCGCTTGGCGGCGCCGCCGTGAGCCCGCTCCCGACTCCTCCGTACGTCGCCCCTTCGAACTGAGTACGGCATTCATTTCTTCTCCAAGATGAGGATGACCATGAAACGCTTCTGGTTGGCGCTCGGCAGCGTCGCTCTGATTGCGAGCGCACCCGCGTTCGCGCAAACGGCCGCAACCGCCGTGTCCCCTCAAGTGCTTTTGAAGACCACCGAGGGCGACATCCGCCTCGAGCTCTATCCGGACAAGGCGCCGAAAACGGTCGCAAATTTTCTCGATTACGTGAGGTCCGGCCAATATAACGGGACGATCTTCCATCGCGTGATTCCCGGCTTTATGATCCAGGGCGGCGGCTACACCGTGAGCTTTCAGGAAAAGCCGACGCGCGCACCGATTCCGATCGAAAGCCGCAACGGCCTGAAAAATTCAGCGGGTACGATCGCAATGGCGCGCACGAACGACCCGAACTCCGCGACGGATCAGTTCTTCATCAACACGGTCGACAACCCGGGGCTCGACTATCCGAATCCGGACGGCGACGGTTACGCGGTGTTCGGCAAAGTCGTCTCGGGCATGGATGTCGTGAAGAAAATCGAAGGCACGCCCACCACGACTCGCGGCCCCATGGCCGACGTGCCGCAAAAGCCGATCGTGCTTCAATCGGCAAGCGTCGTCTCCAAATAGCGGCCCACCATTCGCCGGCGCCTGCGCGCCGGTCCGTTTAACGCCCCTTCTTTACGGCTCTTTTCAAGGCAAGGAATATTCATCATGGTCGAACTGCAAACAAACCACGGCGTCATCAAGCTCGAGCTGGACGCGGAAAAAGCGCCGAAAACCGTCGAGAACTTTCTCAACTATGTGAGGAAAGGCCATTACGACAACACTGTATTTCACCGCGTCATCGACGGCTTCATGATTCAGGGCGGCGGCTTCGAGCCCGGCATGAAGCAAAAGCCGACCGACGCCCCGATCGACAACGAGGCGAACAACGGCCTGAAGAACGTCAACGGCTCGATTGCAATGGCGCGCACGAACGATCCTCATTCGGCCACCGCGCAGTTCTTCATCAACGTCAACGACAACGACTTCCTCAATCACTCGTCGCCCACGCCGCAGGGCTGGGGCTATACGGTGTTCGGCAAGGTCGTCGAAGGACTCGACGTGGTGGAAAAGATCAAGAAGGTGAAGACGGGATCGAAGGGCTTCCACCAGGACGTGCCCGTCGACGACGTCATCGTCGAAAAAGCGGTCGTCGTCGATTGAGCACGAGCCTCATCCGGGACGCGGGTGTTTCGGCGCGGCAGGATACGCCGCCTCGCAGCAACGAAGCGAGCGTGCCGTACGAGCACGGTCGCACGCGCGGCCATGCGCCGCGTCCGCTGCTGCTCATCTCGGATCTCCATCTGAGCCCCGCGATCCCGCGCACGATCGCCGCATTCGAGCATTTCATCCTCGTAACGGCGGACAGCGCGGATTCCGTGTTCGTGCTCGGCGATCTGTTCGAGTACTGGGTGGGCGACGACATTCTGAAGGTCGATCCGTTCGCCGAGCGCGTTGCGGCCGCCCTGCATACGCTGTCGGAGCGCGGCATCGCGCTTTACGTGATGCACGGCAATCGCGATTTTCTGCTCGGCAAGCGGTTCATGCGCGCGGCCGGCGCCATCTGGCTGCCCGATCCGTTCGTGATGACCGCGTTCGGCGCGCGCATTGTGCTCGCGCATGGCGACGCGCTTTGCACGGCCGATCACAAATACCAGACGTTTCGCCGAGTCGCGCGCTGCCGCGCCGCGCAGCTGCTCTTTCTCGCGTGGCCGCTCAGGTGGCGCCGCGCGCTCGCCGAGCGGATGCGGCTGACGAGCCAGGAAGGCCGAAGCCGGCCGCCTTCGCCGCTTTACGACGTGACGAGCGACGGCGTTGCGGCACTCTTCAAGTCGAGCAAAACCACGACAATGATTCACGGGCACACGCACAAGCCCGCGCGGCACGATGAAAGCGGCGGCACGCGGTGGGTACTGCCCGACTGGGACCTCGACCACGGCACGCGCCGTGGCGGCTATTTACGCATCGACGCCGAGGGTGTCCACGCGTTTCCGCTCGACTGAGCCTGCGGCGCGGGCAGCGCGCCGGCTTGCCGGAGGGCTGGAGCCTGGACAGTTCTGTCGCCCTCAGTTCTGCGTCACCTTCCCTTCGATCGCCGCCGACAAGCGGCGCAGATCCGTAAGCGCACCATCCGCGCCGTGCAGCGCCTCGAGGCGCGCGCCGAGCCGCTCGAGCGCGGCCACGATTTCGTCCACGCGCTGACTCTCCTTCGCCGCATGATCGATCAGCCCGTGCAGCGCGAGCGACACGGGATCTTCCGCGTTCGGTGTGATGCCGTACGCGCAGAATGCTGCGCGCTCGGGCGTGCGCTTCGCGTCCGCCGGCATGATGACGCGCGCGGGATTGCCGACGGCCGTACCGCCGGGCGGCACCGCCTTCACCACGACGGCGTTGGAGCCGATCTTCGCTTGCGCGCCGATCGTGAAGCCGCCTAGCACCTTCGCCCCGGCGCCGACGATGACGCCGCGCTCGAGCGTCGGGTGACGCTTGGCGCCGCGCGTCAGCATCGTGCCGCCGAGCGTGACGCCCTGATAGATCGTGCAGTCGTCGCCCACTTCGGCCGTCTCGCCGATCACGACGCCCATGCCGTGATCGATGAATACGCGTCGGCCGATCGTGGCCCCCGGGTGAATCTCGATCCCCGTCAGGAAGCGCGCGAACTGCGAGACGAATCGGGCAAGCCAGCGCCGCCCCGCGCGCCAGCAGGCGTGCGCAATACGATGCAGCACGATTGCGTGCAAGCCCGGATAACACGTGAGCACTTCCCAGGCACTGCGGGCGGCGGGATCCCGCGCCCGAATCGAGGCAATGTCTTCGCGAAGTCTCGTGAACATGGTGATGGCTCGCTTAAAAAGCGCCGCTGCCCGCCGCCTTGCGGCGAGCAGCCAACGAATCGTTATGACGTCCGGCAATTTGCTTATGAGCGACCGCTCGATTGTAGGGGCAACAGGCGCGGCCTGCTTTGCGTGCCTGTTTCGCCCTGTGCACGACAGGGTCATTCGCACGGCCGGCGTTCACTCCAACCGCGCGGCTATTGCGAACGATTGCCGCGCGGGGTTTTCAGCAGGATGTGCTTGGCAATACCGCGCACGATGTTGACCTCTTCGCGCTCGAGTCCGGCCCGCGCGAAAAGCCGCCGCAGGCGCGACATCAACTTTTTTGGATTCGCTGGATCGAGAAAGTCGAGCGTGATGAGCGCGTTTTCCAGGTGGACGAACATCCGCTCGATCTCGTCGCTCGACGCGCGTTGGCCGAGATCGCTAGCCGCCGGAGCGATGCCCTCGCCGAGATGCGCCATGCGCAACTCGTAGGCGAGCACCTGAACCGCCTGCGCAAGATTGAGCGAGCTGTAGGCCGGATTTGCGGGAATGTGCGCGAGCGCGCTGCATCGTTCGACGTGCTCGTTTGAAAGGCCCGTTCGCTCATTGCCGAAGACGAAAGCAACATCACCGCCTTCCACGTGGTGGCAGGCCGCGCCCGCCGCCGCACGCGGAGCCAGCTGCGGCGGCCCGTATTCGCGCACGCGCGCCGTCAAGGCGACCGACCATTGGATGCCGGCCAACGCATCGGCAAGCGTCGGCGCAATGCGTGCCGATGCGAGCACGTCGTCGGCGCCGCTCGCCATGGCGACGGCCTCCGGATCCGTCTGCACGTGCGCTACGCGCGGCGCGACGAGGATGAGGCGCGAGAATCCCATCGTTTTGAGCGCGCGCGCCGCCGCGCCGACGTTGCCGGGATGACTCGGTTCGACAAGCACGAAAACAGTGGATGTGAACCCGCCGCGGAATCCGCTGTGTCGTGCCGCGCCGATGGCAGACGGGTGGGGAGTAGGCGAAGTTGAAGCGTTCAAGGTGCGACAAAAGACATAGAGCAACGTGGAAAGCGCCGCCGAAAGGACGGCACTTCCGTATGGTATCGCCAACTCGTGTGGCGGCGCAGCGGGCCGTGTCTCGTATAGCCGCCGGTCGGTGTAGTCGGTGTATCGAGCGCTGCCGTCTCAGGCGGCACCGCCGTCGGTCGCCCTGCAGGCCGCGAGGCCCCCGTGGGGCGCGCGGAAGACCGCGTGTACGGCGCCGTCGGCCGGACTCGGGTAAAATCATCGCCATTCGCGCGCACCCTGGCCTACGTCTTTCCAGCCGGACCGTGTGCACGCATTGCTCTTATTCAATTCGTCTTCGTCGACGGAATTCGTACCCGGCGGTACGCGTTCCGGGCGGTTTGGTCCATTCCGTGGCAGCACTCGCTGTTCCCGCGGCACAAGGAATCTGCTCATGCATCCCATGCTCAACATTGCTGTCAAGGCGGCTCGCCGCGCCGGACAGATCATCAACCGCGCGTCGCTCGATCTCGACCTCATCCAGGTGAGCAAGAAACAGCACAACGATTTCGTCACGGAAGTCGACAAGGCTGCGGAAGCGGCGATCATCGATACATTGAAGACCGCCTACCCCGACCACGCCATCCTCGCCGAGGAATCGGGCCGCTCGGACAACGAATCGGATTATCAGTGGATCATCGATCCGCTCGACGGCACGACGAATTTCATTCACGGCCTGCCCTACTACTGCGTTTCGATTGGACTCGCACACAGGGGCATCATGACTCAGGCCGTGGTGTACGATCCGACGCGCAACGATCTCTATACCGCTTCGCGTGGCCGCGGCGCTTTCCTGAACGATCGCCGCATCCGCGTCGGCCGGCGCGATCGGCTTGCCGATTCGCTGATCGGCACGGGTTTTCCGTTTCGCGAGAACGACCAACTCGACGCCTATTGCCGTCTCTTCGCCGACATGACGCGCGCCTGCACGGGCCTGCGCCGCCCGGGCGCGGCCGCGCTCGATTTGGCGAACGTCGCAGCCGGCCGCCTTGATGGGTTCTTCGAGCAAGGCATCAGCGCCTGGGACATGGCTGCGGGCAGCCTGCTCATCACTGAAGCGGGCGGACTCGTCGGCAACTACACGGGCGATTCCGACTTCCTGCACCTCGGCGAGATCGTTGCCGGCAATCCGAAGGTCTACGCACAGATGGTGCCGATCCTCACGCCCTACAGCCGGGTGACGCAGAACGCTTGAGGCATCACGCGCCATCGCGAAGGCACGGGTGGCTTCGGCCGCCCTTTTTTCTTTTCTGCCCGTTTCTGCTCCCGGCATTCCAGGCGTTGAGGCTCGCACGCTGCACCCATGCGGCCGCGGCGCGCCGCCGGTGCCCTTTATGAAGAATGGTTTTTATACGATCATCGCGGCGCAGTTCGTTTCGTCCGCGGCTGACAATGCGCTGCTGATCGCGGCCATCGCGCTGCTCGGCACGATGCATGCAGCGATTTGGATGACACCGCTGCTGCAGGTTTTCTTTACAGCGTCCTATGTCGTGCTCGCGCCGTTCGTCGGCGCCTTCGCCGATGCCGTCCAGAAACGTCATGTGATGTTTTCGGCGAACGCGCTGAAGGCAGCCGGCTGCGCAATGATGATTGCGGGCGTGCATCCGATGATCGCTTATGGCGTTGTCGGCTTCGGCGCCGCCGCCTATTCGCCTGCGAAGTACGGGATCCTCACGGAGCTGTTGCCGGCCGAGCGGCTCGTCGCGGCCAACGCGTGGCTCGAATCGGCGACTGTCCTTTCGACGATCGCCGGAACCGCGTTCGGCGGCGCGCTCGTCAGTGCATACGTCGAACGATTCGCCGCGCATCAGCGTTTGCCAATCCTGCAACATGCCCCCGAGCTGGCGATGTTCGCCGTCATGCTTGTCTATGTGCTCGCGGCGCTCATCAACATCGGCATTCCCGACACCGGCGCGCGCTACCCGAATCGCCTGCGCGAGCCGAGCCGGCTCGTCGCGGACTTCATGCACAGCTTCGACACGCTCTGGACCGACAAGCTCGCACAGATCGCACTATGGGTCACGACGCTGATGTGGGGCGCGGCGGTCACGCTGCAACTGCTCGTGCTCAAATGGGCCGGCGTCAATCTCGGGCTGTCGCTCTCGAAGGCGGCGCTCATGCAAGGCGCGACTGGCATCGGCGTTGCCGTCGGCGCCGCGGCCGCCGCGGCATGGGTGCCGCTCGCGCGCTCGCTGCGCGTGCTGCCCCTGGGCATCGCGGCGGGCCTAGTCGCCGTAGCGATGGCGTTCTACAGCAAGGGGCTCTTTCCCGAGACGGCTGGCATGCACATCGGCGGTGCGGTCCTCCCGCTATATATCGTGTTCGCGTATCCGATGATGATCGGGCTTGGCGGCCTCGCAGGATTTTTCATCGTGCCGATGAACGCCTTGCTCCAGCATCGCGGCGCCACGTTGATTACAGCCGGTCATTCCATCGCCGTGCAGAACTTCAATCAGAACCTGGCGGTGCTGCTGATGCTCGGGGCGTACGCACTGCTGCTCATGGCGCACATGCCGGTTCGATGGATCATCGTCGTGTTCGGGCTCGTCATCTGCTCGATGATCTGGCTGGCGAAGCGCCGCAGTGCGGCTAATGCGAGAAGCGTCGATTTGCGTGCGTTGATCGGCGAGTGAGGCCGGCCTGCGCAGAGCACGAATGCAGCACGCGATGCGCGGGGGCGCGAAGCGGCTCGGGTTGGCGTCGTCGAGGGCCGAACGAGAACGAAAGAATATGAGCTGAAAGCCCAACGCTGTACCGGCTTCCGCTTCGAGCCAGCCCGTCACATCTTCGACCCAGCCTTCACATACCACCACGCAAACGCAAGGGGATATACGCTTCGAAGCCATCCGTATCAACGGCGTCACCTACCTCGGCTCGAAACTCATGCGGCATCGTGGCAGGAGAAGCTGTTCGTCCGGATGCATGCGCAGGGCGGAAGTATGCCTGCTTCCGGGCCGGGACCCGCACCGGGCGGCCGCTCAACTCCTACCAGCAACCCAATGACATGCAAGATCTCATTTCGGCTTATCGAAGACACCAGCTTCGAGATCTTGCCTGAAATGCTGCACCCACTCGGTTTCGTAGCCTATTGGATATTCCCTCGTAATTCGTGTCGACAGCCTGGTTACGGTGGCGTAGCCCTGTAGACCGAAGTTCTCATCGCCTTTTGGGTCAGTCGTATCCGTTTCCAGGAGTTCGAATTCACCTTCTTCCAGACCCTTGCGCTGCAGAATCGCTAGGAACTCTTGGCGCTCGACCGGTTCGATTAGTTGCATCTTCGGCTCCTCCGTCGGTTCAACAGAGATGTCTGTGGCCCCTTTCGCGACGTTATCACGGCCTCAGAGGCATACGCAGCGCCTGAATGCGTCGTAGTTGCGGCTGAGATTGTGAAAGTTGAGCGCCATGCTCTCATCCAGGTCCGATTCGGTCGCAGTCGGGAAATCACCAGCGTACTGCTTTTGTGCCCGCGCTCTATGGCGAACCGCCCGGACAGTTTTGTCATAGCTCTTGCGATCCTTTATAACCCGTCGCAATTTGCACCAGTTTAGTACGCGACCCGCGCGACATCGTTGGCATGGCGCCGCTATCAGTGGCGAATTGTGCAAAGCGCCTCGGCCATCTATGTATGCCGAAGGTAACGTCCGCGCGGTACGAGTTGCTGCGGAAAGACGGATAAGTCGATGCGCAGACCGAAAGTAGTTGAGTTGGCCGATAGTTGAGACTCTTTGACCACAACAGGGGTACATTGAAAGTGAGACAAATCGTGGAGCGGTCCCACGCCTTTCGCGGTCTTCCCTTAACTCCGGAGCAAGATGCAGAAGCCAGGCGGGGGGCGAGCCTGCCGCCCGATGCGTTCAAGAGTCCGGTTCTTTTCGTTAAAGGAGCGACGCATGAACCTTCAGAAATTTCCGCGTTATCCGCTGACTTTCGGCCCTACGCCGATCCAGCCGCTCAAGCGGCTGAGCCATCATCTCGGCGGCAAGGTCGAGCTGTACGCGAAGCGTGAGGACTGCAACAGCGGTCTCGCATTCGGCGGCAACAAGACGCGCAAGCTCGAATATCTGATTCCCGACGCGCTCGCGCAGGACTGCGACACGCTCGTGTCGATCGGCGGCATTCAGTCGAACCATACGCGCCAGGTGGCAGCGGTCGCTGCGCATCTCGGCATGAAGTGCGTGCTCGTCCAGGAGAACTGGGTCAATTACTCGGACGCGGTGTACGACCGCGTCGGCAACATCCAGATGTCGCGCATGATGGGCGCCGACGTCCGTCTCGTGCCCGACGGCTTCGATATCGGCTTTCGCAAGAGCTGGGAAGACGCGCTTGCCGACGTGCGGGCGAACGGCGGCAAGCCGTACGCGATTCCCGCCGGTTGCTCGGACCATCCGCTGGGCGGCCTCGGCTTCGTGGGCTTCGCGGAGGAAGTGCGCGCGCAGGAAGCCGAGCTCGGTTTCAAGTTCGACTACATCGTCGTCTGTTCGGTGACGGGCAGCACGCAGGCGGGCATGGTGGTCGGCTTCGCGGCGGACGGGCGGGCGGACAAGGTGATCGGCATCGACGCGTCGGCGAAGCCGGCGCAAACGCGCGACCAAATTCTACGCATCGCGAAGAACACCGCGGATAGCGTCGAACTTGGCCGCGGCATCACGAGCGCCGACGTCGTGCTCGACGAACGCTTCGGCGGCCCCGAGTACGGCCTGCCGAGCGATGGCACGCTCGCGGCGATCCGTTTGTGCGCGAAGCTCGAAGGGATGCTCACCGATCCGGTCTACGAAGGCAAATCGATGCACGGGATGATCGAGAAAGTGCGGCTTGGCGAATTCCCCGCCGGGTCAAAAGTGCTGTACGCGCATCTAGGCGGCGTGCCTGCACTGAGCGCTTACAGCTTCCTGTTCCGCAACGGCTGAGACAATACGGCGCCGCGCGAGGGTCCGTTGCTTGGGGCGAACTGACGTTCGAATGTCCGTACAAAAGCCTGCCCAACGACTGTTATGGCCCGGAGCCGCGGCTCCTCGCCAGCTTTCGAAGCCCGCTTGATCGGCGAAGAATGTGACCCAAGGTAAGTGGTATTCCTGACTCGCGCGGTTGGCGGAGATCAAATCGGTGGCGTCGGCGCAGGTCACGCGCCTGAGTCGAATGGCACTCATGAGTCTTCGTCGGCTAACAGTGGGCTGTTCAGCACCGGTTGCCAAACCGCGAAAGGTATCGGAGTTTTACCGGAGAGCAAAGCGTGCCCTCTGCGCATGGCCGATCTCGACCTGACTTCAGCCATGCCGGCGCAGATCGCGACCGTCTCTTCGTGGGGCCGACTGCTGCCCGATGCGGTCGGGCCGTAGTCGACCCGACAGTCGCCGTCCTGCCTTGCGTTGCGGTCGCTGAAAACGATCTCGTCATCGAAGTGCAAGATGCTACCGGGATGCGGTAGCGGTAGCAGTAGCGGTTACGGACGATTGGCGGCCGGAACAGCCTGTCCGTACCAACAAATATCTATCGGACTGTACCGGTACCGTATTGGTTCGGACGATTAAACTGCGACTATCCGCACCGCTTGATAAAGACTAGCGTCAATGCTCCCAGTGTAGTCACCTGGATCCACCTACCGAGCGGCAAGCGCCCCCGATAGATCAGCCGACTCTCCGGAGTACACCATGTTCGCATACCTCTTTCGGAAGCTCTGCGACTTGCTTGGACGCGCTGAACATAGCCGCCGTGACGCCTACCTCGCGTCGTCAGTCGATATTTGCGAACTCGAACGCCGCATGCGCTCGATTGAGATAAACGACTTTCCAGTTACGCGAATGAATGACTAGCCCAACAGGACCGGGGCGCGGTGCGAAACGGCGTCCGCGGAGTCCCGTCAGTCACCCGCTGTCGGCCCGATGGGGCCGCACGCCCAGCTTGGCGAGCAGGCAATGCGATTCATGCGCTAGCTCAGATGGACGCTCCGTTTTTCTACCGTAGCGCACGATACGCCGTCAGTGCCCCACCCTGCCCGCGAACGCAGCGTTCGGTAGGGTTTCTGGCTCGCGGACCGGCAACCTGAACGGCATACCACCCGGCGCATGGTCGCCCGCTGGAAGGTCATGGCTTGCCCAACCATGCAACCACGCCGGTCACGCCCAAGTTCGACAACGAGCCTTATGTCCGACCTGACGGTTTATTGGCCGTCACTGGCTGTTGGGCGCGCCGCTCCAGGAGCACCGGATGCCGACGAGCCACTTACGACGCCGCCAACGCTTGTTGCGCTGTTTTGCGCAGCCACCTTGGTTTCGGCAGCTTGGATGCCGGCCGGGTAATTCGGGTTGTTACCCATATTCATGGAGGGGCGCCAGCCGGCCTGCTCGAGCTGGACGAGCTCAGCTCGCACCTGAGCTCGGGTGAGAGGCGCATTCGATTGAGCGAACGACATGACAGGAGCTGCAAGAGCAGCGGCGACAGCAATAGCTTGAATAAGGGAAAGGGACTTCATGGTTACTACCAACCTCCAGACTTGTTTTTTCCTGCTACGAACAGCCCTGTTCGTAAGGCAGCGACCACAGTTTATACGGGAAAACCCTGTGGTGTTGTCGTACGAATGGTAGATGGACTGAAGGACTGAAGTTCAGACTTCGCGCGTGGCGCAAGACACGTGTCGAGGGGAAAGCGAAGGGTCGCGGTGCGTTTCGTCCTTCTCGAATACAGCCGGGATTTCGGGTTAGTCGATGTACTCCCGAAACTGCGCTGTACCCGTCGAACGGAAGATCCGGATGCGGTGTGGAGCACGCAGATTGCGCAGGAACGAGGACCGGCGCGCTTCATTGAAAATTGCACATAAGACGGCAAGCCAGCTATCGCGCAGCAGTTTGCAATCTCCTCGATCGATATGACCGGTGCGACGAAGGTCCTTCCGAATCTTGACGACCCGAAATGGGCAGCGATCAAGGTGTGGGTCCCGGCCAAAGTAGTCGTGGCATGAGCTTATCGAGGAAATCAGGCAGGTCACTGTTCCCCCGGGTTTCCTACTGTGGGTCATTACTATAATCAAGGTGCATAGGAACGCTTCCGCTTGACGCGCGGCCGTTGGCTTCCGTATGACTGCTGTGTCCAATTGCGGAGCAATTTTTTGCAGGAGGTATTCCATGGCTACATACGTCATCCTCAGCCGTCTCGCTCCTGACGCGTTCAAGGATCCCAAGGACCTGAAGCAACTTGCCACCACAGTGGCCGAGAAGATCAAGGCCGAATGCCCTGCCGTCACCTGGAAGGACAGCTATCTGACACTCGGGCGCTTCGATGTCGTGGACGTGGTCGAGTCGAACGATCTGAGACAGCTCGAGCAGGCGGCGTTGATCATCCGAGGCTATGGACACGCCGCCACGGAGACCTTGCAAGCGACGCCGTGGGGCGAGTTCATCGCGGCACTGTAACGGGCTGCCGGCGCCCCTTTTGAAAGCGCGCTGCAACGCGTTCGCACGCCTCATGCTTGGCGACAAGGCGCTCTGACGGCGCGCCACATGCGCCGCCTAGCACGTGACGTGCAAAATCGCGTTGCTTCCGCGAGCGTGTTTCTTCAGAGCGGCAATGGCTTCCTCCGTCGGCACGATAACCAGTTCGACCTTCCGGCGATCGGCCTCCTGCTTCACCTCTTCCATCACCGGCAACCCTCCGGTGCCCGTGCCAATCACGAGGCGCCGGCATTTCCAGGGAATGGCCTCGGCCATCGATAGCGGTGTATGTCCGAACGCTTCGCGAAACGCCCTGGATGGCTTCTTCTTGCGTTTGCGAACCTGTCCGCGGTCGATCACCACATCATGGTGATAAATCACACCATCTATACGGATGGAACCAAACGAAAATGCATTGAAGTGCATAGCCGCCTCCACTGTTCCTGCCCTGGCCGCGACTCATTGCATCAGGGCCCAACGCTTGGCCAGCAAAACGATTATAGGTTCGGGGCCGCGTTGCGCAGCACGCGCCGCTTGCCACTCGGCCCGCAATTCAGGGGTCGACGCTAAATGCGTAGATCCTGCCGTCGCCGGCGACATAGAGCCGTGCGTCTGCGGCGAGAATGGTCGCGAAGTGCCGCAGGCCCGAGATGCGGTCCTCTGGGCCGCCGGCTAAATCTGCGCCGATCGTGAACTCGCTGGCGGATGGTCGATCGACCAAATTTGCAAAACGCGGCGTGCGCATGACAGAAGATCTACGCTTAGCTTGGGGATTGCGTCGGCGTCGGCGTCGGCCTCGGCGCCGTCAGCGCTGGGCCCACGACGACGTGCGCGGAAATAAGCGGTGGCGAATGCGCGCTGAGCTTGGTGCGCTGTGAAAAGATTTGGCTAAAGGCGATGAAATTCATCGGGATTTCACTGCGTGTCACCGTCGCGTGTCTGATCGTGTTCACAGGAGTCGCCATCTTGCAGGAACGTTTTATCTACTTCCCTGAGAAGGCTGCAATCGAGGACGTTGTTTTCGGCGGACTTCGCGCCTGGCCGACACCTGAAGCGTTCCGGGGTCTCGTGGCCGAGCCGGCCGGAACCGCGCGTGGCACCGCCATCGTCTTTCATGGCAATGCAGGGCACGCCGGACACCGTTCGTACTACGCCTCGGCACTCACCCGGCTGGGACTACGCGTGATCCTCGCCGAATATCCGGGCTACGGGCCACGCGAGGGCACGCTGAACGAAAAAAGTCTGGTCGCCGATGCCCAACAGACCATCGCGCTTGCGCATCGCCTCTACGCCACGCCGCTGCTGCTCATCGGTGAATCGCTCGGGGCCGGCGTCGCGGCCGCGGCCGGCTCGCACGAACGCGACAAGATTGCTGGCATGCTGCTCATCACCCCATGGGATCGACTCGAGCACGTCGCCACTTA